>WBZX01001869.1_pt1 | contig 15099 bp, 10 predicted proteins | sample 5204211 | NCBI WGS metagenome assembly WBZX01 (sample SAMN12344362, study PRJNA552823) | activated sludge metagenome | biome: Activated sludge suspended growth; feature: Nitrification reactor; material: Wastewater; isolation source: activated sludge from nitrification reactor of wastewater...
ACTTATCAATGATAGCTCAAGAGTGATCAAAGGTGGATCATGGGCAGACAGATTGTTCTGGTTGTCTCCGGGTGCACGCAGGTATAAAAACCAAAAACAAGCAGACAGAAGCCTCGGTTTCAGATGCGCAATGGTTAGGGTTGGTGCCGAAGGATTTGATGGAGACCTGGGTGGTAACAACTTCAAAGAAGCAGGAGCCACTAAGATCAAAAGAAGATATAAGTAAAAAATAACGAAGGCCCGAAAGGGCCTTTTTTTTTGAATGGATAAAATATTTCATCTTTATCTGCAACACGGATCTGTAAGTACAGACACCCGTAAAATTCAAATGGGCGATTTGTTTTTTGCCCTGAAAGGAGCTAACTTCAATGGCAACACTTTTGCACTTAAAGCCCTGGAAGCAGGGGCGGCAGCTGCCATCGTTGATGAAGACTACGATTTTGGCGACAACCCTGCGATCATAAAAGTAGAAAGTGTCTTAAACGCACTTCAAGAGCTGGCAACCCGGTATAGAATATACCTGGGTGTTCCTGTTCTTGCTCTTACCGGTTCAAATGGCAAAACCACTACCAAAGAATTGATAGCAGCAGTGCTGTCAAAAAAATTCAAACTTCACTTTACACAAGGAAATTTAAACAATGAAATCGGGGTTCCACTCACCCTTCTTTCCGCACCCCGCGATACAGAATTGATGGTGGTTGAAATGGGAGCCAACCACCAGGGAGAAATCAAAGCCCTTTGTGAAATTGCACAACCCGATTTTGGTATGATCACCAACATCGGCCTTGCCCACCTCGAAGGATTTGGAGGGCCGGAAGGTGTGAAGAAAGGTAAATCAGAAATGTATCGCTATCTGGAATCAGCCAATGGAAAAATATTTCTCAATACAGCTGATGAAGTATTGAATTCTTTGGTCAACCATCAGCATTCCATCATTGCATACAACGCCGATGAATTCACCCTTGAGCCTGGAGAGTTTTTGCAGCTAAAAGACCGGCAAGGGAATCAGTATTCAACCCATTTGGTGGGAGCATACAACAAATCCAATGTAGTGGCAGCCATCGCTATAGGCAGGTATTTTGGAGTAAGCCAAGACCAGATCACAACAGCTATCAGTGAATACAACCCTACCAACAATCGTTCTCAAAAGGCTGAATTTAAAGGGGCTTTAGTCATTAAAGATGCATACAATGCAAATCCATCCAGCATGAATGCAGCATTGGACGCATTCCTGGCATCTGAGGTTGAGGATAAATTGGTTATTCTAGGCGATATGCTGGAATTGGGCGGGTTTTCTCAGGAAGAACATAAAAAAATTCTTCAGAAAGTATGCACCCATACTTTAGTGGATGCCATCTTTATTGGCCCTCGCTTTTATGAATTCAAAGATGAATTTCCCGCACGTTTTTTCCGGAATGTTCAGGAGGCAAAACCTCACCTCAATTGGGCTGCTTACAAAAACAAAACCATTTTGCTAAAAGGTTCCCGGGGCATCGCCCTGGAAAAATTGCTCGAAGACTGATTTCGATATACTTCATTCATTGACGTATATCCTGCCGGTCAATGTGGATTTTTCGATGATTGTTTCACAATAGGGCAAATGACAATTTGACCATCTCTATGAATCAAACTCCAAAAAACAACTATGCCATTACCGCATCTCAAACAAATACCGGTGTAGTCGTGGGGTTAAACTTCCTTTCACTGCTTCTTCGTGATCATTGGCTGTACAGGCAATAAATGAGCTTTCCGGATCTTGCTGAATTCTTACCCACCATTTATCCGCTTGGCCATCAAAGGCAAATTCCAGAATTTCATCATAGTCCTGTAAATTGACAAAGGTAGTTTCTGTGGCGGAATGGGCCGTGTACGAGCCATGATTTAATCCTTCCAGAACGTACCAAATACAGGTGGTGTAAATCTTCATTAAACTCCCGCAGTTTTGGGCGTCAAAGTGAATGTTGTCTATACCAAATCCGATCATCGACAAATGAGGTGAATGGGAGGCATACCTCACCAGTTGAATCAGTTGCTCAGGCTCAAGTCCGGATGGCTCACATCTGCCATAACCGGGAACATGGGCTGCCTTGCACACCGAAGCATCAATAAAAAGTGTATTCGAAGTGCGTAAACAGGCTTCTGCATTTGAAAAATCTTCGGTAAGTAAGCCCAAAGAAGCTGAATCAGAAGAGTGTTGTTCGATTTCGTAGATTTTTTCTGTTGAAACCAGGTGTCTTTGGAAGCCCAGAAAATGGGTAATCACTGCAGCTTCATACTCCTCAATCCGATTGGATAAAACATGAACACTGGTCAGCGAAGAGGCAAGCTTTTGATAATGTTGCCAGGTGGCACCCAACAATATTACTTTACTACCCCTTTGTATACAATGTCTTATGAGCATTACTTGGTGCTCAAAGTCAGCCGGCAAGTCAACAAATCCGGCGGACAATCCCTTGAAATGATTGGAATATGCTGTAAAGGCATTTAAAAAAGAGGTCGAAAATGATGCGTTTCCTCCCAAAATAATTGCATCGCAATAGGGCAAAATCTGATTTTCTTTGCCAACTTCGCACTGCAAAATAAATTGATTCATACTTCTTAGTGTTGAAACAGTTTTTTGCACCCTTAACCAGGATAACCAGACATGGCGGTTTATTTTCAACCATTCATTATAAAGGCAATTCCAGCTGTTGGCCGGGGCTTGTCCATCTTGTCTGTTATCCCTTATAGTCCTCCAATTTATTATCTATCAAATGACACAAACAAAAGGCAAAGGATGTAAAAGCTGATATTTTTTGTCAATTAAAATTAAATTCAAATATATAAAAGTTTATAAACCAAATGAAATTATGATGAATCTGGATATATTGTTGGACAAATACAAAGCCAAAGTACCTGAAATTGTCTTCGAGTGGAATGATGCGCTTACGGATGCAAAGGGTTGGGTTGTTATCAATTCATTGCGGGGTGGAGCTGCAGGTGGTGGTACCCGCATGAGAAAAGGTCTTACGAAAGATGAAGTTGTCTCCCTGGCTAAGGTTATGGAAATCAAATTTTCTGTTTGTGGCCCTCCCATAGGTGGTGCCAAATCGGGTATTGATTTCGACCCGCAGGATCCCAGGCGTACGGAGGTGCTCAAAAGATGGTATGCGGCAGTTTTTCCTTTGCTCAAAACCTATTATGGCACGGGAGGAGACCTCAACGTAGATGAAATCAAAGATGTTGTGCCTATTACCGAGGATTTGGGACTATGGCATCCGCAGGAAGGCATTGTCAATGGCCATTTGTTGGCAGGAAAAGGACAGGCAATCAACGTCCTGGGGCAACTCAGGTATGGCTGCAGCAAGGCAGTAGAAGACCCAAGATACAGCCCTAAATCGAGTCATCGATATGCAGTGGCAGACCTGATAACAGGTTATGGCGTGGCCGAATCCATCATCCATTATTACCGGATTTTCAAAAATACGGATGTAGCCGGCAAAAAGGTTATTATTCAGGGATGGGGTAACGTTGCCTCTGCTGCAGGCCTCTATTTATCTCGTGCCGGAGCCAAAATTGTAGGCATCATAGATCGCGCCGGTGGAATCATCGAACCCAATGGCCTCACAGAAGCACAGGTTGAGACACTTTTCTCTCAAAAAAAGGACAATCGACTTACCGGCGACATTATCTCATTTGAAGAAGTAAACAAGAAAATCTGGATGACGGAATGTGACATTTTCGTACCCGGAGCGGCCTCTAAAATCGTCAGTCGCCAACAGGCAGAGGCCCTTGTTTCGGCTGGATGTGAAGTAATTGCTTGTGGAGCTAATGTTCCTTTCTCAGATGACGGAATTTTCTTTGGCGAAACCGCACATTGGCTTGATGAAAATATTGCGTTGATTCCGGATTTTGTGGCCAATTGTGGCATGGCCAGAGTATTTGCTTACCTGATGCAGGAGGGCTCCGATCTTACCGATAATGGCATTTTTCAGGATGCCTCCCAGACAATTGGCACGTTTTTAGATGATTTATTCAGGGAAAACCAGGGAACAACCAGAATTTCTCAACGATCTTTGTTCAAAAGTTTACAAAAACTTGGCTAAAGATACTTGCATTTTAATGAATTAAAACTACATTTGTAGTTCAAAGAAAGAATATAAACAATTTTCCTATGACACGAAAAATATACGTTTACGCATTATTATTTCTGGGCGGATCCCTGTTCGCGCAGGATGATATGAAAAAGGACCAAACGGATGCAAGTTTCCGCATGGGCCAGTCCAATTACACTGCCAAGCCAAAAAATGCCTGGGAATTGGGTGTGCATGCTGGTCACTTTTTCATCGATGGTGACGTGGACAGGACAATCCCTGGAGGCTATGGTCTTGGACTTCACTTAAGGAAAGCTATCCATTACTCGTTTTCAATCAGAGCAGATTTGTTCTATGGATCTGCCACAGGTCTTGAGCCTCAGCACTGGACACACGCTACAGTGGGTGAACCTGTCGGTGGTGGTCTTATTGAAAAAGAATATCTTCCCTATGCCAACAATGCCGATGGCTGGTTCCCTTCACACAAAACCACACAGGTTTATGGTGTTTTGCAAGGGGTACTTAACATTGGTAACATCCTCTTCCACCAGAAAAACAATAAGTGGAACTGGTATTGGACAATGGGTGTAGGTTTATCAAGCCACAAAACAAAGTTGGATCTTCTGGATGCAAACAATCAGCCTTACCAAAATTTGTTGACAGTTACAGGATGGACTCCTGAAAAATTTGACACAAGAAAAGGTAGAAATGAAATTAAGGATGCATTGAGAAACTTTTACGATGGTACTTACGAAACTGAAGGCCCTAAAAAAGCAGGTATCTTCCGTTTGGGTGATGAAACCAATATCCACGTGATGTTTACAACCTCTGTAGGTGTTTCCAGGAAGTTGAGTAAGAGAATCAACCTGGGTATCGAACACCAGGTAATGGCAACAGACAATGACTACCTTGATGGTATCCGTTTCCGCAGCGAAGATGACCTTTCTGCAGACGTAGACCTCGAGCACTATACAAACCTTCGTTTGGCAATCAACCTGGGCAACCTCGACAAAGTTACTGAGCCTTTGTACTGGGTAAATCCATTGGATGCAACTATGAACGATATTGCTGAATTGAAAGCAAGACCGGTACTGGATCTTACAGACAGTGACAGCGATGGTATCATCGACATGTTGGATCAGGAAGTAGACACTCCATCTGGTGCACCTGTTGATACAAGAGGTGTTGCGCTAGATTCAGATGGCGACGGTGTAGCAGACTACAAAGACAAAGAGCCTTATTCTCCTATCGGCTACGAAATCGGAAAAGACGGTGTTGCCAATGTTAAGAAATGCGAAAGCTGCCTTACTGAAGCAGATGTATTCCGTATGATCGATTCAAGAACAGCCGGATTCAAAAATGACTGTGGCAAATGGTTCTTACCTATGATCCACTTCGATCTTGACAAATCCAGAATCAAACCTGAATTTTACGGTCACTTGCACCATGTTGCAACCGTATTGAAACAGTGCCCATCAGCTTGTGTTTCAGTAGTTGGACATACAGATGTAAGAAGCTCAAATACATACAACAACATGCTTTCTTACAACAGAGCGCAGGCAGCAATTGATTACCTGGTAACCAATTACGGCATCGATCGTTCAAGATTGAAATTGATGTATGGCGGTGAAGATGCTCCTATGGTTGGAAAATCAAGATCCGAAACAGAACATTATATGAACAGAAGAGTTGAATTCAGATTGTGCGAACCAACCGATGCTGAAATGGCAAAACCAGAAGGCAAAGGCGGTAACAGCGGCAACAATTCAAACAATTCAGGCTCTATCTTCAAAGGCAATAAGAACTCAGGTTATTAATCAGCAATTGATTAATGGACAATAAAAAAAGGGAAGTCTCACAAGACTTCCCTTTTTTTTTACCCTTTTGGCACCTCGATCAGATGAACCCCAGACCCCAACTTTTTGTTTACTCTCAAACAAATTTTCGTTGAGGTTTTCTTGCCGAAATACCCTAATTTTGCACTTTATCCAATTCAACAGAAATACAATACTTATATGGCGGAGATAATTAGGATGCCCCGACTGAGCGATACCATGGAAGAAGGAAACATCGTCGCTTGGCTCAAAAAAGTAGGTGACACAGTAAAATCCGGTGATATTTTAGCAGAAGTCGAAACCGACAAAGCAACTATGGAACTGGAAAGTTATTTCAATGGTATCCTGCTTTATGTGGGCTTAGAGTCCGGTCCGGTACCGGTAGATGGTATCATTGCCATCATCGGCAAGCAAGGAGAAGATTTCCAGTCTTTGCTCAACAATGCTGCTGCTCCCACACCTGCCGCGGCACCTGCTCAGGCCGCTACTCCAACGGAGACCTCCACGGCACCCGCACCCGTTAAACCGGAAATGCCGGCTGCCGCCCCAGCGATGGAAAGTTCCGCTGAAGCCAGGGTAAAAGCATCTCCATTGGCAAGAGCTATGGCAGAAAAAGCGGGTGTTGATATCAACCAGGTTAAAGGTAGTGGCGATCACGGTCGGATCATCAAAAAAGATATTGAATCTTTTGTTGAAAATCCAACTCCGGCAACTGTTACACAGGCTCCCGTGGTGCTTCCTTCCGGTGAAATTCCGGTTACTCAAATGCGTAAGGTAATAGCCAAGAGGTTGGGAGAAAGTAAGTTTACGGCACCCCATTTTTACCTGACCATGGAAATTGATATGGAAGTGGCAATGGCAGCTCGTACCGCTATAAATGCAGATGGCGATGTGAAAATATCTTTCAATGACTTTGTTGTAAAAGCTTGTGCGGCTGCATTGAAAAAGCACCCCATGATCAATGCATCCTGGTTGGGTGATAAAATTGCCATCCATAATGTAGTCAATATTGGCGTGGCAGTGGCTGTACCGGATGGCTTATTGGTGCCGGTTGTCAACAATGCAGATATGAAAAGTCTGAGTCAGATTAATGCCGAAGTAAAGGAGTTGGCGAAAAAGGCCAAAGACAAAAAATTGCAACCGCAGGAAATGACGGGCAACACCTTCACCATTTCCAATCTGGGCATGTTTGATATAGAAGAATTTACAGCCATCATCAATCCGCCGGACGCTTGCATCCTGGCTGTTGGTTCCATCATCGAAAAACCGGTTGTAAAAAATGGTGCCATCGTTGTAGGCCATACCATGAAAGTTACCTTAAGTTGCGACCACCGAGTAGTGGACGGTGCCACAGGTGCTCAATTCCTGCAGACCCTCAAATCGATCCTGGAAAATCCGGTTAAAATGCTGGTGTAAATCCACCCATGAGGTATCCTTCACAGACACTGGAAAAACTCGTAGCTGCCATTTCTGCCTTGCCCGGCATAGGCAAAAAAACAGCTTTGCGCCTGGCCTTACACCTCGTGCAGGATAAAAGCGATAAAGCTTCCATCTTAGGCAGTGTTTTATCAAGTCTCAAGGAGGAAATACATTTCTGTAAACACTGTCACGCACTGTCAGATACCGATGAATGTTCTATCTGCCAGACTCCTTCGCGCAGCAATGGCATGCTCTGCGTAGTAGAAAATATCAGGGACCTCATGGCGATAGAAGATACCGCCTGCTTTCATGGCAGGTATCACATTTTGGGTGGACTCATTTCACCCATAGATGGCATAGGACCTGCTGACCTAAACATTGAGACCCTCATCGAGCGAATCGACAGCGAAGGGATTGAAGAACTCATCATGGCCATCAGCCCTACCATTGAAGGTGAAACCACATCCTTCTACATTTCCAAAAAATTAGGCACGAGAAACCTAAGGATAACCACCATTGCCAGAGGCGTTTCTTTTGGAGGGGAATTGGAATATGCAGATGAGTTGACACTGAGCAGATCCATCAGTGCAAGAATACCCTATAAGATGGGTAACTGATCATGCCCTCCGTTTCTATTGTCATCGTCAATTACAACGTAAGGCATTTTCTGTCCAACTGTCTGGATTCTATCGAAAAATCCATCACCACCGGACTGCAAATTGAAACCATTGTGGTAGATAACCACAGCATTGATGGCAGTGTCCAGGCCATCAAACAAAAATACCCCTGGGTCACACTCATTGAGAACAAAGAAAATCTGGGCTTCGGCAAAGCCAATAACCAGGGATTTGCCATTGCCAAAGGCCAATATATTTTAGCCCTCAATCCGGATACCATTTTGCAGGAAGATACTTTGCAACAGTGTTTTCTGTTTATGGAAAATCATGCCGATTGCGGGGTTTTGGGTGTAAAAATGATAGACGGCTCGGGTACTTACCTTCCGGAAAGTAAAAGAGGAACGCCGGGTTTGTGGAATGCATTTTGCAAATTCAGCGGACTGTCAGCCTTGTTTCCCAATTCCCGGCTTTGGGCAGGCTATTATATGGGACATCTCAGTGCTGATGACATCCAGGAAGTAGATGTATTGTGTGGCGCATTTATGTTCTTTAAAGCAGAGGCATTGTCTGCAACCAAAGGATTTGACGAAGATTTTTTTATGTATGGTGAAGACATTGATTTGTCCATCAGAATAAAAAATGCCGGTTGGAAAGTGATGTATTTCCCCAATACCCGAATCATTCATTTCAAGGGTGAAAGTTCCAAAAAAGCGAGCTTCAACTACATCCTTCATTTTTATCAATCCATGTCCATTTTTGTGGGCAAACACTACAAGGGTTGGAGGAGCGCAGCTTTCAAACTATTCATCAGAGTGGCTATTCTGGTTACTGCTTTGGTGAGTTATCTCAAGCACAATGTTGCTGATCACTTTCGCAAAATTGTAGACCTGTTTTTGCTTATTGGAGTACAGTCGGGCCTCAAACAAGTCTGGGCTGTGTACTACTTTAATAATCCCGATTATTACTCCAATTTGGCTTCCATCGTCCATACAGTGGGCACTTCTTTGCTTTGGGTGTTTTTTATGTGGTTCTTTGGCCACTATGATCATCACTGGAAGCCCAGACGACAATGGGCCGGCATTTTATTAGGTACAGCCGTCATCCTGATGGTGTACTCCATGCTGCCGTCGGATTGGAGAAGTAGCAGATTTTTGATTTTGGCCGGAGCCGTTTTTGCCTTGATTTTAACGCGATTGAGTCAAAATTTAGCCGGTAAATTTAATCGCCTTTTAACCGGAAAATCCAATCGTCAGCATTACCTCATAGTGGCGCGCCATGCAGTCGCTACTGACATTGCAGCTGCTATTAAAAGCAGGGAACCGGAAGCCAAAGTGGAAGGCTTCCTATACCCTTCGTCAGATGTTCAATACGACAGTTCTTTGTACCTGGGTTCACTTCAAAACTTAAGAGAAATCGTTGATTTGTATAAAACCGACAACATCGTCTTCTCTGCAGATGATATTCCTATGCAACGGATATTGGACCTCATGATCCATCCCGACAAAGAAGTGAGATACCTGATCACAGGGGGCACTTCTGCCGCTGTGGTGGGCAGCGATACAAGTTCTGGCCAGGGGAAATTTTACCATGCTGAATCTTCTTTCAGATTGAGCCAGGGACTTTACATCCGACTCAAGAGAGGCCTGGATTTGGGAATAGCTATTTTAATACTCGTGCTATTCCCCTTTACGTGGTTATTTTTTGGTGGCAGCCTTCTGCTCACTGCATGGCAGGTTTTTGTTGGAAAATTAACCTGGATTGGGTATTCATCACAAAGTGAGGCTGATGATCAGGATCCATTCTTACCTGCCATCAAACAGGGTAGGTTTACCACCCGGCCTTTGATTTTGAACACTCATTTTTTCCCGGTAATTTCGACCATCCAGGAAGCCAATATTTTTTACGCCAAAAATTATTCTCCCATGATGGACCTACATCTTTTGTACAAAGAAATATTCTCAAAATGAGACCAGATAAAGAAAAGATAAAACAGCTGGCTTCTGATTTGTTGCCTTATATCATAGGAGTACGCAGGCACATACACCGCTTTCCGGAACTCAGTTTCGAAGAGCACCAAACCAGTGCTTATATCAAATCACTGCTCACCGAAAACGGCATTCCATTTACCGACAATTGGGTTAACACCGGCATTGTGGCTACCATACATGGGTCACAGCCGGGACCTGTAAAGAGCTTTAGAGCCGAATTGGATGCACTGCCGATAGAAGAAAGTAATAATCTCACATACAAATCTGAGAATGCGGGTAAAATGCACGCCTGTGGTCACGATGTGCATGCCGCCGCTTTGCTGGGCGCTTGTATTATTGCCAACAGGCACAAAGAAGAAATAGTAGGTGATTTACAATTTATCTTTCAGCCCGGAGAAGAAAAATTGCCGGGAGGAGCTTCTCTGATGCTGGCTGAAAAAGCATTGGGCGAAACCTTGCCCTCTTCAATTATAGCCCAGCATGTATTTCCGGAACTTCCAGCCGGCCATGTGGGCATTTGCCCCGGCAAATACATGGCATCCTCAGATGAATTGTACATTACCATTACGGGCAAAGGTGGTCACGGTGCCATGCCGCATCAATGCATCGATCCCATCGTTGTGGCGGCAGAAGTAATCGTCGCTTTGCAGCAGGTAATTTCCAGAAAAGCAAACCCCTTTCATCCTTCGGTTCTCACCCTGGGTAAAATCCAAAGTTTGGGAGGGGCCACCAATATCATTCCCGAAAAAGTTTCCATTGAAGGTACATTCAGAACCATGGATGAAAGCTGGAGATACCAGGCCCACAAGTGGATAGAAGAGACGGTGACAGGTATAGCAAAAGCACACCAGGCCGATGCAGAGGTGGATATTAAAATAGGATACCCCTGCCTCAACAACGATGAAGAACTGACCGCAAAGGTTAAAGCGGCCATGATTGACTTTTTGGGACCGGAAAAAGTTCACGACATCCCCAAAAGGATGACATCTGAAGATTTTGCTTATTTTGCGCAGGTTGTGCCTGCCTGTTTTTACAGGCTGGGTGTAGCCTATGAAGATGGCAGGCAAGCGCACGGGGTTCATTCGCCGTATTTTGAAGTCAATGAAGCCGCCCTGGAAACCGCGGTAGGACTCATGGCCTGGCTGGCTCTGTTACCCTAGTTACACAACAACCTAATTGTCACTCGTTTTGTTTCCATTCTATAGGCCATATAGTTATATTTGCCTTCCATAAAACAAAAACATGTCAAATAATATTGAAAAAGTAAATTGCCTGATCATAGGTTCCGGACCCGCTGGTTATACAGCTGCCATCTATGCTTCCAGGGCCAACCTCAGCCCAGTGATGTATACGGGTAAAGAACCCGGCGGGCAATTGACCATAACAACCGAAGTTGAAAATTATCCGGGCTACCCCGATGGTGTGCAGGGACCTGAAATGATGGAGGATTTCAAAAAGCAAGCCCTCCGATTTGGTACCGATATCCGTTTTGAAATGATAGATAAAGTTGATTTCACCGGACCGGTTCACAAGATATGGTCAGAAACCGGTCATGAAATCCATGCCAATTCGGTAATTATTGCTACCGGTGCCAGCGCCAAATGGTTGGGGCTGCCATCTGAACAAAAATTAATGAACAAAGGGGTTTCAGCCTGTGCTGTGTGCGACGGTTTCTTTTTCAGAAAACAAGAAGTAGCCATCGTAGGGGCAGGAGATACAGCAGCCGAAGAAGCCACCTATTTATCCAAATTGTGCAGCAAGGTCCACATGCTGGTAAGAAGAGATGAAATGAGGGCTTCCAAAATCATGCAGGACCGGGTTAAAAACACGCCTAACCTCGAAGTCCACTACAACACAGAAACCCTCGAAATCCTTGGAGAGGATACCGTTACCGGAGCCAGAGTAAAAAACAATGCAACAGGAGAAGAAACCATCTTAAATGTAACGGGCTTTTTTGTAGCCATAGGTCATAAGCCCAACACCGATATTTTCAAAGGATGGTTAAACATGGATGAAAATGGCTACCTCATATCTGTGCCCGGAAGATCCCTGACCAATGTACCCGGCGTTTTTGTCAGCGGAGATGCCCAGGACCACATATACCGACAAGCCGTTACGGCTGCGGGTTCGGGATGTATGGCAGCCCTGGATGCAGAGCGCTATCTCACAGAACATGGAATCATATAAACAACAATAAAAACATCATGAAAACCAAATTCAGAACAGGCGTTTTATTCGGTGACGAAGTAACAGAATTACTGCACGATGCCAATAAAAACCAATATGCAATACCGGCCGTAAATGTGATTGGCACCAACAGTGTCAATGCTTGTCTCGAAACGGCCAAGGCAGTAAACTCGCCTATTATCATCCAATTTAGCAATGGAGGTGCTGCTTTTTATGCAGGCAAAGGGCTGGATAATGCAGATCAAAAGGCTGCTGTTTTGGGAGCGGTTTCAGGGGCACTACACATCCACCAGCTGGCAGAAGCCTATGGGGTAACCGTTGTGCTGCATACCGACCATTGCGCAAAGAACTTACTTCCGTGGATGGATGGCATGCTGGATGCCAACGAAAGACATTTTGAGAAAAATGGTCACGCCCTGTTCAGCTCGCACATGCTGGATTTTAGCGAAGAACCCATCAAAGAAAATGTGGAACTTTGCAAAGAATACCTGGCCAGAATGGCAGAAATCGGCATCACCCTCGAAATGGAGTTGGGTGTTACCGGCGGAGAAGAAGACGGCGTAGACAATTCAGGGGTAGACAGTACCAAATTGTACACCCAGCCAGAAGAAGTTTCTTTTGCTTATGAGGAACTTTCACGCATCAACAACCGATTTACCATTGCTGCAGCATTTGGCAATGTTCACGGGGTATATAAGCCTGGAAACGTCAAACTGACACCGGTAATCCTTAAAAATTCGCAGGACTACGTTCAGAAGAAGTTCAATACAGGACCCAATCCGGTCAATTTTGTTTTCCACGGAGGTTCCGGATCAACCAGAGATGAGATCAGAGAGGCCATTTCATATGGTGCCATCAAAATGAACATCGATACCGATATGCAGTGGGCATTTTGGGAAGGAATTAAGAATTATTACGAAGCCAAAAAGGGCTATTTGCAAGGGCAAATCGGCAATCCGGAAGGTGACGATAAACCCAACAAGAAGCAATACGACCCAAGGGTTTGGTTAAGAGAAGGAGAAAAGACTTTTGTAAGCCGTCTGAAATTGGCTTTTGAGGATTTGAATTGCCTGAATCGGAATCAAATCTAAAATAGATGCGGGTTTTGTCGCCCACCAACTCTTTTTATTGGGAATATTACTTTATTTTTATGAAAATTTTCCGACATACTACCGTCGGACGGGATATTGTTTTGCTAACACACTAAAAACTAATAAAACATGAAGCAAGTTTACTTCCTTTTGTTATTTCTTCTAACCTTAAACTTTGCCACCGCACAAGTTTCTTTTTTTGATGACTTTGAAAGCTATACCGATGGGGAATACCTTGGTCCTCAATCAGATAAGTGGACGACCTGGAGTGTCAAAGACGGTACTGCCGAAGATACCAAGATTACTTCAGCCAAAGCTGCCAGCGGCACTAAAAGTATTTACTTTTCATCCACTGCCTCAGGAGGTGGACCTCAGGACGTCGTTTTGCCTTTTACCGATGCCTACACAGACGGTGTATTCAAATTGGGCATGAAATTATTTATCGATGCAGGAAATACAGCTTATTTCAACTTGCAGGCAGAAAAGACCATTGGTACTACCTGGGCGATTGACGTCAATTTCAATGCAGATGGTTCTGTGGCTTTGACAGGAGGAGGAGCCAACCTGGGCGGAGGTAAATTTACGCAAGGAGAGTGGTTCAATTTTGAAATATCCGGTAATATTTCTGCTAACCTCTGGTCAGCATCCGTAAATGGGGAATCTATCGGTACGTTCACCCTGGCCAGCAATAAAGTGGCCTCCATCGACATTTATCCTTCCAATGCCAATGCTTCTTTTTATGTTGATGATTTTTACTATTCCCATGATGCTTTCGTTCCTAAACCCAACGACATTGGTATCAGTGGTGTTTCCGTTGCTCCCAAAGATCTCACAGGCTCAAAAGCCCCTCTGGGTATTAAGCTGACCAACTTAGGAGCCAACACGGCAAACGACATGGAAATCGAATTTACCTACGGAGCTGTTTCCGGAAAGAAAACAATAACAAGTTTTAATTTGGCAAGCCTGGAAACCAAAACAATACAGTTTGATGAAGAACTTACAGTTTTAAATGGTTCAAATCCAATTCAGGTGAATGCAAAACTGATAGGAGTAAGTGATGAAGATATTGCCAACAACGCATCATCATCTGCTGTAGTAGGCGTAACTCCGGCAGAAGACAAAGTGGTCATCGCAGAAGAAGCTACCGGCACGTGGTGTGGCTGGTGCCCAAGAGGCGCTGTGTCTTTGGATAAGTTGAGCAAAAAATATCCTGATTACTTTATAGGTATTGCCGTACACAACAACGACCCAATGGTGGTAGCAGAGTACGACACAGGTATCAGAGGCCTTTCCGGTTTTTCCGGATTCCCTAGTGCAACCGTTGGAAGAACTGCCATTATCGATCCTTTGGCCATCGAAAGCAATTTCTTTTCAAGGATTGCAGAGGCACCTAAATCAAGTATTAAGGTAGGCGCTTCTTATGATGAAACCTCCAGAAAAATGCTTATTTCTCCCAAAATCACTTTCAAAGCCAATGCTTCAGGTTCTTACAAAATGGCAGTTGTAATTGTTGAGGATAGCGTCACAGGCACAGCTTCCGGTTATGCTCAGGCAAATTATTATGCAGGTGGAGCCAACGGACCTATGGGTGGATATGAAAATTTGCCTTCTACCGTTCCGGCATCTCAAATGGTGTACAACCACGTAGCAAGGGTTCTTACCGGCGGATTCAAAGGCACTGCCCTACCTAAAACTTCTTATAAAAAGGATGATGTAGTTTACATGAATTTTGAAGTAACCATCCCGGCAGGTATCAACCTTGACAATATCCACATCGTACCCATCTTGTTTGCACCTTCAGGTCTTATCGACAATGGAGCCAAAGCTACCCTGGAAGAGGCCCTTACAGAAGGTTTTGTTTTGGGATCCAATGACATTGCCCTCAATGG
>WBZX01001870.1_pt1 | contig 15098 bp, 12 predicted proteins | sample 5204211 | NCBI WGS metagenome assembly WBZX01 (sample SAMN12344362, study PRJNA552823) | activated sludge metagenome | biome: Activated sludge suspended growth; feature: Nitrification reactor; material: Wastewater; isolation source: activated sludge from nitrification reactor of wastewater...
GTAGCGGCACCAGATCCTGTCTGTGTTGGCGAACAGGTGATCCTGACTGCAAGTGGTTCAACCTATGAATACAGATGGTTTGACGCAGCAGTTGGTGGAAATCAACTGGGCGTTGGAGCAACCTTACTGGTAACGAATATTGTAAATGATTCCCTGGTCTTTGTAGAGGCGTTTCATGCAACCATTGATGGATGTGTCAGTGAGCGGGAGCCTGTACTGATCGAGGTTATTGAAGAAATGATACAGGCAGAGACCCGGGATACCCTTATTTGTTTTGGAAATGCAGTTGAACTCCCATGGGGCGAAGTAGTGACACCGGTGGTTAATTCCAGTTATTCCTATACCTGGCATTCTGTCCAGACCGGATGTGATAGCCTGATCCTGACCGTTAATGTTGATCTTGAAGACAAACCATCGTTGTCGCTACCTGATGAATATACATTGTACCTCGGAGACAGTGTCCAACTGATACCTCAGCTGGACTTTCAACCCGACTCCATTGAATGGTCCCCGGCAGAAGGATTGAATTGTAAAGACTGCCTGCAACCGTGGGCCCAACCCATACGAAATACAGATTATGTGCTCGAGCTATGGACAAGGGAGGGGTGCATTGTGACTGCCACTGTGCGCATACAAGTGAATAGTGATGTCAACGTCTACTTTCCAAATGTATTCTCACCAAACGGGGATGGTATAAACGACAAATTTACGGTCAGCGGCAGGCGCGACCTTGTCATGGTGAGGAGCCTGGTGATCTATGATCGCTGGGGAGGAGCACTATGGGAAGGAAAGGATTTCCTTGCGGATGGAACCAATGGTTGGGATGGGTATTCACGTGGTGAGGCTGCACCTTCCGGAGTCTATGTGTGGAAGTGTGAAATTGAGTTGATTGATGGGCGTCGTGAAGTGTTTTCGGGAGATGTCACATTGTTGAGGTAGTAAGGATGCGATTGCGGAATAAGATTCAATACCGCGCAGGAATAGACAGGGCTCTGTTTTTTCCGTATCAGGCCTGCAATACCTAATGGCCTTTTAAGCTTGTCAGTAGATGGTTTTGCCCGCTCGGGACTGTATTTGGCTGTCTCGTCCGACGCCTTTTGGCTTTGCAGTGCCAGGGTGGTTGCTTTGTTGTCAGAAACCCGGCCGAAAAAGGTGTTTTATTAGAAAAACATGCAGCCAGGCGAGTTCCGGATGAAATCGACAGGATTCGGCAGAGCCGACAAGATTGGGTGGATGACGGAAACAATGAAAAGGGTGTGGTAACTCCGGATTGCAGCGGCGGCGGGAATTCCTCAACAGGGATTTTCTTAAGCCCTGCTAATCCCGGAGGAATATATAGAGTAGGGTAAGAGGCAGTAACGGAAAGAGGACAAAGAGGCCTCTTTCACGTAGGTCGATCCGGAAATGAAAACGGAAAGCAATACTGAGAATCCCAAACATTACAACTTATCCAATGTTAAATGATCCGGTAAAATCATCAAGACATGGGAATATCAGAAAGCCGGTATCAAAGGGAGGAGACAGACACGACTTAACCTGATTACTACAGACAGGTGTGAAGGGGCCTAAGCAGATTTAGTCTAATCCTAAGCCGCCCCCCAGAGAAGACCAGAAGACCCCGAATCACAACCAGTAAACAGAGCCAGGAAGGTCAAAACTTCAGGAATATTATCACACGCATCAAGCCTGATAAAACCACAAGAATGTTTCATCCCCTTTTTAACCCTGTTTGAAGGGCTTTAACATCGTTTCAACCTTAATAGGTTGGATAACAATGGAGATAGTTCAATAACTTGCAGCGTCAAATCGTTACCCTGACAAATATTTATATATGAGCCACCAGCAGAAGGAAGCGAAACCTGCAAGGGAATATAGCCAAATCATCTTTACAGCGATGTTAATGATAGGACTCACATCCCTGCTTATACCGTCTTGCGTTCATGATCCCTTTTCTCCTATAGATCCTGGTCCGATTGATACAACAGGAAATCCTATGGATACAATGCAGATTGACACCACTCCGGCAGATACAATGGATGAGGATACGGTCTTGGGAATTCCGTGTGATTCCAATGTGGTTTACTTTACCCGTGATGTATTGCCGATCCTCGTGTCCAACTGTGCAAAAAGCGGGTGCCATGATGCGGCCAGCCATGAAGAAGGAGTCATCATGACCAATTTCACTACCGTGTTTAATACCGGGAAGGTCAAGCCGTTTGATCTCAACAAATCTAAATTATACAAAACCATAACCACCACATCGGGTGATGAGCGCATGCCCCCATTGCCTGATCCGAGACTCACGGCAGAAGAGATTGCGCTCGTGGCAAAATGGATCCAACAAGGAGCTCAGGACCTGACCTGTGATGAGGTGACCACGACATGTGATACGACCGATGTGTCCTATGCCAGTTTTATAGTACCAGTCCTAAAGACATACTGCAACGGTTGTCACTCCGGAGCATCACCGGAAGGAGGATTGTCATTTACCACCTATAACACAGTAAAGGCTGTAGCACTAAATGGAAAACTGGTTGGATCGATCACCTGGGCATCCGGATACAATGCCATGCCCAAGGGAACGAATAAATTATCAGATTGTAAAATCAATAAAATAAAAGCCTGGGTAAACAATGGAGCGCCGAATAATTAAAGGAATACTATTGGTCATGGTGGTGATCACCTCGTGCTACTATGATGTGGAGGAGACACTCTATCCACCAACCACCTGTGTAACGGACAACATGAGTTATCAAACCAATATCGTTCCTATACTGGAGCGCAATTGCTACTCCTGTCATAGTGTAGCAGATGGTCCAAACAACGGGAATATTGTCGTCGAAGGCTACACCGAAGTACTCAAGTATGTGGAAAGCGGGCAACTGTCCGCTTCGATCAATCACCTGACCGGATATTCTGCCATGCCCCAGGATGCCCCCAAGCTTGGCACTTGTGATATCGCCAAAATAGATCAATGGATCCTGGATGGGGCGCCGAACAATTAAATAGCAAATGGCCTTGTGGCCACTGCGATATTTTTTTAATCACCACCACTTAAACCCGATTACTGCAGACATGAAAAAGGTCCTGATCATTTTATTGGTGTTGAGTGCTGTAGGCGCAGGGGTTGGATACTATATGTATAACAAACCGGTGGCTAGTCTTGAAAAGAAAAAAGCGGATGTTGAAGTCACCGCTTCAATGTTGATTGAGGACTATGAGGCAGATGAAAAGGCAGCTAACGACAAGTATCTCGGCAAGGTAGTTCAGGTCAGTGGCAAAGTGTCCGGCATCACCGAGGAAGAAGGAAGAAAGAAAGTACAGCTTGAAACAGCCAGTCCTATGTCTCTGGTGATCTGTGAACTTGAAACAGGAGGTGAGACAGGAGATCTAAAAGCCGGGGATGAGGCAGTCTTCAAAGGATTGTGTTCCGGATATCTCAGTGATGTCATCCTGGTACAAACAACCATCGTCAAATAATATAAAGCATGCCAGGGGAAAGGCGGGTTTATCAACACCTAATACACTTGAACATGAAAAACGTAATGATCATTACTTTTCTTCTTATCGCCCAGATGGCGACAGGGCAAAAGTATTATTCCAAGACAGGTAAAATTTCTTTCTTCTCCCAAGCTGCGATGGAAAAAATTGAAGCGCAGAACACCTCCGCCAGCACAGTCATTGATGCCTCGACCGGAGCAGTAGAATGGGGCGTACTGATCCAGGGTTTTAAATTTGAAAAATCCCTGATGCAGGATCATTTCAATGAAAACTATATGGAAAGCTCCATATATCCAAAAGCAAAGTTTAAAGGTAAAATTGACAACTTGACCACCGTCCATTTTACCAAGGACGGAACATATGCCACCACAGTTACCGGCCAGCTTGAAATGCATGGGGTGATCAAACAGGTAACGATGCCAGTGAGTATCACTGTCAAGAGTGGTGCCGTATCCGCCAAGAGTAAATTTGTTGTATTGCTCGCAGACTATAAAATAGAGGTCCCCAAGCTCGTGGCGGACAATATCTCAGAAAAAGTGACGATCGAAGTTGTTGCGGATTACCAACTGATGAATGCAGTTCCATAGTACGGAGCGGGCCATACGGATACACAACCTCCTTATTGAGGTTCAATATTGATTCTCTGATACCGTTTATTGCACATTTGAAATAAAACGAAATGAATACGTACAAAATGCTTGCCCTGATTCTCCTTCTGGGCATTGGTTTCAAAGGGTATAGCCAGGAAGAAGACCTGTTATCCCTTCTCGGGGAAGATTCCACCGTGAACTACACCACGGCAAGCTTTAAATCCACTCGGGTCATCAACCTTCACTCCACTGAAAACATGGCGGCCGGCGAACTTGATATTCGTATTTCGCATCGCTTTGGATTTATCAGCGGAGGACTGTATGAATTGTATGGATTGGATGAATCAACCATTCGGTTAGGAGCCGACTATGGTATCACTGACCGGCTGATGATAGGTGCCGGCAGGAGCAGCTATGAAAAGACATACGACGGCTTTTTCAAGTACAAGATTTTACGGCAGAGCACCGGTGCCAGGAATACTCCACTGACCATGGCGTTTATGAGTTCAATGGCGATCAAGACATTAAAGCCATCTGATCCCACCAGGGAGAATTATTTCAGCAGCAATCTCTACTATACCTTCCAACTCATCCTGGGCCGGAAGTTTTCAGATAACTTCAGCCTGGAAATCGTCCCATCGCTCGTGCACCGAAACCTGGTTGCTACTGTTGAAGAAGAAAATGATGTCTTTGCCATCGGTGCTGGAGGGCGAATCAAATTGAGCAAGCGCGTATCCCTCAACGCAGAATATATTTATGTACTTCCGAATCAACTTGCTCCACAATACTATAACTCCCTGAGTATTGGGTTTGATATAGAGACCGGAGGGCACGTATTCCAATTGCATTTTAGCAATAGCACATCGATGATTGAAAGAGGCTTTATTGCTGAAACACTTGGACATTGGGGCAAAGGCAAGGACCCGGAAGGTGAACCCTTTACCATCCATTTTGGCTTTAATCTGTCCCGCGTTTTCAACGTGAAATAAGATACCCGCTTCTTTTTTGTTCAGGTAAAGGACTTTCATCTGCCATTGCAAATGGATCTGCAACCTTACGGCACACTGAGCAGTCAAATGTGACGCGAATGACTATTTTTACAAAAAAAAGGAGTCATGACGCTAAAACAATTGATCAAGCTGGAGAACAGGGCCACTGAGGTCTGGGTCATCAGCCCGACACTGCACTATGATATAGAAAACAAGGATTTTTCAGAACTCGTGAGTGTCAATATGGGTGAAAGCACGAAGTACAAGTATATCGTACCGGCCACACCCCAGGTGGAAAAGAACCTGCAGCTGTATAAGAAACGGTATAATGTTACTGAGCGTGAAATTGCCAATAATTTCCTGATCCTGCCCGTATCTGATTTTAATCCCTTCCTGACGGAAATGGCGATCTATAATGCGTCTACCGAATGCATCGCATGTGCTGCGCCGGCAACTGATGATAGCAATGAAATCATCGTCTTCAAAGCGGCCACAGCAAAAGCCATGGCTAAGAGCTTTGTGGACCTTTGGAAGAAATATATGAGAGTGCATCCATAAGGATACCCAGACAAGCCCTGGGGGATATTCTGAAAGCGAAACAGCAATTGATTTATGGCCAGACACGCGAATGCCGGAAAGGGGATTAAAACCCAAAAGCCAGCCCAAGCAGCTAAGCAGGCCGTCCATCGCGCTGATGACAAATCATCTTCTCTTTTCACCCGGTGGAGCACCATTGGTTTTCTTGGGATCAGTGGATTGATATTTCTCCTGGCGCGGATCAACCTGCTGGCCATCCCGCTGGAAAGGGACGAAGGAAGTTTTGCCTACATAGGTCACTGGCTCTTCAAAGGCCGTGAGCTCTATACGGATATGCTGGACAGTAAGCTGCCAGGATTATATACGATCTACGGGTTATCTACTGCCCTGTTCGGCTATCATTCGACTGGGGTGCATATGGGGTTATTTCTGGCAAACATTGCCTCGGCAGTATGCCTCTTTCTACTATCGCGGCATTTATTCAATGCACTTGTTGCTGCACTGACCACTTCTTTTTACCTGTTCCTGGCGGTCAGTCCCAATATGGTGGGCTTTGCCTCACATGCAACACAACTTTTGACGCCGTTTTTACTAGGCGGGCTGTTGTTATTCTGGAAAGGAGTTCAATCCGGTCGCCACATTATATTTCTAATGGCCGGGTTGCTCATTGGCATTGCATTTACGATCAAGCAGCAAGCTGCGATATATGGGGTGCTATTGGCCGTCCTATGGTGGCCGGTCAGGCTTTCCTGGTATAAGCTTGAGGGTAAAAGGTTGCCATTTATGGAATGGGTGGTCCTTGGTGTTGGAGGCTTCATTCCATTAGTCATGATTGTAACTTATTTTGGGGCAGTAGGAAGGCTGGATGATTTTTACAATTGGACGGTAACACAACCATTCAGCCTTGCGGGATCCTACCGTCAGCCCTGGTATGAATTGTTCCTGAATATCATTCCACCGGTAGTAGCCGGATTTGAAAGCATCTGGATACTGGGTGGATCGGGAGTCGTTTTGATTTTCTTATCAGGTTTTAACAAGGCCGCCTCCTGGTTTGGCTCCCTGATGGGCTTGCTGGGGATCATAAGTGTTGCGATTGGAGCAGCATACTATGCCCACTATTTTGTCCTCGCGATACCCGGGGTTGCTATTCTCGCAGCCTGCTCACTCAACTGGATAGCAGGAAAGCTAGGAAAGGCCGGCGCAGCCATTGCCCTCTTGTTCGGAGGTATCCTGCTCATTGTTTCCATGAGGGGCCGCACGGATTATTATTTCTATCCGGACTATGCTAAGATTCATTACGAGATGTATTTCTATAACATGTTTCCTGAGCTGGAAAAAATAGGGAAGGAACTTGGTAAGCGCGTCAAGGAAGGAGACCGCATTGGCATCCTGGGATCAGAGCCCGAAGTCCTGGTAGCTGCGGATCGCGAGACTTGTTCGAGATTCCTGATGCTGTATGCGCTGTTGATCGATCCTGTCCTATCTCCTCCGATGCAGGAAGAATGGATGCAGAGCATGAGAGAGTGTGCACCGGAATATATCGTCTACCATACATACTCGGGCTCCTGGGCACCAAACTATGAAAAACTAAGGTTCTTCCTGGAGTTTATGCCCTGGGTAGAACAAAATTACGAGGGTATCGGTATTGCAGAATCCATGGGTCCACGACCCGGACTCGTATTGTGGGATCAGGAGGCTAAAACACACCAATCACAATCGGATTATAAAATCCTTGTGTTGAAAAGGAAGGATGTGCAGACCCCTCCTCAATAAGAAGACGCCTGCTTACTTACCCGGAACTTTATATTTATTCAGGACAAGCAATCGCCGTAGTCTTTACAGATCCATCATTCTGGATCGTCATCCGCCAGCAATTTCCATCAGGAGATGTCATGATGACACCATTGTCAATATCTTCAATATACACATCTCCATTTGATACATGAATCCTGGATGCCGGGGCCTCGGTACCAACACCTAGATTTCCATCATTGGTCAGGCGCATACGTTCGACAGAAGAGTTAATTTCATTTTGGCCAAGCAAAAATTTAATAATCCCATCCTCTCCTGAAGCCCGAACAATCAAACCACGCCCGGAGGATACCAGCTGGCCATAGTCAGTGTATTTGTCTCCGTCAAAATCATAGGTTTCTGAACAGTGTTGAAGTGAAGTAAAGGAGTTTGGTTGCCCGGCGGATAACTGTAACCAAGCGATGGACCTGGTACTCAACGATTGGTTGCTGATATCCAGGTAGTTTCGGGCATCACCGATAGGGTCATTGCCTACAATAGAGAGCTTGCTTTGCGGGTCTTGAGTACCTATACCCACATTACCCAAACTATTAATTCTCATCCTTTCAGGAGATGACTGAATAGAACCTCCTGCGAGAAACTTAATAACACCGTTGGCATCATCTGCCCGTAAAATCAGCCCGCGACCGGACGAAGCGAGCAATCCAAAATCAGTGTACTTATCCCCATCAAAATCATATGTCTCGGAAAGGTGTTGTAATGAGGTAGCAGAATTTGGTTGTCCTGCAGTCAATTCCATCCAGGCCAAGGACCTGTTAGAAATAGATTGATTATTGAGGCTCAGATATTTTCGGGCATCGCCAGTATTATCATTTCCTTGAATAGACAATTTTTCAGATGGGTTGGTTGTACCAATACCAACGTTCCCTTCATTGTAATAAATACCGGATCCGTTTTTCTTCCACGTATTGTCTATACCACTTCCATTGCCAGCGTACAATGCATAAGGAACGGATAGTAATTGAGACTCACCTAACATGGTATAGTTTGTTCCTCCGTCAGGGTCCATTTCAACCTGAATATAGTGGTCGCCCGATCCCCAGTTGATTGCATCAAAAAACCCTATTTGAGATGTACCATGACCAACTTCGATGGTGAAAATGCCGAGTTTATTAGACTGAACAATATGGGTTTCTCTATATACCTGCGTTCCCGATACCCCACCCTGGAGAATAGAGGTCCGAAGTGAAATTTCCTTATTGACCAAGGGTGATCCTGATGCATCACGCGCAATACCCTGGTAATTAAATGCCTGGGGAGGCTGAGCGATGACAGACAGCGAATAGAACAATGCCACAAAACCAAGGAGTAAATTTTTCATATTAATGCATTTTTATTATCTGGTAAGACTGAACAAATACGCCATTGGCAACTGAAACCACTATACGATATGAGCCAGAGGGCAAGGCCTCAGCTGAATATTGTTCTATGACTTCATTTCCTTCAAATTCCTTTTTCCAAACGGACATACCCTTGCTGTCGACCAAGTCTATTTCACCTTTTTCAATGTTCGCAAAGTTCATTTTAACATTAAGTTGGTTTGAAAATGGATTGGGAAACACAGTGATCAGGCCCGTTTCCGCAGGAATAGATTTGACAGAAACTATTTGATAAACGGGTTGATGGAAGCCCTGGGACAATCCGAAGGACTGGCTTTCATAAGCCTCTACAACCACCTCTCCCAGTGTCCAGTCAAGGGATAGGTTTTCAGTCTCAAACGAGGTGCCGGCAGATGCAACGACCTTGAGATCGTTTGCCTGCCCATATAACATTGAGGACATGAAGATGCAGCAGATCAAGAATAGCGTTTTTGATTTCATAATTTAGGAATGCTGGATATAAAAAGAAAAGGGTATCAAACGGGCTTATGAAATTATACCCAAAAGTATAATTTAATTTGGCCGGAAGCGGTAAGTCTTAATTTGGGCAAGAGATTGCTGTAGTGCTGACCGAACCATCATTATTAATAGTCATTCGCCAACAATTTCCATTCGGGGATTTCATTATAACCCCTTTGTTGATATTCTCAATAAATACATCACCATCGGTTACCTGGAGGCGGGCTGCAGGATCTGCAGTGCCAATACCCATATTTCCCAGAGCGGATATACGCGCCCGTTCTACAGGAATCGTCTCAGCACCCCTGGTCATGAGTTTTAAAACACCATCCGGACTATCAGCCCGAAGGATCACACCGCTTCCGGTTGAAGAAAGCACTCCAAAATTGGTGTACGTATTGCCATCAAAATCATACGTATCCGCAAGGTGTTGGAGCGCAGTGGAGGCGGTACCACTTCCTGATCGCAAATTCAATATGACAACAGATCGGTTAGAGGTGGATTGATTATTGAGATCAAGGTAGATTCGGTCATCACCAGTCGCGTCAACTCCTTCAATAACTAGTTTACGATCCGGGCTACTTGTGCCAATACCTACATTGCCCCCGTTGTAATGAATTCCCTGTGTATTCATTTGCCAGCGGCTTTCAGCGTTGGCTGCATCTCCGGCATATAATGCATATGGAACGGATAACAATTGTGCCTGACCCATTAGTGTATAATTAGTCCCTCCGTCAGGGTCTAATTCTGTCTGAATATAATGCTCACTCAGTCCCCAATCCACATCCTGCAATTGACCAAGCTGGGATGTGCCATTTCCAACTTCAACATTAAAAACGCCCAATTTACTGGTCGTTAAATTGTGGGTTTCCTGATACACTATAGAACCAGGTAAAGTGCTCTGTAAAATCGAAATTCTAAGCGATATATTTCTTTCCACCAGGGGACTACCCGAGCCATCACGGGCTATGCCCTGGTAATTAAAGGCTTGTGGTGGCTGGGCCGTAATAGTTACGCACCACATCAGCATAATCAGCGCGGAGAGTAAGTTTTTCATAGAATTTTAGTTGGGTTTAGTAATTCACAAAATGATGCTTTTCGATCACGCAGACAGACAAGGCCGACTTAGCATGCTACGGATCCTGTTCAAAAGTAAAAAATTTACATCGCTTTAAAGAACAAATGAATACCAAACACAAAGACCAAATACTGCCAAAGTGCGGAATGTAACTTCAAATACTATTTCCTTATCTTTCACGCTATGAAACTCTTTGATGCATCTATCTATTCCGCCCGTCGCCAGGCACTTTCAAAGGCTATCGGCAGCGGTATACTCTTCTTTCCCGGGGCAGCCGAACAGGCATACAACTACAAAGGCAATACGTATCCATTCCGCCAGGACAGCAGTTTTCTCTATTATTTCGGATTTGCGCAGCCAGGATTGTCCGGCATCATAGACGCAGATAGCGGAAAATCCATCCTTGTGGGAAATGATGCCGATATCGAAGATGTTGTATGGATGGGCCCGCAACCGTCCATGAGTGAGCGCATTCAAAAGATCGGAGCAGATTCATTTATCACCAATGAAGCTATACAGGGATGGCTCAGGGGTAAGACCATCCACTATCTGCCACAGCACCATGCGGATCGTATATTTTACCTGGCGGAACTGCTTGGTAAATCAACCAATGAAGTAAAAGAAGGCCACTCGATGCAGCTGGTACATGCTGTCATCAAGCAAAGGGCGCACAAAGCACCAGAGGAGATAGACCAGATGGAGGAGGCACTCTATATCACCGCGGCTATCCATACCCAGATCAGAAAATCTGTAGCTCCCGGCAAGTATGAAGCGCAAATCAGGGGAATCGCGGAAGGTGTAGCCTTTGCCAACCAGGCAAGACTCAGCTACCAGGCGATATGCACTATACAGGGGCAGACGCTGCACAACAATGATTATCACCGCCTGCTCAAGGAAGGAGATATGTTGCTCTGCGATATCGGTGCAGAAAACAGCATGTACTATGCTGGGGACATCACGAGGAGTTATCCGATCAGTCCTAAGTTCACTCCGATGCAGTCAGAAATCTATGACCTGGTCCTGAAAGCAGAAATGGAATCTATTGAAGCTGTAAAATCGGGTGTACGCTATCTTGATATACACCTCGGTGCAGCGCGCATTATCACAGATGGCCTGAAGCAAATCGGCCTGATGAAAGGGGACACAGATGAAGCAGTGGCCGCAGGTGCCCATGCCCTATTCTTTCCTCATGGCCTTGGCCATATGATCGGTCTTGATGTGCATGACATGGAGGGCCTGGGTGAAAACTATGTTGGTTATGATGAAACCGTACAGCGAAGCAAGCAGTTTGGTACAGCCTACCTGCGTATGGCACGTGCACTGGAGCCCGGTTTTGTTATCACGGTCGAACCCGGTATCTATTTTATACCTGAACTGATCGATCTGTGGCAGGCAGAGCGAAAATTCAGTGACTTTATCTGCTACGACAAGCTGGTCCCATACAGAAACTTTACCGGTATACGCATTGAAGATAATGTATTGGTGTCACAGCACGGCCCCATCGTACTTGGACCACCGATTCCAAAACAGAGATCAGAAATAGAACGCTAACGGCACCAGCTATGCATCGCACTATGGTACTCATGAAGCGCTAGCTTCGATGTGCTATTTCGCTATCTGCCTGATCGCAAAACTGGGTGGGATATCAAGTTCATGTGTCAGGTAGATCATTTCCCAATCATACTGGATACAGAATTCTCTTACCGCTTCAATGACCCCGTAACGCACACCCCCATCCCAGTTTCCAATGATATAATCATGCCCCGCAATGATTCCTCCGGGTTTCATTTTTGGACGGAGTAATTCAAGTTCGCGCCGGGTGGTTTGATAAGAATGATCCGTATCCAGATATACCCAGTCAAAGTAATGATCCGGACAGGAGGCAATAGCGCCAAAAGAGAGATCACGGATGATTTCCATTTTACCGCTATGGAGCTCTTTTTGAAATCGGTTTTTTACTTTTTCAAACAAGCCGCCATGATACCGTTTTGACGCCCACACATCAATCAATATAAGTTTCTGAGGAGATGAAAGCGTCAGGATTGCCTGGGAAAAATCGCCTTCATTGACCCCGATTTCTGCGACAATACCATTTGAGGGTAGCTTTCTCAAGAGTTCTTCCCGATCAGTAAGCGAAACCAGGTGACGGACATGAATATTCCCAAAATGGATACGGGGATATGCTCTATTTGCGTTTTCCCTAAAGCGGCGGGTCAGCCGGTTAGAAAGAGTGATTACTTTGTTTCCTAAACTCATTATTTTAACCTAATTTTCATATGGTCTCAGGTTGAGATATTTATTTTTCAATATCTGGACTGAAAACGGAAGAACATTTAACCCGGGAATATGGACATCAGTTTGTAGAAGTACAGATGTTGGTGTCATGTGGAATAGGCCTTAAAGGTAATCTATTATGGGGTTAAAACTAAAAAAGTCGTTACGTCTTGGCTGCAATTTCGGGTATATATTTTTAAAAACGGAAGAAGTAAATTTCAAAATACTGCATGCATACCCCTATCCTCAATATATTGTTATACTTCATGAGTATATCGGTGCCCATAGCCGCTATGGCTCAATGTGAAAATAATTTTGCCAGTCTCATCGGATCCGTTCTGGAAGATGAAAAAGGATATAGCCTGACGGCTTCGCCAGAGGGAAAATATATTTATGTAGGAGGCATAAAAAGGGACAGCGCAGTAATCCTTAAAATAAGTGTCGAAGGTCAATTGTTATGGACGAGAACCTTTGATGTAGTTCCCGGCAGACAGGATCATATCCATAAACTCTTTGTGGATTCGGAAGGAATGATCGCAGCAGCCGGAACTGCAGGGACGCAGACCAACGGAGGATCCGTCTTTGCCTTTCGATACAATCCTGATGCAAATTTGATCCTATGGGCCAAACAATATATAAGCACCAGCAATAATTATTGCCTTGGAATGATTGAAAAGCAAGCCGGTGGCAACTATCTTCTGAGCAATAATCCCCAATCTCCCAATGTAGCTGAACTGATCGAACTTGAACGCACAACAGGAGCTATCGTGACCAGTTTCAGCAAGCATTATGACCTTGGCAGTTCGGAAGCATTTTATGATTTCACCTGGCACAATGGGGCTTTGCTGGCTTCGGGCCGTTTTTCAGATGGCGGCTCGGTCGCAGAGATGAGAAATACACTCGTCAGTATAAATCCGGCAAATGGAAATATTGTTTGGATGAAGCTAGGCCACCGGAGCGGAAATGTTTCGGCACGGTTGTATGGATTTGATCTTGTGGTTTCCAATGATCAGCTATACTCACTGTATTCAGGTGATGATAATGGCGAAAGCGTTGATGATACAAAGATCTTTTTACAAAAGACTGATCTGAATGGGGTTTTGTTGTGGGTAAAAGAATATGATTTTCCGGGAAGCAATGACTGGGCGGACGAAATACTAGCCTCGGACGGAGGATTGGTCATCCTGGGCAGAAACAGGGTTTCACAGAGTGACATGTATTTGTTTAAAGTGGATACCGATGGCAATATCCTGTGGGCATATACGTATGATTTCTTTGCCAATGACAATGCCACACCTATCGGATCGGTACAATCCCAATTGATTGAAGCCGGTCAACATTTATTTTTTACGGCATATGCACAGGAGACAGGATCAGCAGACATGATTCTTGTCAAAGCCGGACTGGACGGGCGCATAAGTGATACATGCCTGTCAGCCCAGGCTATAAACCCTGTTGTAAAACCTGTAGCCAACCCGGTCTTTTATACCAGGCAGCCCATTGTTGATGATTATGTGCCACAGCAAATTTCTTTATCCCTGAATGCCGGCATTTCTTCTACATTATCAAAAAGAACCTTTTGTGAGACCGCTAATGTACAGCCCGCCACCACAACCCAAAGCATATGTGCGAGAAATATGTTTGAAGGATATAGCCAATCCGGGACATACACGGATACCTTTCAAACAGCATCAGGCTGTGATAGTATCCGGATCCTCGAACTTGAAGTGATCGATATATTAAGGGATACACTCGAAGCAGAAATATGTCCTGGTCAGGCATTTGAAGGGTATACGAATGCCGGCACGTATCTCGACACCCTTTCTTCCGCTTATGGATGTGATAGTCTGCGCACCCTTATACTACAGGTGGCTTTCCCTGTTATGGATTTGACGGTAGAACAATGTGCCGGTTCAGGCTACAATGGGTATATAGTTGATGGACACTATACCGACACCATAAAGGGACCTCCAGGAGGATGTGATACGATAGTCAACCTTTCTTTACACTTTCGGCCACCTATACAAACGAGTTTTGAAGCAACTATCTGTCCCGGAGAAAACTATTATTCATATTCCGAGGATGGATGGTACACAGACACATTCACCACACCTTTCGGATGTGACAGTATCCGGACCGTTCATTTACTAATCGCGGAACCATCTCATGTCACTATATATGGAGACATCTGTGATGAACACATTAACGGATATCATACACCCGGCATGTATACGGATACACTGATCTCTGCTGAAGGATGTGACAGCATCAGGACACTCAACCTGTCGGGCGTTTCAAAATATATCCCTAACGTCTTTTCTCCAAATCAAGATAGCCGCAATGATATTTTTGAAGTTGTGTCCTTTCCAGAGACTGAATTTGAACTTACCTATTTTGGCATTTTTGACCGGATGGGTAACATGGCGTATCAGGTGACCACTGGTCCAATATATTGGGACGGCCGGGATAAAAACGGACG
>WBZX01001872.1_pt1 | contig 15092 bp, 5 predicted proteins | sample 5204211 | NCBI WGS metagenome assembly WBZX01 (sample SAMN12344362, study PRJNA552823) | activated sludge metagenome | biome: Activated sludge suspended growth; feature: Nitrification reactor; material: Wastewater; isolation source: activated sludge from nitrification reactor of wastewater treatment...
CTATCCTACGGTACCGATGGCCTGGGTCTGGTCGCAATATTCCAGCGCACGGACCCTCCGAAACCCAAACGGGGAAGGAAACCCAAGCATGCGTAGCAGAGTGTTGATCGTCGCGGTTGGACTTCTGCTGGCATCCGGTGTTTCAGCTCAGGACCGCTTCAGCAGCCATCGTGTCTGATGCGGGAAGATGCGCGGCGTACAGAGGGCGCGGGGATTGAATGCTTGGCTCTTGCCGCCCTAACCCCCCCGAAACACCCGTTCCCAGTGCCAGGATAAGTAGTGTCGGTGGGGGTCCGAGAGCTTGGCGATGCGGAGGGGTTTGTCGATTCCTAGGCGGGCTCTGTCTTCTGCGCTGACGGATGGGGAGACCTCGATGCTTCCGTCGCTGCGAACGGTCACAAAGCCTCTGTCAAACGCAGAATCCAAGTTAGGCGCAAGCAAAAATCCGTTCCAGATGTCGAGCCTCTCTGCATCGGTTTCGCAGTCGGCCCAGGGCTTGATGTGACTGGACCGCAGAAGTTCAGGAATCGCAAGTCCGGTGATGGCGCAGCGGCCTTCCCAAAAGTCGAGCAGTCCCTGGCGAAACACATCTTGGCCGATGCGCTGCACGACGAGGCGCTCGACTTCCGTTTGGCGCGGCAGGCTCTCGGTCTTGCGCAAAAACGTGTGCAGAAGCTCATCAGGGAGCGTGCTGGAAAGCTGGAAGGCGCGGCGGACCAAGCGATGCAGCGACAGCAAATCCGACACCGTGCGAACCGCGCAGGCACCTTTGGGAAGCGGGCTGGTCAGCTCGTTTCCGTGTTCGGACAGCGCGCGCGCAACGTGAAGCTGGGACAGGGCCGCCAGGTACACCGAGCCGCCTCTGACCGAAAGCCACATCCGCAGCGGCACGCGCGAGCTGTGAATCAGCAGCCAGTCGCCTTGATCCTCGACGGGTAGATCAAAGCCGTTGTCATTGGCCATCTTTTCCAGTCGCGTCCGTGTACTTGGCGGAATCGGCATCACGGACTCCCTAGACCATTCGCCACTTGAGATGTGGCGAATCGGTACTGCAATCCGCTTTCATCTGTGCCGCGATGGATGAGATGCCCCGCCTGACCGTTCATGAACCCCTCCGGCTGTCTTTGGGATGCTCGATGCGGGGATCAGCGGGGGGCGGATCGAGTCGGGTTTGGTAGGGGCGACTGCTCTGCGCAGCGTCGGACATGGCGTCGTAGATTTCCAGAATCACGCGCTTGGTTCGGTATTCGCCGTGCGCTTTTTCATCGTTGCGCCGCACGATTGGGAAGGTGTCCATCACGTAGTCGACATCGTCGCGCGCGATTCCGTACAAATGAAAGAAGGCTGCATCTAGCTCGGCGCGCAAAAGGAAGCGGCGCGCAGCATCCCAGCGGAACGGCGGTCCGTCATAGCCCACGTCTGTGGCAAACGACTCGAGATCCCACGCGGTGTAGGTCAGCTCCAGCACCCTCGGCAAAATCCAGTCGCGCAGCACCGTCCCGCGCTCCCACCCCGCAGACTCCGAATACGTCGCAGGTGGCAGGACCGGGAATTGCTTCAGATATCCGTAGGTCAAGTGCGTCCCACCGATCTTCTGACGAGCAGCGTAGTCCAGCGCAAACGAACAGAGGTTGGCATACAGAGCCGCGATATCGATCGATTCCTGGTCACTGAAAAGCAACGGGGAGGTATGTCCGATCGCACTACGAGGGACCAGCGATGCGATCACTGTCCGCTGATCCGTGCTTCGGCAGATGTCACGCCAGCCGAGCAGCCAGCCGCGATTCCATCTCTCGCTGAGTCGCGAATCAACAGCCGCTGAATCGACCCAATAATACGGAATCGTCAGTCGGTTTGGATCGGCGTGCGCGGTGTCATCAAACTCGGGCAGCTTGCCTTGGTTTTCCTGCGCTTGGGTCTGTCCTTCATACGTTCCGAAGCGATGATCGAAGTGATGAACCATCTTCGCTTCGACGAGCGGCAGAAAGCGCTGCTCTCCCAGATGAAAGACATTTGCGATACGCCGACCACCTGCGCTTAGCAGATCCGACTGCGTGCGAAACAGCTCGGAGTCGTTGGCCATGTGCAGCATCGCCATGAAGCGGAGTCCCCAGTGATTGCCGTCTTCGGACTCTTCGCGCCACAGAATCCCTGCCCGGCGATAGATCCGCAGATTGATTTCCGCGTCGCGGCGACAGCGAAAAGTCGGGCAAGTCTGGGTGTTCGGATTGAGCGCGGAAAAGTCTGCCGGAGTCAGCGTAAAATGTCGCTCTTGTTCGGCCAGGGATGTGATCTGTCGCGCAAAGAACACCAGATCAGCGCTCCTACTACGACCCGACCGATCGACGGTGAGCAGTGCAAACTTGAACGCATGATGTACGGCTGGGAAGACAAACTCTTCGTTTTCAAAGCTGTAGAATCGGGCCAGCTCTGCGCGCTGAACCAGCGTTCCAAAATACTCCTTGGTCGAATCATCCGTGGCGATTCCGGTCGGGACAATGAATCCGGCGCGGCCTTGGGGGTTTAACAGGGCGCGGTTGTGTTCCGCAAAGATCGCGTAGGTGTTCACATCGCCTTTGCCGCACAGCGGATACCGCCCGGACTGACGGACCAGGTGGCTCTGTCCTTCGGCTTCCCGGCTCGCGGCACACCACTCCTTCCACAGCTGTGGATCGGTCTCGGGAAGCTGCGCAATCCGCTTCTTGCGGGCGGCGGCGTTGACCGCGTTTGCGATCTCCTCACTGCGCGAAGCAAAGAACTCCTGTTCCTGAAGCTTGACCCGTTCCCACGGCGGATTTCCAAGGACGACATCAAATCCGCCTTTGGCAAAGACGTGTGGAAACTGAAGATGCCAGTGGAAGAAATGAAACTGTTTTGCAAGTAGCTGGGTCGTCTCGATGGTAAAGGGAGCGACTGCTTGCCCATCGCGGATCTGACACCACACTCCGTTGGTCGGTGCGGTCTCTGCACTGATTCCTACTTGCTTGGGCCAGACAAACGCCGCACAAAAGGCATCGGCCACCAAGCGCTGATGCTGGAAGGGAGCCGATTCCAGAATGCTTTGCCACTGCGTTTCCTTCTGATGCAGCAGCACAACGTCAGAGTCCGCAGCGGACTCTAGATCCGACACGGCTTGCGTCACCGCCGTGGTCTCTTTGTCGACGGGCGTGGCGAACAGCGAATCCATCGTGCGCTGGCCTTTGGACTCGGTCTTGTTGCGCTTCTTGAGTGCACTTGCGGCCTTTTTGTCGTCTCCTTCGAGCGCTTCCCATGCGACATCGGGAATTCCCTGGGCCAACAGCTCGGGCGTCGCACCAAGCAAGGAGTTTCCGTGCTGAATGTGGGAATCGAGGAAGGTCAGCGGCAGTCCGGGCTCTAGCGCTTCCATCCACAGACTGACCTTGCACAGCTCGACCGCCATCGGGTTCAGATCGACGCCGTAGATGCAGCGCCCGACCACCTGACGCAGTGCATGGCGATAGTCCGCCGCCGAAGGAGTCCCCCCCGCACAAATGCGTGCCAAGTGCGTCGCCAGCCGTCGCGCCGCCGCCAAAAGGAAGTGTCCCGAACCACAGGCCGGATCGACAATCGCCAGACGCAAAAGGGCCGCTTGCGGATCGCTCGGATGTTTGGCCAGCGTATCTTCGATGACTGGATCCAGCGCACTGTCCAGCAGCACCTGCACGAGTCCTTCCGGGGTGTAGTAGCTGCCGCTTAGCTTGCGCGCGTTGCCTTTGGTTTCTCCACCTGATGCAAACTGAAAGTGATGTCCGCCTTGGGTAATCTGCGGAACCAGCTCGAGCAGACTTTCATAGACGCTGCCCAGCTCTTCCGGTCCCATGTCGCGCCAGTTGACGCGCGAAAGACCGGACGGCTCACGCAGCCAGGTCAGACGAAACACCGCTTGCAGAAGCGCACGATTGTGAAGCCGCGACGCATCCAGATACGCGCACTGCGAAGGCGCATAAAGACCCGCGAGCGCTGGCAGTCCCAGACGAGGCTCCCCACCAGACAGTGCGCGAAAGACAATCCGTAGCGACTCCCAGAGATCGGAATAGCGATCGTGTGCACTGCGACGGGTTGCACGATCGCGAAGTCGCCGCATGCTGTAGCCGGACTGATACAGATCAATGGCGAAAGGGTCTGCATCTTTTTGATGAAGCAGCTCGCGCTCTTCGGCGGTGATCAAAAAGATCAGCCGATAGACCAGGCGCAAAAGCTGCTGAAAGTAATCGCTTGGGGTCAGGGCTCCGCAGTGCAGCGATTCGCGCAGCACTTGGTTGTCGGGATGACTAAGGAATCCTTGTCCCAGACACAAGAGAGCCTCTTCGACACCAGCGCGGAGGTGTTCTCGGGCTCTGGTGCCTTGCTCGCGACCACTTGCTCGCCACTCCTCGAGCGCACAGTCTGTCACCGGCTGTGAGGGACGACCAAAGCGTGTCTCATGGATAAGCAGCCACAGTGCGGCAAAGTCGGCGTAGCGCTCTTCTGAAAAGATGCGCGCTAGATCCGCTTCAATCCACGCTGGTCGGGTCAGGCTCGCGTTATCGCGGGCAAGACGAAGCGTCAGTCCATCACTGCACAGACCCCACAGCGCACCATCGGCAGCATTTAGATATTCTTGGGTCAGACCAAATGCGCTGCGCCGCCGTAAGCCATCGCCCCACGCGGCAAGCTGGGTATCTAGACCACTCGCAACAGGCGCAATGATCACTGGCACACGACCATCCAGCGCGGCGTATCCGACAGGATAATAGCGATCATCGATCGAGATGGGCTGAACCATTTGCAGCGACGAAAAGCCGAAGCTTTCCCGCAGCAGTCCTTCGACAAAGCGCAGTGCGACCAGGATGGGGTCTGTGCGATGGTTTAGCGCTTTGACAAAGTCTGCAAAGTAGGCCTGTGCAATGCGCCAGTAGCGGCCCATTTCATCGCGCAGGTTCAGTCCTTTGGGAATCCGGTAATCGGCTTCGCTTTGTTGTCCGGCTGTCAGTTGGGTGATGCGTGCCAGCCAGTCAGGAGACAGAAGACCGCCTTCGATGAAGATGGCTTCAAACGCAAGCTGGGCATCTTTTCCTGTGCGTCGTGCTGTTTTTCGAGGAGCAGCCATCTAGTTCACCTTGGGCAGCAGCACGTACACACCGATGACATCGGCGGGCAGAAGTGGCTTCACGGAATAGGAGCCGCGCGCATCCGAAGCGGTACGAACGCGACGATGATCGGAAAGCAGCTCTTGCGCACGACGCTCAGCAAAGGCGCTCAGGGTTTCTCTTTCCGAATCGATCAGCTCAAGAGCCAACGCAAGGACGCGATCACGCACAGGCAGTGGTGGATCTCCAACGGGATCTGGCTCTAACAGCGCGAGTGCCGCTGCGCCTTCCACGGTGTGCTCTGTCGATCCAACAAACGCCAGTGCAGAGGACTCTTCACAAAGGAGTGTGGTTGTCTGTTCACCACGCTGACAGACAAGCTGATGACGCAGCCGCAAAAGCACCACGGTGGTCTTTTCTTGAATGCCATCGGCGATCCACGTTCCGATGCGGCCCAGGACACCGGGATCACTTCCTTCTGCATCACTACCAAGCGAGCGTTCCAGCAGTGTTTCCGCTAGCACCGACACAATGGGATGACTACGCTGAACCGGACGACAGCCGGGTGCGGATGGATAGGAAAAATCGATGGAAACCGTGCCAGACAGTCCTTCGGTCTCCAGTCGATCCCTCACATCATCCGGCAGTCCGGACAGCGCCACTTTGTATCCACGCCGCAGCGGAGACAGACCCGATCCCAAACGCGCCAGCGCACGCTGACAGAAGCGCTGCACATCGTCTTTGCCACCGATGGCGGCCAGGGCCTTCTTCCACTCTGGCAGGACATCGGCAGGCTTTAAGCGACGCTGCGCAAAGATGGTGCGATTGCGCTGTGCTTTGTCCGCTGCATCTTGCCAGCACGAGTCGATAGCTTGTGCTTCTTTGGTCTGCTGAAAGTCAAACGCTTGCTGCTGGCTGATCTTCCCTTGGCGCAGTAGCACAGCCCGAAGCAGCGCTTGTGTCAGCACATGGCCAGAATCAGGAAGTGGAACCGGAACACCCAGCTCTTCACGGATCTTTTCAGCCTTGCGCAAGATCACTTCCAGGACAGCACCATCGACGGGATTGTTGGCTCCGTACATCAGGGTGGCGCGGACAATGGGGCTGGTCTGTCCGAATCGATCAACGCGGCCCTCTCGCTGTTCATGACGAGTGGGATTCCAAGACAGGTCGTAGTGAACGACGGCATCAAATGCGTCCTGAAGGTTGATGCCTTCGGAAAGACAGTCCGTTGCAATCAGGATTTTGCGCTCTGTATCGACCAGCTCTGCAACTTTTTCGCGTCTAGCTTCAGCGGTAAGCTCACCGGTGATGACCGACAAGGTGACATCTTTGAATCGACCGGCCAGGTGTCGCGCCAGATAGTGCGCCGTCGCAATGTACCGACAAAACACGACTGGCGAAAATCCTTCAGCGAGCAGCGAAGTCAGGTGTTCGGTGAGGAGCTTCAGCTTGGGATCGCCGCCAAGTCCGGTCAGCTTTTCCGCTTGCTCGATGAGCTGTCGCAGCGCTGGATCGTCGCTGCCAGCGGGCGGTTCGACATCATCTTCGGATAGTGAATCGGAAGAGCCATCGAACACCCGATCTTCAAGCGTCTCTTCTTCATCTGGACCTGCTGCAAGGCCAGCTCTGGTCCGTAGTGCCGCCACCGCAGCGGACGGACTGGATGCCGCACAGCGCAAGAGTGCCAGTGTTCCCCAAAAGTTGAGCCGCTGCCGTCGCACATCGCCTTCTGCGACATGCACCACGGCAGAGCAGTATGACAGCAGACGGTCAAAAAACTGTTCCCACGCACCACTGAGCTTGTAGGTCAGCTCTTTGGTTTGTCGACGCGGGAAGATCTTCCCATCGTGCCATTCATCAATGTCGGGACGACGCCGCTGGACAAAGTGCTGGGACAGCCGTTCGCGCAGTGCATTGCGCTCGTCTCCGGTGGCTGCTTCCAATCGAACAAAGTCTGGATGAAGCAGTCCGAGCAGACGATAAAACGCATCCTCATCCCCGCTGTGAGGCGTGGCGGTCAGAAGCACCATGTGACGCATCGGTGATGCAGAAAGGCCCTTGAGCAGATCGTAGCGCTGATGACGACCTTGACCCGTAGACGCGCAGGTGTGCGCTTCATCGACGATCACAAAGTCGGGACAAGCGCGTAGAAACTCGCTGCGGCGGCGCTCGCTCTTGATGTAGTCCAGACTAACGACGGTGTGCGGATGCGCAGAAAAGATGCTCTCACTTGGGGGAAGGTTGCGTTCCAGGCGATTGGCACTGGCTGCGGACACTGCGACAGCGGAAATGTGAAAGCGGACTTCTAGCTCTGTCACCCACTGATCCACCAGATGAGGAGGACACAGCACCGCAGTACGGCTGATGTCACCGCGATCGAGCAGCTCCCGCGCAATCAGCGATGCCTCGATCGTCTTGCCGATGCCCACATCGTCTGCAATCAGAAGTCGAACCGGATCCTGCTTGAGTGCCATCAGCAGCGGAACAAGCTGATAGGCACGCGGCTCGACGGCAATTTGTCCAAAGCCACGGAAGGGACCAGCCCCGCGACGCAGTGAAAGGATCAGTGCATCGCGCAGCAGCAGCGCCGCATCATGGCCCGCTCTTTTGCGCAAGTCAGGAGGCGGAAACGCCGCATCACCAACCGGCTCGGTTTCCAGTCCGATATGAATCAGCGCGTGATCTTCTTCCGATCCAGAAAGCGGACGAACGCGCAGCAGATCGCCGATGCTGCCGGGAAGGACAATCCACTCGCGTCCGCGCGCCCGCAAAAGGCTTCCGGGTGTGTAGCTGGTTTGGCTCACGATGCACTCCCAAGCGCCGCAGCAAGACGTTTGAACGCATCAGACCAGTCTGTTTCGCTTTTACCAAACGCGATCACTTCAAATCCTTTGCTTTGGAGCTTGCGAAGGGCTGCGGAAGGAATCGCATCCAGCGTCGCAATCACATAGTGGGAACGCCAGACCAGCGGCAGCACCTGATCAGCGACCGCAAGCGGTTCGGAATCCGCCTTGGGAATCGCGAGGGCGCGGGCCAGTTGCCAAAACCGGGCGAGCGGACTGTCCGGTTCGTCGCTTGAGGCAGGCCCCGATTCCGCTGCTGCTCCTTCGTTTTCGGATGGCGCTGCCAGCAGCAAGAGCGTCTTGGCATGTGCCAATCTCAGAAGGAACGCCCGCACTTCCTTATCCCGACGATCCAGGAGATCATGATCAGGCTGGTTATAGTACGACATCAAGCAGCGGTAGCAGGCTGCGACGCACACGGTGCCAGCCACATCGTGCAGTCCATCACAGGACGTGGGAAGCGGATCGGAATCAGGAAGGTCCAGATGCATGACGCGCAGCGCTTCCCGTGCGACACGAGACAGGGCATCGGAGTCCAAAAGCCGGGTCAGAACACCGGCTCCGCCTTCGGTTGCTTCGTACAGAAGGAAGCCGCGGCGCTCGTCGCGCTTGGGCATCGGCTCGGCCAGGATTTCCCCTTCTTCCAGTTGGAAGACTGCTTCGATTCCGCGCAACAGTGCATGCTGAATCGTCGCCAGTGCAGACTGGGACATACCAGAGGAACAAGGTGTTAGCAGCAGCGCATTTTTGTGATCCTGCACGCTCGGCACCACAAGCTGCGCCTGAGCGGTGGTGGGATCGATTGGCTCGCTGCTCTCCTCTTCGCTTGGTGCCCAGCTTCCCGAAAGCGGATCGATGAAAAAGCCAAACTGCTTGCGATTGGCACGACGGCGCAGACCTTTGTTGATGCGCGTGATGGTCGCGCCGGGTCCGTAGCTTAGGCTGGCCACACAGACGTCGTGTCCAGCTGCGGCGCTGGTTCCGCTGTGATCCATCGCCATGGCACTGCGGACATCGACGCGCTTGTCCCGCAGTGCCCACTCGAAGGTGGTCTGTAGCTCGAAGCCCTGGCGCTGGCGTTCCTCGTCGTTGGCGGTGATTCGCTCCGCAGGACGGGTCGCGACGTTTTCGATCCGGAAGATGTTGTTCACAATTTCTGCGGTGTCCAAAGACACTCCGCAGGCGTGGCACATCGAAGTCTGATCTTGAAAGTGACCGGCCCCACAGACACTGCAAATGCGCACCGTCTGCGTCGATAGTTTCCGGTCGGTTAGCGTCGCGTCCCGGCCCACAGTCACCATGGCACGAACGACGCGATAGGCACGGCCTTCGTGATAGACCAAGCTGCGCGGACCAAACTCCGACAGCGCCAAAAAGCGCGGCCTTTGCAGGTATACCTGCTTGCCACGTCCATCATTTGTCGCAGGAACAAACGCCCGCAGCGGCAGCCGGGGGAAGTTGTAGCCGGGCAGGAATCCCTCGGTGGCCAGATAGCGATAGGTGTAAAAGTCGCTCGACTGGGTGCTGTCTCCGTTTTGCAGAAGCTGAAGCTGTTCCATCGCCTGGATGTGGCGGCTCTGCGCAGAACGCTTTTCCTGATTCGGTGCGGAATAGTTGTCCATGATCCGCCGCGCGGAGTCACGCTGCTGCTCTGCGGAGCGGAATAGATCGCGCCAGCGTCGGAACGCGGCATCGAAATGGGACAGACAGGAATCGACCACCGCGGTCGCAAAGGAATCCGCACCGGGATACCAAGGAGCCGTCTGATCCGTCAGTTCGTCTTTCAAAAGACGGAGGATGCCCTTGAGCCGCTCCATCGCTTGGGCCGCAACGCGAGGATGGGTCATGGGCGTGCGGAGCTCATCACGCAGCGGTCGGTCAGTATTTTCTAGGACCAGCAAGTCGGAAATTGCCGATGGGAGCGGCTGCTCGGTACATGCAAGCCAGACCGCGGACAGATGGCTTTCCACTAGGTCTCGGTTGGCCAGATCCAGCAGGGGTGGACGGACTTCGCCATGGACCATCCCTTTGGGGTCGCGGAAAAAATACTGATCATGCGGTCCCTGGGCCGAGCAGTACGTCAGTACCAGCGCGGCTTGGCCACTGCGTCCGGCGCGACCACTGCGCTGCGCATAGTTTGCCGGAGTCGGCGGGACGTTGCGCAGATACACCGCATTGAGCGCAGAGATATCGACGCCCAGCTCCATCGTCGGTGAGCAGAACAAAACCGGTAAAAATCGGTGCGGCTCATCGACTTGTGTCTTGTCTTGTTCTAGCTCGGTGCGTTCCTTTTCTCCATAACGGAACCGCTTTTCGCGCAGAGCGCGCCGATCGTTGTCCACCTGCGCCGTGTGCTCGCGCGCTTCAAACCCAAATAGCGGATGATCTGGCTGGCGCAGAAGGCGTGACAGGCTTTCGTATAGGTCACGGAAAAACGGATTCTGTTTTCCGGCGTTGCGCGAAGGAATCGAAGATCCTCGCCGGAAAATTACGCAGTTATCACTAAGCTTCCATCCCGTCACGTCACCGAACGGAGTCGATTCCTCGCTGACCAAGCCATGCGAAAGTGCAGCGTTTAGGAGTGCCATCACCAGCTCATCGAAGGCGACAGGCTTGAGGTCTTTGATCGCAGTGGTCTTCCACAGATCTGCGCTGCGGAGCTTCTTACCCAGTGCGCTGCGCGAGCTACCTCGTACAATCAAGTCTTCATCGCGCACATGAAAGTCACGGCGAGCGAGCGCCGCAACAATCAGCCAGCGTGCGCGACGCGGCTTTTCATCGATGCCAAAGCCCCACGGGGCGCGCAATCGACTGTGCGATCGAGAAAGCATCTGCTCGATGACGGTTGGATCGAGTACCTGACTGCGCACCGCCATCCACTGCCGCAGATGATCAAGCAGCTTCACATATACTGCTGTTCGTACTTCTGGCCGTGCGTGTTTCAGGATGGGCGGTGCAGTGGAAAACACTTCTTCATCTGCAACCAGTTCTTTTAGGCCGCGATACTCGATTTGCAGAAGCTTCAGGTCTTCCAGACTGGGGTTTGTATAGCGCCATCCTCGTCGCTGATCGAACCATACACGATAGGCCAGAATCTGCCGCAGCGTGGTCTCTGCATCGGTGAGGTTGAGCCCTTTCAGACCCGGTTCCTGTAGCCACTCTGCACGAATGGATGGACTGGTTCTGTCAAAGCCCAGCGCTCTCTGCTGCGCGATCCCTAGCGCATCACTGGTCAGTCCAGAATCACCCGCAGCGTCGAGCGCACCCAAAAATCCGGCCCGTACCAGACTGACAAACAGAAAGTCGTTAAAGTGTCCAGCTTGTAGGGCAGCGTCTTGCCGGTTGTCAGTGAACCCGAGCAGCTTGCGCGTCTCTGGAAGCATTCCGACATTGACACCGTGCATCCAGCGCAGCGCACTCGACACCAAAACTGTCGTCGCTGAGCTTCGCCCTTCCGCAGACAGAGAGGCCAAGCGGTTGCGGTCACGGGTCGCGCCGCTCTGTGTGTCTCCACAGCGCAAACAGAATCGATAGCGACCGGGTATGAACCATGCGCGAGTTCCTAAGCCAAGCTTGCCATTTGGTTCAACGTGAACCGACTGAGGACGCGCTGCACGATATGTCTTTTTGATGCGCGGATTTCCTGCCGAATCGTATTCCAGCCAGGCTTCGGGATAGTCCTCTACCTGATCATCAAACGTGAACTCTGCATCGCTGGGATGAATGGTTACAAAGCCGGGCGTCTCATGGGTCTCGGAGTCCTCTTCCGTGTCACTCGTGCTGTCTTCATCGCTGCGGGTCTGAAGTGAATCATCGATGTCACGCGCGAGCAGCAGCCGATCTTCGTCATCGTGTACCAGCCGCACCGGATGATATTCCTGACCGCAGGTGCGACAGAAGTGAACCGGATACAGTCTTTTGCTGGGTTCACCTGGCAGATACTGCTGGCCTTCGACCGTGACTTTCCGACGGCCTGGAGCCTCCAGCGTCGCAAACGCATGTCCGGCCCCGGAAATAAACTGATGCAGCTTGAACGCGAAAAAGGCGCGTTTGCTCGCCCCCGGCTGTCCGGTCCGTTCGATCTCTGGAATGCTGGAAACGAGCAGCAGATCACGCAGCGCTCTGCGGCACGCCGCCTCGTCGCGTCCAGACTCCTGTTTCAGCATCGCAACCGCTTCGGTGACCGTCTGTGGGCGCGCGCGAAGCCACTTCTGTTCGGGCTCCGAAAAGGTGATTCCCAACTTGGTTTCAACCCACACCGCGAGCGGATGCACCCGTAGCTCTGCATCGGAGATGTTGCGCGAAAGCTCTGCATCGATCGCGGGTCCAAGCGTCTTCTTCAGCTTCTTGTCCACCGCGCTGCTGGTGACGCGCTCCAAGGTTTCGACGATGACGTTGGTTTCGGGAATCGTCACCGCAAACAGCTTCGATGCGACGGTTGCAACGGTGCGGTTTTTTTCTTCCTGCGCTCCTTCGCTCGCCATCGTAGCGGACGTTCCGATGCACTGGAGTCTGTCTGGGGCGAGACGCTCACGCACTCGCCGGACCAGCAGCGCCACATCTGCCCCTTGTCGCCCACGATAGGTGTGCAGCTCGTCCAGCACCAGAAAGCGAAGCCCGGCGCAGTTTCCAATCACCCGTCGATCCAAGTCATCCTGACGGGTCATCAGGAGTTCGAGCATCATGAAGTTGGTCAGCAGAATGTCGGGAGGACTGTCGGCAATCGCCTTGCGCTGCTCGGCGGTTTCCTGTCCGGTGTAGCGCGCAAACGAAATCGGATCGCCGGGGACATTCTCGACGTACTTCGCCAGCTCATCCCGCTGACTGTTCGCGAGCGCATTCATCGGATAAATCACGATGGCGCGCGTCCGCTGCGGGCCTCCTTGCCGCTTTTCTGTCAGCACCGCATGCACGATGGGAATGAAGAAACAGAGTGATTTTCCTGACCCAGTTCCGGTGGTGACAACGTAGCTTTCCCCATCCGATGCGAGTGACAGAGCCTGTTCCTGATGCTTGAACAGCGTAAGCGGTTCCCCTCGTGGGGAAGTGACACTGTGTCCAGTCCGGAAGATGTCCGCACAGACTGGGTCGAGCACTCCATCAGCAGCCAGTTTCTCAACGGTTGTGACCCGCTGGTAGTTGGGATTCAGCTGAATCAGCGGCTCGGGCCAGTAGCGTTCCTCGCCATAAATGGCCTCGACTTGCTCGCGGATGTCCGTGGCACAAATCGTCGTGAACGAGGTTGCAAACTGCTTGTACTCCCGAACCACGCTGTCGCGCAGCGAGAAGACATCCATGCCCTTTGCACTCATTCCTGACTCCTTTGCGACGAAGAACACCTGCCAAAGACCGGCGAAGAATGCCCAACTGTCGACGAAAGAACAAGGGCATTGGCGAGCAGTACTTCATGCCCGACGACGTAGCCCCTTCAGGCGAGCCGACTTCGAGTACAGCTGTGCCTATTCATCGGTGGCCTAGTAATCGTCCTGCGCCAATCACATCGCAGAAAAAACGCAAGCTTGTCCGTCGGCGTTGTGTTCGCGTCGGTACGGCATCGTCACAACGGCGTGTTCAGGTGAGGCTCGGTCGCACAGCGTGTGTCTGCTAACGATAGGAAGTCGGACTAGCGGGGGCGTCTGCCTCGCTCCTCAATCGCCGTCCGACTTCGACTTGCACACGAGCGGGGCTTCATCTCATCTACCTGCGACTCGCGTCGAGTTTGAGGCGACTTTTCTCGTCTCGATAAATCGCCGATTCAAGCGTGAACCAACGACCGATTGCAGTCCACTCCCCCAGGATGAACGTGAACGATGCAGAACCGCCGGATTTTCGAGTAAATCGGACCAATACCCGGCGCTCATGTAGTACGATGGATTATCCGCAGTGTCAGATGCGTCACGGCGTTGTTTGCACTGCACGTAGGCTGTTTGGGAGTTCGACATATGTCAGGCAACGCAAACACTGAACCAAGGCCAGGGATGGTAGTCGGAAGAGCATCCGGTTGGCGTTCGATGATCCGCTCACCTGTTCTGCGTTGTGCCAGTCTTGTTTCGCCGTTCATTCTCACGCAGGCCATGCTGTTTGGCGCTTGTCAGCCTGACTCGGCGGGCATTGCGCTGCGGGTTCGTGCCCCGGTTGGCGTCGCACTGAACGAGTTTCAGCTGGCAATACAAGACCACGACAAGCGGGTACTGGTCTTCCAGCCGGGGATCCAGCCCGTCTCCGTCCTCAGCAAGGGTCGAGACATTTCCGCAGAGCCATTGCGCATTGGTCTGCGACTGGCCGAACCAGGCAACTACCTCATCCATATCCGCGCCAGCGAATCGAAACTTGTTCCTGACGGTGTGATTCCATCTTCGCGAGACAATGAGTACTTCTTCGCCGGCTTGGTCCATGCGAATGGAACGGTGCAAGCGGATGCGTTGCTACTGCCCGTGGCACCTAAGTTCGACGTCGACTTCGATCATTTTCCCGATGCGATGACGTGGCCCGCATCCGATACGACGACGAACATGCTGTACTCGTCGAAACGGAGCCTTCTCGATTGTGTGGATCAAGATCCTGGTCCGGCGCAGCCGAAGCTACCTGCGGGGTTATTTGCTGTTGATATAAACCCACTGGCCAAGCCGCGCTGTGGTCTGCCGTTTGATATCTCGTGTGGCGACAGCGGTTCACCTTGTCAAGACCTCGACGGAGATGGCGATTCTGAGAGCACGGACTGCGATGACAGCGATCCGACGCGGTTCAACGGCAACCCGCGTCCGCGCAACTGCTGCGAGTGCACCGACAAAGCAAGCTGCGCGACGAACCACAACAAGCTCAAGGACATGTCGGCGTGTATGCCCGCGCGCTGTGACTCTGCGACGGACTACGACTGCACCGGCGAGATCGTCCCGTGCTTTGTCGATGACGACTGCGACGGCTATTCGCCAAACGATCCGGTGGTGAGCCAGCGCGACTGCGACGACACCAACCCGAACATCTATCCGGGCGCGAAGAAAAACTGCGCCGATACCAGCAAAGACTGGGCGTGCGACGGCAATCCGTCGGGCGGCTGCGTGGACTGCGATCTCGACGGTGACGGCTATCAGCGAGACGACAAAGCGCAGGGGGGAATCTGTCCGACGGCGCAGTACGTTTCGTCGGGAAAAAAGAT
>WBZX01001873.1_pt1 | contig 15091 bp, 11 predicted proteins | sample 5204211 | NCBI WGS metagenome assembly WBZX01 (sample SAMN12344362, study PRJNA552823) | activated sludge metagenome | biome: Activated sludge suspended growth; feature: Nitrification reactor; material: Wastewater; isolation source: activated sludge from nitrification reactor of wastewater...
CGGACTCGCCGCCTGCGAAGAGGAAACCGCCGCCGAGGTCCTTGACGTACTGCTCGATCAGCTCCTGCGCCTGGAGCGGCACGGCCTCGCGCGGCGTGTCGCTGAGCACCACGAAGTCGAAGCGCTCGAACTCCTTGAGCGAGCCCGGGATGCCGGCCGGCGGGCGCACGTCCACGTCGTACTGCTGCGCCGTGAGGGCGTTCGCGAGCGGCGTCGCGTGCTGCGGCGAGCCTTCGATGTAGAGGACCGCGGGGCGCCCGGGCACCTCGATGGTCGTGGCGACGCGGTTGTTCTCCTTGAAGGTGTCCTCGCCCAGATCCGACAGCTCGAGGACGTACGTCATCTGCCCGGCGACGCGGTTCACGCTCTTGAACACGACGTCGTTCGGGCCGGCCTTGAGATCGAGGTTCTTGATGCCGTCGAGGCCGTTGAGGGCCTCGCCCTGGAAGAGCTTGGCCTTCGCCGTGGTGGCGCGGCTCGCGTAGATGTCGGCGTGGATCTCGAAGGTCTCGCCGACCTTCACGCGCTCGGGCATGCGAAGCTCGCGGATCGCCACCTCGGGCGGCGTCGCGCGGCGGTAGGGCACCGCGAACATGCGGATGCCGAACTCCTTGGCTCGGTTCGCCTCTGCGAGGAAGTCACCGTCCGTCTGGACGCCGTCGGAGAGAACCACCGCGCGCTTGAGGAATCCGGGCGGGTACAGGCCGTACGCGAGCTGGAGGGCCGCCTGGAGGTTGGTGCCGGCGCCGAGCTCGCCGCGCTCGCCCTTGGCGTCCGCGTGGCGCTCGACGGGCGGCGGCTTCGACGGATCGTCGCCCTCTTTTTGATCCGCCACGCGAGGCCTTCGCGCGAACGTGATGACCTTGATGACGCCCTCCTTCGGCTTCTCCGCGTAGGCCCGCGTGAGCAGATCCTGCGCGTCCTTGAGGGCCTCGTCGGGCACCGAGTCGGAGACGTCGATGAGGTAGACCGTGCACGCCTTCTCGGTCGTGGCGGTGCGCGCCAGCCTGGACAGGCCGAGCCCCAGCAGCACCACGAAGGCGACGCGGAGGAGCACGCTGATCACCCGCTGCACCGCGGGCAGATCGGCGAGCGACTGCGACATCACGATGAGGAACCACGGCGCCAGCATCCCGACGCCGAGCATCTTCGGGTTCAGGAGCTCGTAGGTCGTGCCGTTGCGGATCCACGAGAGCGTCGGATCCGGGTGGAGGAGGACGTATTTGCGGTAGGCCCAGAAGAGGATGCCAAGGAGCGCGATCGTGCTGACGATCCACGCGACGATCCGCCATCTTCTCTGGTTCATACCGTCACCCTGCGGTGGAACGTCGCCCACTCGATCGCCGTGACGATGATCACGGCGATCAGCAGGTACACCCACATCTCTCGGCGGACGCCGATCTTGAACTCGCTCGGCTGCCCCGCGGGCTTGCCGTCGATCGTGATCTGTTGCTGCGCGGTGATGGTGCTCTCGGTCACGTCCGCGAGGTTGGCCGCGAACATGCTCGTCTCCTCGGCGCCGGGGACGCCGGTCGTGAGCTTGTAGAAGCCCGCGTTCTGCCCGAGGAACACCGCGCGGCCGTCCTTGACGGGGATGGTGCGCTTCGATCCGTCCGGCATCTCGAGGAGGCCCGAGTCGGCGGAGGACGGAGCCGGGATGTTCCAGACGGAGCCCGTGCGGAAGGACGAGATGTAGCTCGTGTCCTCCTCGACGAAGTCGTTGATGGTGTTGAGCAGCAGCACCGGCCACGCGATGCGGAGCGGGAGATCGCTCTCCCGGATGTCGAAGCCGATCGCGACGAACTTGTTGCCCGGCCTTCGTCCCTGGAGGAGCAGCGCGCCGTGGCGGTAGCTCTTGCCGACGACGCGATCTTCCTTCTCACCCTTGAGCGGGTGGGCGCGGCTGACGTTCACCTCGCCGAGCGACAGGTACCGGACGAGGGGGCTCTTCGTGTCGACCTCGTCGAAGCCCAGGCGCGCGTTCGGATCGTTGTCCAGGGCCTCCTTCTCGACGGAGAAGGGCAGGTTCTCACCGGACGGGTTCAGGTAGAGCAGGCCGCCGCTGCCCTGCGCCACGGGCGGGGAGACGCCGTCGAAGATCGTGACGTCGAAGCTCCCCTTCCCCGGGTACGCCGCGAGCGGGAGGGTCGTCACGTCGAGGTACTCGTCCAGCAGCAGCGCGGCCTCGAGGAACATGTTGCCCGGAGACACGACCTGCACCCGCGCGCGCCGCCGCTCGGGCAGGAGCGCGAAGGCGTGATCGTCGGACGGGTTCACGTCCTTGAGGCCGTCCGGGAGCGACAGCTTCGCCTCGAGCGTGTGGGAGGCGCCCGACAGGTTCGGGTAGAAGCGCGGGAGCCGCTCCTTCTCCTTGAGGCGCACGCGCGTGAGGTCGATGAGCGTGCCGTCGCCGAGGAGGGAGAGCTCCACCTCCATCGGCTGATCGCTCGTGTTGGTGATCTCGAGCATCACCTCGTAGCGGCTCTTGTCGAGCGGGTAGCGCCGCACGGCGAAGTTGGTGATCGCGGCGTTCTGCCCGCCGGTCCCGATGCCGACGTACGAGACGTCGATGTCGCCGGTGTGAACGGCGCCGCCGCCGTCCGCGGGCTCGCCGAGCGCGCCGTCGCTCACCAGGATGATCTCGGGCCGCGTGAGGCCGCGGAGCGTGTCGGTGGCGAAGCGGAGCGCCTTGGGGAAATCGGCCGCGGCGTCGGTCGGAGAGACCGCGGCGACGGCGGCCTCGAGATCGGACACCTCGCTCGTCATCGTCGACAGGGGCGTCACGGCGGCGTCCATCTGCGCGATCAGCATGCGGTCGCTGCCCGAGAGGCCGCGCACCATCTGCTTGACGCGCTCCTTGGCGGCGTCGATGCGCGTGGGCGCCACGTCCGTGGAGCGCATGCTGGCGCTCGCGTCGATGAGCACGACGATGTTGCGGCTCTCGACGAGGTTCACGGCGGTGCGGGGATCCCCGAGGGCCGCGAGCATGAGCGCCAGGAGCGCGAGCTGGAGCAGCAGCGAGAGGAGGCGCTTCAGCTGGGAGAAGAGGCTGGTCGCCTCCTTGTCGCGCAGGATGCGCTCCCAGATCTTCGAGAACGGGACGGCGATCGGGCGGCGGCGGAGCTTGAGGATGTAGAAGACGACGACGATCGCGCCGGCGAGCGCGCCGATCTGCAGCAGGGTGGCAAGCGGGAGCCCGACGAACGTCATGGGCCTACCTCAGGAAGCCGCCGCGGCGGAAGACGCGGAGGATCAGCTCGTCGAAGGGGGTGTTCACGTCCGCGCGGAAATAGGCGACCTGCTTCGACACGCAGAAGCGCTGGATCTCGTCCGTGTACTCGGAATAGGCCGCTGCATACCGCTCGAGGACCTTCGCCGTCACTGTCACCTCGCGCTCGTCGCCCGTCTCGCAGTCGTACACGCGCACGTCGCCCTTGAGGTCGGGCCTCGCGTCGTGCGGATCCACGATGTGGAGGACGAACGGCTCGAACTTGTTGTACCGGAGGGTGTTGATGCCGCGCTCGAACCCGGCCGGATCGTAGAGATCCGAGAGGATGACGGCGAGGCCGCGGCGCTTGTGCTGCGCGACGAACGTCTTCATGGCCTCGCCGAGGTCCGTCGTGCCGTTGGCCTTGACCGCCTTCAGGAACCGGAAGATCCGGAAGATGCGGGCCTTGCCGCGGGTCGTCGGCATGCGGCCGCTGACCTCGTCGGTCGCCGTGACGATGGCGATCCGATCCAGGTTCGCCAGCCCGACGTACGCGAGCGCGGCGCAGAGGCGCTTCGCTTGCCGGAGCTTCTCGCCGTCGCCGAAGCCCATCGACGAGGAGGTGTCGACGATGAAGTAGATCGAGAGGTCTTCCTCCTCTTCGTAGAGCCGGATGAGGAGGCGATCGAAGCGCTGGTACACGGACCAGTCGAGGTAACGGAAGTCGTCGCCGGGCACGTAGTCGCGATGATCCGCGAACTCGACGCCGGATCCGGTCTTCTTCGAGCGCCGCTCCGCGCGCATCGCGCCCGAGAAGACGCGCTTCGCGACGACCACGAGCATCTCCAGCTTCCGCTGGAACTCGTCGTCGAAGAGGTCCTCGTCGACCTTGGCCGGAGAGAAGCGACGCGACAGCGGCGCGAGGCGCCGCGAGAGGGGGCTCGTGGCTTTCTTGAAGACGTCGAGAATGCCCACCGATGCGCTCGTTCTTCCCGGAGCCTTACTTCACTGTTTCCGGGAGGTGCTTCATGATCTCGCGCAGCACGTCGTCGGTCTTGATGCCCTCGGCCTCGCCCTCGAAATTGAGGAGGACGCGGTGGCGGAGCGCGGGGAGCGAGACCGCGCGGACGTCGTCGATCGACGCCGCGAAGCGCCCCTCGAAGAGCGCGCGGATCTTGGCGGCCAGGAGCAGGGCCTGAGCCCCGCGGGGCGAGGAGCCGAACTTCACGAAGCGCTTCACCATGTCGAGGCTCGCGTCGTGCGTCGGGTGCGTCGCCTGGAGGAGGCGCACGGCGTAGTCCTGCACGTGACGCGAGATCGGCACCTCGCGCACGAGCGTCTGCATCTGGAGGATCTGCTCGCGGTTCAGCACCGGGTGCACCGTCGGCATGGCCACGCCGGTCGTGCGCTCGAGGATGGAGTGCAGCTCTTCGCGGCCCGGAAAGCCGACGTGCAGCTTGAAGAAGAAGCGGTCGAGCTGGGCTTCCGGGAGCGGGTACGTGCCCTCGCTCTCGAGCGGGTTCTGCGTCGCGAGGACGAAGAACGGCTCCTCGAGGACGTAGCTCGTCTTGGCCACCGTCACGCGGTGCTCCTGCATCGCTTCGAGGAGCGCGCTCTGCGTCTTGGGCGTGGCCCGGTTCACCTCGTCGGCGAGGACGATGTTCGCGAAGATGGGGCCCTTGCGGAACGAGAACGACTTCTGCCCGCCGGCCGTCTCCTCGATGACGGTGGTGCCGATGATGTCGGCCGGCATCATGTCGGGCGTGAACTGGATGCGGGAGAAGTTCAGGTGAAGGGCCTCGGCCAAGGTGCGGACGAGCATCGTCTTGCCGAGACCGGGGACGCCTTCGAGGAGCGCGTGGGAGCCGGCCAGCATGCACGTGAGCACGCCGTCCACGATCTCGCGGTTGCCGACGATGACCTTCGCGACTTCTTCGCGCAGCGTCCCGATCGTCTTCGTGAACGAATCGACATCGGCGCGCGCTGCTTCTTTCGTCTTCTCTGCCATGGGGGGTCTTTTCCGCGGAAGGGAGGGAGAGCGGGAGAGGGGAAGCGGGCCTGCTACTCCCGAGGCCGGATGAGCTGGAAATAGCGACGGACGTAGAAACGATAGCCGTCGGGGATCTCGTCCTTGTTGATCTCCTGCTCGGCGTAGGTCCGGTAGTCCTTGTACACCTTTTTGTAGGGCCCGCCTTTGAAGCCTCGCTCCGCCGCCGCGAGGATCACCTCGCTGTTCGAAGGGCCTTGTCCGGTGTCCTGAGCCTCGGCGCGCGTCGCGTTGGTGGAGCTCTTCAGGTCCGTCCGATCGCCCTTGACGTTCGCGTCGTGACCGACGCCCCAGCCTTGACCGCCGGGTGGACCGTCCGCGGGGCCGCCGTTCTGACCCTGGCCCTGTCCCTGACCCGCACCGGCGCCCGGTGAATCGCCGGCGCCCTGTCCTTGACCGACGCCGAGCGTGAGCGTCTTGCCCTGCCCCTGGCCCTGCTGGCCCTGCCCCTGGCCGTTCTGTCCGGTCTTCTGATCGCCGTCCTCGCCGTCCTCGCCGTCTTGCCCCTGCCCCTGCCCTTGCTGGCCCTGCCCCTGGCCCTGCTGGCCGCTCTGACCGCGCGCGCGCTTGCCGAACTTCATCATGCGCTTCATGCGCTCTTTGCCCGCCTGGCCCTGCTGGCGGAGGAGCTCGCGGAGCTCCTGGAGGCGCTTTCGAAGCTCCTCCTTGTCCTTGTCGGACATCTCGTCCTGCTGCATGCGGTTGATGTCCTCGGCCGCCTTCTCCATGTCCTCGGCCGAGAGCCCGAGCTCCTTGGCGAGATCCGCCGCGGCCTTCGCGAGGTCGCGATCGAGGCGATCGAGCTGCCGTCCGGCGCGCTCCTGCTGCTCCGCTTCCCGATCGAGCTTCTCCAGCTCGCGCTCCTTGTTCTTGATGAGCTGCTCTTCGGCGTCGTCCTTCTCCTTGGCGCCGGCGTCGGGATCGTCCTTCTTCTTTTTCTCTTCCTTCTTCTTGAGGATCTCGTCGCGCAGCTCCTGCCGCTTCTCGTTGATGGAGGCGAGCGACTCCTTGCGCTGCTTCGCGGCGTCTTCCATCGCCTTCTTGAGGCGATCGAGCGAGGCCTTGTCGACCTTCTTGCCGGCCTTGAGCTGGTCCGCGAGCGCGTGCATCTCCTTCTTCGCCTTCTCGAGGTCCTTCTTCTGGAGGGCGTCCCCGATCGGCTTGGCGAGATCGCTCTTCGAGAGCTGGATGCCGGTGTTCTTGAGCTCTTCTTCGAGCTTCTTCGCGTCGGCCTCGGCGCCCTTCATCAGGTCGCGCTCCAGCTCTTCCATGCGGCGGAACGCCTCGGTGCGGTCGAGGCGCTTGTTCGCGAGGTCCTCGATGAGCTGGTTGAACTTGTCGATGGCCGCCTTCATCTCGGGCGACGTGTTCTGCTTCTCGAGCTCGCGCGCGGCCTCCTTGAAGAGCTCGATGTCGTCGGGCGACATCGGAGGCGCGTCGATGGTCTTCGCCGTCGGGGCGGCGACGGGCACCGCGATCCGGATCTCCAGCAGCGCGAGCGCCGCGAGCGGGAGGATCAGCACCAGGGCGACGAGCATCTCCCACGGCGCCCGGATCGGCGCGGCCTTGCTTGGCGCGAGGTTCGTCGTGTGGGCGCAGGCGTCGTCGATGGCGACGTCCATCATCGGCGTCCGCTCGGAGGGGCCGAGGGCCGCGAACGCGAGCGCGCTCGTCAGGCGGTCCGACAGGTGGTGCGAGCGATCGAGGGCGATCGAGCCCGCGCGCGGCGGCAGGCGGCGAAGCGCGGCGGCGATCAGCGCGACGACGGCCAGCGCCGCCGTGGCGATGAGCACCTGTCGGGCGCGCGCCTCCGAGAAATGCGTGAAGAGCAGCTTGCGCGCTGCCAGCGTCGCCGCCGCGACGATGAAAGATCCGATCAGGACGAAGGGGAGCACGCGGACGACCCGCGCGAGCCGCATCCTGAGCTCGACCATGCTGGCCGCGTGCCGGATGCGAGAGAGCCCCTGTTCGCGAGAAGCGTTCACGATGCCTCCGAGCCCCATTCTACCTGTGGACGTGCGCAGCGCTTGAAAGTTCCGTGGATGGCGGCCTTGTCTTTCGGCATCGGCGAAGCGGAACGACCGCCGCGCGCGCTGCCTTACGCCAGAGACCGCACCGACATTCCCAGAACATCGGACGGGCCCTTCCTGCGGGGCCCGCGCGGCTGCCAGAGACGACTAGGCTCGGCTCGCAGTCTTCTTCGCGGGCTTCTTGGAAACCTTCGCCGCGGCCTTCTTTGCCGCGGGCTTCGTTGCAACCTTCTTTGCCGGCGGCTTCGCTGCGACCTTCTTCGCGGCGGGCTTCTTCGCCGCCGCCTTCTTCGCCGCGGGCTTCGCTGCGACCTTCTTCGCCGCCGCCTTCTTCGCCGCGGGCTTCGCCGCGACCTTCTTCGCCGCCGCCTTCTTCGCCGCGGGCTTCTTCGCCGCGGCCTTCTTCGCCGCGGGCGCGGCCGCTTCGGGCGTGGTGTCCGCGAGGCCGAGCTTCACGCGCACGGCGTCGACCTTCGCGTCGAGCTGATCGAGCGAGAACGGCTTGTCGAGCCACGCGTCGGCCGCGAAGAGCGGAGACGTCATGTCGTTGAGGCTCTCGCCGATGCCGGTCAGCATGATGACGCCGGTGCGGCCGTCGTTCTCTTTGTTGGCCTTCACGCGCTTGCAGACCTCCCAGCCGCTCATGCCCGGCATCATCACGTCGAGCACGACGAGCGCGGGCCGGTGCTTCTGCGAGAGCTCGAGGGCCTCGTCGCCGTCGGACGCCTCGATCACCTGGAAGCCGCGGCCCCGCAGGTGATTCGTGACCAGGTTCAGCATTGCCGGCTCGTCTTCGGCAACGAGGACGAGCGGTGCGGAGTTTTTCGGACGGGACGCCATGGCGCGCGAATGAGAGTACGCGCGGCGCTCCGCGGTCAAGAGAAGACGACGGGAGCCTGGCGCGCTGCGCTTCCGCGACGCGGGAGGAGCGGCCCTCTTCGCCCGCCTCGCGGCTCGTCCGGCGCTCGGAGACGCGGGCGCGCGGGCGGTCGGCTCCCCGGCGCTGGAGGGCCTTTCTTTTCAGGGATACGGACGGCTTCGTATTCTGCTACTGCGGGGCATGGCCGACATCGTTGCCGTCAGCGGTGCCACGGGGTTCATTGGCTCGGCGGTGGTGCGGCGCCTCCTCGCCGACGGGCGCGACGTGCGCGCGCTCGTGGAGCCCGGGGCGACCGCGCAAAACCTCGACGATCTCCCTGCCGCGCGGGTCGATCGCGTGACCGTCGACGTGTGCGACTACGTCGCGATGGCGCGGGCGCTGGACGGGTGCAGCGCGTTCTACCACCTGGCCGCTGTCTACAAAGTCTGGACGCCGGATCCGACGCTCCTCTACCGCGTGAACCTCGAAGGGACGACGGCGTCGCTCCTCGCGGCGAAGACCGCGCGCGTCCCGCGCATCGTGTACACGTCGTCGATCGCCGCCGTCGGCAGGCGCGCCGACGGGGCGCCGGCCGACGAGACCGTGCAGTTCAACCTCTACGACGACGCGAACCCGTACATCCTCTCGAAGTACCTCTCCGAGCGGACCGCCGTCCGCTTCGCCGAGTCGGGCCTCCCCGTCGTGATCGTGAACCCCGCGTTCCCCTTCGGACCGCGGGATCTCGCGCCGACGCCGACGGGGCGCATCATCATCTCGATCCTGAACGGCAACCTCCCCGGCCTGCCCGCGGGCGGGTTCTGCGCCGTCGACGTCGACGACGTGGCGGCGGCGCACGTGGCGGCCGAGACCAAGGGGCGCGTCGGCGAGCGGTACCTGCTCGGCAACCACAACGTGACGTTCCGCGAGTTCGTCGAGCTCGTGTGCCGCATCGCGGGCAAGCCGCTCCCGAAGATCCCGATCCCGAGCTGGCTGGGCCTCGGCCTCACGGCGGGCCTCGAGCTCATCGCGGATCACGTCACGCACACCGAGCCGCGCGCGACGGTGAAGAGCGCCAAGTTCATGTTCGGGCCGGCCTACTTCGACGCCTCGAAGGCGCGCGCGGAGCTGGATCTCCCGTGCACGCCGCTCGCCGAGACGATCGAGCGGGCCATCACGTTCTTCCGCAGCCACGGCATGGCCCCGTAGGCGAAGAGCGCATCGCACAGAGCATTCGGGGGCGCGGCCGACGTCGCGTCGCACGCGGGGCCTCCACAACGCGTCTCCGCGGCGCCTCCCCCGTGAGACTGGGACGCGGGTTCTCGCAGAAGACACCAGACGCCGACGCGCCTCAGGCGCGCGACCTCGGCGACTCGTCCCCGCCGAGCGCGAAGAAGCGGCGGATCGTGGTGAGGAGCTCCGTCTTGGCGGCGGCGATGCGGCGCTCCTTGGCCTCCGCGTCGCAGCCCTCCTTCGCGATTTGCAGCTCCACCATGCGCTGCGCGAGGACCGCCGAGATGTCGGCCGCGACCTCGGGGCGCTCCGTCATGATCTTGCGGAACCCCTCCTTGTCGAGCCGGTAACACTCGACGGGCGTCAGCGCGACCACCGTGGCGAGCCTCGGCGCGCCCGTCATCAGGCCCATCTCGCCGACGAAGCCGGGCGCGTCGACCTTGGCCACGGCGCGCTCGACGCCTCCCTCGCCGGACACGCGGACCTCGGCCGAGCCGCTCGTCACGATGTACAGCCAGTGCGCGATCGCGCCCTGCTTGGTGATCGTCTCGCCCGCCGCGAAGGGCGCGTAGCTGAGGCTCTCGGAGATCCGCGTCAGCTCGTCCTTCGTGAGGGGCTTCAGGATCTCGACCTCCTGGAGCGCGGCGAGGCGCTTCTCGGTCTCCTGCGCCTTCTTCCGCTCGCGCCGCTCGACGTCGTTCTCCTCCAGGAAGATCTGCGCGGCGGGGACCGCGAGCGGGACGCCCGCGCGCTTGAGCGCCGTGTAGACGCGCGATCGCACGAGCGACGAGGTGGGATCGTCCCGCGCGAGGTCCGTCAGGAAATAGCGGACGGCGTAGCGCGCGACGCTGTCGTTCTCCGCCCGCGCGAAGTCGTAGCAGATGCAGTTCGGCGGCGGCTCGCCGGCGACGCCCTCGATGGGGGCGGCCCGCAGCGCCGTCTCCACCGCGGTGATCACCTCGGCGGGGCTGTAGCGAAAGTCGACGTTGAAGTGGACCCACATCCGGTGCGGCGCTGTGTGGCCCTCGCGCTTGCCGAGGATGGTGATGCTCGCGGAGAGGAGCGTCGCGTTCGGCACGATGATCGTGTCGAAGTCCCGCGTCTCGATGACCGTGTGGCGCCATCGGATCTCGCGCACGCGGCCCTGCTTTCCGTTCTCGAGCTGGATCCACTCGCCCTCGCGGATCGAGTCGTCGAGCTGGAGCGCCACGCCGCCGATGATGTTGCCGAGGGTGGCCTGCATGCCGATCGCGAGCACGCCCGTCACGACGGCGCTCGTCGCCGCGATCTTGGAGAGATCCACGCCGGACCTGTTCAACGTCGAGATGAGCGCGACGACGTAGCCGATGCCGATCACGATGTCGGTCACGATCGTCGCGGGGTCGATCCCCATCCGGAGCAGGAGCAGATCGAAGAGCAGGACGGTGCCGACGTTGATGACGGAGAACTCGCCGAGCAGATCCGCCACGACGCCGGCCGTCTCGGCGGCGCCCCTCTGGCCGATCGCCCCGAGCCCGAGCGTGAGCGCGATGCTGGCCAGGTAGAGCAGGCCGAGCGTCACGAGCCGCCGGATGTGCGGCCGCTTCCTGGGCGCGAAGCGGTTCACCAGGAACGCCGTCAGGAGCACGGACCCGGTCACGACGAGCGCGCCTTGCCAGGAAACGAAGCCCATCGGCGGCAGGGTACCACGGAGGCGTCACGCGCCCGCCACCGGGCGGCCACGGGCTGGAATACGTATTGAGCGCGAGGAGGCCCGGCGTTCTTGCGGCGGGGCGGGGGCGAGGGTGGGGGGTGCGGAGACGCGGTGGGAGGGCTCCCGGTGCTCGGGACGCCTGCCGCGCCCCCAAAGAAGAATGGGAGTGGAGACTGGCACTCTCCAGAGCGGCGCTCAGGCGGCTCGGGACAGCTCCATCTTCTCTCTCTGGCCGGCGGAGTAGAACCTCCGGAGGAAGGCGCGGGCGCCGTCGGCGCGGCCGCAGCGGACGAGATCGCGCTCGATGCCGTGGGCCACGCGGGCGGCGACGTCGTTCGCGACGCGGTAGCGCTCCCCGTGCTCGGTGCCCGCGGCGTGGAAGTAGATCACGCGCTCGAAGAGGCGCGCGCGCATCGCCCGCGAACGGGAGGCGTCGAAGCGGGCCGCGCCGCCGCCCGCGAGATCGCCCAGGACGAGCACCACGTACTTGTCGAGCTCGGCCTGGATCTCGAGCTCGAGCTGCGTCGTCGGGAGCTCGCGGCGCGCGCGCTCGGCCAGGTAGACGAAGTGGCTGACGCCCTCGACGACCTGGCAGACCTCGTCGAGCGTCGGGCGCGGGCTCACGAGGGCGCTCCGGGGCAGCGCGACCTCCACCTCCAGCTCGCCGTCGGCCTCGCGCACGCGCACCGTCTCGCGCGACGCGGCGGAGGCCTCGACGATGAACGCGTCGATCGGCGGGGCCTCCTCGATCGCGTACGTGCTGCGGAGCCTCGCCTGGATCCGCGCCGGGAGCGTCGCGCCGGCCCGGACGCCGGGGGGCGCCGCGGGCTTCGCGCCGCCGGTCATCAGCTCGTCCCGCCGCGCGCGAGCACGATGCCGTGCAGGCCGAGCTCGCCCGCGAGGCGCGTCGAGCCCGTGCGGACCCAGCGCTCGTAGACCTTCACGAGGCTCTGCGAGTCGCGCACCATCGCGCCGATCGTGTCCTCGGCCACGTCGCCGAGGACGGCGGCGAACCGCTCGAACTTCGTCGCGAGCTCGGTGAAGATCGAGGTCTCGGCGGCGCGGACGCCGCGCACGCGGATCATCGCGGCGGCGTGCTGGTAGGCCGTCGCGCCGACCTGCTCGATGTACTTGCGGTCGGCGCCGCGCTGCGTGAGGTGCTCGCCGAAGAAGCCGAGCGCGTAGAGGACGCCGTCGCCCAGCGATCGGAGCCGCCGGAGGCGCTCGGCGCCCGTCGTCTCGAGCGCGTCGCGGAGCAGGAACGTGAGGGGCTCGGAGAAGGTCGAGTGGGCCTCCTCGGTCGGGTGCGCGTACTCGCAGAGGATGCCCACGAGGTAGCCCGAGGCTTCGGCGGTCGCCTCCACGTGCCGGGCACGGAGGGCGTCGCTCACCACGTCGTGAAAGAAGTGGGTCATGCTGGGGGCAACTGCGATCGAGGCGCTCACCGTAGACCTCCTGGCTGCGAGATCCGGCCGGCGCCGTGTCGGTCATCGAGTCGAGCGGCCGGCCTCATGCTTCCATGTGTAACGGACCGCCCCGCCGGCACGCCAGTTTGCGGCGGGCCAAATTTTCCGTGAATCCAGGGGGTTATGGCCAGCGACGGGGGCGACTGCCAGCGCGCGAAACCCAAACCTTTCGCCCGGCTTGACAGTCGGGGGCCGGTGGCTAGAGTGCGCCCCGCCCCCTGGCACTCCCCATTCATGAGTGCCAACAATCCAACGCCAGGCGACCCGTGGGGAACGGCCGCATGGGCGGTGGTTTGTGCGGGCACCACGTAGCGCGGCCATCGCGCCGCCGCTTTCACGACTCGAACGACAAGAAGGAGCTCGAAACCATGAAGATGCGACCGCTTCAGGACCGCGTGATCATCAAGCGTGTGAAGGAGGAGGAGCGCACCAAGGGCGGCCTCATCATCCCGGACACCGCGAAAGAGAAGCCGATCGAGGGTCTCGTCATCGCCGTGGGCAACGGCAAGGTGCTCGAGGACGGCACCGTCAAGAAGCTCGACGTCAAGGAGGGGGACCGCGTCCTCTTCGGCAAGTACTCGGGCACCGAGGTGAAGATCGACGGTGAGGAGCACCTCATCATGCGCGAGGACGACATCCTCGGCGTGATCGAGTCGTGATTCGCGGACCCCAGGGCTGATCGAAGGAGATACGAAGAAAATGGCTGCCAAAGAGATCCTGTACAACGAGCAGGCCCGCGCGATGATCCTCGCGGGCGTCAACGCCCTCGCCGACGCCGTGAAGGTCACGCTCGGCCCCAAGGGCCGCAACGTCGTCATCGAGAAGAGCTTCGGCTCGCCGACGGTCACCAAGGACGGCGTCACCGTCGCCAAGGAGATCGAGCTCGAGAACAAGTTCGAGAACATGGGCGCCCAGATGGTGCGCGAGGTCGCGTCCAAGACCAGCGACGTGGCCGGCGACGGCACCACGACCGCCACCGTGCTCGCCCAGGCGATCTACCGCGAGGGCTCCAAGCTCGTCGCCGCGGGTCACAACCCGATGGAGATCAAGCGCGGCATCGACAAGGGCGTCGAGGTCATCGTCGAGTTCCTCAAGAGCATCGGCAAGCAGACCAAGGACGCGAAGGAGATCGCGCAGGTCGGCACGATCAGCGCCAACGGTGACACCACCATCGGCAAGCTCCTCGCGGACGCGATGGAGAAGGTCGGCAAGGAGGGCGTCATCACGGTGGAGGAGGCCAAGAGCGCCGACACCACGCTCGACGTCGTCGAGGGCATGCAGTTCGACCGCGGCTACCTCTCGCCGTACTTCGTCACCAACCCCGAGGAGATGAAGTGCACGATGGAGGACGCGTACATCCTCATCTCGGAGAAGAAGATCTCCAACATGAAGGATCTCCTCCCCGTCCTCGAGGCGATCGCGAAGCAGCAGAAGCAGCTCCTGATCATCTCCGAGGACGTCGAGGGCGAGGCGCTCGCGACGCTCGTCGTGAACAAGCTCCGCGGCACGCTCCACTGCGCGGCCGTCAAGGCGCCGGGCTTCGGTGATCGCCGCAAGGAGATGCTCAAGGACATCGCGGTCCTCACGGACGGCCAGGTGATCGCGGAGGAGCTCGGGCTCAAGCTCGAGAACGTCACCATCAGCGATCTCGGCAAGGCCAAGACCGTCATCATCGACAAGGACAACACCACGATCGTCGGCGGCGGCGGCAAGAAGGACAAGATCCTCGCCCGCCAGAGCGAGATCCGCGGCCAGATCGAGAACACCACGAGCGACTACGATCGCGAGAAGCTCCAGGAGCGCCTCGCGAAGCTCGTCGGCGGCGTCGCCGTCGTCAAGGTCGGCGCGGCCACCGAGACCGAGATGAAGGAGAAGAAGGCCCGCGTCGAGGACGCTCTCCACGCGACCCGCGCGGCCGTCGAAGAGGGCATCGTGGCCGGCGGCGGCGTCGCGCTCATCCGCGCGCAGTCGGCGCTCGACAAGATGACCGGCGTCGGCGAGGAGCAGCGCTTCGGCATCAGCATCATCCGCCGCGCGCTCGAGGAGCCCCTCCGTCAGATCGCGGCGAACGCGGGCGACGAAGGCTCGATCGTCGTGCAGAAGGTCCGCGACGGCCAGGGCTCGTACGGCTACAACGCCGCCACGGGCGCCTACGGCGACCTCATCGAGATGGGCGTCATCGACCCGGTGAAGGTCGTTCGCTCGGCCCTCCAGAACGCCGCCAGCGTCGCGAGCCTGATGCTCACGACCGAGGCGATGATCGCGGAGCGCCCCAAGGACGAGAAGCCGGCCGCCGGCGGCCACGCGGGCCACGGCCACGATTTCTAGTCGCAGGAAGGGGCTCGCGCCCCTTCCCCCCGCCGGAGTGAATCCGGCGGGGGCCCCCCAACCCGCGATCCACTTGTGATGACAAGACCGGGATGGGAGCTTCGGGCCTGACGTCTGGGTGACTGGAACGAAGGCTTCAGGGAAGCGCGGTGGATGCGGTCGATACGGCCGGTCTCGAGAGAGGCCGGCCGTTTCGTTTTCCATCGGCCAGCGCGGCGGCCTCCTCCGTC
>WBZX01001874.1_pt1 | contig 15089 bp, 19 predicted proteins | sample 5204211 | NCBI WGS metagenome assembly WBZX01 (sample SAMN12344362, study PRJNA552823) | activated sludge metagenome | biome: Activated sludge suspended growth; feature: Nitrification reactor; material: Wastewater; isolation source: activated sludge from nitrification reactor of wastewater...
AACCGCTTCCGCTTTGTACTCCGCAGTAAACACTCTTCGAGTTCTCTTTTCCATGAACATCTCTTTACCGCAGCCCAAGGCTGCTCAGGGTGTCCACAAAATCGAGGGAGGGTTACCTCAGCGTTCCGAAGCCAGACTACCGACAATCCGAGAGACATCGTGTAGTAGTAGCCCCCTAAGGACTACGTCGACAGATGCTCGTGGAAGATGCCGATGACAAGTTTGCCGTTTGCAACAGTTTTCTTGCCGGGATGGAAGTGAATGCGATTCTTGTCGGGCGAGAGTTTCGTATGCCACTCGCAATAGACATCCTGGCCATCCAGGATGATTTTCCGCTCCTCCCACGCGGCCCTATTTTGCTTCGTCTTTGGACTCTCTGGGCTCATCTCCACACGGCACCTAGCCTGCATTTCCCTGGCCGTCTGGTCGGGTTCGCCAGTGTGTTCATCGAGTACGGACCGAAAGTGGTCGTTGAGCGCCGCTAGGTGCCTGGTGATCTCTGGACGCAGCGAACGATAGCCATCTGAAAAATGCCGAAATTCCTTGTGGATGTTGGGTTTGAAGTACAGAGATGGGAACATCAACGTCGAATGTCGGATGTAGGAGTCCTCCGGAAGATCCTCGACCTCGGGTATCTCACGATAAAAGGTAAGCCATGGAAGCGATTTCTCGCTACTACTCAGAAAGTGGATCTCGCGAACCTGGCTAGCTCGTTCGACGCGATGTGGCCCATCCGTATACGGCCCAACTCGCAGGCATGCCACGCTGTGCCCCAAACTCCATTCTGCGTGCGCCCATGCAACGGATGGTGAGTGAACTACTACCCCATCCACGCGAACCAGGCCGTCGTCCTCGTGCTCCTCTTCGCCATCCCAGTAACTACACTTATTGAGTGTCTCCTGGAGTGCTCGCTGCCGGATGAAGTCCAGCTTCCCCTCCTGGTACATTAGCTCACACAGAGGCACCCCAGGCTTGACCTCAACGAACTCCAGCCCTGACCAGCGGACGACCTCTTGCTGATCCGCTCGGCAGATCCCGATCATGGCGATGAACTCGTCAAGCCGAGCGGCAACGGCCTCGTCATCCGCGGACGCAGGCAACGGCAAACCCACCTCGGCAAGGCAGAATCGGGCGCGCATGGTCATTCATCCTGCCCAGTGCTGGGCGAGCGCACGGCGGCGCGGTCGTTGAGCTTCTTCGCCAACTGTGCCGCAGGGCTCCTAGCCTGCAGGATGGCTCGGAGATCGTTGGCGCTCTGGTCGAAAAAACCAGGCGGGTTCTGGGTGAACCCTCCTTGCTTGTTGATCTCGATCGCCAGGATTCGAGCGCCATCGCGTGGCTCGTTCAGGAATGCGTGTATTAGCACATCTTGGCGCTTGAGCGGATGCCGGTCGTCGATTGCTGCAAGACAGATTCCGTTGAGCACATGGTCACTGTGCGTCTCGACGATGACCTGGACCCCGTCCGCTGCCAGCAGACCAAGGAACCGCCCCATGGCAGACTGCCCAGCTGGGTGTAAGTGCGCTTCGGGGTTTTCGACAATCATCACCCTACCTGGTGCAATCGCTAGTCCCTCGACGATGATGGGCAGTGCGTAGCTGACCCCAAAGCCCATGTTGAGCGGACGCACCCAATTGCTCTTTAGATCACCGGTCGTGAAACTGAGGGCAGACTGGAGCGCCTCCGTGATTGGGAGCGGTTTGACCTCCAAACCGGGCACGAGTTCGCTCATCCAGCGCTCGGCTTGCTTGAGGAGCGTGATAGGCTGTTCGTCGTCATCACTGCTCCGGTTGCTGACGTGGCGGCGATGCTCGCGAACTTGGTGCGTAGCGCCATGCTCCAGCAGGAACTGGGCGGTATACTCGCCGTGGGCCCCGACCATGAAGGCACCTTCGCCATGGCTAGCAAGTGGCAGGCTCAAGCGCGGTCCCAGCCGTTCGGCACACAGGTAAGCGTATAAGGGACTGTCAACGATCTCCTTGTATCGCTCCTTCAACTCCCCAGCTGACATACTCGTCTGCACAGAGAGTCGTAGCTGGTCTTTGGCGATGCGAGTGAGGCGAACCGAGCACTCGACTTTGTCAGTGAATATTAAGCCGAACTCGATCTCCGCAGCTTCTTCTCCGAAGGTGAACACATCGTCTGCCTGACCGAGAACAAGCCATGGATGGTTTAGTGCCAAGAACCCCCCAGTGCCAGAGTGGAGCGCGCTGAACGCCAGCAGGAGCCCCTGAATTAGGGTGCTCTTGCCAGTGCCGTTCAGCCCGGTCAGCAGCGTCAGCGGGCGTAGTTCGAAGGTTTCGTTCGCGAAGCGCTTGAAATGAGCGAGGCGAACTGCGCATAGAGTCGTCTTCTGGCTGGATGTCATTGAGCGTGCTCCTTCAGAATATCGCGCACTATTTGGAAGCGCAGTCTTACCTTGCGCTGGTTCGCAGTCGAGGTCCCCAATGCATCCCGGTAGTCTTCGCTGCCGCTGATGGCCGCGCGAAATGCCTGGATAATAGCCTGCTTGGCTGGCTCTAATTGGAGCCCGATATAGTCCGCCAGCACGCAGCCCCAGCTCTCCAGCAGTGGTTTGTTCAGAGGGAACAGCCTGTCATTTTCGAGAGGCCACTTTCGAAAGGCATGCCGCCCGAACAACAACCAAGCGTTATTCATCGCTTGCTCAAAGTCCATGCGAAGCTTGCGGAGACGTACTTCCGAAAACTTCTTCTCGTTGTCCAGACGACGAGTAGCGGCAGTGAGAAAGTCGTCCATCGACTCGTGCGTTTCATATCCGCCAATGTCCTCCTCCATGCGGAAGGCGCAGAAGCGCAGTACCGCTTCTCGATCGGCCATACGAGGGTGGTCGTCTAGCGCATGGTCTGTGGCGCGTCGGAATACTTCGCTCTCCGCACACTCACGGAGAAACGTGCGTGACCGCGTGCGGCTGATGCTGTTGCGAATTTCTTGAGCGGTGAGCGGACTACCGCCCTGGTTTAGCCGTTGGAAGATCTGGAACTTCACCAACGTCGGTGTCTGGGGATCAATGACGTGAACAAAGATTTGTGTGGTTTGGAGCCGCCGCTTCCACGCTCCATCCAGGGTCTCCCACGTCAGTCCCCCTAGATGTTTTTCCGTCAGGTACTGGAGACCCGTGAGCGTCTTGAATGCAATATTGCCTTTGACGAAATCACGGATGGTCGAGAGACGCTGAAGCCCATCGACGACATGCATTAGCCCATCTCCATCCGCAGCAAAATAAAAAGCTGGCAGTGGGATACGCAAGAAAATGGACTCAATTAACCGGGATTTCTGCCATGGCTTCCACACCATCTTGCGTTGGAAATCCGGGGACAGGTCTAACTCGCCCTCTTTATCGAGCATGTCCAAAATCTGGTGCAGCGAAAAAGTTTTCGGGTCGACGCGGATAAGGTTCGGATCGTAGCTGCTTCTGGCCTCCCCCGGGTCGCCCTGGTCCTCGACCTCGACCTTGGTCTTCTCACCATCAATACGCTCAGCCTGTGGCTCATCTACGTCCGTCGGTGGCGGTTGATTTGGCATCGCAAAGTTCTCCAATGTAGGCCGGCAGTCTACACTAATGAGTGGCCTTGACGATAGGCTGCCCCTCTCTTACTGGCAAGCTACTGGCATTGCGCTGACTTCCACCGAGGCTGCGAAGTTCGTTGATGGAAAGCTCAACTGCGGTAGTGAAGAGAGACGCCGATAGGCTTGATGGCTATGCAGCGCGAAAGCAGGGCAGCCCCTGGAGGGCGCTGGGAGCACTGGGGGCGTCGAAGGACAGGCAGGCGATCTCGCCAGCCATGTAGTCCGGGGCGCGGTGGCTATAGATCGCGGTCATCTCGAACTTGCTGTGGCCGAGAATTTTCTGGAGCGCGAGCACAGATCGGCGACAGTTTGGGGTAAACCGTCAGCCCGTACCGCGCTGTTTCTTCCGTGTTCCCTGCTAGGGTACGTTTTCGACGGCAACCCTGAAAGCCACCCCAGGCACTAGCGAACGCTACAGCACGGCAAGGCACGCCCGCTTGGTACGCATTTGGTACAGCGCTTGTCTCGCTCTGCTCTCTTCTTTCTTCTTTGTGTGTAAAGAGAAGGAAAACAGCGTCCCGAGCGTCCCGCCTAGCAGCGTTACCGACGGAAAATGCCATGGGACGCGAGGCCATTTTACAGCGTCCCGCCAGCGTCCCGAGCGTCCCGCCCCAAGCTCACAACGGCAAGCCAGCGCAGCAGCTACAAACTGCCCCCCAGATCGCGCACAAGCCGCGATCATCCGTTGCATGGGTCGCACGACCTGGGAGCTAGGCTGCTCAACCTATGACACCGAACGCGCATACGTCGGCCCGGTTTGTGTCGTGTCGCTATGACGCGGGAAGGTCGGGCTGCGCGGGAAGCTGCGCGCCGTGCGTGGCAGCACTAGCCAGCACGTTACTTCTCAGGTGTCTTGTCTTCCTTTCTTGGATTTTCGACATACTCACACCTTTCGCCCCCCGTCCGCCGAGGGGTGCAAACCATCCGGCCTTGTGATTTCTCAATAGGTGGCTGTGGCTGCTTGCTGTCTGCAAGAGGCTGAACTTGGGGTGAACCGATTGAAGCTTGTGATGGAGGGTGAGTCTGTTCAGATGTAGGTGCTGGCGGCTTGAGCCTGGGACGAAGCGGAGCACGCGCCCGCTGGGTACCTTCCTCGTTGTAGAGGCTACAGTGTTTGAGTTGGGTTCCAAAAAAATAGCCAGCCAACACTCCCTTAATGGTAATCCGCCTTCCTTCTTTGATCTGCGCTTGCTTCGAATCAAACTCGCAATTTATCTGTATATTCGTGTCTCCCTTGATGGTGGCGAAATTATCTTCCATATCGTAGTGTATCACAATCCCATCCGTGATATAAGATGTCCCGATCAATGACTTGATATTGCGCTGAATCTCATCTCGCGAATTTGCTCCATTAGTAACTTTCACGTCGAGTTCTGCGATGGTCATGCGCTGAGGATGTGGAGGCTCAGCGTAAACTCGACCAATCGAAACAACCAGAACAAGAAGACAATATGTTATAGACGTTGCACGCATGTTTCCCTCGTTATCCAGTTAAGAACGATGCTTTGTGACGCAAGCTGGGTCAATCTGTTTTATCAGCGGTATTAGAGACGAGCGCGCCATTTGTCAAGGAGCATGGACGTGCTCAGAGACGCCTAGGGGCTCTCATGTCATTCCACGCCATCGAACGAGAGCCTCGCAACATCGGCGCGGACGAAAACCACCGGAAGATCAGGGAGGATGCGCCGCAAGTCTTCGACCCATGCCACCGATTGAGGGTTAAGCACGCAGTCGACCCGTACAAAAAGCGCAGCCGCGTTTGTGAGTGGCTCAACATCGATCCCGAAAGCAAGCCATGGAGCGGACACGCCAAGCGCTCGAGCAAGTCTTTCAGCGACGGATAGGCGAATGTCTGAGCCATTCGCAAAATTGAAGATCGCGCTCCCAGAAACTTTAGCAGCCCGGGCAAGTTCTCGCGACGACACTCGCTTGTGATCCATGGCTGCCCGAAGCCTTTCCTTCCGGCTCATCATTGACGCTACTTACCACCAAGCACGGGCGCATGCATGAATGAGCTTGATTCGGCCTGCATAACTGAGACTCCACAAGGGGCGACGCCTAGCCGTCGGAAATTTCGCAAAGGTTTGCTTCTGCCGCTGTCCCAGTCTTCCCTAATGAAATTGGACCCCAGAAGGCCACAGACTACGGAAGCAGCGCGAGCGACCATGGTTTGGCTCGCGCAGCCAGAGAACAGGCCGACTGTTTCCGGTGAATTGAGCATCTTGAAAGCGTGCCAGGATGGCACAGAATGGCACAACTATGTTTGTCCGGCTTGTGTGCAAAAGCGCAGTCATTCAGTAGAACCGTTTGCATGACGCAGATCGATGTCAACTCCGAACACCATTCAAGTTTCCCACTTACAGACCGTCGGCGCTTTGACGCTGCAATTGCTTATCGCGGTATGTCCCTGCGAAGCTTTGCCGCATTACTCGGACGATGGACGCCCCAGCACATCGCGCATGTTGTCGCAGGTGAGCGCAAAGGATCTTCCGCGCTATATGCGGCAATCCGCACCGGGCTAGGCGAACCCCTCTGGCTCTTTGCCACCGGCCAAACCGACAGCCTGCGCGACGAGGGGGGCGAACATGGCGCAGCCTAATCCGGTTATTGCCGTCGATATGGAGGTGCTGCTGGAACAGGTACGAGATACCGCGCAGCAAGGCGCCTACGAAGGGACACGTCGAGCGCTGGCTGAGTCGGCAGCGAAAGCGACTTCTGAGCACTGGCTCAGCTCACAGCAAGCGGCGGAGCTGCTCGGGTATCCGTCCCCTGCTGCATTCAAGCAAGCGCGCAACCGAAACCCGGAGCTAGCAGCGCTGGGAATCAAGCACGGCAAGCTGTGGCGGTTCCGTCGCACCGACTTGGAAGGCTTCATGACTGCGCATCCGCGAGCGGGCAGGAGGGGCAAATCATGATCCCCCAAAAACACGAAACGCCCGACGGGCTAGGTCGAGCGCTTCCATACAGCCGAGAGACAGACCGGAACATACCGCCAGACCGCCTCACGATCAAGCGTGCTCTCTCTGACCCTCAGAGGGTGCTCGGGCTGCTCGGGCTGCTCGATGGAGCCAGGCGCCAGTCCCACGGCTTTTTGATCTGCTGCCCATGGCACTCCGAACGCACGCCGTCATGCTCGGTGCGAATGGCCGACGATGGCACGATCGCGGCGCATTGCTTTGGCTGCGCGACTAGTGGCGACGTGTTCGCGCTCGTCGCTGCCGTCCGTGGCCTCGATGCGCGCCGGGACTTTGCGCGAGTCGTCGAGCTTGCCGCCGATATGGTCGGTGGGTCCGTGGCTGGCTTCCGTCCGCCCATGCGTCGAGCTGTGCCAGCGCCGAGACTGCCGCCACCTGTCGAAAGCGTCGGCGCGCTGTGGGCATCGTCAAAACCAGTGACCGCCGATCCCGACTTGGCGCGGCAGCTTTTCAACCGACGAATCGACCCCGCTATCATCGAAGATCGCGACCTTGCGCGTTGTCTGCCGCCACCGTCAGCGCTTCCCAAGTGGGCGCGGAGTGGCTCCCAAACATGGGAGGAATCTGGTCACAGACTCCTTTTGCCACTCTGGAACGTCGAAGGGAATCTCTGCTCTGTGCATGCTCGTCTCGTCGAGAAAACCGATACAGAGACAGCGAAGGGATTATTCCCAAGTGGTCACTCGGCGAAAGGATTTTTCCTTGCCGACTCCTTTACCCGACTCCTTATCACAAAAGGAGTCCCTTCATGGTGGCGACAGAACGAGCCCCCTTCCGTGATCATCGTCGAGGGTGCGCCGGACTTCCTCACCGTCGGGACGCACTTTGGTTGCTCCGAGTCTGCCCCGGCAGTTTTGGGAGTCCTAAGCGGATCATGGTCCAACGAGCTAGCGGCGCGCATTCCGTCGGGATGCCGGGTAGTGGTCAAGGTTCACACCGACGAAGCCGGGGCAAAGTACCTTGACGCGATTCGCCGCTCTCTGTCTGGGCGCTGTCGGGTGTTCGTCGAAGCTGGGGAGCTGGCCGATGTCTAGGCCCGCCAAGATTCCCAAGCCCCCCGACGAAAACGACAAGAAACGCCTACAGGGCAGCGACTATGACCCGATGGGCGAACTTGTGGAACTCCGACCCGAGCAAGCCAAAGCCCGCCCGAGCGGGAAGCCGAAGAGCCAAGCGGCGGCAATGCTGGCACTGTTCAAGGCTCACGCGGGGGAAGCGTTCCGCTCGCTCGACGATAGGCCGTTGGTCTGTCTGACGGAAGGCGGACGACGTAAGACGATGCAGCTTCTCCAAGCGGTGAGGGCGCTTTGGCGGTGGCAGTTTGAGCAGACCGGACAAGCGGCAACGGCGCGCACTCGCGACGAAGTGAGGAACCTTCTAGAAGCGCTGGCCGAAGCGGGCGAAAAGCGCCAAACCTGGCTGCGCGTAGCGGAACACGACGGCGCGTTGTACCTTGACCTTGGCGACGAGACTTGGCGCGCAGTGCAGATCACCCGCGACGGCTGGCAGCTTATCGACTGTCCCCCGGTCTACTTCGTCCGCCCTGGTGGGATGCTGCCGCTCCCTGTTCCCGTGCGGGGCGGCAACGTGGCGGAGCTTTTCGAGTTGGTCAACATTCCCCATGGCCCAGACCGAGCGCTTGCCCTGGCTTGGCTGGTGAGCACGCTTCGACCGTCGCGACCCGTGCCGATTTTGGCCCTTCATGGTGAGCAAGGAAGCGCCAAATCGACGACTGCGGAAATGCTCGCAACGGTCATTGATCCACATCAGGCAGGGGTGCGCACCCGTCCCAAAGATGCAGAGACGGTCATGGTCGCCACACAAAACGCTTGGGTGCTTGCCTATGACAACCTTTCGTCGATGCCGACATTGCTGTCTGATCTGCTGTGCTGTCTATCCACCGGGAGCAGCCACACGGCGCGGACGCTTTACAGCGATACAGGCGAGACGATTATGCGCGCGCAACGTCCGTTGCTGCTCGCGTCGATTGAAGACCTCGCGAGCCGTTCCGATCTGCTCGACCGGATGATCGTGCTGACGCTGCCGAGGATTCCCAACCCCGAACGGCGAACCACAGAGCAAGTATTGGAGGGATTCCGTAAGGCGCACCCTCGGATCTTAGGCGCACTGCTCGATGCTGCCGCGCATGCGTTGCGGACGTTGCCCGACGTGAAGCCGGACGCACTGCCGCGAATGGCTGATTTTGCTGAGTGGGTCATTGCTGCCGAGCCCGCGCTAGGGCTGGCCGATGGGGAGTTTCTGAGGGCCTACCGTGAGAATCGGAACGATGCCCACGGGCAAGCCCTCGATGCGTGCCCCATCGTCGAGCCGTTAGATCGCTTCATGTCCGATAAAACCGAGTGGACCGGGACAGCGACCGACCTACACGCGGCGCTTGAAGACAAAACCACCGAGCGGCAGCAAGCCCGCCCTGGCTGGCCGAAGGATGGCACCCGGCTATCTGGTCAACTCCGACGCATCGCGCCGAACCTGCGAAGCCGTGGCCTCGATATCAAGCAGAGTCGAGAGTCGGGTGGGCAACGTAAGCGGCTCATCACCATTGCGAAGGTGTCCTCATGATCTGGCGTTCTTGGCTGCTCATGTTGGCAGCGCTGGCCGTGTTCGCTGCCGCGTGGCGTCGCTGCTCGCACCGGCTGCTAGTTGGTGACTTCCCCACCGTCGAGTGGTCTAGCCGGGGCTTGGCGCTGGCAACACTGCCGAACGTCGTCGCCCTGGTAGCTCCATCGGCCCGAGTCCATAGGCAAGCCAACCGGGGGACACGCCAAGGGCTGTCGCGAGCGCTTCGGCAGTCGCAATGCCGGGCAAGCTGGCCCCCGTCTCGGTCGATCTCACGGCGGTATCGGTCAGCCCAGCGGCCCGAGCGAGTGCGCGCATGGTCAGCCCGCGAGCGGTGCGAGTCTCCCGAAGTCGCGAGGCCACACCTTCGCAGCGCAAGCCGTCTGTGGGCTGGCTGGCGTCCGCCTCGATGCCGTAAGCCAGGAATGCAGGCGACAGCCCGAGCGCATAGGCGACCCGCTCGACAGTATCAACGCGTGGAACGTGCCGTGCTTTTCGTTCTAGCTGGAAGATCGTGTTTCCGTCGGAAAGTCCCGCCGCGTGGGCCACGCTATCAAAACTCAGGTTTTGCCGTGCCATCTTCAGACGAGCAGGCAGCCCAAGGTAAAGAGGATTTCGACGACCGCGAACCACAGAAGTCGGTAGCACAATCGGTTTTCACGTCGCCAGTTGCTCTGATTTTTCGTGGCAATTGTGCGTAGATTATTGCAATCAATGGGAACATTAGGTAACAAGTAGGTACGGGTAGCAATACCCGAAAACAAAACAGGCTCGACGGCGATGTTCTGCCAATCGAGCCATTCACCCGCGCCGGACTGCGTTGCCCTGAGAAAGCCCAGCCCGACGCGAACAGGAGCAGTCTATGCCTTGCCATGTCCCTACTACAAGTGCGTCTTGCCGTCGGCGTGTGTTTTACCAGATGCGTCCGCCAGCCATTGCCGCCAAGCTCGACCTAAACAAGCCCGGCGAAGCGTGGGCCGAAGATTATCTGCGACGCGCATCGACGGGGAATGATGCTTTCTGGCGTCCTCTCGGTGTTCGTCGGAATGCTGCCGCGATGTTTGTCGCGGTGCGCTGGCTCATCGGCAGCAAAAGCGAGCGCTTTTCCGTCGTCACGATCTCGCTTACGGAGCACGCTGTTTCGTGGCGCAAATACCCAAGCGCCAAAGCGGCCATGACCGCGCTTGCAGCCATCGCCCCCAAGCCCACGGAACAGGTGAACGAATCCACATCGACCGCCGGGAAGGGAGCGTAAGACAATGGCCAGCGTCTACAATCGCGGAACCAAAGACCGTCCGAACTGGTGGGCCAAGATCAAAGCGCCCGATGGGAAGTGGCAACCTGTCGCGACCTCGCAGCCTACAAAGGAAGCGGCGAAACGCTGGGCCATTGCGAAGCAGGCCGAAGTGGAAAACAGCAAGGTAGGAATCCTCCCCCGTGCTGCACAGAAGCCAGCGCTTACCGTGCGGCAGCTTGTCGAGCGTAGCATTGCCGAGTACCACGGGGCCAAGGTCCGCAAGCTCAAACAGAACCAAGACCAGCGCCGTACCGACCTTGCGCAGCGAATCGCCCCCTATGGGCTGGCAGACCTGCATGCGGAAAAGGTACGCGCTGGCGATATCGAGCGCTGGCGGGATGCCCTCCGAAAAGAGGGCTACGCCCACGGCACCATCAATGCAACGCTAACCCGTCTGTCTGTGATCTTCGCTTGGGCCATCCGGCAAGAGATCATCACCTGTCGCAATCCGTGCGACGGAGTGAAGCGGCTACCGACAAAGCCGCGCCAAGACTGCTACACGCTCGACGAAGTACACCGGCTGCTTTCGCTGCCCGATGTTCTGCCCATGATCCCGATGGTGCTTTACACCGGGATGCGCCGGGGGGAACTGCTCGGGCTGCGGTGGGAGGACATCGACTTTCAAGCTGGACGGATTGACGTGCGCCGCTCCTACGATGGGCCAACAAAGACCGACCAAACCCGCGTGATACCGATTCACAGAGAGCTAGCGCCGATCCTGCGAGCGTGGCGTGAGCAGTGCCCCAAGACCCCCGAAGGCGTCGTGTTTCCGCTGGTGGTTCGCGGAGTGGCACGCATGGCGACCCGAAGCCCTGAGATCACAACGAAGGAGCTACGCGCCCAGCTTGTCCGCGCTGGTGCCCGCAATGACTTTGCTTGCCCGGTACATGCGATGCGCCACACCTTCGCCTCTCTGTTCATGGATCAAGTGGACTCCCAGCGAGCGCTGGAAAGCATCCTGGGCCATTCGACCGCCGGGAACAAAGTGACCGCCGGCTACATCCACACCGACATTAAGACGCTGGCGCGTAAGCTCAACGAGATGACGCTCAAGCCCCAGCCCGAAGCCCAGATCATCCCCATCCGCGCCACGGCCTAGCCTTGGGACGCTGCCCCGGACGCTACCGGGACGCTACCGAAACGCACGCCAGCCAACCCAGCCCAAAGCATCCCACCGACGAGAAAGCACCGAAGCCGGGACGCTTGGGACGCTCGGGACGCTAAAATCCCCTCTCTTTACGCACACACACCACAACCCACGAACGGTCAGCCTACTTGCCGCCCTGCTTCCTGCCCTGTTTCCGCCCGCTTGGTACACATTTGGTACAGCGAGGGAACACAATCCAGCCTTTCCCGTCGCTGCTCTGCAATTCCTGACGGTCTGGGGTAGAAGGTCCGGTACCATCGCTGAAGCTCGCAACAGGTCTGCCAGCCGGAGGACCTGTTATGAACGGCGAAGCCGATCCGTTTCGTCCCACGCCAGGATCCTGCCGTTACAACGCTTTGCGTACCGCAGCAGCTGGCGTAGGTCAAGGTGGCGGTTCGACCTCCGAGCGAGCGCGCGTGGATCACACCGCGACCGACCGAGCGGTCAAACCACTTGACAGCCCGGCTCTGATCGCTGGCTTGCAACAGTCCGGTCTTCCCGATCGGCAAAGGCATCTGCTAGGAGCGCGCATTCACCGTAGCGCGTCGACGGGCCGGACTATCGCGACCGCTACCCCAAGGAAGAGACATGTCAGGCAAGAAGGCTGGTTCGGTGTTTAGCGGCTCGAAAGCGCGTCTGCGCGGACTGCTGATGTTCCGCACGAAGTTGCCCGCACGAAAGCACTGACAGCGACGGGTCGCTTAGTGCCGTTTGACCAGAACGATGCCCGGCACAATCAGCCCCACTCCGACCGCACCGAATACCCCCGACACGATCGACAGCGCTTGGCCTCGGCTGTTGAGGCTCTGCCAGCGGTCAAAGTAGGTGTCGGGGTTTGCCGCTTCGGCCCACGCTCCAATCGCGCCACCCGCGAGGCCTGCCGACACCGCCAGCGCAGCTCCACCGCCCACCAGAAGTCCGATCGCCAGCGGTCTGCGTTTGATGGATGGCTTCGGGCTGTCGGTAGCTACCGTCGCGGCTTGTGCTGTTGTCGGCGGGTTTGCCTCGGGCGCGGCGGATGGCTTGGTTTCAGGGGCCGTTGTCGATGGAGCCGCTTCGGCGTTTGGGTATCGACCCGACAGAAACTTGACCCGGCGTTCGGCCATGGCTTCGTCTTCGGTGCCACGACTCTGCGCCAGGTATCGGCTGGCGTAGTCCTTGGCCTCGATGACGCGACCGGCCCTTTCGCACGCCCAGCTTAGGTTGTGAAGAAGATCGCGTTCGCCGCTTAGCTCCCATGCGGCACGAAACTCGACGATCGCCGGTCCAAACTGCTCGCTTTGAAAGAACGCCTGCCCGTCCCGAAAGTGCGCTTTCGCCGCATCCCGTAGCGTCGGCGGCTGACGAATCTGCTCGTCTGCATTCGCGACGCTTGTGGTGAAAAGCAAAGCCAACGCGAGGACCAACGGACGCATGACCTACATTGTAGCTTATGGGTTCACCGGCTTGTCTACCTTGGTCGAGCCGCTCGTCGCTTCTTCCGTGGGACTTGCTGGCTGGCCGCTTTTCTACTCGTGTTCGCAGCCACGGCCTGCTGGGCCAGGTTGAGTCCTGCGTCGAGCATGCGTGACAGCGTTTCCCGGCTCTCTTTGTCCACGCGCAGGCGTTCTTCGGCCAGATGTGCCGCTGCTGCCGCATCTCGTTCGCGCAGTGCGGCCAGGCTCGCGACCAGATGGTCGCAGACGTTGTTCAGACGATGCTGAAGCTCGCGCGCTTCCTTGAGCGCCGCTTCGACAAACTCGATCTCGGTTTTCATGTGTTCCCCCCAATGGTCTAGGCCAGATTTGGAACGGACTCCGCCGTGGCCAAGGGCGGCGCACGGTTGCGATAGAAGTACCAGCGACCGATCCGTCCGACGAGTCCACCGAAGTCGGATTGCAGCTCGACGATCCGCGTGAGGGTTGTCTCGGGCTGGAGCGGGCGACCGTCGGCACCTACACGCCGACTCGCTTTGCTACGTTCGACGAAGCTGGTCGGTGCGGCTTTTTGAAACGATCTGGGCGGCTCGACGACCCCGGACAGCAGCGCCGCCGCCAGGAGCATCGTGGTATCCGTCGCTGGCTTGTCCGTGGAAGCAAAGCGGATCACGGCCTTGCCCCCGACAAAGATCTTCTGTGGGCCGTAGCCGTGTCCGCTGGTCAGCAGAGCCCACACCGATTGTCCCCGACGCTTCGCCACTTGGATGCAGATCCAGCCGATCGCAACCTGTACCGCTGGGTCTTCGTCCTCGGAGCGAAGGCACCTGGCAAGTGCAACCAAGTCGTCGGGCTTCGGCGGACTTCGCGGCTCGGGCCGCAGCGGCTCCGAGCTGGCTTCGGGCTTGGGCTGTCCAAGCCCCGCAATCGCGACAAACGCGACCATCACCGATAGCGCGGCGGTGCCTGCCAGGATGCTCGCTAGTGCGGATTGAGTTCGACTCATAGCGGCATTCGCATCCAAATGGACTGTCCAGCCAAAAAGTAGATAGCCTTCACGCTGTTGTTCTTGAGCAAATCGATCAGCGCCAAGCGCCACGTTCCAATTTCGCCGTTGTACGTCTCCCACTCCATCTTTCCATCGCGCAAAATGAAATAACCAACGGTCATATCGAGATCAGGAACCGCCTTGTCACCGGACATACATCACCCTTTCCATTCGATGCATCCTATCTGCCCAAAATTTCCGCAATGGTTCGAGCGCGCAGAGTAAACGAAGCACCCAAACTCTTGGCTCTGCTGCCGTAGGAGCAATTGTTCGATTTCCATGCGCGCCAGATCGCGGTTGATTATCATCCTATTCCCCCGATGGAACTTAGAATTGCAGGCCGTCTTTTTCTGCCAGATAGGCTTTTGCCAGTAGTATTCTGGCAGTCTGGCTTCCCACTTGATCGATCGGCACACGCACGGTTGGCGTGATTTGAACGAATCCCTGCGAGATATCTAGCGTGCCAAGGGTTGCGATAAATGACTTTGCATCGTCCAATAGATCGCTTCTATTCCGTGCCAGGCTCCGTAGAAATACGATGAGATGGCCAGTTCCCGCATCATCCGGTGTGGCGAGCCAAAGAAGAATCTGACCAAGGTTCGATCGCTGCACGTCCATCGCGAACCTTTCCGTACTCTTGACATCGGCTTTGGCAATCTCGTCTTCAATGGCCTTGGCCAGTGGCGTCGTAATGAGCCGTGGTGCTTCGGGCTCGTGGCTCGGTTGCTCCTTCACTGCACAGTTGTTGAGCGCCGCGAGGACGGGCATCAGATGGTTGGATATCACCCGCTGAAGCAGGGCTACGTTCTGATGGTCATTTTCGCTCTTTACGTTGGCGAGGGAATCGGCAAGTGCTTTGCTGGCTCGTGCCGTTGCTTGTCCAGCGGCGTGTAGAGCCTCGCTGGCTTCACTGAGTTGCCAGTTGGATTTCGCATCAATCATTCTGGCGATGTCGGCAAACGCAGAATCCACCAAATTCCAGATATCGACAAAACGCATCACACCGCCCCCATGACCGTGTTGACTGCCGTTCCGCCGGTTA
>WBZX01001876.1_pt1 | contig 15082 bp, 13 predicted proteins | sample 5204211 | NCBI WGS metagenome assembly WBZX01 (sample SAMN12344362, study PRJNA552823) | activated sludge metagenome | biome: Activated sludge suspended growth; feature: Nitrification reactor; material: Wastewater; isolation source: activated sludge from nitrification reactor of wastewater...
CCTGCATGCGGGCAAAGTCGACCAGTGAATTTGTCGTGGCATTGCAGGACGCGATGAATGTCGTCCTGCTGGACAAGCCTTTTGAGGATTGGCTGGCGAGCAATACCCGTGGCTGGGAAGTGTGGCGTAGCTGTGCATCGGGGCTGGCAGCGAAGATACTGCGCTGTTTGCAGCGCGCAAACATTCCGCCATTGGTGCCGGTGAACTGTCTGCCCAGGATGCGCGCAGCTGAATGGGCCGCAATTGATGAAATCGGCCAAGCCGATTTTGCTGCCCGCCCCACTCTGTATGGCGTACCCGGCGAAACCGGCGTGCTGGCACGCATGGCAGCGCATCCCATGGTGTCGCCCATGCTGGCTGCGGGGCGTAATATAGAGGCGAGATTGGTTGCCCGATTAGCCGAGCTGGCCGATATTGCAGGCGGTGCCGCAATGCGTTCGCACGATTGGGTCGATGCGACGACACCCGGCAAGGGCATCGGGCTGGCACGGGTGGAAACAGCGCGTGGCGTGCTGATTCATCGCGCCGTGGTCGAGGGCGGTCTCGTGACGGATTACGTCACCATCGCACCGACGGAATGGAATTTCCACCCGCAAGGGGTGTTTGCAAGGGAAGCGGTTGGTCTGGCGGCGGAAGACGATGCCGGATTGCAGCAGCAAGTCAGGATACTGGCCCTTTCGCTGGACCCTTGCGTCGCTTATGAGGTCACCTTGGAACATGCATGAAATGTCGCTGGCGGAAGGCGTGTTGCAGATTGTCGAGGATGCGGCACGCAGCCAGGGCTTTGCGCGCGTCAAGACCGTGATCCTCGAAATCGGCCAGCTTGCCGCCGTGGAAACCGAGGCCATGCGTTTTTGCTTCGATGCCGTCACGCGTGGCAGCATTGCCGAGGGAGCCGCGCTGGAAATCGACGATTTGCCGGGGCAGGGCTGGTGCATGAAATGTGCGACGACGGTGGAGGTTACGGAGCAGTTTGGCGCTTGTCCGCAGTGCGGCAGCTATCAGGTGCAGGCGACGGGCGGGACGGAAATGCGGGTCAAGGAACTCGAGGTGGAATAAAGTTTTGTAGCGCAGGCGTCCTCGCCTGCATTACGTGCCTTCGTTCAATGATATTGAGCAGGCGAGGACGCCTGCGCTACAACGGATAGGAGAGTCGTCATGTGTACCACATGCGGATGCGGAACGGGTGAAGTTCATATCGAAGGGCATGATCATCACGAGCACGAACATATCGGTGCCGACGGCAAGGTGTTCCGTCATGTACACGACCATGGCCATGACCACCCACACCCGCACGATCATGACCATCCCCACAATCACGGTTCGCTGCATTTCGGCCTCGGTGCCGCGCGCAGCCATGCGCCGGGCATGACTCAATCCAGAATGGTGCAGATCGAGCGCGACATTCTTTCCAAAAACAACGATTTCGCCGGGCAGAACCGCAGCCGTTTTGAAGCACACGGCACCCTCGCGCTCAACCTGGTCTCCAGCCCCGGTTCGGGCAAAACCACGCTGCTGGTCAAGACCATCTCGGCCTTACAGGGGCAACAACCGTTGGCCGTGATCGAAGGCGACCAGCAGACTGCCAACGACGCCGAACGTATCCGCGCGACTGGCGCACCGGCGATCCAGATCAATACGGGCAAGGGCTGCCACCTCGATGCCAGCATGGTCGGGCAGGCGCTGAATAAGCTGGAAATGGCCGATGGCACGCTGCTGTTCATCGAAAACGTCGGCAACCTGGTGTGCCCGGCGGCATTTGATCTTGGCGAGGCGGCCAAGGTGGCGATATTGTCGGTGACCGAGGGCGAGGACAAGCCGCTGAAATATCCCGATATGTTCCAGGCCGCACGCCTGATGCTGCTCAACAAGTGCGACCTGTTGCCGTATCTAGAATTCGATGTCGAGCGTGCCGTGGAAAACGCGCGCCGCGTCAACCCGACGATAGAAGTCATCCGCATCTCCGCGAAATCCGGCGATGGCATGGATGAATGGCTGGCCTGGCTCAAACGCGAGCAGGCAACAGTGGCCGATGCGAAACAGGAAACCGTCGATGCACTCAAGCGGCGCATCGCCGAACTGGAAGCCAGGCTGGCGGCACAGGGCTGAACATCCATGCGTGCAGCGGCCCTTGCCATACAAAGCACCGATGATGTCGTCGCGCATGTCGTGCCGCTGGCTTGCCCGGTCAAGCCGGTGCTGGCGATGGGCGCCTGGTTCAAGAATACGCTGTGCGTTACGTCCGATCGGCAGGCGCTGGTCGGTCATGGCGTGGGCGACCTCGATACGCCGGAAGCCTGCATCAACCATGAAGCACAAGCCCGTGCGCTGCTGGCCATGGCGGATAAGCCACTGGCCATCGCCCACGACTTGCACCCGGACTTTCATTCCTCGCGCTTTGCGGCTGTTCTGGCGGCTGAAATCGGCGTGCCCTTGATCGGCGTACAGCACCACCATGCCCATATTGCGGCCATCTGCGCCGAGCACGCGCACATTGGACCGGTCATCGGCCTGGCGCTGGATGGCGTGGGGCTGGGAACCGATGAGACAGCCTGGGGTGGCGAGTTGCTGCATGTGGATGGTGCGGTGTTCGAACGGCTGGGGCATCTACACCCGTTAGCGCTGCCCGGCGGCGATCGCGCGGCACGCGAGCCCTGGCGGATGGCGGCGGCTGTATTACACGCATTAGGGCGCGGCGATGAAGTCCAGGTACGTTTTGCCGATCACCCGGCAGCGGCCACTGTGGCGACCATGCTGCAACGCGATCTCAACTGCCCGCGCACTTCCAGCATGGGACGGCTGTTCGACGCCGCAGCCGGGCTGTTGGGCATTTGCGACAAGATGCAATTCGAAGCGCAAGCGGCGATTGCACTGGAACAATTGGCGCATGGCTACGGGCCGGTTGCACCGATGACGGGGGGGTACACGATTACTCCCTCTCACTCGATGGGAGAGGGCTGGGGTGTGCCCGTAGCGAGTACCCTCTCCCCAACCCCTCTCCCATCAAGGGAGAGGGGCGGAATGCAGCTGGATTTCCTGCCGCTGTTGGCAGTGTTGGCCGATAGCAAGGAAGCCGCTCATGGCGCTGCCCTGTTTCACGCGACGTTGGCGGCAGGCCTGACGGATTGGGTCGGGCAGGCAGCGGCGCAACAGGGGATCGACTACGTTGCGCTCGGCGGTGGCTGCTTTTTGAACAAAATATTGTCGCAGGCGCTGGGCATATCCTTGCCCGCCCTTGATTTACGCATCTTGACCGCAAACCGGCTGTTGCCGGGCGATAGCGCCATTTCGCTGGGGCAGGCCTGGGTGGCGATGCATCGACTGGATCTGGAAAGGAATCACTGATTATGTGTCTGGCCATACCGGCGCGCATTGAGGAAATGACCGGCGGCGATAACGCCATCGTCAACCTCGGCGGCGTGCGCAAGGAAATCTCGCTGGCGCTACTGGAGAACTCGGCGGTGGGCGATTACGTGATCGTGCATGTCGGCTATGCCCTGACCAGGCTCGATCCCGAAGAAGCGGAAAAGACCCTGGCGATGTTTGCCGAACTGGGGGCGGAAGCCGCATGAAATACGTAGACGAATTCCGCGACGGTGAGCTGGCGAGCAACCTGGCCGCCAGCATTGCAGCAGTGGCGCGACCGGAGCGCCGCTACAGCTTCATGGAGTTTTGCGGCGGGCATACCCATGCCATTTCGCGCTACGGCGTGACCGACCTGCTGCCGGATAACGTGCGCATGATCCACGGCCCCGGCTGCCCGGTGTGTGTTCTGCCGATCGGCCGCGTGGACAACGCCATCCGCCTGGCGCTGGAGCACGGCGTCATCCTTTGCACTTACGGCGACTGCTTGCGCGTCCCGGCGTCCGACAATCTTTCGCTGCTCAAGGCCAAGGCGCGCGGCGGCGATGTGCGCATGGTGTATTCCAGCGCCGATGCGCTGAAGATCGCGCGCGATAATCCGCAGCGAGAAGTCGTATTTTTTGCCATCGGCTTCGAGACCACCACGCCGCCGACCGCATTGGTGATTCGGCAGGCCGCTGCCGAAGGCCTGCAAAACTTCAGCGTGCTGTGCAACCACGTGCTGACGCCGTCGGCCATTACCCATATCCTGCAGTCGCCCGAGGTACGCCAGTATGGCACCGTGCCGCTCGATGGCTTCATCGGGCCGGCGCACGTCAGTACCGTGATCGGCAGCCGGCCCTACGAATATTTTGCCCAGGAATACCGCAAGCCGGTGGTGATCGCCGGATTCGAGCCGCTGGACGTAATGCAGGCCATCCTGATGCTGGTGCGGCAGGTCAACGACGGTCGGGCTGAAGTTGAAAACGAGTTCACCCGTGCAGTGACACGCGACGGCAACCTCAAGGCGCAGGCGCTGGTGTCCGATGTGTTCGAACTGCGCCGCAGCTTCGAATGGCGCGGGTTGGGCGAAGTGCCGTATTCGGCGCTGAAGATACGCCCGCAATTTGCCGCTTTCGACGCGGAAGTGCGTTACGGTCTGGGCTATACGCCGGTGGCCGACAACAAGGCCTGCGAGTGCGGCGCCATCCTGCGTGGTGTGAAGAAACCGCAGGACTGCAAACTGTTCGGCACCGTCTGTACGCCGGAAACGCCGATGGGTTCCTGCATGGTGTCGTCAGAGGGGGCCTGTGCAGCGCATTACACTTATGGACGGTTCAAGGATATCGAGGTGGTCGCGGCATGAACGGTACGATCAAAAAACACTATGTCCGGTCGCTGGACATCCGGAACGGCCGCATCGATATGAGTCACGGCAGCGGCGGCAGGGCGATGGCCCAGTTGATCGAGGAGTTGTTCGGGCGGGCGTTCGATAACGAATTCCTGCGCCAGGGCAACGACGGCGCGCTGCTGCCGCAGGCCCACGGGCGGCTGGTGATGGCGACCGATGCGCATGTGGTGTCGCCGCTGTTCTTTCCTGGCGGCGACATCGGTTGCCTGTCGGTGCACGGCACCATCAACGACGTCGCGGTGATGGGGGCGAAGCCTTTGTACCTGTCGGCTTCGTTCGTGCTCGAAGAAGGTTTTCCGCTGGCAGATCTGCAGCGCATCGTCGAATCCATGGCGGCGGCTGCGCGTGAAGCTGGCGTACCCGTCGTCACCGGCGATACCAAGGTGGTCGAGCAGGGCAATGCCGATGGCGTGTTCATCACCACTACCGGTGTGGGCGTCGTGCGTGAAGGCGTCGATCTTGCAGGCAGCAATGCGCGGCCCGGCGATGTCATCCTGGTGTCCGGCAGCATGGGCGACCACGGCATGGCGATCATGAGTCGGCGCGAGAATCTGGCATTCGATGTTCCCATCGAATCGGATACGGCTGCGTTGCATGGCTTGGTCGAGACGATGCTGGACTGTGGGGCCGCCATCCGCTGCCTGCGCGACCCGACCCGGGGCGGCTTGGCCACCACGCTCAACGAAATCGCTACCCAGTCCGGCGTCGGCATGCTGCTGGAAGAATCCGCCATCCCGGTCAAGCCGGTGGTGGATGCGGCTTGCGAGTTTCTCGGGCTGGATCCGCTGTATGTCGCCAACGAGGGCAAGCTGGTTGCCATCTGTGCCGCGGCGGATGCGGACCGCTTGCTGGCCGTGATGCGGGCGCACCCGCTGGCGCAGGAGGCTGCCATCATTGGCACGGTACACGAGGACTCACACCACTTCGTACAGATGAAAACCGGTTTCGGCGGCCGCCGAAACGTGGACTGGCTGGCGGGTGAGCAGCTGCCGAGAATCTGCTGATGCGCATCCTGTTTCTTACCCATTCGTTCAACAGCCTGACCCAGCGCCTGTGGTTGGAACTGACCGAGCGTGGCCATGAGGTTTCCATCGAGTTCGACATTGCCGACACAGTGGCGGAAGAAGCCGTCGCGTTGTGGCAGCCCGATGTGATTGTTGCGCCGTTTCTCAAGCGTGCGATCCCGGCATCGATCTGGAGGCATCGCGTTTGCCTCGTGGTACATCCCGGCATCGTCGGCGATCGCGGCCCGTCGTCGCTCGATTGGGCGATCCAGGAAGGCGCAGCCGAGTGGGGCGTTACCCTATTGCAAGCCAATGCAGAGATGGATGGCGGGGATATCTGGGCCACCAGCACCTTTCCCATGCGCGAGGTGAAAAAATCCAGCCTGTACCGCAATGAGGTGACCGAAGCCGCCGTGCAGGCCGTGCTGGCGGCGCTGGCGCGCTTTCCCGATTATTGCAGCGGGCGTTGGCAGCCGATGCCGCTGGATGCGACTAACCCGGCCGGACGCTTGAGGCCGCAGATGCAGCAGCAGGATAGGGCGATTGCCTGGGATACCGACGATACCGCAACCGTCATGCGCAAGATCAACGCCGCGGATGGCGCCCCCGGGGTGCGCGACACCCTGTTCGGGCAACCCTGCCAGTTGTTCGACGTGCGTCCGGTGGTCGGGCTACAGGGCAAGCCGGGCGAGGTGCTTGGCCGTATCGGCAATGCCGTGGTGCGCGCCACTGCCGATGGCGCCGTGGGTATCGGTCATGTGCTGAGGTCGGACCATGCGCAGTCATTCAAGCTGCCGACTTCGATAGCTTTCGCCGAAAAAGTCGCGGCCCTGCCGACCATTTCCGCAGAGCATGACGACGGTATCCGCTATGAAGAAGAGGATGGTGTCGGCTACCTGCATTTCGATTTTTATAACGGTGCCATGTCGAGCGCGCAATGTGCGGCGCTGGAGCAGGCGATCCGGCAGGCTTGCCAGCATTCCACCAAGGTACTGGTGCTGATGGGTGGCGAGGACTTCTGGTCCAACGGTATCCATCTCAACCTGATCGAGGCTGCCGATAGCCCGGCGGACGAATCGCTGCGCAATATCGAGGCGATGGACGATCTGGCGCTGACCATCCTGAGCATTACCGACCGGCTGGTCGTGGCGGCGATGCAGGGCAGCGCGGGTGCGGGCGGCTGTTTTCTGGCGCTGGCGGCCGACGAGGTGTGGGCGCGTCGTGGTGTGGTGCTCAACCCGCATTACAAGAACATGGGCAATCTGTACGGGTCGGAATACTGGACCTATTTGCTGCCGAAACGTGTCGGTGCGGTACGGGCGCAGGAGATCACCCAGCACCGCCTGCCGCTGTCTTCTGCCGGTGCGGTGCGGGAAGGCTTGATCGATGCCTGTTTTGGGGAGGATGTCGCCGGATTTCGTGCGGCTGTCAGGCACCGGGCCCGCGCACTGGCTGCTGCGCCGGGTTACGCTGAACGGCTGGCGAAAAAACAGGCATGCCGTGCCCGCGACGAGGCCGAGCGGCCCTTGGCAGTCTACCGTGCCGCAGAACTCGATGAAATGCGGCGTAACTTCTACGGCTTCGATCCCAGCTATCACTATGCGCGCCATCATTTCGTCTTCAAGCAGTTGCATGCGTGGACGCCGCGTCATTTGGCGCTGCACCGTGCATTGCCGGTAGAATCGGTGCTTGAACTGAAACCCGTAGCTTCGAAGGAGATCGCGTGAGTAGAAATCTGCCTGTCGTACTGGTGATCGACGACGAAGTGCGCTCGCAGGAAGTGCTGCGCCGTACACTGGAAGAAGAGTTCACCGTGCTGACGGCCTCCAGCGCGCTGGAGGGGCGGGGCATCATGGAACGTGAGTTCGTGCAGGTGATTCTGTGCGACCAGCGCATGCCCGACATGACGGGCGTCGAGTTTCTCAAGGAAGTTCGCGAACGCTGGCCGGATGCGGTGCGCATCATTATCTCGGGCTATACCGAGAGCGAAGACATCATCGCCGGGATCAACGATGCCGGGATCTATCAATACATCCTCAAACCCTGGCATCCCGATGCGCTGCTGCTTACGGTGCGCGCGGCGGCCCAGGTGTACGAACTCCAGCAACAGAGCCAGCGCATGAATCTCGAACTGCGTACCGCCGAGCCGATATTGCGACAACGGGTGAAGGCCAGGCAGGAAACCTTGCAGGATCACTATGAGTTTTCGCGCATCACCCGTGCTGCGGCCAGCCCGCTGAACAAGGCGGTGGACTTGGCCGCGCGTGTTGCCGGATGCGACATCGCCGTGCATATCGCGGGCGAATCCGGCACCGGCAAGGAACTGCTGGGCCGCGCCATCCACTACGCCAGCCCGCGGTCCGGCCGCGCTTTTGTGATCGAGAATTGCGGCGCCATGTCCGACACATTGCTCGAATCCGAGCTGTTCGGCCACAAACGCGGCAGCTTTACCGGGGCGTTCGAGGACAGGGTCGGGCTGTTCGAACAAGCTGACGGTGGCACGATTTTTCTCGATGAAATCGGCGATACCTCGCCAGCCTTCCAGGTCAAACTGCTGCGTGTGCTGCAGGAAGGCGAAATCCGCCCGGTCGGCAGTTCACGCTCGCGCAGGGTGGAAGTGCGGATTATTTCCGCCACCAACCGCGATCTGGAGGAAGAAGTCAGGAAAGGGCGTTTCCGCGAAGATCTTTACTATCGCCTGACGCAATTCGTCGTGCCCGTGCCGCCGCTGCGCGAGCGCAGGATGGACATTCCGCTGATCGCTTTCGACCTGCTGGGGTCGGCTGTGCAAGCCGTGGGCAGGGAAACAGCCGGGTTTACGCCGGAGGCGCTGGATTGCCTGACCCGTTATCACTGGCCCGGCAACGTGCGCGAATTGCAGAATGAAATCCTGCGTGCGTTGATGCTGGCTGATGGCGCGCATATCGGTGCGCACCTGTTCTCGCCCCGTGTATTGCAGGCGGCACCTGAAGAGGATGCTTCCGACATGAGCCTGTTGACCGGTCTCGACGGCGGGCTCAAGGAGCGCATGGAAGCGCTGGAAGCCCGTGTACTGCGCGAGACCTTGATCCGCCATCGCTGGAACAAAACCCGTGCAGCGACCGAGTTGGGGCTGTCACGCGTCGGCTTGCGCGGAAAACTGGCGAGATATGGTCTGGACAAGCAGTAATAATAAGCGGGTATGCTTTGATAGACCGAAATGTCCCAAGAACGGACGCTCAGTCCAGAAAGTATTTGAGGAGCTTGCAGACTGGTCAGAGTGGACAGAAAAAGTATTCGTTTTTTAACAGGGAGAGGTATGCATGGATTGCAGACAACATTGGGAACAGGTTTATGCCACAAAAGCATCAACTGCTGTCAGTTGGTTTCAAGAACACGCAGAACTTTCAATGCGACTCATCCATGCCACTGGTGTAAGCAAAGATGCACCGATGATAGATGTGGGCGGTGGCGCTTCCACTTTGGTGGATGACTTGCTTTCAGATGGCTACTCAAATGTCACGGTTCTTGACCTGTCGGCAAAGGCGTTGGGAGTAGCGAAACAACGATTAGGCGTCCGGGCTGACTCTGTTAATTGGGTGGAAGGGGATGTTACGAAATTGAGCTTGCCGGTTCATGCTTACGATATTTGGCATGATCGTGCAGTATTTCATTTCCTGACTGACCCAAACGACCGTCATGCTTATGTCCAGCAAGTCATGCGCTCTGTTCGCCCAGGCGGTCATGTGATTGTGGCCACGTTCGCAGAGGATGGCCCTGAAAAGTGCAGCGGGCTGCCTGCTGTGCGATACCGTCCTGATTCCCTTCATGCAGAATTCGGCAGTGCGTTTCAGCTGCTGAAGCATGAAAAAGAAGTTCATAACACCCCATTTGGTACGGAGCAGAAGTTCGTCTATTGCTATTGCCGATTGGAAAATAGCTGATCCTGTAACCGTCTCTTTTGGGCACAGAGCAGCAGAACGATAGCTGCGGAATATGCAAGGAGCAATTTTTTGTGAATAACGCAGCATGGCAACGAATGTTGGATTTTCAGAGGTGCCAAAGTGAGCGAGCCGCTTAACCTGCTCTGGCTTCAATCTGGCGGCTGCGGCGGTTGCACGTTGTCGCTGCTCGGCGCCGATTGCCGCAACCTGTTCGATACGCTTGCGGGTTGCGGCATCCGCTTGTTGTGGCATCCATCGCTTTCCGAGCAAAGCGCGCAGGAAGCACACAAGATCATCGACGACTGTATCAGCGGCGAAACCCGGCTGGATATTCTCTGCCTGGAAGGTGCAGTGCTGCGCGGACCGCACGGCAGCGGCGGCTTTCACCGCAGTACCGGCGGCGATTCGATGATGGCGCTGGTCGAAAAACTGGCGGGTGTCGCCCGCCATACCATCGCTGTCGGCAGTTGTGCGGCCTTTGGTGGCGTGACGGCAGGCGGCTGCAACCCGGCCGATGCCTGCGGTCTGCAATTCGACAGCGATACCCCCGGCGGCTTGCTGGGTCAGGATTACCGGGCGACCGGCGGTTTGCCGGTGGTCAATATTGCAGGCTGTCCGACGCACCCCAACTGGATCATCGAATCGCTTGCAGCAGTGGCTTCCGGGATACTTGATTCGACCGCACTGGATATCTACCAGCGCCCGCGCCTGTATGCCGATCATCTGGTGCATCATGGTTGCACCCGCAACGAATATTACGAATTCAAGGCCAGCGCGCACAAATCGTCGGATCTCGGCTGCCTGATGGAAAACATGGGCTGCAAGGGCACGCAGGCGCATGCCGATTGCAATATCCGCCTGTGGAACGGCGAAGGTTCATGCACGCGCGGCGGTTATGCCTGTGTCTCCTGCACCGAGCCGGGTTTTGAAGATCCGGGTCATCCATTCGGCGAAACCCCCAAGTTTGCAGGCATTCCCATCGCATTGCCGACCGACATGCCCAAGGCCTGGTTCGTGGCACTGGCGTCGTTGTCAAAATCGGCTACGCCCAAACGCGTCAAGCAAAATGCCGAGGCCGACCATCAGGTGGTGACGCCGGTAGCGAAGAGGACAAGGTGGAAATGATGTCGAGTAGCCCTCTCCCCCCAGCCCTCTCCCGCAAGGGGAGAGGGGGTGCGCGTGTTCCCGATATCCTTTTTTGCTGGGAGTCTTGCCCGAATTTAACTCCCTCTCTCTTGATGGAGGAGGGCTGGGGAGAGGGTGTCGAGAAACAAAAGGATCAAGCCACATGACGCGCCGTGTCGTCGGTCCCTTCAATCGTGTCGAGGGCGATCTTGAAGTCACGCTGGAAATTGCCGATGGAAAAGTCGGTGCAGCTTACGTCAATTCCCCTATGTATCGCGGGTTCGAGCAGATTTTGCAAGACAAGCATCCGCTCGACGCGCTGGTGTACGTGCCGCGCATTTGCGGCATCTGCTCGGTGGCGCAATCGGCGGCTTCGGCGCAGGCACTGGCGGATGCCATGGGGCTGGAGGTGCCGGAAAACGGCCGACTGGCTTCCAATATCACCTTGGCAGCAGAAAACCTGGCCGATCATCTGAGCCATTTTTATCTATTTTTCATGCCGGATTTTGCACGCGGCGATTATCGCGGCAAGCCGTGGTTTAGCGCGGCAGAAGCACGTTTCAAGGCGGTAAGCGGCGATGCCACGGCCGATGTGCTCCCGGCGCGCGCCAAGTTTCTGAACCTGATGGGCTATCTCGCGGGAAAATGGCCGCATACGCTGTCCTTGCAGCCCGGCGGCTCGGCGCGGCCACTGGAAGAAGCCGAGTTGCTGCGGATGTCCATTCTGCTGGCCGAATTCCGCGTTTTCCTGGAGCGCACCCTGTTCGGCGACAAGCTGGAAAACGTGGCGGCGCTGGATTCTGAAACGGCATTGCTCAACTGGATGGAAGCGCGCGGCGCGCGTGCCGATTTTCCGCGGTTTCTGGTCATGGCCTATGACCTCGAACTGCATACCCTGGGCCGTGCGACGGACCGATTCATGAGTTATGGTGCTTATCGCTGTAGTTCGGGAGCGTTATTTCAACAAGGCGTGTGGGATGGCGGCGTGCAGGCGCTCGACGTGGCTTCCATCCGCGAGGATGCCGCGCATAGCTGGATGGCGGGCGATGTCGCGTTGGCGCCCACCGAGGGGCAGACCTTGCCGCAACCGGATAAGCCGGGCGCGTACTCGTGGTGCAAGGCACCGCGGCTGGATGGCCGCGTGGTAGAAGTCGGCGCACTGGCGCGGCAGATGGTGGCCGGGCATCCCTTGGTTCGTGATCTGGTGGCGCGGCATGGCGGCAATGTCACGGCGCGGGTGGTGGCGCGTTTGCTGGAACTGGCTCTGGTATTGCCTGCGATGGAGACCTGGGCCAGGCAAATCCGGCCCGGTGCGCCGTTCTGTCTGCCCACACTGGAGCTGGAAAACGCGCACGGCGTGGGGTTGATCGAAGCTGCACGCGGCAGTCTCGGACACTGGCTGGATGTGCGCCAGGGCAAGCTGCACAACTACCAGATCGTCGCCCCGACCACCTGGAATTTCTCGCCCCGCGATACCGCAGGCGAACCCGGCCCGCTGGAACGGGCACTGGTTGGGGTGGCGGCTGAGGCGCATGCCGACGATGCCCCAGTGGCTGTGCAGCACGTGGTGCGCTCGTTCGACCCCTGCATGGTGTGTACGGTGCATTGATGAGCGAACAACACTCCCCATTTGACAGTCTGGTGCAGGCCCCGTCGCCCGAGGCTTTCTCCGAAGAAAGCTGGATCGAAGTTATCCGCAAGATGGATGAGGTGTACAACGAGCTGCTGCAATATGAAGTGGCGCTGGAACAGAAAAATGCCGCACTCGAGGAATCGCAGCAGTTCATTTTCAGTGTGCTCACCTCAATGTCGGATTTGCTGGTGGTCTGCGACCGCCATGGCGTGATCGAAGAGGTGAATCAGGCGCTGGTGGCTTTTACCGGCAAGCCCGAGAGCGAGCTGAAAGGCGCAAAGCTGGCAATCCTGTTTGCCGATGATGGCTCCTGCACCGCTGCGGAGCGGGCGTTGGCGCGGCTTGCATCGGAACCGGCGCACGATCTCGAACTGCAATTCTGCATTCATGACGGTGGCGCAACGCCGGTTGCGCTCAACTTTACACCGCGTTTATCTGGCGCAGGCAAATTGCTGGGGGTGGTGATTACCGGTCGGCCGGTGGGCGAATTGCGCCGCGCCTACCATGCTTTAAGAGAAGCGCACGACCAGCTAAAACGCACGCAGCAGCAGTTGCTGCAGTCCGAAAAAATGGCCTCGCTGGGCCGACTGGTGGCTGGCGTGGCCCACGAGCTCAACAACCCGATCAGTTTCGTCCTGGGCAATGTGCATGCCATGCGCCGCTATGCGCCGCGCATCAAGCGCTATCTTGAAGCGGTGCATGCAGGCGAGCATCCGGAAACACTGGCGGCCTTGCGCACCGAATTACGCATGGATCGTATCCTGGAAGATCTGGCGCCGTTGCTGGATGGCGCGATCGAGGGGGCGGAGCGTACGCGAGATATTGTCGATGGCCTCAAACGGTTTTCTGCGGCGGATCGTAATGAAAACGTACCATTCAACCTGGTCGAAATCATCGAACGCTCGGTACATTGGGTTACGCGCGCAACGCCGCCGGGATTTCGTGTCGAGCTGGATTTGCCGGAACACCTCGCGGTGGCCGGCTCGCCCGGGCAAATGCAACAGGTGATCATCAATCTGGTGCAAAACGCGGCTGATGCTACGGACCGCGTGCCTTCACCGTTGCTGGCGATCAAGGCCCGGGAGGAAAACGGCGAAATCCTTGTCATCTTTCGCGACAACGGCCCCGGGATTGCAGACGAATCGCTGGACAAGATATTCGACCCGTTCTATACCACCAAACCGGTTGGCAAAGGTACGGGCCTTGGGCTTTCGATCAGCTACGGCATTATCGAGCGACACGGCGGGCATCTTTCTGCTGGCAATGCGGCGGAAGGGGGCGCAGAGTTTGTCCTGCGCCTGCCGACGACGGCATGAACTGGAAAGCTTGATTCCAGTTTTGTCCGGCAACCGATAAGAGGCGCATGCAAGATCCGTAAGAAAGGTTGTTTATTTTATTTTTAGTAATTCTTAATCAGTTAATTACTGATGATACTTAAAGATAAGGATTAATGGCACATTTCTTGTTGATGAAACACGAATAACAACCTGTAGCCGGGAGATCCGATGTATCCGTCGCATGAAACCCTGTTCCCCCTGATTGTGCTGGCTTTTGTGCTGGGCCTGAAGCACGGCATGGATGCCGACCATCTGGCAACCATAGACGGATTGACCCGGTTCAATGCAGCGCATGGCCGCACACGTCTGGCGAGAATTTGCGGTTTCCTGTTTTCGCTGGGACACGGTGCTGTCGTCTGCGTTGTCGCTGTCGTGACAAGTCTGCTGTTTCGGCAGGTGGCGATGCCGGAGTGGCTGGAAAGCGTGGGAGTCTGGGTTTCTGTCTTTTTCCTGTTGTCACTGGGACTGCTCAATCTGCACGCGGTGTTCTCCACGCCATCCCACGAGATGGTGCGCCCCCTCGGGCTGAAGGGGCGCTGGCTGGGCCGCCTCGGCAAGGCCGGTCATCCGGCACTGGTTGCGCTGGTCGGCGCATTATTTGCCCTGTCGTTCGATACGCTCTCGCAAGCTGCACTGTTTTCTGCGACTTCGGTTCATTTTGGTGGTCCGGTTTATGCGCTGGCGCTGGCCATGTGTTTTATGCTGGGCATGATGGCAACCGATGCAGCAAACGGGTGGTGGATTTCCCACCTGCTGCGCCGCGCCGATGCCACTGCGCGGGTTGCGTCCCGTATCATGGGATTGACCGTGGCGACGCTTAGCCTGGCTGTTGCCGGGCTTGGTCTTTCGCGACGCTATCTGCCGGACGCCATGGCCTGGCAGGAAGGGCGTGAGCTGCTTGTCGGAATAGGCGTGATTGCCATCATCGGAACCAGTTTTCTGGTGACCCGCTATTGGCTGCGTCGAGCGGTGGTGGTTGCCTGATCTGCGTGCACGGAGAGCTCGCAGATGTTTTGCCGTTGTGATTTCCCTGTTGCGTTTTGCCACTTGTTTTCAAATCAATAGCACATGAACTGCCTGTTATCTAACAGATCTCGCTTGAGAGTTCTTATCGATATATAATAATGTTTATCACGGTTGTTATCAAAACGGTAAATGGCAAACACTTCTGAACTCAAGGCCGTCGGCTCGCTGTCTTTGGGCACAGACGACCAGAACCTGTTGAGCGACAAGCGTATTGCCTTGCTGCAGAGCGTTGGCGATTGCGGGTCGATTACACAGGCGGCAAAGGCGGTCGGTTTGAGCTA
>WBZX01001878.1_pt1 | contig 15060 bp, 13 predicted proteins | sample 5204211 | NCBI WGS metagenome assembly WBZX01 (sample SAMN12344362, study PRJNA552823) | activated sludge metagenome | biome: Activated sludge suspended growth; feature: Nitrification reactor; material: Wastewater; isolation source: activated sludge from nitrification reactor of wastewater...
ACCGCCGCTTCCGACTGCCACGGCAGCGGCACGCGGTCCGGCCAGACGTGCTCGCGCAGGCGCTCCGGCCAGACCGCCGAGAGGCCGACTTCTTCGCCGTAGAGCAACATCGGTATGCCCGGCAGCGTGAAGAGCACCGCGAGCCCCAGGGCCTCGGCGAACGTCCTCCCGCCGTGGCGCGCGAGCGTCGCGAACCGCGGGTGATCGTGCGTCGACAGGAACTTCACCGCTCCGTGCGCCGGCGCCCCGCGGCCACGGTCCACCGCGGCGATCCGCTCCGCGAACGCCTCCGCTCCCAGCGTCCCCTCCGCGAGGAAGGCCGTGATCGCCCCGTGAAACCCCATCTCGGTCACGGCGTCGCCGGCCTCCTCGTCGAGGAAGCGATGGGTGTGCTCACTGACGATCTCGCCGAGGACGACCCCGTCCGCGCGCCCTTCGCGGAACACCCGCCGGATCTCGCGCGCGAGATCGAAGGGCACCTGATCGGCGGCGTCGAGCCGCAGGCCGTCGACGCCCGCCTCTGCCCACCTCCTCGCGAGATCGAGGAAATACGCGCGCACCTCTTCAGCGCCGGTGTCGAACAAGGGGGCGTCCGTCCGTGTCCCGTAGTGGACGAGCGCGTCTCCGTTCCACCGGAACCAGGGCGCGAACCGCGAGCGCCGCCCCTTCGCGCGGACATCCTCGTACGGCGGGAACCCGCGCCCGGCGTGGGAGCACGTGAAATCGAGGAGCACGCGCATCCCGAGGTCGTGGGCCGCGGAGAGCAGCCGCGCGAGCGCGCCCTCCCCGCCGAGCCGCGGATCCACCCGCGTGGGGTCGACCATGTCGTACCGATGGCAGCTCGCGCCCACGTGGATCGGAGTCAGGTACACGACGTTCACGCCGATCTCCGCGAGCGCGGGCAGCCCGGCCGTGACGCCGTCGAGGTGCCCGCCGGAGAACCCGCGCGGCCCGGGGTCCTTCTCCCACGCAGCGTGGAGATCCCGGGGCCGGAATCGATCCACGAAGACGGTGTAGACAATGGATCTCCTCCACCACGCGGGCGTCGCCGCCTCCGGGGCCTCCCACGCGAGCGGCTCCCCGGGCGGCTCCTCGGCGCCCACGCACGACCCGTCCGCGAGCGCGAACCGCAAAGAGAGCCGCCCCGACGAGACTGGCAGTCTCGCGCGGAAGAAGAGGTGCTCGTCCTCCTCGCCGTCCGGCGCCATCGGGGTCACGTGGTCCTCCACATCTGCGGGCTCGCGCCACACCACCGACAGCGCTCCTCCGGCCCCGCGGCGGAGGCCCGCCGTGATCGTGACGCCCCCGCGCTCCTCCTCGAAGAGCCACGGTCTCCCGGGCGCGAACAGCACCGGCTCCGCCGCCGCTCCCACGGCGAGCAGGTGATTCTGGTGCCCGCCCGACGAGCGCGTCCGACTCGGCTCGTCGCCGAGCTGCCACCTTCCGTCCACGAGCAGCTTCCACGCGAAGATCCCCGGCGGGAGCGTGACAGGCAGGACGCCGCGCGCCGCCCCTCCCTCGTCGAGCCGGACGTCCACCGGAATCGGCGCGTCCCACCCCGTGAGCTCCCCCGCGACAAGCACGCTCGGAGGCGACCGAAAAGGCCCGCGAACGGCCACGCGGAGCTGGACGTGCCGCCGTCTCGTCATGCGGCGCGACGCTACCACGAAAGCGCAGATCCTGCGATCGGCCCGGATCGGAGGCTCAAACTGCCGCTTGCCGCCGGAGGGCGAGACTGGCAAGCTGTCGCCTCGGGCTGCTTTTCCAGGCCCGGTAGCAAGGAGAACGTCATGAAGGTGAGGGTCCACAGGGTCGATGGCGAGCTCGCGCCCGACGCGGGGATGACCGCGGCTGCCCAGGGGGAGCCCGACGAGGGCTCGCAGGAGGGGGCAGGTGAGGGGAGCCCGGCTCTCCTCGGGCGGGATGTCACGCTCGACGTCGCGGGCTGGCCCGGCAGCGGGACGCTCCAGTTCGTCATGCGCGCCGCCACCGACGAGCTGCTCCTGGTCGGCGACAAGGTGAAGTGGAGCCTCCCGGCCCTCACGCTCTGGGACTGGCTCTATCCCGCCGGCGTGACTCCCTCTCTCGACCAGATCCAGAAGCTCGCCGCCACCGTGAAGGTCACCGCGGAGGACGAGGGAAAGCCCCTCTCCACCCAGGAGGCCGGGACGGTGAGCTTCTCCGGCGCCGAGCTCTACGACGCCCGCATCGAGACGAGCGCGGTGGTGATCCCGAGCGGGACGGACACCCTTCGCTTCGCGCTCGAGCTGACCGACACTTCGAGCGGCACCAAGGCTGATTTCGGCCAGGATCAGATCGCCCCGCGCCCCGTGTTCGGCGGGGCCTTGCCGTCGAAGAGCCTCCTCTTCGACAGCACGCCCGCCTTCCGCCAGCGCGTGATCGAGGGGGGCGATCCGGTCGCCGGCGCCTCGGTCCTCCTCGCCTATTCGGACTGGCGGGCCGACACCGTCGTCGACGCCTCCTGGATCGACAGGCAGATTGGCACCACCGTGTCCGCGGGCCGCATGGGGCTACAGACGATCCCGCTCTACGGCCAGCTCGTCCACGAGGTGGCCTACGGCGTCTGCTTCGACGACGGTCAGGGGTGGCGGCCCGAGGCGGCCCTCTCGCCGAACACGGCCTCTCGCCTCCTCGGCCCGTACCGCACGTGCTTCGAGGGCCAGCTCGACATCCCCGCGACGGCGACGCGCATGTCCGTCTACTGGCACGTCAAGACGACGCTCCTCGTCAGCTACCCGTCGGGCTCCAACGTCGTGCGATGGTACAACGAGGGGGACAGGCTCGTTCGCGCCGACAGGTACGACAACCCCGGCGGCCAGCCCTTCGTCAACTACGAGTTTCCGGTCGAGAGCTGACGGGCCGAGGCGCGCCGTTCGGCCCCCGCGCCGTCCGGCCGCCTCCTCGCGGGCCCCCACAGGAGCCTCCCTTGGACCTCGAAATCGCCTCCGACATCCACGGTCACACCCACTTCTCCGACGGACGCGCCACGCCGGAGGAATACATCGACTTTCGGCGGAGCCTCGGCTTGCGCCTCGTCGCCGTGGCGGATCACGACATCTTCACGGCCGTCCCCGCGGCGTCGCGGGCGGCGGCCCGCGCGGGCATGTGGTTCTTGCCGGCGGCGGAGATCACGAGCTTCCTCCACTTCGGCACGACCGAGGCGGAGCAGGTCCACGTGCTCGCCTACTTCCCCCCGTCCTTCGCGAACGCAGCGCGCCTGTCGAGGACAGCCCTCCACAAACGCAGCCTCCTCGTCCTCGCGCGGTGGAAGGCGTTCGTGCTCGACTGGCTCGCTTCCCTCCCGGCCGAGGACCGGAGGGCCCTCGATCCCGACGCGGACCTCGCCGCGCTCCCGGACGCGGCGTTCCCGGCTCTCCAGACGTTCATCGATCGCATCTGCGCGGCGCGAAGGCCCTTGTTCGATCCGTTCCGCCTCCACCACGTGCGCTTCTGGGAGGGCGATCGCGAGCTCTTCGGCTGGACGCCCGAGGAGGCGATGGAGGCCATCCGGGCGGACGGCGCGCTCGACGTCGTCGCCCACGCCGGCCGCTACAGGGACAAGGAGAGGACCCGAAAGGCGCTCCTCCACGCGAGCGGCGTCGAGGTGTATACATCCCGTCACCGGGCCGATGTCGCCGAGGGGTACCTGGCGTTTGCCCGGGAGCGGGACAAGCACTGGACGGCCTCGTCCGACGACCACCAGAACGCCAGGTACGCCCGTCCCCCCCGCGGCACCCCCGTGAGGACGGTCGAGCGCCTGTTCGGGCGGTCCCTCTCGACGGACGAGATCCACAGGCGCGCGTAGCTCCCGCGGGCGCTCCGCAAGAGAGACAGATCCGCGCCTTCGCCGCGCCTCCGAGGAAACCATGGGCTACACGATCGACTTCGAGCCTCACCGCTTCGACGGCACCACCTACGAGGGAATCGACTCGTTCTCGCGCGAGCCGGCGACCTGTCTCACCAACAACCCCCTCACGCCGGAGGAGGTGGAGGCGGTCCACGCCGTCCTGCGGCGCGCGAGCGGCGGCGGCCCGGACGAGCGCGGGACATACCACGTCACGCTCGAAGACGGCTTGTCCGTGCGCTTCTTCGCGGGCGGCCTGCCCCGCGGCTGCGTGCTCGCGATCGACGGTTTCACGGCGCCCCTCTCGCTGGCGAAGCTCGTCTTCGATCTGCTCGTCGCCGGTGGCTGGGTCCTCCGCGGAGTCGCCACGAGCGGCGAGTCGATCGCGCACACCCTGGACAGCGTGCGAGGGACTCGCGGCACGTTCGGCCCCACCGTCGTCGTCGAGTCGGCCGAAGACCTCCAGTTCATCCTCGCGCACGGCCTCGTCGCCTGGCAGCAAGAACAGCGCGGATTTGGCGGCCAGCCCCGCTGGAAGTGAGCCGGAGCGGTCGCCGTCGTGGAGCCTCTCTCCCCGTGGCTCCCGGGCGGCGGAGAGACTCGAATGCTCTCCGGCCCTCGTCCGTGCTCGCCCCCCGGGAACGTTCCGGTTACCATGCTGTCCCGTCGTCCGTCGCCTCCCGGGAGAACCCCATGCGCATCGCCCTCCTCTACCCCCCGCCGTGGAAGATCGCGGCTCCCGGACAACCCGCCTTCACGGGCGAAGGCGCGCCCCCCGACGCCTACCGCGACGGCGATCTCGACGCCGATTTCTACCAGACCCCCTGGGGCCTCTTCTCCCTCGGCGCCCAGGCCATCCGCGCCGGACACCAGGTCAAGATCCTCAATCTGTCCTCGTACCCGTGGACCCAGGTCGAAGAGATCCTCCGCACGCTCGACGCCGATCTCTACGGCATGTCCTGCTGGACCGCGAACCGCCGCGGCGTCGTCCTCGCCGCCAAAGCGCTCAAGGCCCTCCGCCCCGGCGCGCACATCGTCGTCGGCGGGCCCCACGCCACGCCCCTCGCCGGAGAGCTCCTCGCCCACTGCCGCGCCATCGACACCGTCGCCCTCGGCGAGGCCGACCTCACCTTCCTGGAGCTCGCCGACAAGCTCTCTCGCGGACTGCCCACCACCGGAATCGCGGGCACCGTGTACCGCGACGCCGGCAAGATCCTCGAAGGCCCGCCGCGCCCCGCCATCGCCGACCTCGACACCCTCGCTTCCCCCCACGAGCACTTCGACACGCACATCGTGATGACCTCCCGCGGCTGCCCGTGGGCCTGCACCTTCTGCGGCGCCGAGACCACCTGGGGCCGCGGATTCCGGGCCGAATCGGTGGAATACGTGCTGTCTGCTCTGGAGAAGGCGCTCCGCCGGCTCCCCGTGAAGATGATCCAGATCAAGGACGACACCTTCACCACCAACAAGAAGCGCGTCTTCGACATCTGCAAAGGCATCCGCGCCCGTGGCCTCCAGTTCTTCTGGAGCTGCGACACCCGCGTGGACCTGCTCACGGAGCCGCTCCTCAAGGAGATGCGCCTCGCCGGCTGCCAGCGCCTCTCCCTCGGCGTCGAGTCCGGCTCGCAGGAGATCCTCGACAAGATCGACAAGAAGATCACCCCGGACGAGATCATCGCCTCCACCCGCATGGCGAAGAAATACGGCATCAAGGTCCGCTACTACATGATGCTCGGCAACCGGGGCGAGACGACGAAGACCTTCCGCGAGACGCTCGACTTCCTCAAGCGCGCCGAGCCGCACGAATACGTCTTCTCCTGCCTCTCCATCTACCCCGGCACCCGCGACTTCCACGACGCCGAAAAGGCCGGCTGGCTCAAGCGAAGCATCTACTTCGAGGGCACCTTCCAGGAGCTCAAGACTCCCTACGACGCCAGCGAGGAGACGACCCGCGTCCTCAACGACTGGTTCCGCGACAACAGCGGCCTCCGCACGGTCCACCAGGAGTCCACGGCCGATTTCGAGGCGATCCTCGCCGAGCTGGGCGATCACCACGCCGCCCACATGGATGTCGGCGCCGCCTACTACCACGACGGCGAGCTCGACCTCGCCGAGCGCCACGTCCGGCGCGCCGCGGAGCTCGGCTATCCGCTCCCGGGCCTCGTCCACAACCACCTCGCGTGCATCGCCAAGGCCCGCGGCGATCTCGACTCCATGATGGACCACTTCACCACGGCGGCGAAGCTCGACCCCCAGCACTGGGTCCTCATCCAGAACGTCAATCGCGCCCGCGCCTGGTTCAAGCAGGGCGGCCCCGCCAAGGGGCTCCCGCTCGACCTCGTCGTCCGCCACGATTTCCAGCTCCTCGAGCGCACTTCCCAGCCCACGCTCCCCGGCCCCCTCCCGGCCGACTACGCGGTGTGGTCCGCGGCCGAGACGCCCTCTCCGGACGCCGCCACGTTCGCGAAGATCCCCGAGATCGAGGGCAGCAAGCACGACCTCCGGGACAGGCGCTCTCTCAAGGTGGTGTGACAGGCGCGGGGCCTGCGCCGGCGGGTCAGTGCAAGTGCGGAGGCCGCCTCGGCGCCGGCTGGCGCGATTTCCGGGGCGCGCGGTCCAGGCTCGAACGAATAGGCATCATCAGGAGCCGCTCGATCGCGTGCCTCTGCTCCCGCGGCGGCGGCGTCTCCGCGCTGGCCTGCATCAGCCGCAGATCCCGGAGCACCGCGCGATCCATGCTCGCGATCTCCCCCGGCTCCACCTCGAGGATCGGCCCCAGGGACGGCAGCAGACTGACGAGCACCACCTCACTGCCGTTCTGCCGGATCCACGTGCCCTGATAGAGCGTCATCACCTGACCGAAGGGCTCCTGGAACACCAGCGCTCGCCACTCCAGCGGCGCCGTCAGATCGAAGGCGAAGCTGTCCACCCGCAGCTCGCCCTCGTCCAGCACCACCGGCGCCCCGCGCGTGTCCGTCACGATCACCCGATCCAGGCACGCGGGATCGTCCTCCGTCAGCGCCGCCACGAACGCCGCGAAATCGGCCGGCGCGAGGAGCACCGGCGCGCCGTCCGGGCCGATCGCCTCGAACGCCGCGTCCTCGCCCGCCACCGTCGTCGCGCGCACGAGGAGCCTGTCCAGCACGGTCGACGACACCTCGTCCACCGTGGTGCCGACGTGGAAGACGCCGCGCTCCGACGTCAGCAGCAGCACGAGCCGCTCGCGCCTGTGCGTCGAGAGCAGCGTCGCCCCGAAGGGCTGCGTCCGATCGAGCACCGTCCGCGCGACGTCGCCGCGCCCCGCCTTGAACCGGAGATCCGCGGGCCGCAGCAGGAGGCCGCGCCGCAGCGCCGCCTCCCGCTTCGCGACCTGGATGCCCCGCGCGCGCTGCACCAGCAAGTACACGGCGACCGCCGCGAGCGCGAGCGGCAGCAGCGTGCGCACCACGAGGCTCCGCGCGAGCGCGACGACGAGCAGCGCCGTCACGACGACGGGGATCACGAGCAGCGGCGCGCGCGACGGCTTCTTCGGCGGCGGCGCCTCGGGATCGAACAGATCGAACCGCCGCTCCGCCGCGCGATCTCCCGGCTTCCCGGCGTGACGCGGCGCCGCGCCGGACGCGCTCGTCCGGGCGGGGGAAACCGTGCGGGGGGCGTTCCGCGGGAGGCTCATGCGATCTTGGTGGGAGCCTTCGAAGCTAGCACCACACGAGCGCTCTTCGCACGCCCCTGGCCGCGTGTTTTTCGACGATCACGACCGCCGTCCTTGGCGGGATCCGTGCCAGCGCCGGCCGAGCCGCCCTTGTGCGGAGGACCGCCATGGGGGACGCTGCGATGCATCATGCGCGGGCTGTACGCCATCGTGGACACCGACACGCTCGACGCGCGCGGGATCGACCCCGCCGCCTTCGCCGCGGCGCTCCTCGACGCGCGCCCGGCCGCGATCCAGCTCCGCGACAAGCACGGCTCCGCGAAGCGCACGCTCGCCCTGCTGCGGCAGATCGCCCCGCTCGCGCGCCGCGCCGGCGTCCCTTTCTTCGCGAACGACCGCGCCGATCTCGCCCTCGTCGCAGAGTGCGACGGCGTCCACGTCGGCCAGGAGGATCTGCCGGTGAGCGCCGTCCGCCTGATCGCGTTGCGCGCGGCCGGCGGCGAGGACCGCCCGCGGCTCCGCGTCGGCCTCTCGACCCACGATCGCGCCGAGCTGCTCGCGGCGCTGGACGAGGGCCCCGACTACGTCGCGATCGGCCCCGTGTTCGGCACGCAGAGCAAGAAGGACGCGTCGCCCGTCGTCGGCCCCGTCGAGCTCGCCGCCCGCGTGAAGCTCGTCCGCGAGCGCGCCCCCGGCCTCCCCGTCGTCGCGATCGGCGGCGTCACGCTGGAGACCGCGGCGCAGATCGGGGCGCTCTGCGACGCCGTCGCCGTGATCGGCGCGCTCGTCCCGCCGGGCGGCGCCGGCGCCGCTCTCCACGACGCGGTGCGCGAGCGCGCGCGCGCCCTCTCCGAAGCCATTCTTGGAGGTGTCTCGTGAGCTTCATCCTCGCCGCCATCGCGCTCGGCGCGCTCTGCGCTTCGGCCAGCGGCGGCTTCCTCTTCGCCTCGCGCCGCCGCGCCGGCGTCCTCCGCAACGGCGCCGGCCCCGGCAACGAAGACGACGGCGCCCCCGGCAAGGAAGGCGACGGCGGCGAGCGCGACGCCGGCCCCGGCAAGGGCGGCGGCAAGCGCGACGACGCCGGGCGAGGCGCCGCCAAGCGCGACGGCGGCAAGCGCGACGGCGGCAAGCGCGACGGCGATCGATCCACCGCAGGATCCAAGGCGGATCCGAAGCGCGCCTTCGAGTCGCTCCCCTTCGCGCTGGGCGACGTCGTCATCGCGGATCACGAGGAGCGCTGGCTCGCGGGCGGCCTCCTCGCGCGCGAAGGCGACAAGGTCGTCGCGGCGATCTTCTTCGCGCCCGAGGGCGCCGCCACCAAGGCCGTCGTCGCGTTCGCGCGGCCCCGCCGCGACGTCCTGTGGCTGTCCCCCGCGCGCGTCGACTCCCCGGCGGAGCCGCCCGCCTCCGTCGAGATCGACGGCGTCGCGATGACGCGCCGGGGCCGCCTCCCCATCGTGCTGTCGCGCCACGGCCAGGGCGTCCCGTCGTCGATCGGCGAGACGGGCATCTTCGCCGAATACGAGGGCGGCGCCGACGAGGTCGCCGTCCTCCTCACGAGCGGGGGCCGCGCCTTCGCGTGGACCGGCAAGAAGCTCGAAGAAGACGCCTACGATCGCCTCGGCAGCGGCGGCGAAGGCTGACCCCGGACCGCCGCCGGCCCTCTCTCTCCGTGCCCGCGTGTTGAGAACGCGCCGCCTTTCTCTATCGTGAGCGCACCCGCTCGTGAGCGCACCATGATCAAGATCGACTCCAAGCTCCGCCGCAAAGTGGAGTGGCTCCTCCGCCGCGCCGAGGGCGCGCTCCTGCCCGACGCCGTCCTCGCCGACGAAGGCAAGCACCTCGCCCCCGCCGAGGCCGAGCGCGCGCTCCGCGCCCTCGATCTCGAGCACCCGACGCTCGCGCTCACGGCGCGCCTCGACGCGCTCGCCGAGTCCGCGGACAGCTACCCCGCGCGCCGCGACTACCTCGCGCGCCACGGGTGCGCGGGCGTGCGGCGCTTCCCCGCGCGCGGCGACGTCGCGATCTACCTCCTCCCCGTCGAGACGTTCCCCCACCACATCAACAACGTCTACCTCGTCCTCGAGCCCGGCCACGCGATGCTCTTCGACGTCGGCTCCGGCCTCGACTCCTCGCGCCGCGATCTCGCGCTCGGGTTCGCCGTCGCGCGCAGCATGTTCGGCGAGGCGGTGCGCTTCGAGACCATCGACACGGCCGTCGTCTCGCACGCGCACATCGATCACTTCGGCGGCGCGAACGACCTCAAGGTCAAGACGGCCGCTCGCCTCTGCGTGCACGAGCTCGACGCCCGCGTGATCGCCGGCTTCGAGGAGCGCGTGATCATCGCGTCGCGCGACGTGAGCGTCTTCCTCCGCCGCGCCGGCGTCGGCGAGGCCGAGCGCAAGGACATGCTCGCCCTCTACATGTCGTCGCGCGACTGGTTCCGCTCCGTCGAGGTCGATCGCGCGCTCCGCGACGGCGATCTCATCGGCGGCGGCCACCGCGTGATCCACACCCCCGGCCACTGCCCCGGCCAGATCTGCCTGCTCGTCGGCGACGTCCTCCTCACGAGCGATCACGTCCTCGGCCGCACCACGCCGCACCAGTTCCCGCAGGCGATCACGCCCTTCGGCGGCCTCGAGCACTACTTCCGCTCCCTCGCGAAGGTGCGCCGCCTCGACCTCGTGAACCTCGCGCTCGCGGGCCACGAGGAGCCGATCCCCGATCTGCGCGGCCGCGTCGACGAGATCGCCGCCTTCCACCGCGAGCGCCTGATGAAGGTCCGCGACCTCTGCGATCGCCCCCGCACGATCGCCGAGGTCGCCTCCGAGCTCTTCGGCCGCCAGGAGGGTTACGGGACGATCCTCGCGATCGAAGAGGCCGGCGCGCACGTCGAGTACCTCCACACCCTCGGCAAGCTCCGCATCGCGAACCTCGACGAGGTCGCGAAGACCGAAGACCCGGTCCTCCAGTACATCCGCCGCTGACGATCACCGCCGCCGCGATCTCCGTCGGCTGCGATCTCCGCCGCTGACGATCTCCGCCGCTGCTCCCATCGCGGACGATCCCGCGCGCGCAGCGGGAGGGCGCGGAGACGCGGTGTGAACGCTCCACGACGAGCGACGCCTGCCGCGCCCCCAAAGACTCTCGATCCAGCATTTTTTGGGGGCGCGGCAGGCCCCCCGTGGTCCCCCGCCCCCGTCCACACCGCGTCTCCGAAACCACCCCACAGACCCTTGACGAGCTGCGTGTTGAAAACTATATTCAAGTTCGCATGTACGTTTGCATGTGCGAAGCCGTCACGGATCACGCGATCCATCAAGCCATCGACGAGGGCGCTTCCACCGTGGCCGAGGTGATGGCCTGCACGCGCGCGGGGACGCGTTGCGGCGCTTGCCGGTCCGAGATCGCGGCGATCGTCGCGTCCGCCGTCCCGCCCAAGTCGTGCCGCCGCCTCCACGTCGTGGGCGACCGCCAGCCCGACGCGGCCGAGCCGCAGGACAAGCCGGCCGAAGCCGCTTGATCCGCGCGCCCGCCTCCGGAGCGCGCTCGCCGCTCGCCGCTCACCGTCTCGTTTTGCGATAGTCCGGCCCTAAACAGGCCCCTCCCCAAATTCGTTCGTGCGGGACGACCATCCGGGTTTTCCGCACGCGGGCGTTTCGCTAGGGTCACACTCCCTGCGCCGGGGATGCTGCCACCAGGCGCAGGCCGATGTTGCTTGCCCGGCCACGAACGGAGAGGTGTCCCATGAAGGGTTCCAAGGAAGTCATCGACCTGTTGAACGAAGTGCTCGCGGGCGAGCTCGTGGCCATCAACCAGTACTTTTTGCACGCCAAGATGTGCAAGAACTGGGGCTACCTCGCGCTCGCCGACTACATCAAGAAGGAGTCGATCGACGAGATGCGCCACGCCGAGACCCTCGTCGATCGCATCCTCTTCCTCGAAGGGCTCCCCAACCTCCAGCGCCTCGACAAGCTCCACGTCGGGCAGACGGTGCCGGAGCAGCTCAAGAGCGATCTCGAGGTCGAGTACCGCGCCGTGAAGCGCCTCAACGACGGCCTCGTCCTGTGCCGCGAGAAGGGCGACCACGCGAGCGAGGAGCTCCTCCGCAAGATCCTCGTCGCCGAGGAAGAGCACGCCGACTGGATCGAGACGCAGATCGGCCTGATCGAGAAGCTCGGCGAGGTCGCGTACCTCGCGGAACAGCTCCGCGCCTGACCACCCCCGGCAAGCCTCCGGACAGGGAGACGTCGAGAGATCGACGGACATCGATGGCGAAGATCCTGGTGGTGGACGACCAGCGCAACATGCGCACGACGCTCGCGATGATGCTGCGAGCGGCCGGCTACGAGGTCGACGAGGCCTCGGACGGGAACGAGGGCGCGGACAAGGGCGGCCGCGGCGCGTACGACGTCGTCATCACGGATCTTCGCATGGGCGCGAGCGACGGCCTCACCGTCCTCCGCGCCGTCAAGGAGTCGCACGGCAGCACCGAGGTCATCGTGATGACCGCCTACGGCACCATCGAGAGCGCCGTGGAGGCGATGCGCCTCGGAGCGTACGACTACATCCAGAAGCCGTTCACCGAGCAGGAGCTGCTCGTGAAGGTCGAGCGCGCCATCTCCAGCCGCCGCCTCACGAACGAGATCGAGCTGCTCACGAACGAGTTCAAGGACCGCTACAAGTTCGAGAACATCGTCGGCCGCTCCGCCCCCGTGCGCGAGGTGCTGGGCCGCATCATCAAGGTCGCCCCGACGGACGCGACGGTCCTCATCACGGGCGAGAGCGGCACCGGCAAGGAGCTCGTCGCCAAGGCGATCCACGCCAACAGCCGCCGCGCCGACCGCCCGTTCGTCCCGGTGAACTGCGCCGCCATCTCCGAGACGCTGCTCGAGAGCGAGCTGTTCGGCCACGCGCGCGGCTCGTTCACCGGCGCCGTCTCCGCGCGGAAGGGCCTCTTCGAGGAGGCCGACGGCGGCACGTTCTTCTTCGACGAGATCGCCGAGACCCCGCTCACCTTCCAGGCCAAGCTGCTCCGCGCGATCCAGGAGAACGAGATCCGCCGCGTCGGCGAGAACAAGCCGATCCGCGTGGACGTCCGCATCATCGCCGCGACGAACCAGGAGCTCCTGACGGCCGTCGCCGAGAAGCGCTTCCGGCAGGACCTCTACTACCGCCTCAACGTCGCGCGCTTCATGCTCCCGCCGCTGCGCGACAGGCGCGAGGACATCCCCATCCTCTTCGCGTTCTTCCTGGAGAAGTACAACCGGAAGATGCGCACCACGGCCCGCGTCGGCGACGGCGTCGTCGAGGCCCTGATGGCCTACGATTTCCCCGGAAACATCCGCGAGCTGGAGAACCTCGTGGAGCAGGCCGTCGCGCTCTCCGGCGGCGGGGAGATCGGCGTGGACGACATCCTCCCCGCGCAGAGCCAGCCCAAGCGCCCGCAGACGGGAGGCCGCTCGCTCGCCGAGATCGTGGACGTCGCGGAGCGCCAGGCGATCGAGGCGTCGCTGCGCGACTGCGACGGGAGCCGCGAGAAGGCGGCCGAGGTCCTCGGCATCAGCCCCACGACGCTGTGGCGAAAGATGACACGCCTCCAGATCAGCTACCCCCCGAGCTGAACAATCCCCTTCGTTTGCGCCTGGTTCCGCCGCGGAAGACGCCCGTGACAGAGGCCGCCGCGCGGGGCTCCGGGCGCGCCGCCCCGCTCATGGGGCACCCCTGTTTCCCCGAGCAGTGCTAGGACAAGGCCACTTCCGCCCCACGGGAGCCGGCGCCTTGCAGAGTTGCAAGGTGTGCGGTGCGACCGGGATGCGGAGTTGCAGCGCAAATCACGCGGCCTTTCGCAACCGCCGCGCGTCCATGGAGCCGTAAGTTTGGCCCAGCCCTTGCTGTGATGTTTGGTTGGAGTACCCCCCATGCAACATCGAGTTCTGGTGGTCGACGACGAGGAAAATCAGCGCCAAACGCTCTCGATCGGCCTGAAGCACGAGGGCTTCGATGTCACCACGGCCTCCTCCGCCACCGAGGCGCTGGCGTCGCTGGCGGCGGCCGGCGGCTTCGAGGTCGCCGTGATCGATCTGATGATGCCAGGCATCAACGGGCTGGAGCTGGCGCGGCAGATCGGGCGCTTGTATCCGGGCATCCGGGTGATCCTCGCCAGCGCGTACCACCTCTCGGCGCGCCAGTTCGAGCGGGCCAACTGTGGGGCGTGCGCGTTCATTCCCAAGCCGTACAGCCTGCCCGATCTCTGTCGCGCCCTCCGCGCGAAGCCCGCCCCCGAAGCCGTCTCCTCCTGCTGACGTCGCCGCTGTTTCTGTTGGAACACCGCGCGATTCGGCGGTAAGCGCTGCGGCCTTGCGCTGCGAGCTCCTCGACTACGTGCTGCCAGAAGACCTCATCGCGCGCCGGCCCACCGCCGCGCGGGACGGGGCGCGGCTCCTCGTCGTGACGCCGGACGGTGCGACAGCCGAGGGGCACGCCCCCGCCCACCGGCAAGTCCTCGATCTGCCGGAGCTGCTCCCCGCGGGCGCCCTCGTCGTCGTGAACGACACACGGGTCATTCCTGCGCGGCTCCTCGGCAAGAAGACGGGCACCGGCGGCGCCGTGGAGCTGCTCCTCGTGCGGCCGCGTTCCGTGGAGGGCGCCTCCCCCGCGGAGGCCGGCTTCTTCGCGATGGGCCGGTCCTCGAAGCCGCTCCGCGCGGGCGCCGAGGTGACCTTCGGCGACGGCGCGCTCACGGCGACGATCGAGGGACGCGACGAGGCGAGCGGGCTCCTCGCTGTCACGCTCCGCGCGGCCGGCGGCGACGTGCAGGCCGCGATCGAGCGCACGGGGCACGTGCCGCTCCCGCCGTACATGCGGCGCGCCGACGACGAGGCGGATCGCGAGCGGTACCAGACGGTGTTCGCGCGCGTCCCCGGAGCGATCGCGGCGCCCACGGCGGGGCTCCACCTGTCGCAGGCGCTCCTCGATCGCCTCGCCGAGCGCGGGATCGAGCTCGCCGCGGTCACGCTGCACGTGGGGCTCGGGACGTTCCAGCCCGTCGCCGTCGACGATCTCGATCAGCACCCGATGCACGCGGAGCCGTACGTGGTGCCCGCGGCGACGAGGGACGCGATCGCCCGCGCGCGGGAGCGGGGCGCCCCCGTCGTCGCGATCGGGACCACCGTCGTGCGCACGCTGGAGAGCGCGGCGGATCCCGCGAGGCCGGGCCACGTCCTCGCGACCGCGGGCGAGACGCGGCTCCTGATCCAGCCCGGGTACGCGTTCCGCGTCGTCGATCGGCTCCTGACGAACTTCCATCTCCCGCGCTCGACGCTCCTCGCGCTCGTCTTCGCGTTCGCCGGGATGGAGCGCGTGCGCGATGCCTACGCGACGGCGATCGCCTCGGGCTACCGGTTCTACTCGTACGGAGACGCCATGCTGCTTCGAAGGGATCCCGAGGTGACGACGTGACGATCGAGGCCGAAGGGACGGCGCCGCCCGCGGGCAGCGATCGCGCGGCGATCGAAGGGGGCGGGCCGGCGGCCCGCGACGG
>WBZX01001879.1_pt1 | contig 15054 bp, 8 predicted proteins | sample 5204211 | NCBI WGS metagenome assembly WBZX01 (sample SAMN12344362, study PRJNA552823) | activated sludge metagenome | biome: Activated sludge suspended growth; feature: Nitrification reactor; material: Wastewater; isolation source: activated sludge from nitrification reactor of wastewater treatment...
GTGCGTGTCGGGAGAATCGGTGTCTGGAGAGTGCGTGTCTGGAGAGTCCATGTCTGGAGAGCGCATCTCGGGAGGGGGCGTGCTCGCGGCGCGCGCGTCGGGGGCGCGCGTGTCGGCCCGCGGGCGCTGTCGATCCGGCGCGAGGACGCCCGTCGCGGCGGCGCGCTCCACCACGGCGCGCAGCTCGCGGACGTTGCCGGGCCACGGGTGCGCGCGCAGCTCGCGGAGCGTCGCCTCGTCGAGCGGCGCCGCGCCGTCGCCGGACAGCTCGCGGAAGAAGTGGGCGACGAGCGCCTCCAGATCGTCGGGCCGCTCCCGGAGCGGCGGCAGCGCGATCCGCGCCGTGGCGAGGCGGTAGTAGAGGTCCGAGCGGAACGCGCCGGCGCTCATCTCCTCGGTCAGGTCGCGGTTGGTCGCGGCGATCACGCGCACGTCCACCTGCACCTCGCGCGTGCCGCCGACGCGCCGGAAGCGCCGCCGCGACAGCACCCCGAGCAGCGCGGCCTGGCTCTCCCGGGGCAGCTCGCCGATCTCGTCGAGGAAGAGCGTCCCCCCGTGCGCCATCTCGAACGCCCCCGCGCGCTGCCCCTCGGCGCTCGTGAACGCGCCCCGCTCGTGGCCGAACAGCTCGCTCTCCACGAGGCTCGGCGGGAGCGCCCCGCAGTCGACGAACACGAAGGGCCCGTTGTTGCGCATGCTCAGCGCGTGGATCGCGCGGGCCACGACCTCCTTGCCGGTGCCCGTCTCGCCCTCGACGAGCACGCTCATGGCGAACGGCGCGAGCTTGCGGAGGCTCTCCGCGACCTCGCCCATCGCGGCGCCCGCGAACACGAGGCCCTCCGCCGCGAGCCGCGCGCGCACGTCGCCGGTCGGCGGCGGGTGCCCCACCGAGAGCACCGTCCGCCCGATCCGCACGCGCGTCGCGGGCGGCACCACCGCGTCGTTCACCCGCACCGCGCCGACGAACGTGCCTGTCCTGGTGCCGAGATCGCGCACGCCGATCCCGTCCGGCGCGAGCCACAGCTCGGCGTGCGCGGGCGCCGCCTGATCGTCGTGCAGCACCAGATCGCTCTCGCGCGCCGCGCCGGCCCGGAGGCGCGCGCCCCCCGCCGGAAGCGCCGCGGATCGCCCCGCGTCACGGCCCTCCACGATCACGACGGTGAGGCCGCCGGCCGAAGGGAGCGTCGCGGGCGGCCGCCCGCGCTGCGCCGGAGCGGGCGCGCTCACGGGGCCTCCGCCGCGCCGAGGATCCTCGCGAGCGCCCGGATGCGCGCGTTCTCGGGGACGCGATCGAGGAAGCTCGCCCGCAGCGCGTCGCTCGTGATCCGCGCCGCCAGGACGTCGATCGCCTGCGCCGCGCCGCGGAGGGCCGCGCGCGCCTCCGGGGCCCGATCGGCCGCGAGGAGCGCCTCCACGTACGCGAGCCGCACGAGGCCCTCGCCCTCCTCGATGGTGCCGCCGGCCTCCGCGAGGCTCGCCATCGCGCGCTCCGCCACGGCGAGCGACTCCGCCGCGCGCCCCGCCGAGAGCAGCGCCCGCGAGCGCGCCCCGAGCGCGTACACGTGGAGCGCCGGCATCCCGCGCGTCGGCGTGTCGTCGGCGATGAGCGAGAGCGCCGCCTCGGGATCGCCGGCCTCCCGCGCGCAGAGCGCCAGGTACACGCGCGCGCCGACCTCCAGCCTCCGATCGCCCTGCGCCACGGCGCCCGCGAGGCTCGCCGAGAGGAGCGCCCGCGCCTCGTCCGTGCGCCCCACGCGGAGCAGCACGTTCCCCAGGTTCTGCTGCGCGGCCGCGAGGAGCTGCGGGAGCGCGAGGTGCACGACGGCCGACAGCACCTCGCGCAGCGCGGCCTCGGCCCGCTCGTAGTCCCCGAGCGCGCCGTACACGTGCCCCTGGTTCGCGCGCTGGATCGTCGCCGAGCGCGCGTCGCCGACCTCCGCGAACGCCGCCGAGGCGGCCTCGGATCCGGCGAGGAACCCGCACGGATCCCCTTCGCAGAGCGCCGCGATCGCCCGCGTCTCCGCCACGCGCGCGAGCACCTCGGGCGCCGCCGTGGCCCCCGCGATCGCCGGGCGCGCGAGCACGCCGAGGAGCGCCGCGCCGATCTGCGCGCGCCCGCCGAGGAGCGCCGCCGCAGCGACGCGCGCGCAGGCGATCACGAGCGCCCCCGAGGGCGCGCCCGGCGCCTCCGCGACGCACGCGAGGAGCCGCGCGCCGAGCGCGTCCACCGTCTCCGGCTCCAGCAGCTTGAGCGCGCACGAGGCCAGCTCGCTCGCGGCCGTGCACCACGCGGCGCCGCCGGGGGGCAGCGCCTCGATCGCCGCGAGCGCGTGCGCGCGCCCCTCCGCGTTGCGCCCCCGCCACCGCTCGGCTTCGGCTTGCACGAGCCGCAGCAGGCCGAGCTCGGTCCCCGCGGCGCCGCACCCGATGCCGCGCTCCGCCCGCGCGATCGCGTCCGCGAGGTCGTTGCCCGCGAGCGCCTGCTCCGCCGCGCGCAGGTAGAACCCCGCCGCCGCCTGCGGCTCGCGCCCGCGCTCGAAGTGCTCGGCGAGGACCATCGGATCGTGCTCGCCGGACGCCGCGAGGAACTCCCCGGCGACCTTGTGCCCGAGCGCGCGGTCCTCCTCGTCGAGCATCGCGTACGCCGCCTCGCGCAGCATCGCGTGGCGGAAGGCGTACTCCTCGCCCCCGGGCGCCGCGGCGTCCTCGCGCCGCGCCACGAGCTCGGCCGCGAGCAGCGGCGCGAGGAGCGCCCGCGCCTCCGCCTCGCCCACGTCGAGCAGCGCCGCGAGCCCCTGGGGCCGGAACGCCCCGCCGAACACGCTGCACGCGCGCAGCGCCATGCGCGACCCCGGATCGAGCGTGTCCAGGATCGACTGCGCCATCGCGATCACGGTCTCCGGCAGCTCCCCCGTCGCGCCCGAGGCCGCCGCGCGGATCAGCTCCTCGAGGTAGAACGCGTTCCCCGCCGAGAGCGCCGCGATCCGCTCCACGAGCGCGTCGTCGGCCCGCTCGCCGAGCACCTCCCGCGCGAGCCGCGCCGAGCTCTTCTTCGACAGCGATCCCAGGCCGATCTCGATGATCGAGCGGTGCCGGAACAGATCCGGGAAGCGCCCGTGCACCTCCGGCCGCGCGAGCGCGAGCACGAAGAGCGGGTGCTCGTGCCGCAGCGCCGCGTCGACGAAGCGCACCGACGGCAGATCGCCCCAGTGCAGGTCCTCCAGCACGATCACGATCGGCCCGGCGGCGCCCTCCGCGCGCACGAACGTCTCGAAGGCGCGCAGCATCTGATCGGCCATCAGCGCCGGCTCGCGCCGCGCCGCGCGCAGCGGCGCGCTCGCCGTGTCGCTGAAGGGGAGCCCGCACACCTCGCCGAGGAACTCCGTCACCCCCGAAAGCGCCCGCGCGTCGAGGTGCCTCCCCACGCGCGCGCGGAGCTTCTTCTTCGCCACGTCCGGCGCGTCGAGCGGCGTCACGCCGGCCGCGCGCCGCAGCGCCTGCCCCAGCAGCGCGAAGGGCGACCCCGCCGCGAGCGGATCCGATCGCCCGATCCACACCTGGATCGCCGGCCGATCCGCGACGGCGCGCCGGAGCACCTCGTGCCGGAGCCTCGATTTCCCCACGCCCGCCTCGCCCGTCACGAGCGCCGCCCGCGAGACGCCCTCGTTCGCCACCTCGTCGAGCAGCGCGAGCAGCGCGCCGATCTCCCGATCCCGCCCCACGCAGGGCGTCGGCCTCCCGAGGAGCGTCCGCCCCACGTCCGCCGCGTCGCGCTCCCCCCGCAGGAACAGCCCCAGCGCGTCACCGCCGATGTCGAACCGCGCGTCGAGCAGCCCCGCCGCCGTCTCGTCGAGGCGGATCGCGAACGACGCGTCCCGCGACAGCACCGGCACCACGCGATCCACCGCCTCCGCCACGTGCGCGGGCGCCGCGTGCGGCCCGAGCAGCACGCACAGCGGCATCCCCATCAGCAGCGGCCGCAGCGCGAGCGCCGTCCGCGCCGCGCGCGCCGCGCGATCCGTCGCGGTCCCCTCCGAGGGGATCGTCGCCAGCACCGACCCGTCCGCGAGGAAGCACACCTCCGCGCCGAAGGGCCGCGCGGCCTCCGCGAGCGCGCCCTTCTCCTCCGCGCTGAACACGGGCGTGAAGCACGCGGCCCCCGCCGCCGCGAGCACGGCGCACCCGATCCGCCGCTCCGACGCGCTGATCGCCGACCGCGCCGCCCCGTCCCCCGCCGGGGGCGGCGCCGTCCGCGTCCTCGCGCCCCCGCGCTCCCCGAGGTGCGCCTCGATCGTCGCGGCCACCGCGGCGGCCCCGAGCGGCCTGTATTCCGGCTCCCGCGCGAGCATCGCGGAGACCAGGTCGTCCAGCCACCGAGGCACGTCCGCGCGCAGCGACGACACCCGCGGCGCGTCCTCCAGCACCAGCTTCACGAGCACCGCGACGATCTCGTCCCCCGGGAACGGCATGCGCCCCGTGAGGCACCGGAACAGCACGCACCCGAGCGCGTACACGTCCGCCGTCGGGCCGAGCACCGCCGAGCCGCGCGCCTGCTCCGGCGCCATGTACCCGACCGTCCCCACCACGGCGCCCTCGATCGTCAGCTCCGTCGTCTTCACCGCGGGCCGCGCCACCCCGAAGTCCACGAGCTTGATCGCGTCGACGGAGCCCCCCGCGAGCATCACGTTCCCCGGCTTCACGTCGCGGTGCACGATCCCCGCCGCGTGCGCCGCCGCGAGCGCCCGCGCGATCCCGAGCCCGCAGCGCGCCGCCTCCTCGACCGAGAGCGCCGCGTGCCCGATCCGCTCGCGCAGCGAAGGCCCCTCGATCCACTCCATCGCGAGGAAAGCGTCCTCCTCGCTCGCCCCCAGCCCGTGCGCCACGTACCGCACGATCCCCGGGTGCGAGAGCCCCGCGAGCACCGCGATCTCCCGCTCGAACCGCGCCGCGCTCTCCCCGCCGCCGCGCGCGAGGATCTTCACCGCCACGGGCTCGCCGGTCGCCAGATCGAGCGCGCGGTACACCGTCGCCATCCCGCCGTGGCCGGCCGGCGCGAGCAGCCGGAACCGATTGTCGAGCACCCGGTGCGCGTCCCTCACATCGACTCCCGTGGTACCTCAGCCGCCGCCCCGCTTCGCGCACGAAATGGCGTGCTCGCGCCGAATGCGGCCGAGCCTGGACGTTGCCCCGACGCCCGCGCGCCGCAGCCTCGACACGCGCTGTGTCGCAATGTGTCGCGCGGCCAGATCGCCATTGCGATCCGCCCGGATGTGGAGTTCCCTCCGGGGGTGCGCGGCCGCTCGTGGGCCGCGAGTGGAGTGGCCATGAGCGACGCGCGACTTCCGGACATCGCCTGGGTGGACGGGTCGAACAACCCTTGGGGCGTCCCCATCCTCGACGTGCGGCCCGTCACGCAGAACATGCTGTCGACGTCCCGCGACCCGCGGAGCGCCGAGAACGCGGTGTCCTTCGCGCGCGAGGCGGGCGCGAGCTTTCGCGGCGTGGAGCCCGCCGTCAGCCGCCCGATAGGCGCCGGCCTCCGCTACAGGACGGCCGGCGCGCTCACCGAAGGAGTCCTCTTCCGCCCCACGCAGATGGAGCACAAATGGGCCCTCTTCTACGTCGACCACCGCATCGTCGTGGTCCGGAGCTGGCGCCGCCAGGTGCAGCTCGTGGCCGACGTCGTGCCGCGCGCGGGCCACGTCGACGTCACGACCCTCCACGGCGCCCTGGCCGACGCCGAGGAAGATCCGGAGTGGACGGTCCGCGCCTTCGACTACCTGATTCGAAGCCACGCCCTGGACACCCCCTATCCCGTCCCGCTCCCCGACGGCATGGAGGCCAATCCGGGCGCCGTCGCGATGTGGTGCATGTCCCTCTTCGGAAAAAAAGCCCTCTACGCCACCCCGCACCGACTCCACATCAAGATCCCGGACAACCCCCTTCAAACCTGGATCAGCACAGATCCACCCGTATCCTGACACCGCCCCACCCTTCGCATCACCTGCCTTTGGGGGCGCGGCAGGCCCTCTCCCGGCCCCCGCCGCCCCCCGTCCCGCGTCTCCGCACCGCCCCCCGCAGAGGCCGAGTCGCCCGGCCGACGGGCCCTATCCCGGTTGATTGCGCATGTGGTCGGCCAGCTCGAAGAGCTTCTGATCCAGGAACCTCCGGAGCGGCTCCGCGACGCCCTCGGCCTCCATCGCGGCCCGCATCGCGCGCATCCACGCGTCGCGCCCGGCGCTGTCCACGGCCACTCTCCCGTGGCGCATCCGCAGCCGCGGGTGCCCGAAGCGCGCCACGTACTCCTGCGGACCGCCGAGCCACCCGATGAAGTACAGCGCGAACTTCTCGCGGTTCTCCGCGGCCACGCGCCCCTCCGCGTCGCACGGGTGGAGTCGCGCGAGGGCGGGCTCGTCTCTGGCCATGATCTCGTAGAAGCGCTCGACGAGGCGGCGCACGGCCGCCTCGCCGCCCAGCAGCTCGAAGGGGGTCTCAGGCGTCTCGGACATCGAGGCGGATCCCTAGCACGCCCGCCGCGCCCCGGGCCCATCGACGGCGCGCTGCCTTCGGCCGACGACGCCGTTGACGGGCCGAGCCCGCCCCGCGCGGCCCGCGCTCAGGGCTTGACGTCCGGCTTCTGGAGGTCCTTGGGGATCTCCGCGTCGGGGATGAGGCGGGCCGAGATGAGGCCCTCGGCCTTGCCGCTGTCCGCCGTCCCGAGGATCACCTGATCCGTGGCGATCGAGCCGGCGCCGCGGAGCACCCCCTTGTCGTCCTCGCCGAAGACGGCCGCCAGCGCCGTCGCGATGAGGAACACGTGCGGGCTCTGCACCTCGACGTCGACAGGGATGTTCACGAACACCATCTTCGCGGGGTCGGTCCCGTCGATACACCCCCTCACGTCGAAGGCGTACCCCGTGGGGAGCTCGTAGTTGGTGATGTAGTCCGGGTACTCGTCCACGCTCGCCGCCTTCTCGGAGGGGGCCACGCAAGCGGGCGCCGGCAGCGTCCGGCAAGCCTCGGAGTCGTCGCACATGAGCCCGGCCGGCGCGCACCGCGAAGGGTCCTTGTTCCGGTCCGCGTTCACGAACCGCCCGATGAAGTTGCCCGTCTCCTGGTTCACCTCGAGCCACGCGAGGAGCTGCACCTGCACGCCGATTGGCTTCTTCACGTCCGCGAGGAAGAAGTACGCCCCCGACGGGAAGTCCGGCGCGGCGGTGCACGTGAGCTTCACGTCGTAGCTGAAGGGCAGTCGCTCGCGGACGATGGAGTCGTGGCCGAGCCCGTCGGACAGCCCCGGCTCGAGCAGCACGGCGAGCTTCTCCGCGACGGGGAAGGACTTCTCCGGCTTGACGGTCAGTCGCCTCCCGTCGGCGCTCTGCTCCACCGTCCCGCCCACCGCGTCGTCCGGCGCAGTCCCGTCGAAGTCGACGAGCATGTCCAGCGCCGTCTCGGGGTCCGTGTCCTCGTCGCCGAGATCCCCCTCGGCGTTGGCGATCAGGCGCACCACCTTGAGCTTCACGGTGCCGAGCACCACGGGCTTGTCGAACTCGACGACGAGAGGCACCTTCCTGTCGGCCAGGATGCCCTTGTCGGCGTTCGCGATGATGGCGCGCGGGGCGCCTTCGTAGGCCTCGCACCCGCCCGCGGAGAGCGCGAGCGCCGGCACGGCCGCGAGCGCCAGCGCGAGAGCGCCGGCCCGCCGCGCCGTCGAGAGTGCCACTTTCGTCAGTCTGGACATCGCGCGTGCTCCCATCAGAAAAAGGCCGTCACGCGGCCCTGGACCATCCCGCTCCGGACCGCCTCGCCCTGCTTGTTCTGGAGCGCGTTCCCGGGGAAAAGGAGGGCTCCCTCCAGATCGAAATTGACGTGATCCAGCATCCTGTACTGGATTCGCGCGTCGAGCTCGGTCCCGTAGTACTGCCGCCCCACCCACGGGCCGCCGGGGCGCTCGCGCACGACGGACGGGCCGCCCACGTAGTTGACGAGGTCGTCCTCGATCGTGAGCCCGTCCCGCGCCTGGAGCGACGCCACGGGATCGATCACCGGGGACTCCGCCCACGCGAAGAGCACCCCTCCGCGGAGGAGCAAGTTGCGGAGCGGCCGCACCTCCATCTGCGGGAAAAGCGCCACGGCGTTGGTGAAGGCGCCGCGCGTGTTCACGACCTCGGCCGGGAACGACTTCGCCCCGAGCCGCCGCAGCGTCTCCACGCCGGCCGCCGACGCGCGCGCCGTCTGGAACGCGAGGACGTGCTCGAAGAGGAGCAGCCCGACGTTGGAGTCCTCCGCGAAGGTGAACTGCGTGAGCGGCGTGCGGTTGTTCGGGTCCGGGTCGCCCGAGGCGTAGTCGAACTCCAGGTATCCGCCGATCCAGGAGTTGTCCCAGCGGAGGACGGCGCGCGCCCCGAGCTGCGACACCTGCTGATCGACCACCGGATCGTTCGTGATGACCTTGTACGACTCGGCCACCTCGCGCGTGCTCCCGAGGTTGTACGCGACGTCGACCCCGGCCGAGAAGCCGAAGGGCAGCTGCGACATGGCCCGGATGCCCATGGAGTTGATGCCCGTCGCGTTGGATGGGTTCCACCTGTAGACGTGGTACGCCGTCGCGAAGAGGTCCTTTCCGAGCGGGTGCTCCGGGGCCCGGAAGATGAGCGCCGTGAACCACTGACTGACGTCGTCGCTCCAGAGCTGCGGCGAGTCGGTGACGAGGCGGTCGTAGCCGAAGGCGAGGATGAGCCCCTCTGTCTCGGTGAGGTTGCGCTTGTCCTTGGGCTTGAACGCCTCCAGGGGCTTCGTCGCGAACAGGATGCGATCGACGACGTTCCCCGCCCGCGCGAAGCCGAACCGGTTGGTGCGGCCCTCGCCGTCGTTCGCCTGCACGCCGGCGCCCGCGACGATGGACTGCCGGCCGATGCGGAAGGCGCCGAGCGGCGTCGAGATGTGCGTGTAGAGCTTGCGGAGGCTCACCGCGCTCTGCTCGCACAAGGTGTATCCGTACGAGGAGGCCTGGAGCGGATCCCCGTCCCCCGCGAGCGCGACGCACGGCTTCGTGACGTTCGGGTTCTTCGCGGAGGCGCCGATCCCCGCATTGGAGCTGGGCTTGCCGCCGAAGTCGCCGTTGTCGCCCCAGAGCGCGCCGTCGAGGACGTCCGTCGACAGGTAGATCCGGACCTTGTCCTGCCAGTCCAGCGTGAGGTCGAGCCGCATGCGGTGCTCGATCCAGCTCGCGTTGCGGAACGTCGTCGTGCCGAGGGAGATCGGGTTGACGACGAGCGCGTTGGCCCGGTACTCCGCGTTGAGGCTCACCCCGAAGTCGCCGAACACGATGCGCCTGCGGGGGCTGAAGTCGTCGTCGGACCAGGGCTCCACGGGGAACCGAGGCGCCTGCGCCTCGAGCCGGATCGCCGGGAGCCCGCCGGGCAGCACCGTGTGGGGATCCACCATGGGCTCACCCGCGGGGCCGAACCCGCCGGTCATCACGGGCCGGCCTCGGAACGGGGCCGTCGCCGCGCCGCCGCCCGGGTCGCCGGCGGTCGGGCTCCCATTGGTTGGGCTCCCATTGGTTGGGCTCCCATGAATCGGCGGCGCTCCGGCGTCCGGCGGCGCGGGCGCGGCGGGAGGCGCCGGCTGCGCGGGCGCCGAGCCGGCGGGGGGCGGCGCCGCCGCCCCGGGGGCGGCCGCGGATCCGGCCGGGGGCGGCGCCGGGGCCGTCGCCGTGGGAGGCGCCGTGGGCGGCGGCGGGGTCGCCGACGGCGCGGGTTGTGCGGCGGCGCCGAGCGGCACCGAGCAGAGGACCGCGAGGACCGCGGCGGCGAACTGCGGGCGGAGGAGGGCGTCTCGCTGGAACAAGGAACGGCAAGGACAGGCAAAGCCGTGCGAGATGTCAAGCGCGACGGGTGGAAATCATGGGGCGAGGCGGAGGCGCGCCGCGAGGGGGCGGGCGCGCGGGGCGCCTCCCGCGGGGGCTGGTGCTCTGTCTGGGAGGGAGGAGACTGGCTGTCTGGCCCGGGCGGCGGGCCTCTCGGGTCTCCGGACGAGGAGGCTCTCCGGAAGGGGAGAGTGTCAGTTGTCCGCGCGGGGATCGTCGGCCGACGGCGCCGCCTGCGGGGTCGATCCACCGGAGTCGTGCGGCTCGCCCTCCTCGCCCTTGTGAAGCGACCACAGGCCCGCGCGGAACCGCGGGACGCCGTACTCGTGGAGGCGGTACTGGATGGTGCGCGTGCCGATGTTGAGGATCTCGGCGGCGCGCGACGTCGAGCCGTTCACGGCCTCCAGCGTCTTCAGGATCGCGTACCGCTCCAGCTCCTGCATCGTGGCGCCCGGGATCCGCAGCGCGCCGAGCTGCTCCGACGGCTCGTCGATCGGGATGTCGTCGGCGTCGATCACGGGGCCGTCGCACATCACGACGGCGTGCTCGATCGCGTTCTCCAGGGCGCGCACGTTGCCGGGCCACCGCGCCCCGAGGATCTTCGCGCGCGCGGCGTCGGAGAAGCCGTCGACCCGCTTCTTGTTCTCGTCGCCGAACTTCTTCAGGAAGTGCTGCGCGAGGAGGAAGATGTCGCCCCCGCGCAGGCGGAGCGGCGGCATCTCGATGTGGACGACCCGCAGGCGGTAGTAGAGATCCTCGCGGAAGCGGCCGGACTTCACGTCGGCCGCGAGATCGCGGTTCGTCGCCGCGATGACGCGCACGTCGACGGTGATGGGGCTCTCGCCGCCGACGCGCTCGAACGTCCTGTCCTGAAGGACGCGGAGCAGCTTCACCTGGATGATGGGCGGGATCTCGCCGACCTCGTCCAGGAAGAGCGTGCCGTTGTGCGCGAGCTCGAACCGGCCGAGGCGCCGCCGATCCGCGCTGGTGAAGGAGCCCTTCTCGTGGCCGAACAGCTCGCTCTCCAGGACGCCCTCCGCCAGCGCGGCGCAGTGCAGGTGGATGAGGGGCTTGTCGGCGCGGGGGCTCATCGCGTGGATGGCGCGCGCGAGATCGCCTTTTCCGGTGCCGCTCTCGCCCGTGAGGAGCACGGTGGCGCGCGACGGGGCGACCTGCCGGGCCGACCGATAGACCTTCTGCATCGGCGGGCTCGTGCCGACCATCCCCTGGTATTCGAGGCCGCTCTCCTCGGCGACCTGGCGGCGCAGATTGGCGGCCTCCTCGCGGACGCTGCGGTTCTCGATGGCCCGCTCGACGGCCATGAGGACAGCGTCGATGTCGACGGGCTTCGCGAGGTAGTTCTCGGCCCCGGCGCGCATCGCCTCGACGGCCGACGTCAGGTCGGTCGACGACGTGATCACGATCACCGGGACGGCCGGCGAGCTCTCGTGCAGCTTGCGGAGCAGGCCGAGCCCGTCGAGGTTGGGCATCGCGAGATCCGTGAGCACGAGATCCGGGGGGCTCTCGTCGAAGCGCTTCAGCGCCTCCTCTCCATCACAAGCCGTCTCGACGGTGTAGCGACCGGACTCGAGGGCGCTCCTCAGCGCCTCTCGAACGGAGGCCTCGTCGTCGACGACGAGCACTTTGGCCCGCACGCTCTTGGGCGGGCTGCTGGGGTTCCTGTTTGCGTCGGTCCCGTTGGGACGCGCCAGGTTGCGCGGCGCGGTGGTCCTGGGCATGTCGACAGGGCATAGCAAGGTGCGCGCCCCCAGGGCGCAGGACCCGAATACGCATCTCCGGCGGGGAGTGGCCGGCCCTCGGACGCGAGCCGCGCGCGCGGGTGGTGCGTGATCGCGCCATTTCCGCGTGGGCGCGCCGGCGGTTCCCCGCTCCGCCCGGCCGGCGGCGGCGCCGACCGATCGGCAGGGTTTGCGCCCCGGCACGCAGGTTGCTGTGCGATGCTCCAAGACGCCGTGTCACCTCCCGCTGTTCGCGACTGGTTCGTGGCGGATCACCTCCACCTCGAAACGCTGCTCGAAGAGATCCTGAGCGCCATGGACTCCCGGGAGGAGAAGGGTCTGTCCATCCTCTGGGCTGGATTCTCGCGGACGCTCCTGGCCCACATGGATATCGAGGAGCGCTGTCTGATTCCGCAGCTCGACGAGCAGGCGAACCGCGTCGCGCGGGTCCTCCACGAGGAGCACCGCTACATCCGCGCGCGCACCGCGGGCCTCGCGGAGTCGATCGACGCGCTCAAGGCGCGCCCCGACGAGATCCACGCCTTCGCCGACGAGCTCCGCGCGCACGCGAGCCACGAAGATCGGATGCTCTACGCGTGGGCGGATCGCAACCTCAGCCCCGCGGCGCACCGCGCGCTCCTCGAGCAGCTCGATCAGGCGGTGCAGAGCCGGCCGCGAGACTGACGCTCTCGGGCGCTGTTCGGGGCGGCGCCCTGGTCGCCCCGGGCGCTCACCGCCCGAGGACGGACTCGATGGCTGTCTCCAGCTCGTCGATCTTCACCGGCTTCGTGAGGTAGCGGTAAAAGCCGGCGGCCTTGCCGATCTGCCGATCGCGCTCCGTCGCGGCCGCCGTCAGCGCGACGACGGGGATCCCCTTGGTCTCCGGCCAGGCGCGGAGCAGCTCGAGCGCCTCCAGCCCGTTCATGCCGGGGAGGTTGATGTCGAGGATGATGAGCTTCGGCTGCTTCATGCGCGCGAGCTCCAGCCCCATCTCCGCGGTGGGCGTCGTCGCGAGCTCGACCTCGTCGTGGGCGTTCAGGAGGTCGCGCATCAGCGCCACGTTGGCGGGGTTGTCCTCGACGTAGAGCACCAGCGATCGGCCGACTCCATGGTGGGAGCTCGGGGCCATCGCTCGCAGGGAGTTGGGCGAGAGGCGGCTCGGCCCGCGGTCGTCGGCGGGCAGCTCCACCCAGAACTCGGATCCGTCGCCGGGCACGCTGCGGAACCCGACGGTGCCGCGCATCAGCTCGGCGAGCCGCTTGGAGATCGCGAGGCCGATCCCCGTCCCTTCGATGGGGCCCGCCTCCTGGCCGGCGCGCTGGAAGGGCTGGAACAGCTTGTCCTGCTTGTCCTCGGGGATGCCCACGCCGGTGTCCGCGACGCTCACGCGCACGCGCCCCGAGTCCTGCTGGGAGACGGTGAACGTCGCGGCGCCGCCCTTGCGGTTGTACTTGATGGCGTTGGCGCCGTAGTTCATCAGGATCTGCGTGAAGCGGGTGCGATCCGCGGAGATCACCGTGGCGCTCGCGGGGACCGCGCCGCGGAGGAGCATGACGCCGGCGTCCTCGGCCGCGGGCTGGAGCGCCTCGATCACGCCGTCGAGCACCTCCGCCACCTCGACGCCCTCCGTCGACATCGAGATGCCGCCCGCCTCGATGTGGGACAGGTCCAGGACGTCGTCGATCAGGTGGAGCAGGTGCTCCGCGCCCTTGAGGATCTGGTCGACCCGCTGCCGCTGGCGGTCGGAGAGGGGCTCCTTCTTGTCGCGGTAGAGGAGCTGGGCGAAGCCGACGATTGCGTTGAAGGGCGTGCGCAGCTCGTGGGTCATCGAAGAGAGGAACTGGCTCTTCGCCGCGCTCGCCGCCTCGGCCGCGCGCTGCGCCTTTTCGAGCAGCTCGGCGCGCTGGATGGCCTCGGTGAGGTCCGTGAGCTGGATCACCGTGCCGCCCTCGGGCGTGCGGCGGATCGACATGCGGTAGGTGCGGCCGTCCCGCAAACGGAGGTCACGCGTCGTGGGGCGCAACATCCCGGGGACGAGGGCCTCCGCGGCGTACTCTTCCCGCTCGCTCACGTCCTGGAAGCTCAGCACCGACATGACCGTCGCGGCGATCTCGGCGCGCGGCTTCCCGAGCGCCGATTTCGGGAGGCCGGTGAGCTCCCAGAGCGCCGCGTTGGCCGCCACGAACGTGTCGTCGGGATCGATCAGCGCGATGGGATCCGTGATGGCTTCGAGCGCGGAGGCCAGCCGATCCCGGCCGATCCGGGCCGCGTCCTCGAGCCGCCTGCGAAGCGTGATGTCGCGGATGGTCGTCGCGACGAGGATCCCCTCCGGCGTGTCGATGACGCCGAGGCTCACCTCGACGGGGATCTCGCGGCCGTCCTTCGCGAGGCCGCGCGTCTCGAGCGCCTGGCCCATCGGCCGGCTCTGCGGCTGCGCGAAGAAGCGCTCCGTGTGGACCGCGTGGATCGCGCGGAGCCGCTCGGGGAGGAGCGTCTCGTGCGGGCGGCCGATCAGCTCCTCGGGGGCGTAGCCGAAGATCTTCTGCGTCTCGAGGTTGGCGTAGTCGATGGTGCCGTCGCGGCGCACCACCACGATGGCGTCGGGGGCGAGGTCGACGAGCTGCTTGTAGCGGTCCATGGCCGGCTCACTCCGCGGCAGGGAGCTCCACGCAGAAGATCGCACCGGGGCTCCCGTCCTCGAGCCAGATGCGGCCGCCGTGCGCCTCGACGGCGAGCTTGCAGAACGACAGGCCGAGGCCGCGGCCGGTCCGCGTGAGGCCCTGGTTCTCGGGCTCCACTTGCACGAAACGCTCGAAGACGCGCTCGTGGAGCTCCGCGGGGACGCCCTTGCCGAAGTCGCGCACGCGGATCTGCACGTGGTCGCCGGAGCGCGTCGAGCCCAGGGTCACGGTCGAGCCCTTGGGCGCGTGGCGGAGGGCGTTGTCGACGAGGTTCTCCAGGACGCGGCGGAGGATGTCCGGATCGGCGCGGACGCCCGTCGCTTCGAGGGCGTGGGCCAGGGTCACCTGGGCGTCCTTGGACTTCATCGAGAAGGCGTCGCACACGGCGATCGCGAGGGTGGGGAGATCCACCGTGGCGATCGCCGGCGAGAGCTGCTCCTCCTCGGCCTTGCTGATGTCGAGGAGGTTGAGGATGAGGCGGAGGAGGGCGCGCGCCTCGTCCCGGATGCGGAGCACCGACTCGCGCGCGGCGGGCGGGAGCTCCTTGTTTCGAAGGAGGAGCTGCGCGTGCAGGTCCATCGAGTTGACCGGGTTCTTGAGGTCGTGGACGACGAAGGCGCTGAGCCGCTCCTTCTGCAGCTGGAGCCGGAGGAGGGCGTCGCGCTGGTGGCGGACGAGCTCGTATTGCTCGCGCAGCTCGTGGCTGAGGCGGCGAACCTTCAGCGCCGCCTGCACGCGGACGACGAGCTCGCCCGGCTTCACC
>WBZX01001880.1_pt1 | contig 15052 bp, 8 predicted proteins | sample 5204211 | NCBI WGS metagenome assembly WBZX01 (sample SAMN12344362, study PRJNA552823) | activated sludge metagenome | biome: Activated sludge suspended growth; feature: Nitrification reactor; material: Wastewater; isolation source: activated sludge from nitrification reactor of wastewater treatment...
GTAACCGAAATCAACATAGGGAAGATTGATATCGACCGTATCGCCTTTGACCCGGAAGGTTCCCCGGGTAAAATCGCCTTCGCTCCGGTTATAGAGTGAGTTCACCAGCGCATGCAGGAATCCCTGCCGGGAAATGACCTGGCCGCGTTGTATGCGGATGATGCCGTTCTCGTAATCGGTGGGGTTGCCCATACCATAAATACAGCTTACGCTGGCAACGATGATGATGTCCCTGCGTCCGCTCAGTAATTGTGCGGTGGCCTGCAGACGGAGTTTATCCAGTTCATCGTTGATGCTGAGGTCTTTTTCAATGTAGGTATTGCTCACGGGCATATAGGCCTCGGGCTGGTAGTAGTCGTAGTACGAAACAAAATATCCCACGGCATTGTCCGGGAAGAATTGTTTGAATTCCCCGTACAGCTGGGCTACCAGTGTTTTGTTATGCGTGATCACCAGGGTAGGCCGTTGCGTATTTTGTATCACGTTGGCCATGGTGAATGTTTTACCGCTGCCGGTAACGCCGAGCAGGGTCTGGTGTTTTTCGCCGGCAAGTACGCCTTCCGTCAGTTGGCGGATGGCTTCCGGCTGGTCGCCGGCGGGCGGAAAGGGGGCATGAAGTTGAAAAGACATAAAGAGAAGGCAAGTTAAGCCAATAAAGGGTTTCCGGGAGGCGGGTATGGCCGGTTTTTCCTATATTTATGGGGACTTATATTGATTAAACTTACTGTGATGAGAAAACTATTATCCATTCTGCTTATTTGCCATTTTTCATTTATTGTTTCGTATGCCCAGCAGGAGCCCCCGGTGGTGATCCAGGGTAAGATGTTGGGAATAAAAAAACCACGTCTCACAACGGAGGAAGGAGGTTTTGTTCCGAGAGTGATCCGCGATGAAAACGGAATGGTCGGTGTTGTAAAGAAAACGGCCATCATTCACCCGTTCTACAAAGAGAATCCGCCTGTGATGGATCCCGTGCTGCAAACAAATAAGAACATGGTACCAACCAGCGATGTGGCATCCACCACCATCGGCGTAAATACCAACGGTATGGGGTATACTTCGGTTAACCCTTCCGACCCGGTGCTGGCCGCGGGACCCAACCACGTGATCCAGATGATCAACGCGGGCACGGGTTCGCTCATGAAAATTTTCAATAAAGACGGAAGCCAGGCCGTGGCTCAGTTCAACTTCAGCAACATCACCGGCGTGCAGGGCGCGGGCGATCCGATCATATTGTATGATCAGCTGGCCAAGCGCTGGCTGCTTACCGAGTTCGGCTATTCGGGCGGAATAACTTCTTATGTGAACACGCTGATCCTGGCTGTTTCCGCCGCCGATGATCCATTGGGAAACTGGTATGTGTACGCGTTCGCGGATAACAGTTTCTTTGTTGACTTTCCTAAGTTCTCTGTCTGGACGGATGCGTATTATGCTACGTCCAATGATTTTAATACGGCGGGAAGCGCCTATCTTGGTTCTTCGGTCTACGCGTTCGACCGCACCAAGATGCTCAACGGCGATCCGACGGCTACAGCCATACGTGCCCGGCTTACCAACGCGGATGGGCGTTATTTTTCCATGGCGCCTGTGAGCATCGAAGGACCTACGGCCCCGCCTGCGGGAACAAAGGGCACGTTCATGTTTTATACCGACGACGCGTTTACCAGCGATCCGGCCGATGTGGATTCCCTGCACATGTTCACGATGACACCCGATTTTGTTACGCCTGCCAATACGGTCATATCCACGCCTGTCCGTTTTGCCACCGCCGCATTCGACGAACAGCTTTGTACGGCTACGAGGGGGCGTTGCATCGATCAGCAAACCAATACCACGCTCGACCTGGAAGACCTTACAGGCCGTATCACCAATAAGATCGTTTACCGGAACTTTGGTACGCACCAGGGTATCGTGCTGAACTTTACCGTAGACGCCGATGGCGCAGGTAAAGGTGGTATCCGTTGGATGGAACTGCGTAATTCCGGCAGCTGGAGCATTTACCAGCAAGCCACCTGGGCGCCCGATGCCAATGAGCGCTGGCTCGGTGGTATCTGTTATGATGCCGTGGGCAATATCGCCCTGGTGTATAATGTTTCCGGCACCACGGCCAACCCCTCGATCCGCTTTACGGCCCGCAATGCCTGCGATCCCCTCGGAACAATGACCTTGACAGAAACGTCTATTGTAGCGGGTACGGCTTCCAATGGAAGCAACCGGTATGGCGATTACAATGTGCTCACCATCGACCCGGCCACCGACAGGGATTTCTGGCTTACGGCACAGCATAACAACGGAGCCACCACCTGGAATACCCGGATCGCTTCTTTCAACCTCAATAATTGCAATGCGCAACCCAAAGTGCGTTTTTATACAAACGCGGTGCAGGTGTACGAGGATAGTTTGAAAACCGTGGGCACCGGTTGCCAGCGCTACCGCGATTATGTGGTGAATGTAGTGATCGACGCGGCGCCTTCACAGCCGGCTATTGTAACGTTTACCAATTCGGGCACGGCAACACTGGGTTCGGATTTTACCATTACACCCGCTTCGGTTACACTGAACAGCGGTACACTCTCTCAGCCTGTGACCATACGCGTATTTGCCGATAATAATTTTGAAGGAACAGAAACCATACAGCTCGGGTATACCATCAACGCATCGGGCGGAAATGCCGTCGCGGATAATTTCAACCAGAATTGTGTGCTCACGATCTATGATAACGACGCGGCTGTTTCACCACGGCAGTCCGACCTCGTACTCCTGTCGGAAGGTTTCGGCACCGCGGCCACACCGGGTCCGGCGGGCGCCTGGACCATCGCCAGTACGGGCAGTACCAATGTGTGGACCTACAGCGCCAACGGCGGAACCGGCACCAGCGGCGGAACAGCGCACGTGACCAACAATACCACCACCAAACCACTCGCCTATACCAATACGGCTACCGCTACATCAAGGCTTCGCTCCCCGCTGATCAACGCTACCGCGATCACCGGTTCCAGCGATTCCATGAAACTCTTCATTACGTATAAATGCAACGGGGAATTGTTCAGCGGCACCTATTACGACTTCGGCCGTTTGCAGTATTCACTGAACGGAACAACATTCTCGAATATTCCGGGAACCACGGTGCTGCAGGGTGTGACCAATGCCACCAACCTCACCGTAAACCTGCCGGCATCCCTGAAAGGCCAGCAGTTCTACATCGCCTTCTACTGGGAGAATGATAATACCGCCGGCACCAACCCGCCTTTCGCGGTTGATACCATGGCGGTTTATGTAAAAGGTGTGAAAGTAGAAAGCACCGCCGCCAGCAGCAACAGCGGTTATATCACATCAACGCAATCAGCGGCTTTGTTAAGCAGCGCCGATGGAGAGATCATCGCTACCATCAACAACCCCGGTAATATTGGTTGCCTCACGGCTACTGTAGCCGCCGCCGGAACCGGGCAACAGGCTGCTGTCATCAATGGAGTAAGCGACCTGCGCAGCGATAAAGTAATTCAGCTTACTCCCGATGTGGCCTATTCGGGAACCTACCAGGCCACCCTGTATTTCACCACCGCCGAAGTGGCGGTTTGGGGTGCAGCCGCACCGAACCTGAACATCCTGAAAGTGGCCGACAGCGATCCGCTGGGCGCAACCATCAATGGCACCGTGATCGCCCCATCTGTGGTTGATGATCAGCGTGCTACAAAAGGATACATCGCCTATACCGGCGATTTCTCCGGCTTCTCGAAATTCATGCTCACCGGCCGTGCAGCAGGGCCGTTGCCGGTTCGTGACCTGCAGTTCACCGCGAAACCCGCGTCGCAATCGATCATCCTCAACTGGACCACCAAGGCCGAAGTGAATACGAAAAACTACATTGCCGAACGCAGCGTGGATGGTGTGCGCTTCAATGCCATCGGCAGCCTCAATGCCCGGGGTAACAGCAATCAGCTCAGCCAGTATAATCTGGTGGATTATAATGTTGATAACGGCGTTTGGTATTACTACCGCATACGCCAGGTGGATATTGACGGAACCGAACGTTTGTCGGATATACGCCGGGCACGGATCGAAAGCGGCGCCGATAAACTGATCCTGCAGCCCAACCCGGCCAGCTCCAGTGTGCGGATCATACTTCCGTTCCGGTATACCAATGCAACGGTATCACTCACCGACGCTTCCGGCAAACTGGTCAAAGATCAATCCATGACCAGTTCAGGTACCGGGGTATATGTGCTGAATATCGAAAGCTTGTCGGCCGGCGTATACTATGTGAAAGTGGTGGCGGATAATAAGGTATATACAGAAAAACTGGTGAAGCAATAAACCGGTATGCAATATGGAAAAGGCCGCAACTTGTGTGCGGCCTTTTTGTTTTCCGGCTATCTGAATGCTACTGATCCCAGATTTTTTTGAGTTGACCCAGTAACCTGCCTGCAAGGCGCCTGTTGCTGGTGATGATCTCGGCCTGTGCTTTCAACCCGGGTTTGAAAAACAGCGTTCGGCCATAATTGGTTTCGAGTCCACGGGGTAAGGAAACACGGATAAGAAAACTGTCGTTGCTGTTTGGTATGGGCGATATGTGCTGGATATTGCCTGTTAACCGGCCGAATTCCTCGTTGGGAAAACTCTCAACGCTCAGCAATACTTTTTGCCCGGCGTCTATCTTCCCGAATCCTTTCTGCGAAGCGGTGATCTCCACATAAAAACCCGAATGATCCGGCAGGATGTAAAAAAGATTCTGCCCGGCGCTGATCAACTGGTTCTCCTGCAGGGCGGCGCTGAACAATACGCGGCCTTCTTCACCGGCAACCAGAACATACTGCTCCATCCAGGCCTCGACGTTGCTCTTCAGGGTAAGCAACGCGGAAATGAAATGCTGTTGCTGGTCCGCCACCTGTTTTTTCAATTCCAGCATTTCCCGCATTTTATTCTGGCTGCTGATTTCGGCGTTGGTAAGCTGGGCGTAGGCCTGTTTCAGGGTCTGTTCCTTTCCGATCATCCGGCTTTTGTATTGGTTCAGTTCCAGCGGGGCGATGACCTTGTCTTTAGCGAGTTTTTCATAAGCGTCGTATTCTTTTTTCTGCAGCTGCCTGTCGGCCTCCACCAGCTGCTGTTGCTGCAACGCGTTGTTGCGGAGTGTGGCCAGGTTTTGAAGGTCATGCTCAAGCGCCGCGTATTTTTTATTGAAATACCCGTTGGCAAGTGTTTGCCTGGTGTACTCGAACTGGTTCTGAAAATCCTGGTACGAAGACTGTAAGCCACCGAGGTTGGTGAGCAGGGGAAGCGGATGATCGAGCAAGGCCTGGTACTGGCTGTTGTGAATGGCGCCGATCGTGGATTCTATCCATCGCTGCAGCAAGGTCACTTCCGGATAATCGGCCCCGCTTTCGATATAACCCAGCAGCTGGCCTTTTTTCACAGGCTCTTCGTTCGCTACGCAGAGTTTGAGCAGCCTGCCTTCTTTTTTCGCGTTGATCAGTTTGGGCGGATTGGCTGCCAGCAGGCGGGCCGGGGCGGCGATCACATCCGGGTAGCGGATCACAAACGTAAGCGCCAGCAATACACACAATACGGCGGCGAAGATGCTGTTACCCCTTCGTATGATCCAATGCGGCCGGTAGCGAACGATTTCATTAACCTCGTTGCTGAGCAGTTCCAGGTTGTTTTGTACAGGCATGTTGTTGCGTTTAATCTCCCAGTTCGAGCTGGTTTTTTACAAGATGATAATATTCTCCTTTGAGACTGATGAGTTCCTGGTGGGTTCCCTTTTCGGAAATAACACCTTTGTTGAGCACTACAACCTGGTCGGCGTTCCGCACCGTGCTCAGCCGGTGCGCCACCACGATCACGGTACGGCCTTTCAGGAAAGATTCAAGATTTTCCAGGATGATGCGTTCGTTGTTCGCATCAAGGCTGTTCGTCGCTTCATCAAAGAAAAGGATGTCGGGGTTCCGGTATACCGCCCGGGCGATCAGGATCCGTTGTTTTTGTCCCATGCTGATGCCATTGCCTTCCGCACCGATCCGGGTATTGAATCCAAGCGGCAGCTGGTTGATGAATTCCTTCAGGTTGGCCATCGTAACGGCCAGGTCGAGCCGCTGCATGTCGATCGGTTCATTCCCCACGGCGATGTTACGGGCAATGCTGTCGGAGAAAATAAAACTCTCCTGCATCACAACGCCGCAATGGCTGCGCCACGCTTTATGGCTGATGTTGGAGAGGTTGGTTTCGCCGATTGTGATGCTTCCTTTCTGCGGGTCATAGAATTTAAGCAGGAGTTTGAGCAGACTTGTTTTTCCGCTGCCGCTGGTACCCACGATGGCGGTTGTTTTTCCTTTTGGTATCTGGAAGCTGATGTTATTCAGCACCGGTTCATTACCGGCGCCCGGGTAGGTGAAGCTCACCTGTTTGAAAGCGATGGAAGATGTTTCGGCACTGGGCAACCCGGCATCATGTTCCTGTAATACAAAACGCATATCCGAGGCCTGGGCTGCAAGCGGTGGAAAGGCGAGGGGTTGTTTTCCACCGGCCAGTTGCATGGTAAAGGAAGGTGGCAATTGCTGCAGCAGTTGAACGCCCTGGGGCTCTTCATCCTCCAGTTTATGAATCTCGTTGAGCCGGTCCATGCTGATCTTCGCGTTCTGCCAGCTTTGCAGGAAGCCGATGAGTTGTTCGATGGGGCTGTTGAGCTGGCCGATCATATACTGCACCGCCAGCATGGTGCCCAGGGTCATCTGGCCATCGATCACCGCTTTGGCGGAAAGAAACGTAATGAAGATGTTCTTGCCTTCATTGATGAAGGAGGCGCCTGCCTGCTGCCACTGGTTCAGGGTAAGTCCTTTCATACTCAGCCGGAACAGCCGGGCCTGCAAACCTTCCCAGGTCCACCGCATGGATCGTTCCACGCCATTCAGTTTGATTTCCTGCATGCCCTGCACCAGTTGTATGGTTACGCTTTGTTCCCTGGCCGCCACTTCGAATCTTTTGTAATCCAGTTTTTTTCTCTTTTTCAGAAATACCAGTACCCAGCAGGCATAGAGGACAGCAGCCAATGCGAACACGGTAAAAATACCGGAGTTGAACAAAGCCAGGATAACGGAAAATACAATAAGATTGATCAGGGAGAACAGCACAGTGAGCGACGAACCGGTGAGAAAATTTTTGATCCGGTGATGATCATTCATGCGCTGGAGGATATCGCCGGTTTTTTTGCTGTCGAAAAACGCCACCGGCAGTTTCATCAGCTTGATGAGAAAATCCGTGAGGATGGAAAGGTTGATGCGGGTGCTGATGTGCAGCAGGATCCATCCCCGGACAAACTCTACGGCCATGCGCCCGGCAAACAGGGCCAGCTGAGCGAAGAGAATGATATAGATGAAGTGGATATTGCCGGTATTGATGCCGGTATCCACCACGCTTTGGGTAAGAAAGGGAAGGAATAACTGCAGCAGGCTTCCGAGGCCGAGGCCGAGCAGTATCTGAACCAGTAATTTTTTATGCGGCACGAGGTATAAGAAAATATTTTTGAAAGCCATTCCCGTCTTGCCTGATTCCTGTATCTCCTCCTCGTCGGTTTCCAGGGAATAAAATGCCGGTCCGGGTTCGAGCATGAGGGCAATGCCTTCTTCAGTTCCGTTTTGGCTGGTGCTTATCCAGCTCTTTTTGAAGTCATCCTGGTTGTAGGTGATAAGCCCGCCGGCGGGATCCGCGATGTAGTACTTCTTCTTTTTTATTTTATGGATTACCACAAAATGATTTTGGTTCCAGTGCAGGATGGCCGGCAGGCGGCAATCACGGGAAAGTTGGGGTATCGAGATCCGGGTTGCCATGGTCCGGAACCCGATGGATTCAGCGGCTTCGCTGATCCCGAGAAGATTTACGCCATCCCGGTTGATCTGCGTTCTGTCTCTCAGCATTTGTTGCGGCAACGGTTTGCCGTAGTGCTTCGCGATCATGCGAAGGCAGGTGGGGCCACAATCCATGCTGTCGTTCTGTATGTAGATAGGGAATGACATAGTAGCGTATAAATAAACCCCACCTCCTTTTAGCTGACCAGAGGTGGGGTTGATACAATCCAGGTTAGTCGTTCAGAACCTGAAACCCGCAACGATTGCTTGGCGAGTTGAGTTCATTCGTGCAGGGAATACAAACGGGTGTTGCTCCAATCGGGTAGGGATAATTGTAGCAGTCGTTGTTTGTATAGCATTGAGGTACGACGGGACATCCATTGACATTTGGGTCCCTTTTTCCGCCGGTTAAACTTTTCTGTTCACTGCGATTTAATTTTTTCATAACTCATTTTTTAGTGTATTACTTAGACAATATTGTCAAAAACCGGATAAAGACTTCAAATAATCACGGTTGTAAAAAAATACAAGCGCCCTGTATACAGCAGGGTGTTTGATTGTTAGTAATTCGGAAGCGAGTTGCACGAACCTGTAGAGTAGCCCCCGCCTGTTTGGTCGCAGCCGGAATAAACTATCGCACACTCATCATTGGGATTAGGTACGGTTGAACGGTTCCAATGAGATACGGCCTGGGTACCGCAGGCGCCTCCCCATCCATAACAATGAAGGCAATAGCCACCGCTTCCTCCGCCTCCGTCATCACGAAGTCCGCCGCCCAGGTTTTTTTGTTCCGCCCTGGATAGCTTCGTTCCCAAAATTTTGATCTTTTTCATGATTTTAGTTTTAAATGAATAATACCCCGCTTCAGGTAGCAGGAAGTAACCCCGGTTGTCAGCCTTCAGCCGGTAAGGTTTTGTTGCAACAAAAAGTTTTTTATTTCAAGCCAGCATGGGTTGTGTTTCTTCAGTCCGTTGTTGCTGCAAAAACAAATCAATAAGGCTATTAAGCATCAAAACCAACTCATCCACACCGTAGGCGCCGGGCAATTCTCTTCCGTTAATAAAAATGGTTGGTGTGAAATCGATCCTGGATTCAATGAACCAGCGTTCATGCTGCTTCAGCAGGCCATCAACATCAATATTGTTATTAACCGGGTACCGGGCAGCAAATTGCTCATAGTCCATGGAGTAATACCATTGATGCAATACTGCTGCGCTGTATTTCGCTTTTTCAGCAATATTCATCTGCCAGGTATGCTGTTCAATGTGTTGCAGTATGTGACGTGTGGCCCGCATGCCCCTCACGTCTTTCCTTTCTACATTGAAACGGACCGTCAGCCCTATATTGCCCCTGTACCGTTCCGGAACGTCGGCCAGTTTTTGATGGGTTTTTGCACAGGGGCGGCAATACGGGTTGCAGGCAACCATCAGCTGCAGGGGAGCAGTTGCAGACCCCAGCTGCAGATCATTCTCCCATTGAGTGACATCTACTGATTTTTGCTTTTCAAGTAAAGCCATAAACACCGCTTCGTTTTTCCTGAACCGGGCGCCCTCGTAATTCTCTTTTTCCAAGGATTTGTTTTCCTGGAGCAGGGAACGTGTGAAAAGCCAGGTTCCGCCTGTAATAAGTATTGTTGCGGCAATAAATACCGTGCTTGCCGGACTCACTAACTTCCATGAAATGTGCATCAGAACCGGGAACAGGATAACAGCCTGGATAAGTAAAAGTCCCAAAATGATCAGGCAGAGGCGGCACCATTTCTTGACAACTTTCCATTGGAAATAAACAGAAAAAGCAATGAAGGGAACAGCGGCGGCTGCCAATACAGAATAAATGTGCAGTAGCTGCGCAAGATTTCCTGCATACACGGAGAATAATAATGAAATGAATAAAGAAACAAACCAGGTAAAACCAATATCGCTCCAATGAATGCCCAAGGGAAGTTCAGACCCTTTTGCATGAATCACGTCACTGCAATGGCTTTCCTTACCACAAACCTGATCGGCAATCCTGTTTTCTATACCGAGATCTTTGGAAATGATGAGTGCCGAAATAAATATTCCTGCAAGAGCAATAATTAATAATGTGGGCAATATGCCCGGGGAAGTGAACGAGAATGCAGCCAGGATAAAAAGTATGACCAAGCAGGTCCCCGTTGCTTTTTTTAGACGGGAAACTCTTTCTTTTTGAAGAAGCTCATTGTTTTCTTTATGATCCCAGGTTAGTGGTTTTTCTGCAACCACCACCGCACCGCTCCAAGTTTTAAAGAAACCGGGAAATGAATTTTCCAGCCTATCCCTGTTTTCAACCACAACAAACCTCCCTGATCCTTCTTTGAGGTGTGCCAGGAAAGGAGTGCTTATTTCATGAAGCTGATCCTTTTCAATATGGAAGGCAGCATTTTCAATGCCCAGATGATGGAGCAGATCGGAGATACTGGCCAGCGACGGATAGTCGGGATGACCTTTGAGCTGTTTGTTGATAAGGGTTTTGGAAACCCGGATGCCCATCTTAGAGAGCCAATCGTGCAGTGCTTTTTCGGGGGTACTGTTCATACAATGAATTGTACCCTGAAACTAGGTAACGAATATTCTCCCCCGAACCCGATTTAATAAGTGGAAGAATCGGACAACAGCTGGTCGGGGATGAGCGGAATCTGGTTGATGAACGTTGCGGATTCCGTCATTCCAGGTTGGTGGGAAGCTCGATTTTTACAATTGTTCCGGTGGCGTTGTCGCGATCGTCTGTCCTGTCGGTAAACTGAACACTGATGGAACTGTTGTATAGTTTGTTGATCGCTTCGATCCGGTGCATGGTTATCTCCATGCCCTGGGACCTGTATCCTGTGTCGGCTGTATTGGTTTTTATTTCACTGGCTTTTTGTCTTCCTACACCATTATCGTCGATCTGACAAATTAGTCTGCCATTCCGGGAAATGGCTATACGGATCAGGCCATCCTTGTTTTCTTTATGCGCCACCCCATGCCGGATGCTGTTTTCGACAAAAGGTTGCAAGATCATCCCCGGAATGAATATGCCGCTGGTGTCAATGTCGTTTTGAACCGAGATGCTGTATTCGAACTGGTTGTTGCTTTTCATTCTTTCTAACGAGAGATAGGTATCCAGGTAACGGATCTCTTCATCCAGGGGTATGAGCGGCTTGCCCGAATTGTTGAGTGTTTGCCGCACGAGGTGGGCAAAAGTACCCAGGTATTTATTGACGCCTTCCGCATCGTTATTCATCATGAAATGCTGCACCGAATTGAGGGAGTTGAAAATGAAGTGCGGATTCATCTGGGCCCGCAGGGCCATTTGTTCCAGCTCTGTCATCCGCTGTTCCAGGGCGTTCTTTTCAATTTCTTTTTCTTTAATGATCAGTTCTTCTTTTTGCCTGAATAGTTTTTGCTGGAGTTTACGGGAACGGAGGGCCAGCAGGAAAAGCCCCAGTGTTATGACGAGCGCACCAACGGAGAGGCCGATAATCATCCGTTGCGTTTTCTTTTCTTTATGGAGATCGGCTATCTGCTGATTTTTCTTTTCGGTTTCATATTTGGCCTGGATCTCGGAAATGCTCTTTGTTATTTTCTCGCTGTTGATGCTGTCGCTTACATTCTTAAAAAGAACGTAGGCCTCGTATGCTTCCCGGAACCGGTTCATGCCTGAAAAGATCTTTGCCCGTAAACTGTATATATTCTTATAGGCATCGGGGATGCTGTCTTCCCGGAGTAGTTCCAGTGCACGGTCTGTATAGGCAAGGGCGCTGTCGTAACGGCCGGTTTGAAAGTAATTATCACCAAGTCCTGTATAGATCTCTATCTTGTTGATGCCTGCGATATTGTATGTTTTGCTGTCGTCAAGCTCCTCTTTCAGCATCCGGATGGCGGCGTTAAAGTCTCCCGCATCTGTATAGATACCGGCCGACACTTTCTTTAAAGAAGAAACCGCGTAGTTGAATTTAACCGAATCCATCGGTTCCGCGAACCTCCTGCGGCGGAGTGTATTTATAAGGGTTTCTCCTTTCTGGATGTAATTTCTTGCTTCGGGTAAATTTTTAAGATACTGGTAGTTCTGGGCGATGGTGCTGTGAAGGTCAATCAGGGTTAACGTGTCGTTGGCAGCCTCGCTTTTTTGCGCTGCCTGCAGAAGGGTTTTTACCGCTTCATTATAGTTTTGCTGTTGCGTATAGATGTAGGAAATGTTTCCAAGCGCCTTCGAAGACTGCTTGTTAAAATTGTTTTTTTCAAAGATGGTCAGGGCTTTCACCAGGTTTTCCATCGCCCGCTCGTTTTCGCCGCTCATGCGGTAAATGGTGCCCAGGTTGTTATAGGCGTTGCCGATCTTCTTGGGATCGCCCAGTTTTTGCGAAATGGGCAGACTTAAATTCATGTAGTAAATGGCGCTGTCGAACCTGTCGCGTGACATGTACAGAAATGATATGTGGCCATAGAGGTCGATCTTCTCCGAATCATTGGCTGACTGCAACTTGGGGATAAGCTCTTCAATGGATGCCGGTGACTGGCTGAAAAGGCTGGTATGAAATACGAGCAGTAGGACTACAAGGGTTCTTTTTTTCATATTACGGTCAGGTTAATAACGAATGATCAGGCTACTTTTAGCCACTCCAGCACTTCCTGCTTTTTCCTGCGGCTTACCGGGATTGTCATATTGTTTTCCAGCAGCAGTTCTCCCCCTTCGCCCTTGTTGTATTGCTTCACATGCTCTTTGTTTACAAGGAAAGAATGATGTACCCGGCAAAAAGAATAGTTTGCCAGCAGCATTTCGTATTCGCCGAGATTCACGGAAGAGCAAATGGTTGGCTGGTCCCGGCAGTGTATATAGGTGTATTCTTTCTTTGCTTCACAGAACAGGATCGATTCCACGGAAATCATTTTGTACCCATTGGAAACCGGAATGGCCACCCGGTTGCTTTTGTGATGGGGGTGCGCCAGGTTCTCAACCAGGTTCTTCAGTTCGGCATCCAGCGAAAGGTGTCCGCTCTCTTTCACTTTTTGCACCGCGTTCACCAGTTCAGCGATCTCGATCGGCTTGAGCAGGTAATCGAGAGCATTGAATTTGATTGCCTGGATCGCGTACTGATCGTGGGCCGTAGCGAAGATGACCCGGAAGGGATACTGGGTGAATTTTTTCAGCAGATCGAAACCCGATTCTGATCCCAGTTCAATGTCGAGAAAAACAAGCCCGGGCTTTTTTTCGGCGATCAGCAAAAAAGCTTCCGCCACATTCGAAGCGCTTCCGGCCACTTCCACCTCGTCCGGGCAATACCGTTCCAGCAATTGTTTCAGAATGTCCCTGTCGCGAAAGTCGTCGTCTACGATCACCGTCTTTAACATATGGTCGAATTAGTTAGGGAAAATAATAATTTCTTTGAGAGTTTGGCGATGAAATCCGCTGCCTGAAGAACAGCGATCTGTTAAACCTGTTGGGCAGAACCAAAAAAAGGATGGGATACAGCTGCCCATTGCATACCGGCAGCCGGGTTATAATTTCCGGTTCATATACTTGCTGTAATCCGGTATGCTGATCTCGTATTCAGCCTGCATGAGGGGCGACGTGAGGATGAAGTCGGCAGTGGCACGGTCGCATGCCAGCAGGATATTCCAGGCCACGCCGAGCCGGAGCAATGCCTTTACGTCGCTGTCGTGGGGTTGTGCTTCCATTGGGTCCCAGAAAAAGATCAGGATGTCGATCTTTCCCTCGGCGATCAGGGCGCCGATCTGCTGGTCGCCTCCCAACGGGCCGCTGAGCATACGCTGTACCGGTCTGCCCAGTTCTTCCTCCAGCATCTTCCCGGTTGTTCCGGTTGCCACCAGGTCGTGCTCTGATAAGGCCGCTTTATTGTATACAGCCCATTCGATCAGCTCGGCTTTCTTGTTATCGTGCGCAACCAGGGCGATCCGCTTGCGTATACTCGTTTTCCGTGCGTTATTCATATCGGAAAATTAACCTTTCTGACCCGTTTTCGGGCCCATAAACTAATTGTTACGAAGCCTTGCCATACGGCTTTATTGGCGTACCTTTGCGGCTTCAATTTTTTAAACCATATGAACATCCGCAACATCGCCATTATTGCCCACGTAGACCACGGGAAGACCACGCTGGTGGATAAGATCCTCCATAGCACCAATATTTTCCGTGAAAACCAGGAAACCGGGGAGCTGATCATGGACAATAACGACCTGGAAAGGGAGCGGGGCATTACGATCTTCAGTAAGAACGTGTCCGTGACCTATAAGGGAATCAAGATCAATGTGATTGATACGCCGGGCCACAGCGATTTCGGCGGAGAAGTGGAGCGTGTATTGAAAATGGCCGACGGCGTATTGCTGCTCGTGGATGCCTTCGAGGGCCCGATGCCGCAAACCCGTTTCGTATTGCAAAAAGCCCTTCAGCTGGGTCTGCACCCGATCGTGGTGATCAATAAGGTAGACAAGCCGAACTGCCGCCCCGATGAGGTGCACGACGCGGTGTTTGAACTGTTCTTCAACCTCGATGCCACCGAAGAGCAACTGAACTTCCCCACCATTTACGGAAGCAGCAAGCAGGGTTGGATGAATACATCGCTGACGCCAACGGAAAATATCCTCCCGCTGATGGATGCCATCCTGGAACATGTTCCGGAACCCAAGGTGAATGAGGGAACCACGCAGATGCAGATCACCTCGCTAGATTATTCCTCCTTCCTCGGCCGCATCGCCGTAGGTAAGGTATCGAGGGGTGTGATCAAAGAAGGACAGAACATCGCCCTGGTGCAGGCCGGCGGCAAGATCCTTAAATCGAAAGTAAAGGAACTGTATACGTTTGAAGCGCTGGGTAAGAAGAAAGTGACCGAAGTGCATGCGGGTGATATCTGTGCTATCGTGGGATTGGAAGAATTCAACATCGGCGATACGGTATGCGACGCGGAATTCCCGGAAGCATTACCGGTGATCAGTGTCGACGAACCTACCATGAGTATGCTCTTCGGCATCAACAACTCGCCGTTCTTTGGTAAGGACGGAAAGTTTGTAACCAGCCGTCACCTGCGTGACCGCCTGATGAAAGAAACTGAAAAGAACCTGGCGCTTCGCGTGGAAGATACCGATGGCGCTGATAGTTTCCTGGTGTACGGACGAGGTATCCTGCACCTCGGCATCCTGATCGAAACCATGCGCCGCGAAGGCTACGAGCTGACGGTGGGTCAGCCGCAGGTACTG
>WBZX01001259.1_pt2 | contig 15035 bp, 16 predicted proteins | sample 5204211 | NCBI WGS metagenome assembly WBZX01 (sample SAMN12344362, study PRJNA552823) | activated sludge metagenome | biome: Activated sludge suspended growth; feature: Nitrification reactor; material: Wastewater; isolation source: activated sludge from nitrification reactor of wastewater...
GGGGTTGGCGGATTTCTCGGTGGCGGCGACGCGCGACTCGGACTTGGTGGCTTTGGACATGGGAATCGTGTGATGAGGGTTAAAGGGACATCCTACAAGGTGGGGCTGACAACCGTATGTCAGGAGCCTTTCCGCGGGGTATCAGCCCGGCAAGCGCGGAGTGGCCGCCCAGCGGCCAAAATGAGGGCGGAGATGCTTTATCCGGCCACCACCGCCGCCGGTTTGCCGAAGCCGAAGGCGAAATACACCGCCAGCCCCAGGCAGACGAGGCTCACGGCGTAGTTCCACTTCAGCCTTTCACCCAGCACCAGCCACGCGAAGCCCACGAACACCACCAGCGTGATGACCTCCTGGATGATTTTCAGCTCGTAGCCGGTGAACTTGCCGTAGCCGAGCCGGTTGGCGGGCACCATGAGCAGGTATTCGAAGAAGGCGATGCCCCAGGAAATGAGGATCGTCACCCAGAGCGGCTTGTCGTGGAGGAATTTCAGGTGCCCATACCAGGCAAAGGTCATGAAGACGTTTGAGAGACAGAGCAGCAGGATCGTGGTCATGGCGGCGGATCATGGATACCTAAGCCGGCCCGAAAAGCCGAAATCAGGTGGGCGTCGGTTTCCATACCGACGCCGAGTCGCCGATGTGGAAATCGGCGACCACCCTCATTCCGTCATCGTGTAAACGGCGAACGACGGCAGCCAGTGCGCGCGGTTGAAGTCCTGCGCGTCGAGCAGGGGCAGGGCGGCGGCGTAGTGGGCCGCGCCGGCCTCGATGGCCAGCGCCCGCCGGGGATCCCCGGCGTCGAGCAGGCCGGCGAGCCGGCGCCAGACCCAGCCCTTGTTCAGGTTGAGGCCGATGAGGTGGGCAATCTTCGGATCGGTCGGGTCGCTGATTTTTGCCGGCTGGAGCAGGTTGGCCGGCTGGCCCTGGGCCAGGCGGGGCAGGAACTTGTCGAACCACCGCAGGAACTGCTCGCGCGGCAGGATGCGCGCCATGAGCCCGGCCTCGACGAGGCAGGGCGAATAGAAATCCTCGCCCGACGGCTCGTAGTGGCCGGGATAGTCGGTGTCGTGGCCGAACCAGTAGGCGGCGCGCGAGGTGCAGAAGAGCTTCAGTTCCTGGTCGTCATGCGCGCGGGCGTGGCCGAGGGCAAGCGCCACGGCGACGGCGGTGTTGCCGTGGATGCCGTTGCGCACCGGCGTGGTCAGGGCCCGCAGGTAGCGCATGAAACCGGTGCGGATGTAGTCCACCAGCGGGGCCATGTTGACCTCGAGCACCGGATCATAGGCGCGCACCTCCTGCGCGAGCTTCAGCAGCCAGGCCCAGCCGTAGGGCCGCTCGAAAAACTCCCGGCCGGGCGCCTGGAAATACGCGGTCTCGGCGGCCATGTTTTCCGCCGTCAGGTGCTCGTGCAGCACGCGGCTGATCTCGTCGCGCTCCGGCAGGGTGGGGAACATCAGCGCCAGGCGCACGAGCATCCAGTGCTGGTGCACGCAGGAGTGCCAGTCGTAGCTGCCGTAGAAGGCCGGGTGCAACTCGCGCGGCGTGCGGACGGTGGCCGGGCCGTTCATCACGTGCTGCACATAGTGCGGGAATTCGCGCCGGATGTTGGCCAGGCCCTGGCGGGCGAAGTCCGAGGCTTGGGCGGCGGTGAGGAGGGGAAAGGAGGCGGGCACGGGTGGGGCGGGCAACTATGCGGGCGGAAAGTTTAAGTTGAAGAACAAAGGGCGGGGGCTAGGTTGGCGCGTCCCCACCTTTCCCGCACCACACCATGAAAATCAAAGCCTATCTCAAGCCCACCTGCGGCTGGTCCAACGGCGTCCGGGCCATCATGCGCAAGCACGACCTCGCCTACGAGGACATCGACATCATCAACGTCCGCGCCAACTACGAGGAGATGGTGCGCAAGTCCGGCCAGCCGCTCTCGCCCTGTGTCGAGATCGACGGCGTGATGCTCGCCGACATCTCCGGCGAGGAGGTCGAGAACTACCTGCTCGCCAATAATCTCGTGCAGGCCAGCTCCGCGCCGGTGAACGTCGCCACCAACGCCGGCTGCTCCGCCGAGGAGCACGAGAAGATGGCCGCCAAGCCCGTGCGCTTCTTCTGAGCGCCCCTCATAAGCCTGCTTTCGAACCCGTCAGAAATGGCGGGTTTTTTTGTTGTCTCCTGTTGCCGGCTACGGGGCCAGGACAGCAAGCTAGGGGGCGTGCAAGGCCCAATGAACACTTCAGGGTGTTGTCATGCTGAGCGCAGCGAAGCAGCCATCACGATATCCGCCGGCCGTTATGCCGATGGATGAGGATGTCGCTTCGCCCGGCACTTCACTTCGTTCAGAATGACAAACCTGGGCGCAGGGAGGGCCGGCCTCCCGGCCGGCCGCGGTCGGTCAGGAGACCGACCCTCCGCGAAAACTCCCTCAATGCAGCAGCCGCGCGCGGATGGTGCCGGGCACGTTCTGCAGCTCGTCGATCGCGATCTCGCTGGCGGCGGCGTCCACATCCATCACGCAGTAGCCGAGGTGCTCGTTGGTCTGCAGGTATTGGGCGGAGATGTTCACCCGGTGCTGGCTGAACCGCTCGTTGATGTGCGCCAGCACGCCGGGGATGTTGCGGTGGATGTGCAGCAGGCGGCTCTTGCCGGTGCCGGCGTGCTCGGGGAGCGTCACCTCGGGGAAATTGACGGCGGTCACGGTCGAGCCGTTGTTCGAGTAGCGGATGAGCTTGTCGGCGACCTCGGTGCCGATGTTGGCCTGCGCCTCCACCGTGGAGCCGCCGATGTGCGGCGTGAGGATGACGTTGTCGAACTTCCGCAGCGGCGACTGGAACTCCTCGTCGTTGCCCTTGGGCTCGACGGGAAACACGTCGATGGCGGCGCCGGCGAGATGGCCGCGCTCCAGCGCGTCGGCCAGCGCGTCGATGTCCACCACGGTGCCGCGCGCGGCGTTGATGAGGTGCGCGCCCGGCTTCATGGCGGCGAGCTGGGCGCGGCCGATCAGGTTTTTCGTCTGCGCCGTCTCGGGCACGTGCAGGGTGACGACATCGCTCTCGCCGAGCAGGGTGGCGAGCTTGGCCACGGGGCGGGCGTTGCCGAGCGGGAGCCGGCCGGCGATGTCGTGGTAGAGCACGCGCATGCCCAGGTGCTCGGCGAGGATGCCGAGCTGCGTGCCGATGTGGCCGTAGCCGACGATGCCGAGCGTCTTGCCGCGCACCTCGACGCTGCCCTCGGCGCTCTTGGTCCAGCCGCCGCGGTGCACGAGCGCGCTTTTCCCCGGGATGCCGCGCAGCAGCATGATGGCCTCGCCGAGCACGAGCTCGGCGACGCTGCGGGTGTTGGAGTAGGGGGCGTTGAAGACCGGGATGCCGCGCTGCGCCGCCGCCGCGAGATCCACCTGGTTGGTCCCGATGCAGAAGCAGCCGATGGCGGTGAGTTTCGGCGCCGCCGCCAGCATCTCCTCGGTCAATTCGGTGCGCGAGCGGATGCCGAGGAAGTGCACGTCCTTCAACGCGGCCTTCAGCGCGTCGCCCGTGAGCGATTTCGGCAGGTTGCGGACGGAGGCATAGCCGTCGGCCGTCAGCGCGCTGGTGGCGTTGGCGTGGATGCCCTCGAGGAGGAGGAACTTGATGCGGCGCTTGTCGAAGGAGAGTTTTTGCATCGGAGCGCCGACTTTCAGCGCAAGGCCCGCGCCGGGCAAGGCCCGTGTGTGTCACCCGCCTTCGCCAAGGCTATGGCGGGCAGGCCTGGACTCTTTACAAGAAGGTGGGTCGTGCTTTGCGAAGCCATTCACACGCTTGCCACTTGCGCGCCAATGGGTTCGCCTCGGTCGCCATGCCCTCTCGCCCCATCCCCGGCTCCTCCGGCGACGTGCTGACCACGCTGCCCTCCGCCTACCTGCCGCACGCGGCGACGGGGCTGCTGCACCTGCCGCGGTTCATCGCCAAGGCCAAGCACGTGAAGGCCCACGGCGCGCTGCCGCCGAGCTACGCCAAGAACTACAAGCGCGGCATGGACCGCTTCCTCTGCCTCCACCTCGGCGTGGATCCGGCCGCGGTGGAGAAGATCGTCCACGACTCCGCCACCGACGCGGAGATCGACGCGCAACTGCTCGCGCTGTTCCCGGCCGACCTCCGCGCGGCCAAGTGGAACCGCGACTACGTGCAGAAGGGCATGACGCCGAGCGGCCGCGAATTTCTCAAGGAGGCGCTGACCAACATGGGCTGCGCCGACCGCGTGGAGCAGATCGTCAGCGTCGTGGACCTGATCGAGTTCGACGAAGGCCGGATCGAGTGAGGGGATTCCACGGGTCTGGCCGCGCGGCCCGGTTCGCGCCGCAAGGTGTTCCCGATCGCGCGGAACCAGATTTTTGAGATGCCACGGCCGGTGGATATTGGGCGGATGGCTACGTGAGCAGGCGCAGCTTCAGCCCGTGCGGCTCGTAGACTTGAAAATCGCGGTCCCGCGTCACGAAATCCAGGCGGCCGGTGATAGCGAACACGGCGAGATACATCGGGTTGCGCACCCACCGGCAGGGGCCGCGGCGGATGAACTTTTCGGGGGGCGAACGGCGCGGGCGCGGCGATTACATGCTCCAGAGCCTGGTGAGTGGCACGGCCAGAAGGCGTGGGTCGCCGAGGGTCACCTGGTGGGCACCGGCATGGAGTAGCACGCCGCCGGCGAAATCGCCGCCGCATTGCGCGGCGAGGCGGCGCAGCCCGGAGATGTCCGCCTGGGTCGGGGTGGCCGTGGCTTTCACTTCCACGCCCCATGTGCGACGACCGCGGGTGATGACGAAGTCCACCTCGACTTGGTCCTTGTCGCGGTAGTGCCAGAAACGCAGATCGGGATCGGTCCAACCGGCCTGGGCGGTGAGTTGCTGCAGGACGAAGGTCTCGAGCAGGTGGCCGAAGCGGTCGCGTTGGTCATGCCAGTCTGCGGCGGTCAGGTCGGCGAGCGTGGCGGCGAGCCCGCTGTCCACGAAATGCAGCTTGGGCGTCTTGATGAGCCGCTTGGCCGCGTGGCGGTGCCAGGGCTGGAGGCGGCGCACGAGATAGAGGCGTTCGCAGGCGGCGAGGTGGTTTTCCACCGTCTCGCGCCGCAGGTCGAGCTCGTTGCCGAGGGTGGTTATATTCAGCAGCTCGCCGGTGCGCAAAGCGAGGAGGGAAAGCAGGCGGGAGAGATCGTGTGGATCCTTCACGCGGGCGACGTCCTGCACGTCGCGCTCCAGCAGGGCGCGCACATAGTCGCGGTGCCAGCCACGCGCCCGGGTCGGCGTTCGCATCAGCGGCTCGGGAAACCCGCCGGCGATCACCCGGGCGGCGAGGTCCTGCGGGGGCGAGGGCTGCGGCGAGGTGGCGAGGGAGGGTTTGAGCTTGCCGGTGAGCCAGGCCGCGAGAAAACCCCCGGCGGCGCGGTCCTGCTCGGCCGCGGCCAGCGGTTGCAGCTCGACGACCGCCATGCGGCCGGCCAGCGAGTCGCCCAGTCTGGGCAGGAGCAGGAGGTTGGCGGAGCCGGTCAGGAGGAAGCGACCGGGCCGCCGGTCGCGGTCCACCGAAAGCTTGATGGCGCGCAGCAGCTCCGGCACGCGCTGGATCTCGTCGAGAATCACATGGCCGGGCAAGGCGGCGAGAAACCCGTTCGGGTCGGATCGAGCGAGAGCCAGGGCGTCGACATCGTCGAAGGACACATAGCCGAACCGCGGGGCGAGCATCCGGGCCAGGGTGGTCTTGCCGCACTGGCGCGGGCCCAGCAGGCAGACGACCGGGGTGTCCGCCAGCGCGGCGCGCACGGTTGCGGTCAGGGCACGAGGGAGGGGACGGGCGTCCATTTGCCTATTAGGCAAGCGTCCAATTGCCTATTAGACAAGCGTCCAATTGCCGGTCGGGCCGTCGCGGCTCAGCGTTCGCGGCTGTCGGGCGCGAAGGGGGCGACGGTGGTGGTGGTCGGCCGCGGCGGGCGCGGGAGCCAGCGGGGGACCTCGCGGCGGTAGTCCTCATACATGGCGCCGAAGTTGCGGCGCAGCGCCTCCTCCTCATACACGAGCACCCAGACGTGGACGAGGCACGCGAGCAGCACGAGGTAGACGCCGATGTGCCACGAGCGCAGGAAGAGCGTCTCGGCGGCGACGAGGGCGAACACGGCGAGATACATCGGGTTGCGCACCCATTTATACGGGCCGCGGCGGATGAACTTTTTCGGGGGGTCGAACGGCGCGGGCGTGCCCCGGCCGCGCACGGCGAACAGGCCCTGGCACCACAGGAACAGCGCCGCCGCAAGCGCGGCGAGCGCGAGCGCGGCATACTGCGGCCCGCCCCACGCGGCCGGCACCGGCCACCGGGGATAACGCTCGAACCAGTGCAGCGGCACCCACCAGACGACGAAGCCCGGCACGAGCAGCGTGAAGAGCAGGTTTTTCAGGAAGAGCCAGGGCGCGTTCATGCGCGGGGCAGGGTGGAGAGGATCTGGTCGGCCTGGAGCGCGCCGAGGCCCCGGTGGATGTTGGTGCGCAGCAGCTCGAGGTTCTCGCGCACGAGGGCGGCCATGGTCTCGCACCGGAGGTAGCGGTCGCTCTGGAAATGCGCGGCGAGGCCCTGGCGGAGGCTGTGCACGTTTTCCGGCGGGGCGAGGGGGGTGGCGGCCATGGCGGCGAGCAGTGCATTCAGCCGCGCGGCGGCGAGGTCGGCGCGCGCCAGAATGAGGGTCTGCTCCTCGCGCTGGTATTGGAACGCGGTCTTGAGGTGCAGGTGCTTCATGCAGAACTCGACGAGGGGGCGGTTCTCCTTGAAGAACTGGGGCAGGTAGAAGCTCTTGCGGCCGTTGTGCGACTGCTGGTCGAAATCCATCGCGCGGATGCGGATCTGGGAGCCCTCGAAGTCGGGCGTGATGACGACGACGAAGTTGTAGCTGCGCATGTCGCCGAGGAGCTGGACGAAGCTGCGCTCGTTGAATTTCACGAGCTCCTTGGCGATGCGGATGGGGCGCAGCTCGGGGCGGTTGAGCCAGCGGTCGATGAAGATGTCGCCGGGGATGCCGGCGATGTGCTCCTCGACGAGGGTGCCGCCGTGGGTGAGGAAGTTGAGGCGGTTGGGGGAGAGGAGGTGCTCGAGCTCGAGGCCGCAGGCGCGCGAGGCGTCGGCGCGCTTGATGTAGAAGTAGTCGGGATTGTCGTTGTAGGCGTTGACGATCCGGATGCGGAAGGGCGTGGAGTTGCCGAAGCTGCAGAAGTCGATGCGGTCGATGTAGAGGTGCTGCATCACCGAGAAGTCGCCGTCCACGCGCAGGAGGGCGTAGATGCGCTTGAGGTCCTCGTTGAGGGCGGGGATGTCCTCCGCGCGGTAGGTGACGGTTTCCCAGAGGGTGTTGCGGCCCTCGCTGTCCATCAGCGGGTGGGACTCGTGGAAGTGGCGGAGCCGCTCGTAGGTGACGGGCAGCTCGCGCTCGCGCCGGAATTTCCCCAGGTAGTCGCGCAGTTCCGCGCCAATGGCGTAGCTCGGTTTTTTCCGGGTGCGGATATCGGGCGGCGGGGCGGGGGTGGCGTCCATCCGGGGGCAGGCTGCGGGGAAAGCGCCGGTGACGCAAGTGCGCGCCGGGTGGCGCGGGTCGCTCCGCCGCGGCGCACCGGGCCGGTGCGCCCTGTCAGTCGGATAGGCGAGGCTCAATAGAATCCGCGGCTCAGGCTGATGCCTCCGCCGTAATCCGGCGAGTTGTCCGAGGTGCCGCGCACCGCGTAGAGCTGCGCCTGCCACCGGTCGCCCAGCGACCGGCTGGCCGACAGCATGAAGTTGGCCGAACTGCTGCCGCTGGCGGAATTCTTCGCCGACAAATCCACCAACGCGCCGAGCGTGACCTTGTCCGAGCAGGCCCAGGTGAGGCCGGCCGTGCCGAAGATATGGGCGCGCAGGTCGGAGCCGGCCGGGTTGCCCAGCCAGCGATAGCCGACGGTGAAATACGGCGTGAGCGCGCCGGCGGTGTAGGAGCACTGCGCCTGCACGGTGAAGTCATCCTTGCCCGTGCCGAGGGAACGTTCCGCCGAAGCCGTGCCGAACTTGACCTCCGCGCCGGCGGCCCAGGACCAGCCGCGTTCCGCCGGGGCGACCAACTGGTGGGTGAAGCCGAGAGTGAGGTCGCCGATGCCCTCGTGGGTGGTGCTCGCCAGCGCCAACCGCCGGGTCCGCCGGCCGATGCCCGGCACGACATCGCCCGGACCCTCCACACGCACGCAGGACAGGCCCAGCTCCCAGGTCGTCCGATTCACCGCGTAGGAAACCGCGAGGGGCACGGTGATGATCTGCGTGGGAACCGGCAGGCCGTAGTCGCCGCGCGAGAAATCAAATCCGGTGCTCACCGTGACCTCGGCGTGTGTGGCCGCCGCAAGCAGAAGGACGCCCGAGCCGATCCCGACCACGCTGCGGAGGGTTCTCATGAAAGCATTGGGGCAAAATCATCCGCAGGCCGCAAGCCCGCGCGGTCGCCTGGCGATAGGGCGCGGGACCAGATGGGCCGCGACCACTTGCCACTTGTCACTGGTCGCTTTCTCGCGACAAAGTGCCGCAGAGAAGGGGCCTATAGCTCAACGGTTAGAGCAGGGGACTCATAATCCCTTGGTTCTGGGTTCGAATCCCGGTGGGCCCACCAAAACGGTCCGGTCGCGGCACCGTGTGTTCCGCGACAGGTAGTGCGTCCTGTGGCGACCATCTTCCACGGCAAACCCTTTTGGCCAGACATCACGCCAATCCCGCAAGGCTCTGATGCATGACGGACTGCCAAGGCAAAGTTTCGCGTTTCAAAACCGAAACAGCCGAAATCAAGCAAATCGAGATGCTGGCCGCCAGGTGCGCTACTCCTCCGGCGGCCCCATTAACCCGATGCGCGTGGCCTCCTCGATGAGTGCCGCAGTCAAATCGTTTTTGAAGCCGGTGAACGCGGCCCCGAACGCTTCGAGATTTCGCGGACTCCATGCCAACACCACCGAACGATCAAGCTCCGCCAGGGCGGGGTCGTTAATGGTCTCGCAATCCAGTTGGGATACTTGCTCCCACACCTGAGTGGGTAGCACGGCCGCATACATACCGGTTTTCACCGCGGAGATACATTGCCCGAGGCCGCCGCACACCAGTGCCGGCTGAAAATCCCCTTTGAAATCGACGGCCAGTTTTCGCAGCTTCCGCACCAGCTCACCATCGCCGGCCACCGTAGCGTGAGGGATCTCGAGCAGTGCTGATTTCAGGTTCATGCGTCGAGCGGCGAGTTTTCGGGGAACGATCACCTCATGGCGGACCACACCTAAGTCGGTGGACTCAACGCCCGGCGGAAGCGCGTTCCGGCGCACAATGGCGAAGTCGATGCGCTGCTCCTGAATCCGATGCACCAGGTCCGTAGTCCGAAGATTCTCGGTCCGGACCCGTTGACTGATGGCTTTCGCGCTCTGCATGGCTCCGAGTGCCGGGATCAACAACCACTGCAACAGGCTATCGCCGGCGCCTACGCTCACCTGCTGGAGCTTTCCTGTGTGGCGGCTCTGAAACGCCATGAGCGCCTGAAACTGGTCCTTCACCATGAGGGCCAACTCCTCGCCAGCCTGGGTGAGTTTGATCGAGCGACCATCTCGTTTCGTCAGATTTGTTCCCATGAACGCCGACAACTCCCGCAGGTGGTGACTCAATCGGCTCTGGCGGATCGAATCCCCATCAGCCGCCTTGATCAGGCTTCCGTGCTCTTTGAGCAGGAGGAGCGCATGGAGCCTCTCAACCGAGAGCCCTGACTGGGATAGAAACGCCTGATACATGCGTTAATCACAAGATACATGTCATTACGCATGTGGTAAACGCAACTACCATCATGTATTCTCCTGGAAACACCTAACCACCCATTTCCATGAGCCAGCCCACAGTCCCCCTCCAGCGGCACGGAATCTTCTACCCCGGCTTCCTGAAAAAGCAGCGCGGTGCCACGCCGGTCTATGGTGTCGAGGAGCAATCCCGCATCGAGAGCACAGTCGCCCAGCTTCTGGCAGTCCCAACCACCTCCAAGAATCCGGGTATCCTGCTCGGTCTCATCCAATCCGGGAAAACCAAGACCTTCCTCGGGGTAACCGCCCTGGCCTTCGACAACGGCTACGACATTGCCGTCGTGCTGACCAAGCCCACCACGGCGCTTGCGAAACAGACCTACAAGCGCGTCAGCAAGGAATTCGCCGAGTTCATCGAGGCCGATCAGGCCAAGGCTTACGACATCCTCGAACTTCCCGAACGCCTCACGCAGTTCGAGCTGAACCAGAAGCTGCTCTTCATCGTCAAGAAGCAGAAGCACAATCTGGAGCGCCTGGCGCAGGCGCTGCTCGTTACCTACGCGAAGCTCGGGCAGAAGCGCATCCTCATCATTGATGACGAGGCGGACAACGCCTCCATCGGATACTACGTTACCAAAGCCGGTGAGTTGGAGCTGCGCACCATCGCCGGTCAGATTGACGACCTCCGCCAGCAACTCCCGGCGGCCTCCTTTCTTCAGGTCACCGCGACGCCCTATTCGCTCTACCTCCAACCCGAGGACAAGCCGCTCGGCCTCGACATCGCGCCGGTCCGTCCGAAGTTCACGGTCCTGGTGCCGGTGCATCCTGAATACGTCGGCGGGAATTTCTACTTTGAGGATAGCAAGGATGCCACCAACCCGGCTCGTTACGTCTATCACGCGATCCCGGGCGAGGAACTCGACATCCTCCGCCAACCCGATGGCCGGCGGTTCAAGACCGAGGACTGCCTCACCAGTCCCAAGGTCGCCGGCCTGCGCGCCGCGTTGGTGACCTTTCTCACGGCCGGCTGCCTGCGCCGAATCCAGGACGAGCAGAACAACGAACGCCCGAAGCGCTTCGCCTTCCTCTTTCACACCGAGGCCGCCAAGGCCGCCCATGCCTGGCAGGAGGCGGTCGTGCTCGCCTTCGACGAGCATCTCCAGGCCGAGGCCCAGGCCCAATCCGCTCTGCTGCGCAGCCTGGTGCAGGCCGCCTATGACAATCTCTCGGCCTCAGTCCTTGCCGCCAAGCAGTCGCTTCCCACCTTCGGAGAGGTTTGGAATCGGGTCATCGCCGCCCTCACCGGCGGCGAAATCATGATTACCAAGGTCAACTCCGAGGCCCAGGTCGCCGCACTCCTTGATGAAGAGGGCCAGCTTCGCCTTCGCACTCCGCTCAACATCTTCATCGGCGGCCAGATTCTCGACCGTGGCATCACCATCGCGAATCTCATCGGCTTCTACTACGGCCGCGATCCCCAGCGCTTCCAGCAGGACACCGTCCTCCAGCACTCCCGCATGTATGGCTTCCGTCCCACGGCCGACCGGGCGGTGACCCGTTTCTACACGGCTCCCCACATCTACGCCGCGATGCGTCGTATGCACGAGGCCGACTCGGCTCTGCGCGAGCGTATCGACCGCGGTCTCGAAGGCGCCGATGGCAGCGTCACCTTCATCGAGCTCGATGAGAACAACACCATCGTGCCGTGCAGCCCGACCAAGATTCTGGCCTCGAACACCACGACCCTGCGCCCGCACCGCCGCGTCGTCCCTTCCGGCTTCGAGACGGATGTGAAAACCCGCCTGCGTCCGCTCACGCAGGAACTCGACAACCACCTCGCCGCCCTTTTGGGCGCGCTGCCCGTGCCTGGCACCAACCCCGGACCGACGGACATTTCCCTGGCCGAGGCGCTCGACCTGCTGGAGCGCATCAACCCGGCCTTCGTGAATTTTGCTCCCGGCTATGAGGGCACCTGGAACCTGAAGGAATACCAGGCCATCCTCCGTCACCTGAGCGATAATTCCCCGAATCCAGCGAATCGCGGTCGCGTGCTCATCATGCTCCGCACCGGCCGCAACGTGTCGCGCAAGCCGTCCGCTGGTTCACACGCCGAGTTCAACGAACCCGACACGACCCGCACCGACATCGCCCCGGCGCGCCAGGCCGCCGTGGACCTGCCGCTGCTCCTACTCATTCGCCAGGAGGGAACGGCCCAAGGCTGGAGCGATGCCCCGTTCTGGTGGCCGGTGATTGTCACCCCGGAGCGGATGCGTCCGACCCTTTTCGCCCACGACAAATAATCATTACCATGTCCACGCCCCAACTTCATTACTTCCGTGCCGTCCCTCGCGATTGGGCCAATTGCCCGCCGCTCGCCAGTTCTTTCCAGAGCTTCGAGACAATGCTCTTTATGCTCGCCCTTCATCGCCACCCGGCAGCGGTAATTGCTTGTCAGTCGGCCATCGAATCGGCGCTCAAGGCGCATCTTCGCGCCAAACCGCGTGCGCAGATCAACGTGGCTTCATCCGTCACCGCTTTGGCGAACCAGGCTTATCGCCGCCTTGGTGAGTTTCCGGCTCCTCGCATCCTCGACCTCACCAATCTCCGCAACGACTTCATACACTTTGGATTTAGTCCGGAAGACGACCGGCGCGCTATCACTCAGATCCTAAAAACCGGTCTGCCTCTGCTGCTCGCGATCTACGCCGATCTTTTCGATATTTTTCTGGACGCTCGTGCTATTCGACCTGATTTACGCGATATTACGTCGCTCACGACGTCCGAGCGCGACAGAGTCGCGCTGGTCCCCGAGTTTGGTGATCAGGTCCGTCACGCATTGGATGTGTTCGCCCTCGTCAAAGATCAGCCTCACATCGACCCGACCTACTGTATTCACGCCCTTGCTTATCTCGTTGGGCGCTCGGTCACGGCCAACTTCATGTCGTCGGCTGAGCGTGATCTTGCCTTTGGCGACAAGCGAGCCGACCGAGCGTTTGAAATCGAGGAAGGGAAACGGTGCAGATTGGAAGGCATTTTCTCGGAAAGCTGGCGTTTCAATTGCCCCATCTGCGCAGAGGGTGCTTCGGGTTTCGTGTGCGAGGTGGTCGAAGAATCCGATTCTCGTCATGGGTATTCTGTCCGGCGTGGCGCATGCCCATCCTGCGGGTTTTCTATCTCGCCCGACCATCATCATCTGGCTGACGTGTTGCTGGCTGCACAGCTACCTGCCGCTGTCATTGCCATTTCTTCGAGGCAATAAGATCATGTCCCGATCCCGCCGCCGTAACGCCATCTGCGGCATCACCACCGCCCGCTCCGAAAAGGCCGACAAGCGCCAGGCCGCCGTGGACCTGCCGCTGCTCCTACTCATTCGCCAGGAGGGAACGGCTCAAGGTTGGAGCGACGCCCCGTTCTGGTGGCCGGTGATTGTCACCCCGGAGCGGATGCGCCCCACCCTTTTCGCCCACGACCGGTAACACCCCCATGTCTCGCTCCCGTCGCCATACGCCCATGTGTGGGATCACCACCGCCCGCTCCGAGAAGGCCGACAAGCGCCAGGCCAACCGGCGGCTTCGTGTGCGGTCGCGCTCCACCACGGCACACGTCGGTTCGGACTCCGCCACCGATCTGATCTGGCCGGGTATGCGCGACGTATCCAATCCGTGGAGCATGGCGAAGGACGGCAAACTCCGCTTCGATCCTGCCCGCTGGCCCCGCCTCATGCGGAAATAATGATTTAGGTTCGTCAACCGCTCTGCAATCGCGTGTAAATCGTTCCGCCTGTATGAGTGTCCCGCTTTCGACCCAACAATCCGCTCTGCTCGCCCTTATCCCCCGCGATGGCTCCGCCATCGGCAATACGATGTTGCGTGAGCAACTCGGCTGGAATGAAGCCACCTATGCCACGGTGCGCGATGAGCTCGTCGCCGCCGGCATCCTCGAAAAGGGCAAGGGCCGTGGAGGCTCCGTGCGCCGGGCGAGCGGTGCAGGCCTGACGCCTGCTGTTCCCACAATTCCGCTGGTTGATTCTGTCGGTTCACAGGCCAATCGCATGGAGCTTTTCGCTCCCGACGAAGTCGAATCCGTGATTCCCGAATTGGAGCGCGCCCGCCGGGCGGCGGCCGACGCGGCTGACGGCAAGAAAGCGAAGGCCGCGGGGGCGACGCCGGTGACCGAGCACCGTTACACCGCGGCGACCCGCAAGAATTTGCCGACGGCGGGCGATGCGCTGGGGCATGTCGAGGAGGCCGATAAAATCACTTACGCATACGATCCGCACCGTGCGCCGGTCCTGCGGTTCAACGAGGCGATCAAGCGCCAGCGCGCCCTGCTCGACGAGGCGCGGCGGCGTCCGCTGACGGCGGCGGAGACGGAGGAGCTGGCCGCGCTCCTGGAAGCTCCGCAGCCGTGGCTGGAGTGGGCCGGCAAGCAGGAGCAGCCGGACTTCGCGGTTGATCCGGTGGCGCTGCACATTCACGAGCGAGTCTCCGCGCAGGCCATTCTGCGGGCGGTGCGGCGCGAGGACATCCAGCGCGATCTCTTCGCCGACACCGCCCAGTCCGCCAAGGAGGCCCGCGCTTACTACCAGCACGATGTCGCCTGGGCGAACCGGCTGATTACCGGCGACTCGCTGCAGGTGATGACCAGCCTCGCCCGACGTGAGGGCCTCGCCGGGCAGGTGCAGATGATTTATTTCGATCCGCCCTACGGCATCAAATTCAGCAGCAACTGGCAGAACGAGGTCGGCAAGCGCGACGTGAAGGACAAGGACGAGGACCTCACCCGCGAGCCCGAGATGATCCGCGCCTATCGCGACACTTGGACGCTCGGGGTTCATTCATATCTCGCCTATCTCAAACAGCGTCTGATCTTGGCGCGCGAATTGTTGAAAGACACCGGTTCGATCTTTGTGCAGATTTCGGACGAGAACTTGCACCGTGTGAAGGCGGTGATGGATGAGATATTCGGCGCTGAAAACAATCTCGGTCTAATCGCGTTCCGAAAGACAACTGGACAATCAGGCAACTTCCTTCCCGAAACCAATGACTATTTGATCTGGTATGCTCGCGACAGGGCAGCAGTCCATTTTCGGCCGCTGTTCCAAGCCCGGGATGGTGGTGGATGGGTCAACTATAGTTTCGCGATGGGCCCCTGTGGTGAACTCAAGCAGTTGTCCACAGAAGAAGAAAATGATTACGCGAAGCTACCTGCTGGTTATCGCGTCTATCGTCGCTCGCCGCTTACATCGCCTTCAAGC
>WBZX01001881.1_pt1 | contig 15029 bp, 13 predicted proteins | sample 5204211 | NCBI WGS metagenome assembly WBZX01 (sample SAMN12344362, study PRJNA552823) | activated sludge metagenome | biome: Activated sludge suspended growth; feature: Nitrification reactor; material: Wastewater; isolation source: activated sludge from nitrification reactor of wastewater...
CCGGTCCCATCAGCTCGCCCCCGTCATCTTCGTATGGCTCTTCTGCCATTCTCGGATGATGAAGATCAGCACCAGACCGAAGCAGCCGAGGCCGATGGCGATGCTCATGAACAGCGAGTAGTTGAAATAGTATCGTCCCGAGGCCGGATCGTAGATCGTGCAGAAGTATTTGACGCGGTCGATGAGGCGCTCCATCGACGCCAGCGGCGTATCCCGCTTGAAGACCAGGTTCTTCAGCGGCTCGACAATCAGCGGCGGATCGAAAACCGCGCCATAGACCTGCTGATAGAGACGCCCTTCGGCATCGACAAAGCTGACTTGCGAGAGATGATCGAAGCCACCCGGGCGGCTGTAGAAGGCGAAGCCTACTGCTCGTGCCAGCCGATCGAGGCTGGCCTCGTCTGCTGCGAGGAAGGACCAATTGGAGAGATCGGCGCCGCGAGCTTTGGCGAACGACTTGAGATGCTCAGGCGAATCCTGGCGGATATCGAAACCGATCGTCACCACGGCGAAGCTGTCGGCACCGAGAGCGTCGCGTGCCACCTTCACCGCCGGCACAAGGTTCTCGATCAGCGTCGGACATACGTCGGCACACCCCGTGTACATCATGGTGACCAGCAGCGGCTTGCCGCGGAAGTCGGCAAGCCGCACTCGGCGCCCCGCTGTATCCGTGAGTGCGATATCCGGCAGGTTCCCGCCAATGGCCGCTTGGGATTGCTGCACCGCCTCATGTGCACGATCGACTGCCACAGCACTATTCACGCTTCCGCATGCAATGCCCAACCAGAGCATGACGACGACATGAAGGGCCGATCGAATGCCTCGCATCAGCCCCCCATCATCGAAAAGCGATCGGCCGCAATGCCGACCAGAAGCAGCACCAACTGACAGAGCGACGCCAGGAAGTTCTGGATTGCCCGCCGCCGGGTCGGCTCCTGCACGAGGCGGACGCTGGTCAGCGTGAATAGTGCTCCGCCGGCCGCGGCGAACAGCAGGTACAGCGGCCCCTTGCCGTAGACGGCAGGGACGAGCGAGATCAGCGACAGCGACACCGTGTGGGCCAGGATCACCTGTGCCGAAACCTTGTCGCCGAAGACGACCGGCAGCATGGGCACACGGTTGGCGGCATAATCCTTATGGGCGGCGATGGCCAGGCTCCAGAAGTGCGGCGGCGTCCACAGGAACAGGACGATCGCCAGGAGGATCGACTCCATTGGCAACGTCGGATTGACGGCGGCGGCCCCGGCCAGAACCGCGAAGCTCCCGGCTGCGCCGCCGACAACGATGTTCAGCCATGTTCGCCGCTTGAGCCACATCGTGTAGATGACGGCGTACGTGAAGGCCCCCATGAACGTGTAGAAGCCTGCCCAGGCATTCGTCGCCAGCACGGCCATGCTGACGGCGCATCCGAGCAGTACGGCGATCCCGGCGGGCCAATAGACATTCGCGTTGAGACGTCCGCTGGCGAAAGGCCGCCCCGAGGTGCGGGCCATATGTGCATCGAGATCGACCTCGAACCACTGATTCATGGCTCCGGCGGCGCCCGCCGCCAGGAACACGGCCAATGCCAGCAAGAAGGCCCGCCAAGCCTCCGGCAGCGGTCCCGGAGTCATCGCAATGCCGCCGAGCGCACTCAGCATGATCGAAACTGCAATCCTGGGTTTGAAGATGCCCAGTAACTCACTTGCCGACAGGGATGCCGAACGCGCTCCCTCCCGCTCGCGTACCATCGCGGTCATGATCTACCCCCTCTAACTGCGGCGGAGGGCCGGCCGGCTCAAGCCGGCCCTCGCGACCTCGGATCAGCCCATGGGCCACAACTGCGAGAGGTACTTCCAGTTGACGAAGTAGTAGAGCACGAAGGCCGTGAAGAAGAGGGACACCAGGATGTAGGTGCCCGGCAGGTGCCACGTGCCGGCATCGCCGTAGGTGTGCACGGCATCCGTCACCTGCTTCTTCGGCATCGGGCCCAGGCTCTCCACCACGTTCTCGGCCGTCACCGGCTTGCCCCACAGCACCGTCGCCACGGCGATGATGACGTAGAGCGCGCCTCCGATGGCAGCGATGATGGCGAACATGCCGTTAAGGCCCAGCATCAGGAAGGCGGACGCCGAGTACTTGAACGAGAATGCCGCGTCCGCGAAGCCGATGTCCCAGTGCCGGCGCGAGACGCCGAGAGTTCCCGCACCCATCATGAACAGCGAAATACCGGCGACGCCGATGCCGAACAGGTAAGGCTGCCATCTGGCGAGCGTCGGGAACATCACCTGCTTCTGGAAGATCAGCGGCAACACCAGGTAGGTCAGCGCCATGAAGGCGAGCGTCGTTCCCGCCACGACGGTGGCATGGAAGTGGCCCGGCACGTAGATGGTGTTGTGCAGCATCAGGTTGAGCTGCTCGGTTCCGAGCACGACGCCCGAGATGCCGCCGAGCACACCGAACATCACCACCGACAGGAACATGCCGGAGAATGCCGGGTTGCCCCACGGTGCCCGCCGCAACCACTCGAAGGCACCACGCGTGTAGCCGTTATTGCGTTGCGCGGCCTCGATGGCCCCCGGCACCGTCATCCCGTGGATCATGGAGCCGAGCACTGCGAGGTACATCATGTAGGACGTATTAAAGACCTTCCATTCCGGCGACAGCGCCGGCTCGACGAGCAAGTGATGGGCACAAGCCAGCTGCAGGAACAGAATGTAGAGGAAGTAGGCGCCGCGGCTCACCTTCTCCGACAGCGGCTTGGCGCCGAGCAGCACGGCAGCGATGAGGTACCAGATGGCGACGTGCGCAGAGACGTTGATCTGCTGCGAGGAGTGGCCCATGCCCCACCACACCAGCTTGTACATGAGCGAGTTGATGTGGGAGATATAGCCAAGTGACCAGAGCCACGTCGGGATCAGGATGATCGCACCGGCCGCGATCGTGAAGATCGCGATGATGCACGCCACCAGTGCTCCGAACGTCACCAGAGGAATGGATCCCTCATAGGTTCTCTCGTCCTTGGCGATGACGAGCGTGCCCAGGAACACCAGGCAGCCGAGCAGCGCGCCGACGGCGAACAGGATCAGACCAAGATAGAAGTTCGGGCTGGCCTTCATCGGCACGTAGCTGGTGAACATGACGCTCGAGTCGCCCTTGAGCACCGCAACGTTCGTGATCAAGGCGCCGATTAGCATCAGCGCGAAGCCGAGCCAGGCTACTTTCGGCGTTGCCAGCCGGCAATTCAGCAGCACCGCCGAGGCAAAATAGAGCACCGCCATCTCGAAGAAGATGATCCACACCAGCAGCACGTCCAGGCCGTGTGCGGTCAGCGCAAGATAGAACATGTCCGCAGACAGGAGGTGGACGGCCTGCCACCTCGTCAGCGCGACCAGTAGTCCGAACGTGCCGCCGATAGCCAGGAACACAATGGCCGCGACAGCATTGGCCTTAATCAGAGCCTGTGCAGCAAGGTCGATCTTCAGGCCCGATGCCGGGCAGGTCCGGAACGTGGCCTTTATTCCGCCGATGATCCGGTCGTCGATTGCAGTTATCGCCATGACGGCCCCTCCCGATTAGCGCGCCGCGCCCTTTTCAACGACGTTGATGCGTCCCACCATCGTGTGATGCCCGATGCCACAGAACTCGTTGCAGACGACGCTGAACGTGCCCGAGTCGGTCGGGGTGATGGTGAAGACGTGCTCAATGCCGGGATGGACCTGGATGTTGATGTTCACCGGCTGCAGCGAGAACCCGTGCTGGTAGTCCATTGACGAAAGGTGCAGCCGATAGCTCTGGCCTTTCTCGAGTTCGAGCGCCGGCCACCACTCCCAGAGGCGGGCCAACATGTAGACGTCACCGCCGGCCGGCGGACGCGCTACGGGAATCTTGGTCGTTCCCTCCTCGCGTACCTTGAACTGCTTTGCGAACTCCTCGGTGCGCTTCTCGAACACGCCGGGATCGATCCTGTAAGCCGCGGTCGACAGGTTCTGGCGGCCGTTGATGTGCCAGTACACCATCATGACGAACATCACGATGCCCCACAGGAAGGCGATCACGATCCAGACCAGCTCACCCTTGCCGATCGGTTCGCTCCACCAAACGCGGTTCTCCGGAGGATGAATAGCCATTGCACACCCCTTATTTTGCGACTGGCATTTGAGTGAGCTCGATCACGCCCCAGATGATGTAGAAGACGGTCGGGATCGTGACGCCCAGGAAAAGCAGTAGAAACGGATTATCGAGCACTCTCTGCATGAAAGGAATTCGCACCGAGCTGTCTGGGCTCGATGAAGTCGCTTGCTTGGCCTCGCTTCCCACGGCTAGCCTCCCCTGATTTTTGGACAGTCCTTCGTAAGTGTCTTCCTCTATTTCTGTTGCAGGTGGTGCAGCCGCCCACGTCCGCACCAGGCGTTGCCGGCTTGAGGCCGGTAGTGGCGCTGGCTGCGTGACGAGTAGGCAAAATCCTGCATCTCGACTGATATTCCGGCGAATAATTGTGCCACTTAACCAAAGTCAAGTGAGCCAATCGAACAAAATATCTGCATTATTGAAAATTGGGTGCAGTGCAAATATTGCAGCGCAAGTGCGATGGGTCAACCGAAAGTAAAAAAAGTCGGTGCTTCGAATATGTTGCCAACTGGGTCCGCTATTGCTGCGCCGCAGAAAGGTCGGAAGCCAACCATTCGCGAGCTCAAATCACCTATTTCAATAGTCAGCTTTTTAGCGCCAAGCGCTGAAGGCCGAGTCGCTGGCGACGACGCGGGGCGCGGTGTTCGCTGGTCCGGCGGTGGCACTGCCATCCTCAACCGTTGCTGCACCACAGCAAGGTGCTGACCATCCGGGGCGATAGCTACCGGCTGCGTGCCAAGCGTAGGAGCAGTCTCATCAAGCCGCCGCCCAACGCGCTCACCGGCACGCCGATAGCGCAGTTGCACGACCGCGATGCCTGGCTCGCCTATGCTGCAATCACCTGCTTGGAGTTGCGAGCCCTCCATAGGTCATTGATCCGCAGACGTATTTTGGGCATAACATGGGCGCGATGTTCTGGTCTGAACTCTAACCCATTGAAATATTGGTCGGAGCGGGGAGATTCGAACTCCCGACCCCTTGCTCCCGAAGCAAGTGAAGAACCGAGGTGCGAGGCGCGGGCCTCGGTTCCGCAGGAAGGTCTTGCCTTTTGGCCCCGGTCTTGGACAGTCAGTAAGTCCTCGAAACGTCCGCAGGGAGACGAGGACCGCCATGAAGCTGACCGACGCCACGATTGCCAAGCTCGCGTTCACGGGCAAGCCCCAGTTCCACCGCGTGAAAGGCTGCCCCGGCCTGATCGTCTCCGTGGGCGCCACCGGCTCCACGTTCAAGTACCAAGGCAGCGTCGGCGGGAAGACCACGCGCATCACCCTCGGGCCGACGGGCGAGCACACCTTGGCCCAGGCGGCTGTGTGGGCCGACGAGCAGCGGCGGCTCTGCCGCGCCGGGCGGTCGCCGCACAAGCCGAGCGTGGCGCCGAACACGTCGGGCTGCCCGACTGTGCGCCAAGCCTACGAGTGGCACCGGGAGCGCATGGTCCGGAAGAACGCGGCCAAGTTCTCGCTCTGGCAACTGGACGAGCACCTGACCCGGTTCCTGTCGCCCTGGATAGACGTGCCGCTCGACCAGCTGACCAAGGCCCAGGTCGTCGCCCGCTACGAGGAAATCTGGGAGAGCTCCGGCCCGAGCACGGCTGCGCACGTGATGCGGAGCCTCCGGGCCTGCATCAACACGGCGACCAAGCGGAGCGACGCCACCTTCGGCAACCCGACCTCGGCCATCGACTGGTACAAAGAGCCGCCCCGGAACAACGCGGTGCCATTCGACCAGCTGCCCGACCTCTGGGCGAAGATCGAGGCCATGCCCAACCCGACGCGGCGCCTGTACGCCAAGTTCTCGCTGTTCAGCGGCCTACGCCCAGGGACGGCCAAGGCGCTGGAGCGCCGCTGGGTGGACCTGCCCGGGAGGAAGATCGTCGTCCCCGCCAACGCGATCAAGACGCGGCAGGAGTGGCGGATGCCGCTGAGCGAGCCGATGGTGGCCATCCTTGCCGAGGCGCTGCCGCTCCACCCGCGCAACCCGCGCATCTTCCCGATTGTCTCCCACCGCGAGCCCTCCCTGGGCCACTGGGGTTACGCCTTCCGCAAGACCTTCCGGACGGTGTGCGCAGCGGCGGGGCTGCCGACCGAGATCGCCCGCCACCTGATGGCCCACTCGGTCCAGGGCATCGATCGCCACTACCTCGATCACACGCAGCTGTGGCCGCAGTTGCTTGACGCCCAAGCACGAGCCTCGGCGAAGATGCTCGAACTCATTGCGCCGGTCGGCCGAGGGCAGTCGGAGGCGGGAGATCGTCGGCGGTCGAGGGGAAGGCCCTCACCGGAGCAGGATGCGCAATCCTATGGCGAGTAGCGTGTCGCATTTATTTCCATCGGTAGCACTAGGAAATGTTGCCGAGTTGGTAGGGCCTTGCAGTTCAATGGACACCTGATAAAATATTTAATAGTGCGTGCCTGCGTGCAGATGGCGGGCGAACTTTGTTGGTGATTCTTGGAGGATCGATATGTCATTCAAGTTCCTTTCACTCGCAGCAATGAGTCTACTTGCCGTAGCGCCTAGTGCTTATGCGAAAACTGACATGCAGGGATTCCGCATCGGCATGACCAAGGGAGAGTGGCAGTTAAATGTTGCAAACATAACGCAAGATCGATTGACGCGCGGTGTCCGGTGTCAAGTAATCGAAATTACCAAGCCAATGATTTCCTATGCCGACGAGCAGGGCCGAATGTATAATTTGATTTGCGGCGATGCGCTTCGGGACGGATTTGGGTTTGAGTTTACTTCGCCGGGAAGCGATGGACAGCTCTTAAGAATATCATATCAGTTTAGTAGCTCGGAAAGTGTGGCAGACGTGCGCACACAAATCTTGCAGCAGTTCGGCCGAAACAACGGAGATAGGCGGATTCCCCTTCCTAACCGCCAAACCGGTAAGGTGGATAGCTTCGTGGTCGAAGAGGGGTGGCTGCTGGAAGCCAATGTCGCGTTGCAGATAGATGTAACTGGGCGCGGCGAGGACGCCGGGCGTTCTCGCGCTTACACAATTTCGCTCCGCAATTTGAGCGCGGAGAGGGCTATAGTAGTCTCTAGAAACGCAAAGATACGGGATGATGCGCGCTCAAGCTCGCCAATGCCAAAGTTTTAAGCGCCACACCGTTGCCGTCGGGCCGAAATGGAGCGAACTTGAGATTGGGTGCACATTGGAGGCCCGACCGTCTCAAGTCTCATCGGTTGCTTCCTCCGGCTGTGCGGCGGCGACTGCCTCGTCGGGGATCGCGCCCAGCGGAGTTGCAATATAGTCGCGAACCAGCTGCCCTATTTCAGCAGGCGACTTGGCGTTCGGCTGGTGCTTTGCAACGCGCTTTCGACCAGGGTGGAGCGTGTCCCACAGCGACCGCTCTTGGTCGTTTCTCCCCTTGCCTTGGGCATTGTTGCCAAATCCAAGGAGGGTGATTGTGCTGCGGCGTGGAATTTTGACCCCGTTGGAGGGGTGATCGGCGTCCAAAACTGACCCCTTAACCCCTCGGTCTGAGGCTTTCCCGCAGGCGAATCGGCTGCGGGGCGAGACGGGATGATCACAGTGGACACGATCGGAAGGGTGCGGCGGGCGTATTTCGTCCAGGGCCGGAAGATCAAGGCGATCGCGCGCGAGTTGAAGCTCGCCCGCAATACGGTTCGCGACATCGTGCGGGCCGGACGGGCAGCGGAGGCGACGGAGCGGCGCTACATCCGCGAGCATGTCGATCGGCGCCTCGCGTTGACCCCTTACCGGCACTGCGACGCGACCCCGCTGCTCGAGCCCTCCGTTGCTCCGCTACGCTGCGCAACTCCGCTCTCGAGCAGCGGGAAGCCTAGGTCCTCAAGGGGTCAACATTGCACGCCGATATGGGGTCAAGGTTCCGAGCCGATTGACACCCCTCGACCCCGTCCCCCTGGGCGACGAGCCCAAGGCACGACCGGCCCGTCCCGAGCCCCGCGAGCCGCTGATCGACGAGGACGTGCTGGCGGCCGAGCTTCGGATGATGGTTGAGGCGTTCTGCCGTGAGCACCCGTACTTCGCGTGGCGCAACTCCATCGGCTACGTCGCCAACGTCCAGGGCAAGTACCGGAAGTTCTCCCGCCGGACCTACTACCAGCTGATCGCCAACTTCATGGCGGCGAACGGCTACCAGCGCCGGGGCGTGATGCACGAGCTTGTCGCCGACCGGGTGCGCACGGCGCTGGCCGCGCGGGACCTGTGACGGTGCCCGGCTGTATTTGCCGTACACAAGATTGGGTGTCCCCGAGGCGGGAGCTACCTAATGGTTACCTCGTGCGGCGTGTGGATCGGCTTTCACGATGGGCTTGAGTGGAGAATAGGGGAAGTAGCTTTGTTTGACGTAGGCAGCTGCTCCTCCAACACACATCAGAGCCACGGGGAAGTAGATGAATACTCTTCGGCCAACCTTCGTGCCGAAGGCAACAATTGCAAACCAAAGAATAGCATGCCCGATCAAGTATGCGACAATCGCCCATAAGGGCACTACTACGATCACCATATTTAGTCCCATCCTAGAATTTAGCTGCTACGTCAGAAGCCCCCAGGTCCCTCGGCTGCCATGCTCACCGCTTCCCGATTGTCCCTGAGCGTCTGTTACCAGAGGGGGGTGGGCGAGACAATGCGGCGCAAGCGGACAGCCGGTCTCGCACTGCAGTCCGCGTGACGGTCCGAGGGTGACGACGGTCAACCGTAAGATTTGGTCGGAGCGGGGAGATTCGAACTCCCGACCCCTTGCTCCCGAAGCAAGTGCGCTACCAGGCTGCGCTACGCTCCGATCCGACCTTATCCAGAGCCCTGGGGCGGCTCTGTGTTCCGAAGCCGTGGCGGCTCCGGACGCGGAGCCGGTGCTTGTCGCGGCGAGCCGCAACACGACTCCGCCGAGGCCAGCCTTGCGGCCTGCCTCGCGGGAGCGCGCTTCATAGCAGCGGCCCGGCGGTGCCGCAAGAGTCTCTTTGACGTCCGTGTGAGGGGTGTTGTCGCGGCGCTCGCGGGCTCCGCCGCGAGCGGTTCGCAAGGGAGCGCGGCGTGTGAGGGGGAGTGACGCCGTCCTCATAGGAAGACAGTGGACGGGCGGGGGCTTGCGCCGATACTCCCGCCGAACGCCGAACGCCGAACGCCGAACGCCGAACGCCGAACGCCGAACGCCGAACGCCGAACGCCGAACGCCGAACGCCGCCTAGGCTACGGGCGGGTGGTCGCCGAGCGTCAGGGCGCCCTTGGTCTTGGCCTTGGTCTCGGGCTCGACGTGGATGACGACCTCGGCGCCGGCGATGCCGGCCTCGAGCGCCTCCTCGAGGCGGTCGCAGATGACGTGGGCCTCGGCCACCGTCATGGCGCCGGGGACGACGAGGTGGAATTCGATGAAGGTGGCGCGGCCGGCGTTGCGGGTGCGGATGTCGTGGGCCTGCAGCGCGCCGCCGCCGTTGGCCTCTATGCAGGCGCGGATGCGTGCCTGGATCTCGACCGGTGCCGCCTCGTCGAGCAGGCCGCCCATCGACTGGCGGGTGATCTCCCAGCCGGCCCAGAGAATGTGCAACGCGACGAAGGCGGCGAGCAGCGGGTCGAGGATGTGCCAGCCGGTGAGCGTCGCCAGGATGAGGCCGGCGAGCACGCCGACCGACGTCGCCACGTCGGTCAACAGGTGCCAGCCGTCGGCGACCAGGGCCGGCGAGCGCCAGGCCTTGCCGCGCGAGATCAGGAACCACGACCAGACGGCGTTGAGGGCGGTGGCGAGGCCGTTGAGCGTCAGGCCGAGCGGGGCCTCGACCAGGGTTCGCGGGTGCTGGTAGGCATCCCAGGCCTCGCGCAGGATGAGGATGGCGGCGATGACGATCATGACGCCCTCGACCACGGCGGAGACGTACTCGATCTTGTGGTGGCCGAAGTTGTGGCTCTTGTCCGGCGGGCGGGCGCTGATCTTGACGGCGACCAGCGCGGCAATGGCTGTCAGGACGTTGACGATGCTCTCGAGCGCGTCGGAGTAGAGCGCGGCGCTGCCAGTGATTTGAGAGGCGATGTACTTGATGACGAGGACGGCGATGGCCACGGCGATGCTGCCCGTGGCGATGAGCGCCAGATAGCGCTCGCCGCCAGGGGGCTGGCTTCCGAGCCTCGGTGTCGTGCCGGGGGTGGTCATGCGGGCCGCTCTCCTCGGCGCCCGTTTGCCAGAACCCGGCCGCGGACGCCAGTCTCAACTTGCCGCGCCGTTCCTGGTCCGGCGCAGGGCGGTAAGAGGACGGTTTTCCACACCGCTGGCCGGGCGGCGCCTCGCGGCGGCCATGCGAATCGTCGGAGATGGACGGATATCCGCGCGGCGACCGGCCGCGTCGGAAATGAACCCACGCGGAGGCGCGCATGGCCAATTTCACCACGCATATAGCCGCGGGAACGCTGGTTGCCGGCGGGCTCGCGACGCTGACGCTGGCGGCCAACGTGGTGGCGCCCGAGAACCTGATCGCGGTGACGATGGCCGGCGTGCTCGGCTCGGTGCTGCCGGACATCGACCTCAAGGATTCACGCCCGAGCAAGGCCATGTTCGCGGGCCTCGGCATTTTCTTCTCGTTCGCGGTGCTGTTCGCGTTCGCGACAAAGTACTCGATCGCGGAGCTGTGGATCCTGTGGCTCGGAACCCTGGCGGCGGTGCGCTACGGCCTGCACAGCGTGTTCCATCATCTCGCGGTGCACCGGGGCATCTGGCATTCGCTGCTGGCCGGCGTGTTCAGCGCCGTGCTGACCGCGGTGATCTTCGCCAAGGTCCTCGGCAAGCCGGACGGCGTCGCCTGGCTGGCGGCGGGCTTCATGCTCATCGGCTACATCGTGCACTTGACGCTCGACGAGATGTACTCCGTCGACGTCATGGACACGCGGGTGAAGTCGTCGTTCGGGACGGCGCTGAAGCTGATCGACAGCCGGCATCCGAAGGCGACGGTGGCCATGCTGGCGGCCACCGTGGGGGCGATCCTGGTGGCGCCGTCGACCAAGATGTTCGTCGATGGGATGTCGTCGCAGTCGATGTGGGCCGGGCTGCAGCAGCGCCTGCTACCGGGCGAAAAGTGGTTCGGACTGGTGGCGCTGCGGCGTCAGGCCGGGGTCGAGCCGGCGGCGGCCGGGGCGGGTCCCATGGCGCAGCCGGGCGCCAGCCAGATCACAACCGGGTCGCTGCCCGAGCGCGGCGCACCGACGCCCGTTCCGGCCGCCGCGGCAAGTGGCAACGCCGACGGTGCGCAGCCGGCCGCGAAGTGACGGCGGGCGGACAGATCCTGGCTCGCGCGACGGGATCAACACATAATCCCGTGCCGGGCCCGCGGCCGACTCAGTGGCCGCCGCTCCGGCGCTCGAGGCCGCTCAGGTAGCTATCCAGGAGGTCCTGGACCATGGGACCGGCGGTCTCGGTGGTGACGTTGCCGAGCTTGTCGGCGGTGGACAGCGACGTGATGCCGTGCACGCCCGCCCACAGCACGCGGGCTGCGCGCTTCACGTGGGCCTCGTCGACGTTCTTCAACCGGAACGCCAGCGCCTCCTCGACCTGAGTCAGGAGATAGTCCAGCTTGCTGTGGTACCAGGGCGGGATCGGCGCGCCCGGGGGCATGTGGTGCTCGAACAGCAGGTTCCAGAGTTTCGGGTTCTCGTGCGTGAAGCGCAGGTACGCCATGGCGAGCTTGATCAGGCGCTCCTCGGGAGGCACCCCATCGGTGGCCGCCTTCAAACTCAGCGAAAGTTTGTCGAGCAGCCGCGCCTCGATGGTGAGGACCAGATCGTCCAGGTTCTGGAAGACATTGTAGAGAGTGCCCGGGGAATAGCCGATGGCGCGGGCGATCTCGCGAGCCGAGAGGCCAGCCAAGCCGCCTTTCTCGATGAGATCCGTCGCGGCTTCCAAGATCAGCTCTCGAAGCTCCTCAGGCGTATGGACTGACCGCCTTCCCATGCTATTGCCGGACTCCCCTGCTTCCCCCCCCCTGGGACACATCCCAGAACTCTAGACATTAAGCGAGCGATCCGCTCACGCAAGGTGGGAGCGCCTTCTCAAATTTAGAAACAGATTTTTCCGGATGGAGCGAAATGCCAATGTTGACGGCGCCGCACGGACTTGATGCGGGCCGCAACAGGCGTTCGATGACGATCGCGCGCCTAACTCAGCTGAAGCAGTCCGAGACGCAATTGTTGCCCATCTTGTCGACGCAGCTGCTCTGGCGCGGGCTGTGGGTCGACTTGTCGGTCCAGGTCGAGGCGCCCATGTGATTGCCGGTCCAGGACGTGAACAGGGGCGTGTAGCTGTACTGGGTCTCGACGATGACGACGCTACCGCCGGCGGATATGAGGCCGGTCGGCAGGGTGTAGGTGCTGCAGCGCGAAGGGACGGAGATGCCGCCGTAGGAGTAAGCCCAGTCGACCTTGGTCTGGGTGGCATTCGAGGGGTTGGCCTTGACGGAGATGACCTTGGCCTTGAGCGTCGAGGAGTCGTAGGGCTGCATCAGGAAGCTGACGATAGTCATGATGGCGTTGAGCTCGGTGTCGTTGACCGTCGACTCGCGGGTGATGAGGTCGCCGGTCATGGCGGTGACCATGCCGAAGCGGCGGTCCATACTGACCGCGCGGCTGACCTCGATCGAGCCGAGGAGCATGATCAGCAGGACGGGAGCCAGATGGGCGAACTCGATCGCCGCGGTGCCTTTGCGATCGCGGGCGAGGCGGCGGGCGTGAGCGGAAAGGCCGGTGAGCGAGCTTTTCAGTCGGGCGAGGAGCATGGCGGGTACTCTTCTACTGGGCGGATCTGAGGCCGAACGGAGCGGGGTGGGGCCTGCCGGCCTGGAGGCCAGCATGCCTTGTCAGTTGAAGGGTTCGGAGCGGAACGTCGCGGCGGCCTGAAGCAGGCGGGCGCCGCCGGCCATGTTGCCGAGCGGGATTATGGGGACGACCTTGGGCAGATCCCACTGGTAGCAGACGGTGACGAGAACCACGACGTTGGCGCCGCCGGAATAGGTGCTGACCGAATCCGTTCCCTGGCCGGTGCCGTTGGCGAGGGTGCTGTCGACCTTGAGGCAGCCGTTGGGCGTGATGTCCGACCAGTTGGCGCCCTGCTGGATGTGGACGGTCAAGTGGCTGTCGCACTTGAGGGGGGCGGTGGCGCTGTCGCAGATGGACTGCTTGAACTGCTGGATGGTGGTGTTGGCGCCCTGGGCCTGGCCGGTGCGGATCAGACGGGCCGCCGTCTCGACGCCATGCTCGAGCGAGTTCATGGTGAAATACTGCAGACCCGTCATCATGATGCCGAAGATGAACAGGAGGAATGGGGCCGCAAGGAACGCAAACTCGAGCGCGGTCGCGCCGCGCTGGTCCCGGCGCAAGCGGCAGGCCAGGCGTCCGAGGTAAGTCTGGCGCCCGCGCTCCGGCCGGACGACCTGGTCGCGGATGGAGGTGCTCGTGGTCATGGGATTCGCCTCGGATGCAACGCATTCACATGGCGACAAATATAGAGAAACGGCTCTGAAATATTGGTTGCCGGGCCGTTGATTGCGAAATCGGGGTAAATGTCCGATTAACGGATATGCGCAATCGGGGCAGCTAAAACGCCCCGGCGGCGTGAGCCGCGAGACTCATACATTATATATAGACGTCGCTGGGCTTCCAGGAACGTAAACGGAGCGGACCTTGGCGGCCGCTCCGTGTTGCCTCAGGCACGACGCCAATGGCGGGCGTGCTCACTGGCCGCCCTGGTTGCCGGTGTCGCCGCTGCCCTCGGAGAACTTCATCTTCTGCTGGGCATGCTTGGTCGCCGTGTCGAAGAAGGCATTATCGTCGCCGATGGTGATGGTCGGGTTGCAGGACGGCGTGCAGGCGTAGGACTGGCGGGCGCCACCCTTGTGCAGGTTGACGATGCGGCGCTCGTCGCGCTCGACGAGGATGCGCTGGTCCTGAATGACGTTGCGCTCGGCATCGAGCGCGATGATGTTGGTGATGCCGAACGACTTGCCGGTGACGACCAGCAGATTGCCGCCCTGAATCGTCACCTCGGCGATGGTGGGGTTGCCGATGATGACCTCTGTCGGGTTGCGAGGCAGGCGCAAGATCTGCGACTGGTCATAGCGGACGACGAGATCGCCCGCTTCGGCACGCCATGCTCCGAGCGCGAGAGCGGTGACGAGGCCGAGCCCGCCCGCCAGAACGGTGCGGCTGAACGAGATCCTTTTGGCAGTCACTTTCGGCATGGGGCGGGGTCCTCAGGGTGATCCATCGGGCCTCATTCGAGCAGCAAAAGATGAATGAACTGCAAACGGTCGTTTTCCAATGGCGCACGGGCTGGCCGCGACCCAATACAGCAGCTCGGGCGTGGCAGCCGGGGGCAGTCCATCGCACCGTGCACCGTGCTTTGCACCGGAGCGCATCGATGATGACGCCGCAGCCTGCTCGTGCGTAACCAAATATTGACGCTGATCGACATGAAGACCAATCGCTTCTTCCGGAGATGTTCTTGCGCTATGCTTCAGTAAATCGGCCCCGATCATGTAATACTTGAGATGTTGTAATTTCGATCCACCCCGGGGCGCGCGGTAACCGAATTGAAGTTCTGTGTTTTTACTTCAGTTTACCTGATTACGCACCTTGCTAAGCCTTACTAATGTCCTCGTTCCGCGCTCGAATGCGTGCGTTTGCAAGGGGGTGGCCATGGCACGCAATCGCATCCAGTTGCAGAAGGGTCTCTCGGAGGCCCGTTTCCTGGCTCTCTACGGCACGGAGGAGCTGTGCCGGGCGGCAGTGGCGCGTTGGCGCTGGCCCGACGGCTTCGTCTGCCCGAAGTGCGGCGGCCGCGAGCACTGCATCGTTGGACCGCGTCGCCTCTACCAGTGCAACGGGTGCCGCCGGCAGACCTCGCTGACCGCCGGGACGCTGTTTGATGCCACCAAGGTGCCGCTGACGACGTGGTTCC
>WBZX01001883.1_pt1 | contig 15019 bp, 10 predicted proteins | sample 5204211 | NCBI WGS metagenome assembly WBZX01 (sample SAMN12344362, study PRJNA552823) | activated sludge metagenome | biome: Activated sludge suspended growth; feature: Nitrification reactor; material: Wastewater; isolation source: activated sludge from nitrification reactor of wastewater...
CGCCTGCGTGATGACCAGCGCGGACAAGAAGAAGAAGGAGCGCAATCTGGTCTACCTGCCGGGCAAGGGAGGGGCTTTCTACTTCAGCAGCTACGGACGCGATGGCAGCACGGGACGCGACATCTACCGCAGTGAATTGCTCACGGACGGCACCTTCGCCACGCCCGTGAAACTCGCCGGCTACATCAACACGGACCAGGACGAGAACTATCCGTTCATGCATCCGGATGGCAAGACCTTCTACTTCAGCAGCAAGGGGCACAACAGCATGGGCGGCTATGACGTGTTCCGTGCCACCTACGATCGCGGACTGGATGCGTTCGGTCGTCCGGAGAACCTCGACTTCGCGGTGAACACACCGGATGACGACATCTTCTACATGGTGGATGGCGAGCAGAAGGAAGCCTGTTTCGCAAGTGGCCGCAACAGTCACCAGGGTATGCTGCACGTGTATCGTGTGGCCACCGCGCAACAACCGTTGGTGATCACGGTGTTCAAGGGCACCTACGCCAGCAGCTTCGATCAGGATGACCGCAAGGCGCACATCCTGGTGGAAGACGCGCTCACGCATGAGCGGGTGGCGGATGTGCGCACCGACATGAACGGTAACTACGTGCTCAGTGTACCCCGCAGCGGCACGTACCGCTACGCCGTTGAATGCGGGCCGGGTGGTCGCACGCACACCGGCACTGTGGAGGTTCCCAAGCGCGATGGTCCGCGGGCTTTCCGACAGGAACTGGTGCTGGAACGCAAAGGCGACCTGGAGCAATTGGTGATCCGCAACTACTTCGAGACACCGCTGGAGGATGACATGGTGGCGCTGGCCTTGGACGAGATCAAGCGTCGGGCACGACTGGACGTAAGCACCAGCGAACCGGTGGCACAGGTCGAACAACCTGCTACCGACGCTCCGAAAGGTGATGTGATGACCCGCGCCGGATTCACCGGTGACGTGGACAAGGCTGCTGCCGTGGCATTGGCCAAGGAAGATGCCGCTCAGGTGGAGAAGGAAGCGGCCGACCTGGTGACCGAAAGTCGGGAGGCCTACAGCATTGCGGTGGAAGCAGCCTACGAGGCGGAGCGAACGGCCACCGAAGCGGCGCGCTTGGTGCAGGAGGCGGCCACCGCCGAGACCTCCGTGCAGAACGATCTGATGGTGCAGGCCGCGCGCATGCGCCAGCGTAGTCGTGAAGCGAACCTACGCGCACGTGCGGCCTACCGCACGGGCAAAGACCTGGATGCGTTGGCCATGACCAAGAGGCAGCAAGCAGCCACCTCCGCCAAACTGGCCACCGATGTGGCCAAGGCCGTTGCTACCGATCGTGATGAAGAGACGCTGCCCGTGCTGGTGCGATTGCGGGAACGCTTGGATGCGAAGGGTAGTCCGGAGGCCGACCCCGATGCAGCGGAGAGCGCGCGCCGTGCTGTTACCGAACACGAGAAAGTGGTGGAACGCGCGATGCAAGTCGCTCGCACCAAGCGAACGGAAGAGAACGAGTTGACGGATCGCGTGGCCCGCTTGAAGCGGGAGATGGACGAGACCCGCGCCCGCTCGCGCAAGGAGGAATTGGGCCGGGAGATAGCGGGCTATGAGGAACAACTGTCGTATCTGAGGAAAGAAACCGCTGAGGCTTTCAACAAGGCGGCTGCGCTGGAGAAGGAAACCGCGACGTTGCGGGGCCAGGCATCCCTTACTCGGCACCTTACCAACACTACCGACCACGGTGCAGGCACCGACTTGGATGGTGCGCAGGTGGAGCAGCTTGGAACGCGTATCGCCGGCACGGATTCGCGCATCGCTGAACTGCCCATTGACGAGCGCTTCGAGGCGCAGCTTGCGATCAGTCCCGGGGAGGCGGAAGCCCGCACCTTCGATTGGGACCTCGCGTCGGCAGGCAGTGCGACTGGGACCGAACGTGTCGGGACGAACGCCATCGAGCGCTCCGCGACGAACGACGCGCAGGTGGCCGGTACGCGCACAACGCCGGTGGAACGCGCTGAACTGGGTGAACGTGCCATGGGTACGGCTGCCGTGACGGAGGTGGCTGGGACGACCACGGACGATCGCTCCACGGACATGGCCGAACAGCCGCTGACCACTGCGCAGGTGGGAACGCCGCGCACGGATGCTGGTGAGGGTGCGGAAGGAGTCGTGCCAACGGAGGTGGCCGCTGGAACGGTTGAAGAGCGGACAGCGGACCAAGGTGGTGTTGCGAGCGCGGAACGATCCGGCGCTAGCGATGGCCGTGCGACCGATGGAACGACACAGAACGGCAACGACGCGGCAAGTGCACTACAAGAGGCGCCTGTGAGCCACACCGCCACGGAGAATGACCGCTTCCTGTTGGAGAACCAGCGCGCGGAACTTGCACAATTGGCGGCGGCCGAACGCAACAAGGCACGTCGGGATAGTTTGAATGCTCGCCTGGCGGAGGTGGACGCGGCGCTCACGGTCAGCGCCGTAGAGCCTACCACCAGCACCGATCCCACGAAGGATCCGGAACTGACCGATACGGAGGGCGTGGACATGACCCGTCCTGCGCTGACGTTCAACGCTGCGGCCAAGGATGAGCAGATCGTCCAGCAACTGTTCGCCGATTTCCGCACGGATAGCATGCGGGTTGCGCAATTGGCGGATGCCGATGAGCGCGCTTCCAGCATGAATGGATTGGAACTCATGCTCGCCGACAGCCTGCGGGAAGAGATGACGCGGCAGGTGGCCATTCTGCAACTCGCTCCCCAGCGGGCGGAAGAGGTGTTGCCGCGCGTAGCTCGGCTGCGCGCCATGCGCGAAGCGCACCTCTCCGAAGGGGAACGTGTGCTGGCCCAACGGCGGGAAGAATTGGCCACACTGGCGCCGACGCAGCGTGCAGGAACCGCCGAGAGCCTGCGGTCCACCACGGCCGTTATGCAAGGTGCCGATCCCATTCGCGATCGTTTCGTGGCAGTGGACCGCTACGCACAGAACGTGTATGCGAGCAAGATCGAACACCGTTCCACGGCGAAGGGGATGGATGAGGCCATCGCCTTCAAGGAAGCGGATGTGGCCCGATTGCAAGCGCTGGGAACCGAAGTGGACTCCTTGGAAGCGTTGCTCGCAGAGATGCCTGCTGGACGCGAGCGTGACAAGATCCGCAAGTCGGCCGACCAGTTGATCGATGAGACACTGATCGTGCGCACCGACATGGGCCAGCGCAGTGCCTTCTTGAGCAAGGAGGAATGGCGCACCGCCACGGACAGCATGAAGGTCTTGGAACGCAACGTGGCCCAACGTGCCCTGGCCCCTGACGAACCCTTGGTGCTGATGGCCCAGGGCATGCGAAACGACGCCACGCAGGGGATGGAGCAGGCCGCACAATTGCGCAAACGCGCGGACCGCATCGATGACATCGTGCAGCGTGATAGTCTGTATCGCGAGGCCTATCGGACGGAATTGGAAGCGCTGCGTGAAATGGATCGCGCCCTCACGGTGCAGAACCATCTGGCCGGTGCAGACCACGTGCGTGGCGAAACGTTGACCTACGAACAAGTGGCCTCGAAGGTGCTGGGTATTCCGCTGACGGAGGAGGAGCCACTGCTCGCCAGCACGACCAAGACGGCTGGAACTGGTTCGGATGATACCGCGTCCGAAGTGGATGCTCCCGAACAGCCCGAGGGCCAACGGACAACTGTTGAAGGATCCACAGCTGCAGAGGTGGCCGGATCCGGAACCCAGGTGGTCGACGACGGCACCGCGAATGATCGGAACATCGTTGCAGAACAGCCAGAAGCCGCAGCTGCGACAACGGAGGCCGATGCTTCGCGAGCCGATGGGGGAACCGCGCTTCCGCCCGGAGATGGGGGCGGGCAGGAGCCAGTGGTCACGAACGACCGTGTCACGGAAGCCGAAGGGACGGTGGGGCAGCCTGCTGGCGCCGTCGATGCATCACAGGCGGCCGCAGCCCAGATCGCCTTGGCTGAACGGGGACTTGAACCTTCCGATCGGGTGCCCGCGCAGCTGTACGAGCGGTTCCTTGGTAGTGAATCGGCAGCCGTCATGATGGTGCCAGAGGGTGAACTCCCGGATCCGCAGTTCCTGAAGCAACGCGGCGAGCGGGCCGCGCAGGACGCTGCACGAGCAGAGCAAGCCTCCTTGGTGGCCGCGGACCGCGCGGCAGCGTATGCGGACAGTGCTGCCACCGCTGGAAGGAAGAAGGAACGAGAGCGCTTGGAACTCCTGGCCGCACGTGAGCGCCAGCTGTCGGATTCACTGCATACCGCTTCGCTCGGTCTGGCGGAAGAGGCACGAAGCGCCGAACGCATGACCGCAGAGGCTGAACAGGCGCGCCGCTTCCAAGAGCGTCTGGTGAAGTACTACTACCTCACGCCGGAAGAGCAGTTGATGGTGATGCAGAACGAAGACCGCAGTCGCTATTTCCAAGCGAAGACCCGCGCGCTGGAGCAATATGCAGCGGCGGATGATGCGGCGGGTGCGGCGGAGAGCAACCGGGGCGTTGGTAAGGTGCTTCAAGACCAGGCACGCGCCGCCGAGCAGCGTGCGGCCAATGGTGGTATGCCCGCGGCAGAGGCGGCCGAGCGGTCGCGTATCCTCGGCGAACGCGCGGCGATCCTCTTCGAGCGTGCCGACTCATTGGACAATGTTGCAGCCAGGTTGCGCGGCGCAGCAGGTATCAACGAGAACCAGGCGGGAGTGATGCTTCAAGCCATGCCTGCCGAACGCAGCAGTGACATCATGGCCATGGAAATGCGCACCCGGCGCACGGAATCCTTGCTGGCCGAGGCGCGTGATCAGGCCGGTCGGCAGCAGCCAACTCCTCCGCAGCGACCAGCTGAAACGGAACGCGTGACGCCTTCGACAACGGAGCCATCAGTGCAGCCGCGCACCGAAGTGGAACCCGCTGCTGTGCCCTCTGCGGCGACCAGCGCCCCGGAGGTGCTTGTGGCAGACGTGTTCGAGCTGCGCCCACCCGCCGAGCGTCGGGAGGAAGCGATCGCACTCGATGCTCCATTGCCCTCCGGCATCGTATTCAAGGTGCAGATCGGGGCTTTCCGCAAGCCGGTGCCACAAGAGACCTTCAGCGATATGACGCCGGTGATGGGCGAGACCGTGGGGAATGGCTTGGTCCGCTACACGGCAGGCCTATTCACCGGATTCGAGCATGCCGCCAACGCCAAGGACCTTGTGCGCGATCGCGGTTACCGCGATGCCTTCGTGGTGGCCTACAAGGACGGCAAGCGTATCCCCTTGGGCGAGGCCATGCGTATGGAGCGCGCGGCCACCCTGTTGGCGCAGCAGGATCCCGCACGCAGGCCGGAATCCGCATCCGTGGTCCGCAATGTCCCTGTTCCTCCGACCTCCGAAGCACCGGCCGTCCCGATCGAACGACCGGCATCGGTGGTACCTCCTGTGGCAGAGCCGGATGCGGCAGCGATCCTGGCCACCTATCCGCCAACGGCAGAGGAGGTCATGGCACGCTTCGCACCCGCGCCTGATGCGACCAGCTACTACAACGTTCCAGGTGCTGCTCCGGCGCGCCAAGTGGAGACCATCAAAGGCCTGTTCTTCACCGTGCAGGTGGGTGTCTACAGCAAGCCGGTCCCGCTGGACAAGCTCTTCAACATCACACCGCTCAACAGCGAGCGCACGGAGACAGCCAAGGTGCGCTACACCACGGGCCTGTACCTGGACTTGGAGCGGGCAAGGCTGCGCAAGGATGAAGCCGTCGGGCTGGGGGTGAAGGATGCTTTCATCACCGCCTACCTCAATGGCAAGCGCATTCCCATGCGGGAGGCGGCCGCCCTGTTGGAGAAGTTCGGACCGGCCATCCTGGCCAAGCCTTGAGGAGGCCGGTATCACGACGGGGGCACCTACTTTTGCCCTGTCATGTTCACCACCTACGATCCTGAAGAAGCGCTGCTGGAGGAGGTCCTCCTTGAATCGGGCCCTATCCGTGAGATCATCCTGCATAACGATGACGTGAACACCTTCGAACACGTGATCGATTGCCTGGTGGAATTCTGCGGTCATGACCCCATTCAGGCGGAACAATGCGCCTGGATCGTGCACTACAATGGAAAGTGCAGTGTGAAGCGGGGGACCTTCGATCAATTGGAACCGCGTTGCACTGCCCTGCAGGACCGCGGACTTTCAGCCGACATACAATGAGAACGACCTATTCGCGTGCGGCCATCGTGCTGCTGGGTGTCCTATTGATGCAAGCTTGTGCTCGTGTGCCCATCACGGGGCGTCGGCAGATGAGCTTGGTGAACGAGGGGCAGCTGATGACCATGGCGGCAGGCCAGTACCAGGAATTCCTTGGCGAGAACAAGGTGGTGGCCGCTAGTGATCCTCGATCCAAGATGGTGGCGACCATCGGCAGGCGCATTGCCGATGCGGCCACCAAGTTCCTGGAGGAGAACAACGCATCGGACCGTGTTGCCGGCTTCCAATGGGAATTCAATACGGTCGATGACCCTACGGTGAACGCATGGTGCATGCCCGGGGGCAAGGTGGTGGTGTACACCGGCATACTGCCCGTTACCCAGAACGAGACCGCGCTCGCTGTGGTGATGGGGCATGAGATCGCCCACGCCATCGCACGGCACGGCAACGAACGCATGAGCCAGGGACTGGCAGTGCAGTTCGGTGGCGCCGCCATCGAGGTGGCCGCCGGGCAGAATCCGAGTCAAGTGAACAACCTCTTGCTCCAGAGCTTCGGTATCGGGTCCCAGTTGGGCATGCTCGCCTACAGCCGCAAGCACGAGAGCGAAGCCGATAAGATGGGCTTGGTGTTCATGGCCATGGCTGGTTATGATCCGCGCGAAGCCCCCAAATTCTGGGAACGCATGAGCGCAGGTGGTGGCCAGGCTCCTCCGGAGATCTTGAGCACCCACCCGAGCGACGAGACCCGGATGCGTGATCTGGAGGCCTTCATGCCAGAGGCACTGAAATACTACAAGCCCCAGTAGCCTCGCCCATGTCGAGGGCCGGGTGCCGGTACCGTCGCTACCATGTTGAATTGGAAGAGGCCCTTCGTTGAAGTAGGTAAGCTGCTTCGTGTCGCGGTCCCTCTTCTCGGGCGCCTGTCGCGCAAGGTCACCTTCGTTTCCGGGGCACTGTTGCTCATCATGCTCGCACTGGCCTGCACCCGCCTGCCATTCGACGCGCATCGGTGGTTGGGCACGGCTGCAGGTGAGTGCAGCGCGCCTTCGGACGTGATCTTGGTCCTGGGGGGGAGTGGCATGCCCTCCGGGCCGGAACTGGTGCGCATGTACCACGCTGCCGAGTTGGCGCGGGAGTGGCCCGCTGCAAGGGTGCTCTTGGTGCATCCGGGTCCGCCCTCCACCTTGCTGGCCATGCAAGATGAATTGGTCTGGCGTGGGGTCTCCAAGGAGCGGATCCAGTTGCTGAACGAAGGCAACAACACGCGGGAGCAGGCGCTGCTCGTGCTAAAAGCCCATTCCGGTAGCACCAGCGTGGCGGTCGTCACCTCCCCGGAGAACATGTATCGAACGGTACGCACGTTCCGAAAGGCAGGCTTGGCCCACACCTGTGGCGCCCCTGCTTGGGACCATGCCATGTTGCACAACTTCGACTACGGGCACACGGCCATCGGCGGCAGCACGTGGGTGCCCGATGTTTCCGGCAGTCCGGGCCTGCGCTACACCTTCTGGAACTACCTGAAGTTGGAGGTGACCTGCCTGCGCGAATACGTCGCCATAAGCTACTATTGGCTCAATGGCTGGATATGATGTTCGTTCTATTTGGATCTCTATCTTCGCAGCCGCTTTCAGGGACCCGTAGCTCAATTGGATAGAGCATCTGACTACGGATCAGAAGGTTTGGGGTTCGAATCCCTACGGGTCCGCGAGCTGGGAAGGCGCCGAAAGGCGCCTTCCTTCATTTCGAACCGTTCGTGCGCAGGGAACGGTCCATCACCAAGTCAGTGTTCACGGACCGGGTGGTCCGTCGATTCAATGGGTGGCCAGCTTGGCAACCATTTCCTGGGTCAGGCTGCTCGCATCGGGTCCGTAGGCGTTCACCAATATCCCCTTCAACCCGTGGCGTTCCGATCGGATGGCGTACACGATGCTCTGATCCTCCGGGTCGCTATTCCCCTCGAAGCGATGGAACTCGTCGATGTGGAAATCGGCGGGGTCCAGGCTAAGGCCCCGGGCATCGCACACCAAGCAATGCTCCGCAACGGAGAGGTCATCCGTGTAGCCGCGTCGTTGCAAGTCGGTCACGGCCTCCGAGAGGGTGGAGTAGGCGGGTGTGCTCATGGGTGCGCGCTGAAGTAGAAGTAGTAGAAGAGCACGGCTGTTCGCTGCTCCACGCCGTCTATTCTACCAATGGTCTTGCCCGAACCATCATAGAGGTAGTCGCCGTCCGTGCGCCCCATCGTGCGACCGCTGCCGTCATAGACGTACTTGCCATCGATACGGCCGATGGTACGTCCACTGCCATCGTAGAAGTAGTTGCCATCGGTGCGGCCGATGGTCTTGCCGGAGCCGTCGTAGATGTAGTTGCCATCCAGTCTTCCGATGGAACGCCCGCTGCCGTCGTACACGTAGTTGCCATCGATACGACCGATGGTGCGTCCGGAGCCGTCGTAACAGTACTGGGCATTCACTCCCGTCGTGCAGGTCACGACCACAAGGAATACGCCGAGGCGCAACATCCGAGACTAGTTGCCCAGCGACTTGTTCGCTTCCAACATCTGCTTGATGCCGCCAACACTGCTCAGCACGCCGGTGGCTTCGTAAGGCATGTAGATCACCTTGTTGTTCTGGCCACTGGTCATCTCCCGCAGCGTTTCCAAGTACTTCATGGCGATGAGGTAGTTGGTGGGGTCGGCATTGGATCCTTTGATGGCCTCGGTGACCAAGCGGATGGCCTCAGCCTCCCCCTGTGCACGACGGATGCGGCTTTGCGCATCGCCCTCGGCCTCCAGGATCTGGCTCTGCTTCTGTCCTTCAGCCGTGGTGATCTGCGACTGCTGGATACCCTCGGCCTGGAGCACGGCAGCACGCTTGCTACCCTCTGCATCGATGATCTGCGCACGGCGGTCCCGTTCAGCACGCATCTGCTTCTCCATGGCCTCGCGGATGTCGCGCGGCGGGTTGATGTCCTGCAACTCGACACGATTCACCTTCACACCCCACTTATGGCTCGCTTCGTCCAGGATCTGGCGCAGCTTCATGTTGATGGTGTCGCGGCTGGTGAGGCATTCGTCCAAGTCCAGTTCGCCGATCACGTTGCGGAGCGTGGTCTGCGTGAGCTTCTCGATGGCCAGCGGCAGGTTCTCGATCTCGTACATCGCCTTCACAGGGTCCATCACTTGGAAGTAGAGCAGCGCGTTGATCTCGGTCATCACGTTGTCCTTGGTGATCACGTTCTGGCGCGGGAAGTCGTACACGGTCTCGCGCAGGTCGATGCGCTCCTTCTTCACGAACTGCACGTACTTGTTACCGTCGGGCAGGTCGCGGGTGAAACGGAACACGATCTCACGTGGCTTGTCGAAGACGGGTATGATCACATTGAATCCTGCATTGAGCGTTGTGCGGTACTTGCCGAATCGCTCGATCACCATGGCTTCGCTCTGTTGGATGATGCGAACGCCTTTTGCGATCATGAATACCACGAAGAGCGCGAGGAGGATGAGGATGATGGTTGCAGTGCTCATGGTTGGGTAGGAGGGGAGTTCGAAGGGCTAAGCTTGTTCGATGGCTTTCACGACGAGGGTGTTGCTGTCCACACGCACCACCTCTACGAGGTCGCCCACATGGAGGACGCGGTCGGTGGTGCATTCGGCCCGCCAGTCGTCGCCAGCCACGGAAACGCGGCCCAGGCGCAGGCCGGGTTCGAAATCCTGTGTCACCCTGCCGCGCTGGCCTACGAGGGCGTCATTGTTGGTGCGCACGCCATTGTCCTTCCACATGCGCTTCATCAGCAGGGGACGCAGGGTGAAGAAAGCGATGAGCGACACGATGGAGAAGCAGATGAGTTGCACCGTGGCGTCGGCACCCAATGCGGCGGAGGCACTGGCGGCCAGGCAGCCCATGCTGAGGCAGAAGAGGAAGAAGCCGGGCACGAAGATCTCCGCGATCAGGAGGATGATAGCTGCCCCCGCCCACCAATGCCACTGGAAGAATTCCATTGTTCGTCGTGTTCGATGCCGAAGATAGGCGGCCATCAACTGCCGTTCCTGAGGTGGGCGGATGAACGGCGTGGCGCGCTGATGAGCGTCTGGACCGGTCGTATGCGGGGCCCCTCGTGTACTTTCGGCGCCGTATGAAGCAACGTCTGATCGCCTATTTGCGCACCTCCGAGGGCCGCGATCAGCTCTTCACCTACTTCACTGAGGGGATGGCGCTGCTGGGCATGGTGCTCACCTACCGCCTCGCAGCTCGGTCCAGCAAGGAGGACCTGGACCTCTACGTCATCGCCCGGCGTACGATCGCCTTCGTGTTCCCGGTGGTGCTCATGGGCGCCATGGTCGGACTCACGCGGTTCACCGCCATGAGCGCCTCCGCTGAACAGGCCCGGCGCTATCTCCGCGGAGCCCTTTCCTGGGTGCTGCCGCTGGGAGCTGCCATCTGGGGGCTTTGTGCGCTCTTCGCCGAACCCCTGGCGTGGGTGGTGTATGGTAGCGGTGAGGGCACTCCGCTCATGGCCCCGCTTGGCGCCATGACCCTTGGCATCGCGCTGCACGGTGTCGCCTACGGCTTCCTGCGCGGGCGTGGAGAGGTGATGCTGGCGAACGCGCTGCAACTCTTCGTGCTCGCCATAGCACCGTGCCTGGCATTCGTCTTCTTCACCGATATGGCCGGGGTGCTTTGGTCCACCGGGCTCGCGTGGGTCATCTCCGCGCTTCTTTCGGTAGGACGTAGCATCTTCCTTCCATCGGGCAGCTATCGCCGCGAGGGGGCTGAACTATTGCGCTACGGCCTGCCGCGCGTACCGGGTGATGTGGCGCTGGGTGCTTTGCTCACCATACCGGGCTACGTGGCGCTGCGCACGCATGGCATCGGCATCAGTGGTGAGGTCGGTTTCGGTGCCACCTTGCTCAACATCGCCGCGGCGGTGTTCTCCCCGGTGGCGTTGCTGTTGCTACCTGCGGCCTCGGCCCAGTTGGCCGATGGTGACCACGGCGGCCTCGCCCAACGCATACGTCGCATGTCCAAGCTCATCCTGCTGGCATCGGTGGCGCTCATGGTGGGTTTCGAATTGGTGGCCGCGCCCTTGTTGGCGCTTTATCTCGGTCCCAACGGCGCGCAATACGTGGATATGTCCCGGTTGATCTTCCTCGGGGCGTTGCCGTTCGCGTACTTCAATGGCATGCGAAGCCTGCTCGATGCCTATTTCCGCACTCCGCGCAACGGGGTGAACCTGAGCACGGCCTTCGTTGTGCTGCTGGTCGGAAGTGCCGTGCACTTGTTGGTGCCGACACCTTGGTACACCATGGGCATCGTACTGCTCGTCGCGCTGCTGTACCTCGGTTACGCCACCTGGCGTGATGTGGTGTTCGTTCGCAGTGAACTCGAGCGGATCGCCGCGCGCGAAGCGGACGAGATCGGCGTGGTGGTGGTGATCCCGGACAAGGAGGAGGGCCTCGCCTATGTCGATTCTAAGCAACAGGCGGCTGACCTCACGCAGCATGGCGCGCGGGTCACGCTCTTCCATTTGGAGTCGCGCACGTCCCCGGCGGAATTATGGAGGTCGCGCCGGCGGTTGAAGAAATTGCTGCGTACCACGAGGCCCGATGTCGTGCATGTGCACTATGGCTCGGTAGCGGCGCTGCTCACGGTGCTCTCCAGTTCGGTGCCCGTGGTGGTCACCTTCATGGGCGATGACCTGGACCGGAGCACGGTACCCGGTGCCGTGCGTTCCCGGCTCGGAGGTTTCTTCTCGCAAGTGGCAGCCTTCTTTGCAGCGGGCATCATTTGTACCGATGCACGGGTGCGCGAGCACCTATGGTGGCGCACAGCGGAAGCCTATGTGATCAGTGAGCAGGACCCTGCGAACGAAGCACAAGGGGTGCTGGATCACCTGCGTTCCGTGGCGTTGCACAAATCCCCCTTGTCGTGAAGGTGTTGCTGGTGTCCGCCGCGAGTTCGGTGCACACCATGCGCTGGGCGAATGCCTTTGTGCAACATGGGCTCATCGTCCATCTGGCAAGCCAGCACGATCCTGTGGCCGGTTTCGATCCTGCGGTGCGTCTCCATCGATTGCCCCACTTCGGAGGTCTTGGTTACTGGCTGAACCGCTCCGCATTGAAGCGCATCATTGCCGAAGTACGACCCGATGTGGTGAATGCGCACTACGCCTCCGGTTATGGTACGCTCGCTGTGCACACCCCGCAGGCACCGTTGGTGCTCAATGTGTGGGGGAGTGATGTGTATGAGTTCCCCGACACCAGCGCGTGGCACCGCAGGTTGCTCTGTCGGAACCTTCGGCGCGCGGATGCCATCGTGAGCACGAGCCATGTGATGGCCGAACGAACTGCTGCCGTCTGCCCTGCACTGGGGGCCATCGCGGTCGTTCCTTTCGGTGTGGATGTGAAGAAGTTCGCGCCGACGTCCCGACAGCAGCGGGATCCAATCGTGGTCGGCACGGTGAAGACACTCGCGGAGAAGTACGGCATCGACACGCTCATCGAAGCCTTCTCCTTGGTCATTGAGCGTGCACCTTCTCTGCCTTTGCGCTTGCGTATCGTGGGCGGTGGTCCACAACGCGTTGCTTTAGAGAAGTTGGCGGCCAGCAAGGGCATCGGCGCACAGGTGGACTTCATCGGAAGTGTGCCGCATACATCGGTCCCTGCCGAGTTGAACGAACTGGACGTTTACGTGGCGCTGAGCCGCACGGATAGCGAGAGTTTCGGTGTCGCGGTCATAGAGGCGTCCGCATGTGCGCTGCCGGTGGTGGTGGCTGATGTGGGCGGTTTGCCGGAGGTCGTGCAACAGGACCGCACCGGTCGCGTCGTAGCGCCCGATGATCCCGCAGCAGCAGCAGAGGCGATACTGGGGTTGGTGCATTCGCCCGAGATGCGTGCCTCCATGGGCGCTGCCGGGCGTGAACATGTGCTCCGCGCCTATGAATGGGGCGCGTGTGTGCAACAGCAACTCGCCGTGTATCGAACGGCCATTGAACGGTTCAAGTCATGACCGCGCGCACCATGAACGACTCTTGTCGCGTACGCGTGGTGATACCATGCCGCAACGAGCGGGACTACATCGGGGAGTGTCTGCGCTCACTGGTAGCGGCGCACAAAGAAGGAATGTTGGTGGAGGTGTGGGTGTGCGATGGTATGAGCGATGACGGCACGCGCGAGTTGATAGCAAGTATGGCAAGCGTGCACACCTGGATCCACCTCGTTGACAATCCTGCGCGCACCACGCCTCAGGCGCTCAACATCGGGCTGCGCCCGGAAGGGTATGACGTCGGTATCATACTCGGTGCGCATGCGGAAGTGGATGAGGACTTCTTCCGAGCGAACAGGGACGTGCTCGAAGCACATCCGGAAGTCGGTTGTGCCGGTGGCATCATCGAGAACGTCTACCAGGATGCCACCAGCAGACGCATCGGCGCTGCCATGGGGCATCCCTTCGGCGTTGGGAGCGCGCATTTCCGCACGGGCTTGAAAGAGGGCTTCGTCGATACCGTGGCCTTCGGCGCCTACCGACGTCAGGTGTTCGAGCGTATCGGCTATTTCGATGAGCGCTTGGCGCGCAACCAGGACGATGAGTTCAACTACCGGGTCATCAAAGCAGGCTTCCGTATCTGGTTGTCCAAGGCGGTGCGTAGTCGCTATTACGTGCGGGGCAGCTATGGCCGGTTGTTCGCGCAATACCGCCAGTATGGTTACTGGAAGGTGTACGTGAATCGCTTGCACCGCACAGTGACCACGCTTCGGCAGTTGGTGCCTGCACTCTTCGTTGCGGGTGTAGTAGCTGGGTTGGTGGCTTGTCTAGCACTCCCGTTCCTATGGCCTGCGTGGTCCGCAGCGCTCGGCCTTTACGTGCTGCTGGCCACGGTTAGCGCCGTCCGGTCGGCGCGCGATCTTGCCGATGCGCCCGGTGTGCTCGCGGCCTTCTTGATCCTGCATGTGGCCTATGGGGTGGGCTACCTTCATGGCTTGTGGGAATTCATCCTCCTGCGTCGTGGGCCCGCAGCGAACGCAGCAGTCCTCACCCGATGAAGCGACAAGGGCTCAACAACAGGTTGGTCGGTCTCTTCACGGGCGATGCCGCTTCCGTGGGCGACCGCTGGCGCTTGCTGAGCACCTGCCTGCTGGCCTTCAGTCTGCCCTTGGCACCCATGGTGCTGCCGCTCTTCATGGCTTTGGTCGTGCTCACCTACCTGGTCGATACTCGGGTGTGGCGCATGCGACCGCTCTTGCATATCGATCTGAAAGCGCCAGCCACGTGGGCCGCGCTCCTCCTCGTTCTGCATGTGGTCGGCATGTTGTGGACTCGGAATACGGACTTCGGCTGGTTCGACATCGGCATCAAGCTGCCATTGCTCGTGCTTCCGTTGCTCGCGTTCTTCCGAGCTGTGGAGGGTAGGGGTAGGGATGCAGTGCTCTTCTCGTTCTGCGCTGGCAATATGGCTGCCGTGCTGTTGTGCCTCTTCAGTGCGGTGGTTCGCGTTACGACTCCCGAGGGTCAGGGCGCAGCCGAGTTCCTGAGCTCGCGGTTCTCGGTGGTGCTGCACCCCAGCTACTTCGCATGGTACCTGGTCACCGCCTTGGCTTGCTACTTCCTCGGTGGGTTGAAGCAGCGCCTGCCCCGCTCGGAAGGACTCGCTCTCGTGGGCATGCTATCGCTCGGCCTGTTGCTCACCGGGAGCCGTATGGGATGGATCACCCTGCCCATCCTACTCGTATGGGCTTTGGTGCACAACTGGCGCGATCGTTGGATCCGTGGTCTGCTGGTCACGGTCCTTTCGGTCAGCGTGCTCGGAGGCGCGCTGCTCACAGCGTTCTCCGCAGGTGTTCGCTACCGCGTGATGGAACTT
>WBZX01001884.1_pt1 | contig 15016 bp, 17 predicted proteins | sample 5204211 | NCBI WGS metagenome assembly WBZX01 (sample SAMN12344362, study PRJNA552823) | activated sludge metagenome | biome: Activated sludge suspended growth; feature: Nitrification reactor; material: Wastewater; isolation source: activated sludge from nitrification reactor of wastewater...
CGCCCATGTTCTCAAACTTGTCGGCGAGTTCGATCTCCTTGGCGACGGTGACGCCGTCCTTGGTGATGCGCGGAGCGCCGAACGACTTGTCGAGGACGACGTTGCGGCCCTTCGGACCCAGCGTCACCTTGACGGCGTTGGCGAGGATGTCGACGCCGCGCAGCATGCGCTCACGGGCATCGGCGCTAAAGCGGACTTCTTTGGCTGCCATTACTCAGTTCCTCTCGATGTCTGTATGAATGGATCGTTGAGAGCGATCAGGCGGCCTTCTTGCTGGCCGCTGCGGAACCTTCGACGATTCCCATGATGTCGCTTTCCTTCATGATCAGGTACTCGACGCCGTCGAGCTTGATCTCGGTGCCGGACCACTTGCCGAACAGGATGCGGTCGCCGGCCTTCACATCGAGAGCGACGAGAGCGCCTTTCTCATCCCGGGCGCCAGGGCCGACGGCGACGACTTCGCCTTCCATCGGCTTTTCCTTGGCAGTGTCCGGAATGATGATGCCGCCCTTGGTCTTCTCTTCCTCCGCGACGCGCTTGACCACGACGCGGTCGTGAAGCGGACGGAACTTCATGCTTCTTCCTCCAATGATCCTGGTTGAGCCTGCGCAGCCGGACGGCCGCGACGGGAAGGACTGCTGTCAGCACTCTCCTGCGAAGAGTGCCAACGCGCACCGGATTTAGGGTTGCACCCTGCCCGAGTCAAGGCGGCGAAACGAAGTCACTTCGCAACAGCAGCAATCATCCGGGAGTGCTGCTAAGCCATTGTTATGGAACGAATTTTGCTGACTTTTCGTTAGAGGTGCGTGACTATTTCCTGACGCGCCCCCTGTCAAGGAGTGCTGCATGGACCGTAGTTTTTTTGCGCAACTCAATAACTATCGCATCACGACGGCCGAAATTCTCTACTGGATGCCCGATCATCAGCACGTTCTGCAGAGCTTCGTCTGGCAGAATCTCGATTTGGCCCCCCGCTTCCCCGCTCTGACCAAGTTCCTGGACTTCTGGGAACACAATCTCGATGGCCGGCTACACCGCGTCCGCGTCGCCAACGCCGCCCTGATCAAGCCGGCCGAGTTCCGCTTTTCCTCGGGGCTATACGCGCTGCATTGAGCGAAGGGCTGCGCCGTATTCCGTGGCGGTCCGCTCGACGAGGTCCGCCACCGAGGGCACGTCGCTGACGCCGGAGACGGAATGCCCGGCGCTCCAGATGTCTTTCCAGCGCTTCGGATCGGGCTTGTCGCGTGCCGAGGCATTGATGTCCTTGGAGATGTCGATGGCACCGCGCACCGGCAGATTGGCGGGATCGAGGCCCGCCGCCGAAATCGAAGGCCGCAGCATGTTCGTCTCCAGCCCGGTGAAGGCGCGCGTCAGGAGAACATCGTCGAGCCGGCTGTCGACCAGCATCTGTTTGTAGGCATCCTTGGCGAGGCTTTCGCGTGTGGCGATGAACTTGGTGCCCATGTAGGCGAGATCGCAGCCCAGAGCCGCCGCGGCCGCGATGGCGTGGCCGTCGGCCATGCCGCCCGCCATGACCACGATGCCATCCCAGAAACTCCGCACCGCGCGCACGAAGGCGAAGGGATTGACCCAGCCGGTCTGACCGCCCGCCCCTGCCGTCAGCAGCACAAGGCCGTCGACACCCGCCGCTACGGCCTTTTCGGCGTGACGCACCGAGGCGATATCGGCCAGCACCAGGCAGCCGGCATCCCTCAGCGGCTTCATCACCGGCTCGGGAGATCCGACCGACGTGATGACGATCTCCGCCTTGTGGCGCAGCACCGCCGCGAGATCGTCGGGCACGCGCGGATTGGAGCGATGGACGATCAAGTTGGGACATACCGGCGCGGGCGTACGGCCGCTCTCGTCGGCGGCGCGCTTCAGATCGTCGTTCATACCGGCAAGCCAGGCGTCGAGCTCTTCGACGGTACGGCAGTTGGCCGTCGGGAACGACCCGATCACGCCGGCGCGGCAGGCCGCCGTGACCAGCGCCGGCCCCGACACCAGGAACATGGGCGCCGCGATCAGCGGCAGGCGAAGACGACTATTGAGATTTGCAGGCAGGGACATGACGGCAGCTTACCTCAGGAAGCAAAGGCGAGAAGCGCGATCCCGCCGACGACGAAACCGGAAGCGACGATCCGGCGAACGCCAAACCCTTCCTTGAGCACGAGCGTTCCCAGAACGGCGCCGAAGATCACGCTGGTTTCGCGCAAGGCGACGACCGGACCGAGCGGCAGGCTTTGCGCGGCGGCCAGGAATGCAAGGAAGCCAATCACCGAAATGACGCCTGCCAGCAGGCCGATTGGGCCACGATGCCGCGCGTAGGCGAGAAGACCGTTGCGTCGCGTCGCGAAGGCATAGACCACCATGCCGAGGCCGGTCACGATTTCCAGGCAGGCCTGGAACCCGAGCACTGTCCCGGCCGCCCGAACGCCGACGCCGCTTGAGAAACTATAGGCCGCAACAGAAACGCCGGTCGCCAGCGCAAAGCCCACGGCCTCGCTGCGCGCTCCAGCCCAGAAGGACAAGGCCATGATGCCGAGCGAGATCAGGCCGACGGCTGCAAGCTGCGCGGCACTCAGGCTTTCACCGATCGCCAGCGCCGCCACGACGGCGGTCACCACCGGCGCCACGCCGCGCGCCAGGGGATAGACGACGCTCATGTCACCGACGCCATAGGAGCGGATCAGCAGCGCGTAGTAGCCGAATTGTATGAGTGCCGTGAGGCCCAGCCATTTCCAGCTTTCGGGGGCCGGCCAATCGACGAACGGCAAGGCACAAAGGCCGAGGGTCAGACCGGCGACCCGGATCGCCACCATGGTGAGCGTGCGGTCGCCGGCCGATTTGACCAGCGCATTCCAGATCGAATGCGCAATGGCCGACAGAATGACGAGACTGTAGAGCGACGCCGCAGGCATGACGTCCGATTTGGCGGTGCGCCCTACCGGCGGTCAACGGCGCCGATGCCGTTGAGCCGCCACGCAGACAGGCTCCGAAGCAGGAGCCGCGAGGGGAAATCAGGCCGCCACGGCGAGGCCTTCCTGTTCCAGCACGCGCTTGACGGCAGGCCGCGCCTTCATGCGCTCGTAGTGGGCCGCGACGTTCTTCGGCAGCGGCATCTTCATGCGGCCGTGCGCCCAGAACGAGACGTAGAACAACGCCGTATCGGCGACCGAGAACTTGCCGGCGAGGTATTCCTTGCCCTCCAGCGCCTTGTCCATCAGCGCGAGGCCCTTCTCCATGATCTCCTTGCCGCGCGCCTTGACCTTGTCGTGGTCGGCTTCGGACGGCGCATAGTTGGCCGGACGGAACATGCGCGAGAAGCCCTGCATGTGCATGGTCGAGACGGCGTAGTCCATCGCCTCCAGCGCGCGCGCCTCGGCATCGGCATCGCTCGGCAGCAGGCCAGCCTCGGGATTCTTGCGCGCCAGCCACACCGCGATTGCCGGATACTCGGTCAGCACCGTGCTGTCGTCGCGCACCAGGGTCGGCACCTTCGACTTCGGGTTGAGCTTCACGAAGTCCGGCCCGTACTGTTCCTGCTTGGCGCCATCGACCTTGTGCAGGTCGTAGGGCTTGCCGATTTCCTCGAGAAGCACATGGATGCCGAGAGAACAGGCGCCGGGCATGTAGTAGAGCTTCATCGTTTTCTCCCTTGAGAAGTAGGTGATTGATAGAGACGGTCCACGCTAGCATCGCGGCCGCATAGGGGGAAACGACAATGGCGAATGACAGTCTGCGCGGGCTCGTCGGCACGAGTTCGACCAAGATCGGAACATTCCTTTTCGAGTTCGCAACGCCCGGCATCGGCCAGATACTGAAAGCCGCCGGTGCGGACTTCGCCGTCCTCGACATGGAGCATACCGGTTTCGGATTCGATACCGTCCGCCAGGTCGTGCGCTACATGCAGGCTGCGAACCTGCCGCTGGTCGTGCGTGTGCCTTCACAATCGCGTCACCACATATCGCGGGCGCTCGATACCGGCGCGGACGGTGTGATGGTGCCGATCGTCTCTTCGGTCGAGCAGGCGAAAGCCGTTCTCGATGCCGCCAAGTACTGGCCCGACGGTACGCGCGGCGTGGCACTGGGCCTCGCGCACGAACGCTTTGCGATGCGCAGCGAGCCGCTGCTGCCGCGCTTCGCCGAACAGAATGCCCGCACCGCCATCATCCTGCAGGTCGAGGATCCGCGGGGCGCCGCGGCTGCCGACGAGATCGCCGCAATGCCCGGCGTCGACATGCTGTGGCTCGGCCACAACGACCTCTCCGTGGCGATGGGCGAACCCGGCGCTTTCGATCACCCCGACTTTCTCAAGGCCGAACAGGCGACGATCGCGGCCGCAAAGAAGCATGGCAAATCGGCCGGACGACTGGCCGTCGATGCCAAGCAGGCCGCGCAGTTCGTGAAGCTCGGCTACGATTTCGTGTCGATTGCGGGCGATGTCTGGCTGTTGCAGCAGGCCTTCGCCGCCGGCATCGAGACCGTCAGGCGCGGATGATCACCGGCAGGGCGCGGATACCGCGGATGAAATTGGAATAGAGCCGTACCGGCGGCCCCACGACTTCGATCTTCAGATCGCGCTTCAGGACTTCGTCCCACAAGATGCGAAGCTGCATCTCGGCCAGCCGGTCGCCGACGCAACGATGGATGCCGGCACCGAAGGCGAGGTGCTGGCGCGCCTTGGGACGCCCGACGACGAAGCGCTCCGGTTGGTCGATCGTCGTCTCGTCGCGATTGCCGGAGACGTACCACATCACGACCTTGTCGCCCTGACGGATCGTCTTGCCGGCCAGTTCGGCGTCCTTGCGAGCCGTCCGCCTCATATGGATGACCGGCGACTGCCAGCGAATCGTTTCCGACACCAGGCTCGGTAGAAGACTCGCATCGCTGCGGACCTTGTCGACCTCCTCCGGATTGTCGAGCATGGCCATCAGGCCACCCGTCATGGAATTGCGCGTCGTGTCGTTGCCGCCGACGATCAGCAGGCCGAACGTCCCGATGAATTCCGGCAGCGGCATGTTCTGCGTCGCCTCGCCATGGGCCATCATCGAGATCAGGTCGAACTTGGGCGGCTGGGTAGCGCGCACCTTCCACAGCGCCGCCATGATCTCGGCCATCTGCATCAGTTCCGCGGTGCGCTCGGCTTCGCTGCGCACGACGGCGTCCTCGTCCTCGATATTGGCGATGGCGACGTCGGACCAATGGGTGAGCTTGCGCCGGTCTTCCTGGGGAAAGTCGAACAGCGTCGCCAGCATCATGGCCGTAAGCTCGGTCGACACGAGATCGACCCAGTCGAAGGTCTCGTTGCGCGGCAGGCCGTCGAGGACGCGTACGGTCCGCTCGCGGATCAACCCTTCCATGTTGGCGAGGTTGGTCGGCGCCACGATCGGCGCGACGGTCTTGCGCTGCGCCGTGTGGCGAGGCGGGTCCATGCGAATGAAGCTCGGCCGCTCCGACCCCTTGGGCTGATCGGCGATCTGGATGCCCCCGAGTTCCTGGGCCGACGAATAGGTCCCATGATCGAGTTCGACCTTCATGATGTCGGCGTAGCGCGTGATCGACCAATAGGGGCCGAACGGGCTTTCGGGATGGAAATGCACCGGATCCTCCCGGCGCAGGCGTGCGAAGGCGGAGCCCCAGCTGTCGTCGCGATAGAGGCGCGGCTGGCTGACGTCGATATGGCCGTCCAGTGATGTTGCATTCATGGCAAGACTCCGGCCGCATAGGCGGCAATCGCAAAGCAGCCTAGAGCGACTGCGAGCAACAGCCAATGCAGGCCCCCCGAACTCTCGAGCGCCGCGCTGGCCGGATTGGCCGGATCGTATCGCACCTCGATACTGGCGCCCGGTGAATAGCGCGCTGCCACCTTCTTCGCGTAGTCCTCGTTCGCGAAGACGACGACGCCCGGTCTGATCTGGCGGCTGACATAGTCGACGTCGTTGACGCGATAGCCGTATTCTACGGCCGGCACATAGAGAGTTCGTGAGCCGCTTTTGCTGCTCTTCTCGACCTTTTCCGAGCCGCTGCTGAGGATGGTACCAACCACCCGCGGCCAGTCGGCAGCCCGGCGCGAAACACGCCAGCTCGCGATGAAGAACAGCAGGGCCAGCACGCCCATGCAGGCGACGAAGATCACGACCGGCGCGTCGGCGCGGGCGGATGGAAGATGCTCCTCGATCAGCCGCGGCGCCCGCGTCACCAGCCAGTAGCCGCCAGCCGCCACGGCGGCGCCAAAGACCAGCAGAATGAACATGCCCTTGCGCACACCATCGGGAATGCCGCGTTCGAGCACTGACTTCTTCGGATTGGTGGGATCGTAGTGGACGCTCACCACCGCACCGACCGGATAGCGGCGCAGGGTCGCCTCGGTATTCTCGCCCCCGGCATCTTCACCAATGCTGATCCGGTTACCGCGCCAGATGTGACCGTCGACGGAAAACTCGTACTCGACGATCGGAACGGTCTTCACGGTCGTCGCATCGCCGACGAATCGGTGGCGCCGTGCTTCGGTTTCCGATGTCACGATGCGCCCCATGGCAGTTGCCCAGGTCGAGGCTTGCCGGACCTCGATCATTTTCGCCAGCACGGCGACAACGAGCAGCGTGACGAAAGGCAGCGCGATCAGGCCGACCCAGAAATAGTCGGAGTTGGTGAACGGCAGGGCATCGCGCCAGGAGTTGTCGCTTCCCTGCAGGAACATGGAGGTCAAGACGACGACAGCGATCGAACCGACCACGATGCCGATCGCCCATGGCGGCGGCTCGGAACGCGCCTTCGGCGCAGTGCGCTCCCTGTCGATCGTGGCCCAGCGGCAGACACCGCGCCACGAGCCATCGCGCGCCAGATACTTCAGGAGAAGCGACTTCAATTTGGTCGCATCGAGAGGTGTCTTGGCCTTCAGGTCGTCATCCCCGTCGGACGCGCTGACCTTGTAGGTGCCGTCGGACTTGGCGACGGCCTCTATATAAGAGCCGTCGTCGGCCTCGAGGGTAAGGCACCAATCGTCGGGATGAGGCCCGGCGTCGATTGCCCGGCGCACCTCCTCGGCAGTCGGGTCTGCCGTGACTTTGTCCTGGACACAAAGCTCCATGGGCATGGCCTGCTCGATTGATCTTGCACGGCGCTCGCAAGCTCCGAGCAAGTCAAGCGCTTTCGTCGCAACAACCCCACATCTGGTGCGTTGACAGGCGGAAGGCAGGAGAGCACACCCTCGCCCCGCCGCCGCCGCAATTGGCGGCGTTTCAGCTCATGGCCCCAGCCGACACCAACCAGACATCCGTTCCCCACCCCGCCCCCCATGGATCGCCTGCCCCCCATCCCGCAGGCGCTGCCTTGGTCGTCGGGGCGCTGGGCGTCGTCTTCGGCGACATCGGCACCAGCCCGCTCTATGCGCTGCGGGAAACCTTTCTGCATGGGACAGGCCTGGCACCGACGCCGGACCACGTGTTGGGTGTCCTCTCCATGCTGTTCTGGGCGGTGACCCTCACCGTCACCATCAAGTACGTCGTGCTGATCATGCGCGCCGATAACAAAGGCGAAGGCGGCGTGCTGGCCCTGGCGACCCTGGCCACGCGCGGTCTGGACGGCAAGGCGCGCCGGATCCGGCATGCCGTCATCCTCTTCGCCGTTATCGGCCTGGCACTCTTTTATGGCGACGCCATCATTACACCGGCAATGACCGTGATGAGCGCGGTCGAAGGGCTCTCGGCGGTCACGCCGGCCTTCACGCCGCTGGTCGTGCCGCTGTCGCTGGTCATTCTGGTGGCGTTGTTCATGCTGCAGTCCCGCGGCACGGCCAATGTCGGGCGGCTGTTCGGACCCGTGATGCTTTTGTGGTTCGTGGTGCTGGGCGTGCTGGGCGCATGGCAGGTGGTGAAGTATCCCGCCGTTCTCATCGCCATCAACCCGATCTACGCCTACCATCTCGTGACCGACCAGGGCTTCGGCATCTTCTGGGCCTTCGGTTCGATCGTTCTGGCCGTCACCGGAGCCGAGGCGCTCTATGCCGACATGGGCCATTTCGGCCGCAAGCCCATCCGCATCGCCTGGCTCGGGCTCGCCATGCCGGGGCTGGTACTGAACTATTTCGGTCAGGGGGCGCTGATCATTGCCAACCCCGCTACCGTCCATCACGTCTTCTTCGAGCTCGTTCCCCAGGACTACATCATCGGGCTGGTGATTCTCTCGACCCTGGCTGCGGTCATTGCCTCTCAAGCCGTCATCACCGGCGTGTTCTCGCTGACCCGGCAGGCCATCCAGCTCGGCTATCTGCCGCGCATGGAGATTCAACACACATCCGACACGGCGATCGGCCAAATCTACATCCCGCGCGTCAACTGGCTGCTGATGGCAGGCATCGTAGCGCTGGTCGTGGGTTTCGGCTCGTCGGGCGCGCTTTCCGGCGCATACGGCCTCGCCGTCACGGGCGCCATGTTGGTCGATGCCGCGCTGGCTACGGTCGTGGCGATCCTGGTGTGGCGCTGGTCGTGGCCGCTCGCCGTCCTGGTGTTCGGCTTCCTCGGCATTCCCGACATCGCCTTCTTCATCGCCAACGCGCTGAAGATTCCCGACGGCGGCTGGCTACCGCTGGTCGTGGCAGCGCTGATCTACTTCACCATCACCACCTGGCGCCGCGGCCGACGCCTGGTCGCTGCCGAAATGAGCGAAGGTGCCCTGCCTCTGAAGGAATTCCTCGAACGTATGGAGCGCGCGCCGGACCGTGTGGCCGGCACCGCCGTCTTCCTGACTGCCGACGCTACGCACACGCCAGCGGCTTTCCTGCACAATCTCAAGCACAACAAGATCCTGCACGAACGGATCATCATCCTGCAGGTCGATACGATGGATGTGCCGGTCGTGTCCGACGCCAACCGCGTCCAGGTCGAGCGTCTCGGCAAGGGATTCCACACGGTGATTGCCCACTACGGCTTCACCGAGCAGCCCGACATTCCGGAGGCACTGCGCGCCTGCCGTCCGCACGGCATCGCCTACGACGAGATGGAAACCTCGTTCTTCCTGGGCCGCGAGACTCTGGTGCCGTCGCAGCATTCCAAGCTGGGCCGGTGGCGCCGCGACTGGTTCATTTCGCTCTCCCACTCGGCCTCGGCTTCCAAGACTTTCTTCCGCATCCCGCCCAACCGCGCTATCGAACTCGGCAACCAGATTCAGATCTAGGACCGCAAGCCGAGATCAAAGGGGGGATCCGACATGCCGAGTACACCGCTCGTCCTGCTGCCGGGACTGCTCAATACGCGGCGTGTCTACGAACACCAGGTCGAGGCGCTGCAGGACATCGCCGACATCACCATCCCCGAGCTATGGCAGGACGATACGATCGGTGCGATGGCCGATGCCGTGCTGGCCATCGCGCCGCCCCGGTTTGCCCTGGGCGGCTTCTCGATGGGCGGCTACGTGGCCTTCGAAATGTTCCGCCGCGCGCCGGCTCGGATCGACCGGATCGCGCTGATCGACACGCAGGCCATCCCTGATTCGACCGAGAGTCGCACGCGGCGCCATGCCCTCATCGAGCAAACGCGACTCGGCCGCTTCCACGGCGTGCACTCGACCCTGCTGCCTCAGATCATTCACCCGTCGCGGCTGAAGGACTCCGCCGTCGTCCAGCCGATCGTCGACATGGCGAAGGAGATCGGCGCCGACGGCTTCGTGAACCAGCAGCAGGCCATCCTGGGGCGGGCGGACAGCCGGCCCCTGCTGGTCGAAATCGAAGTGCCGGCAGTGGTGATCGTCGGCCGCCAGGACATGGCGACGCCGCTGCCGCGCTCGCAGGAAATGGCTGCCGACATCGCCAATGCCCAGCTTGTGATTCTCGAAGAATGCGGGCACGTCTCGCCCCTGGAACGGCCGGCCGAAGTATCGGCGGCCCTGAGGAGATGGTTGACGCAATGAACACGATCTACGCCCGCGAGGATTATCTCGGCGCCGACGAATACATCGATGTCGTGAACAAGTCGGGCCTCAACCGGCCGGTCGGCGATCGCGGCCGCGTCGAACGCATGCTGGCGCATGCCAACCTGATCCTCACCGCGCGGCAGGACGGCAGGCTCGTGGGCTTCGCCCGCTCCCTCACCGATTTCTGCTTCTGCTGCTACCTGTCGGACCTCGCCGTCGACAAAGCCTGCCAGGGTCAGGGGATCGGCCGGCGGCTGATCGAAGAGACGCGCACGGCGGCAGGCGGTCCCAATACGACGACGCTCCTGCTCTCTGCCCCCGGAGCGATGACCTACTACGAAGGCATCAAGATGCCGAAGGCCGACAACTGCTTCCTCTATCGCCGCGAGCGGTGACCGGAAGCGCATGACTGGAGAGCGCCGGCCATGCTCTGGCGTTCGGCTGGTTTTCCGGGCAGGGTCCTTCTCGTAAGATCCGACAGCAATTGCTCAGAAGCAGGAGCTTCCATGCGTATCCGTCTCGTCAGCCTCTTCTCACTCGTTGCCGCTATCGGCCTGACCGCCGGCGCAGCACAGGCCGCCGACAAGTTCGAGTGCCCGGCCCCAGGCGGGCAGGATGCGCCCAAGCTCTCGGCCGATCTGGTCAAGAATCTGCCGACGGGCGGAGCGCTCGACAAACTGGACACGCTTCAAAACGCCGTCGATCTCCTTCGCACCAACGGCGTCCGGGCCTCGAGCACGGTGAACTATCTGATGGCCAGCTACTGTCCCTGGCTCGCCGGCAACAGCCAGCTCTCGGCTGCCGACAAGACGAAGCAGATGCGCCGGTTCGCCAACCGGGTGACCGGCCTCGTCTATTCCAGCCAGAACGCCGATGAGATCATCTTCAGCGTGCCGCTCAATCCGGCAGAAGCGGCCGATCTGGAAGCTCGCGCCCGCGAGGCGAAGATGACGCCGGGCGACTGGATCGCCAAGTCGCTGCGCTCGACGCTGAAGACGCCCTGAGGCAGGCGGCGGGCGACAGCCCGCAGCAACGCCGGGATCAGCTCAAAAAGACCACCATGCCGAGACCGGCCGTCGCCGCCAAGACGGCCGCCACGTACCAGGACCGTAGCCAGGAGAATCTCGGCGGGCCGCCCTCGATCTCCTGCTGGATGCGGCTCCAGACGTCGCGCGAGGCGAAGGATCGTTCGGGCAGGAATTCGGTGAGCATGGCCAGCTGCGCCTCCCAGCGGTCGGCAGCGTGGCAGAACCTGGCGTCGCGCTCGCGTCGGCTTTCAAAGCCGCGACGCGCCACGCCCTGCAGGCTGCCGATTGCATAATCTGCCGCTACGAGCGCCCGGCGATCCGCAAGGTCGTCCTTGAGGAGACACCTGCTCATCTGCGCCAGGCCGCGCCTCACCCAGCTCTTCGCCGTACCGAGCTGGACCCCCAGCCGCGCCGCGAGCTCCTTGTGGGTCAGCCCTTCGAAATAGACCAGTGCGACGGATCGGCGGTGATTTGCCGGCAGGTTGCCAAGACAAGCATTCACACGGCGCGCTTCGTCGCTGCGGATGGTCAACGTGACGGGATCGGGCCCCTCGGACGCCATCGTCTCGACATCGACGTCGGCCTGGCCGAGATCGCGGCGGCCGGCCCGCAGTCGCGCCGAGAGGGCTCGGTTGCGCACGATCTGCACCAGCCAGGCATAGGCCGGCCCCTTGGCGGGATCGTATTGATAGGCCGCACGCCAGATGCGCAGGAAGGAATCTTGCAAGACGTCTTCGGCAAGGTCGTCGCGCTGCACGATGCGCCGCGCGATCGCGAAGAGGCGCGCACTCACGAGTTCGTAGAGGCGCGCGAAGGCCCGGTCATGACCGACCGCGGTTTCAGCCAACAGTCTTGCCAGCGGATCGAACGGCGGCGTGACCGGACTCGGAGAGCTCAACGCCAGAAGCGAAGGCGGCATCGGCGCGGCCCGCACCGTATCGTAAAGCCTGAGAATTTCGACCATATCGAAAGACCTCCTCCGGCGGACTACCCCGCCTTCGCGTCTCCGGATGCAGGCATCGCCAAATAAAAACCTGCATCCGAACCCGACATCACCGGGGTTCTACGGGCAGCGAACGACATCTCGGCGTTCGACGAACCAAGGAGCTCCCCATGTCCTCGACCACCCCACAGGCAAGCACGACGATCCCGGCACGGCGCAGCTTCCTGTCCGGCTTCGGCAAGTTCACCCTCTCGGCAACCGCCATCGCTCTTCTCGCTGGCCGCGACCGCCTGGCGCCGATCGGATCTGCCGAGGCCAAAGCCGCCGGCAACGACGTCGCGATCCTCAACGCCGCCCTGGCGGCGGAGCAGGAAGCGATCGCGGCCTATCAGGTCGGCGCCAGCAGCGGCCTGCTCCAGAAGCCGGTCCTCGATCTCGCCGTCCAGTTCCAGGGGCATCACAAGGAACACGCCACGGCCCTAGCGACGACGGTGAAGAAGCTGGGCGGCACGCCGGCTGCCGCCAAAACCAAGTACACCTTTCCCGTCGAGAAGCTGAAGACGCAGGCCGACGTGCTGGGATTCGCAGCCGAACTGGAGAGAGGCGCCGTCAGCGCCTATCTCGGCGCCATTCCCATCCTCGACGATCGCGAGCTCGCGAAAGTGGCGGCGTCGATCCTGGGCGACGAGGCCATGCACTGGGCCGTGCTGCGGCAAGCGCTGGGCCAGCCGCCGGTGCCGTCGGCCTTCGTGTCCTGAACGGAACCGCGTCGCGAGCATCGCCATGAAACTCCCGTTCGCTCTCTTCCTCGGCCTCACGCTCGGGGCCTCCCTGTGCCAGGCGGCGGACGGCGATGCCGGGAAAGGCGCGCAGATCTACCAGCGATGCCTCGCGTGCCATTCCCTGGAACACAACCGCAGCGGGCCGCGTCATTGCGGCCTGTTCGGCCGGCCTGCTGCCGCCCTGCCCGACTTCACCTACTCGCAAGCCCTGACGTCGGCCGGACTCACGTGGGACGCGGCGACCCTCGACCGCTTCCTGGAAAATCCTCTCAAAGCCGTGCCCGGCACCAGAATGGCCTATGCCGGCGTGAAGAACGCACAGGAGCGCGCGGACCTGATCGCCTACCTCAAGCAGACCACGCACGATCCGGCCAAATGTCCGCCGTGCTCATCCCGCTAAGACGCCGCTTTCCGTGACGATCATGTCCATCGCGATGTCGTGAGGCTGCGGGTAGATGGTCGGAATGGCCAGCTTCTCGTAGCCCACGCCGATGATCCGGGGCCGCCGCGGCAGGGCGGCGAGGGTGCGATCGTAGAAGCCGCCGCCGTTGCCGAGACGATAGCAGGCCCGATCGAAGCCGACGACGGGAGAGAGGACGATGTCCGGCGTCGCCTCCTGCTGTTCGACGGGCACCGGAATGTTCCATACGCCCGGCTCGAGCGCATCGCCGCGCCGCCAGACGCGAAATGCGAGAGGCATCCGGGGGCCGACGACGACCGGCAACACGCAAACGGCCCCCCGATCTCCCAATCCTTCCATCCAGGATCGCAGATCGGGTTCACCACGGAAGGGCCAGTAGACGCCGACGATCTTGCCGGAAACATCCCCCAGCACCTTGTCGAGTTCCTCGACGATCCTTGCCGAATGCCGGCGCCGTTCCTCGGCGGGGATTGCCACGCGCAAGGCGATCAAACGTTCGCGCTCGGCCTTTCGCCATCTCTTCAGGTCGAGCTGCTGGCGGAAATCGGCCTCCGGCAACACCTGCCCCGAAAGAGGATCGACGAGGTGCATCATGCAGGGCGGCGAGCTGTACGCCTGCGGTACGCCCTCGTCGTCATTGTCGTTGGCGGAGCTCATCCCAGCGCACTGTTCGTCAGATTGATGTTGGCGATATGAGAGGAGAGCATGTGGCTCAGGTCGGTAAAAAGCGCGTCGTCCCTTACCCGGGGCGTGACTTCGCGCAGCTTGCGGACGACCCAGCCCTGGCCCCGATTGAGAAACGCCAGGCGCTCCTTCAAATCCGCGATGGCCATCGCCTTGCCATGGAAGGCTCCCATACGTGGCGAGGCGGCGCCATCGAGGGCCCGGATTTGCCGCAACAACATCGCGCACCATCGCGCCTCGTCGTCCTGGATGGCCTTCAGCAGTTTGACCGTTTCGGGATCTTTGGCGTCGCGTGCACTTTCGAGCGCGACACGTGCCCCGGCACGCTCGGCTTCGAGCAGCTCGTTCAGGAAATCGATCAGCTCGTCCCGGCTGATCGGGCCGGTTGGCGCAAGGGTCTGGTCCGTCATCGTTACTCCTACATCGCCATGGTAAGGGGTCGGATTACATCTGAGAAATGAAGAAATGTGGCAAATAATATCGAATTATTCGATATTAAACCAAAAGAGAGGCTTCTCCCTTGGATACCGAGCTGGCTCGCACCTTCCTGGCCGTCGTCACCACCGGCAGCTTCGTGAATGCCGCCGAGCGGCTGCATGTGACGCAATCGACGGTTAGCACGCGGATTCACACACTGGAGACGGCGCTGGGGTGCCGGCTGTTCGTTCGCAACAAGGGCGGCACGACGCTGACGCCGCCGGGCAAGCACTTCCAGAAGCATGCCTCCACCCTCGTGCGGACAGTCGAGCAGGCACGCCACGATGTCGGCGTCGCCCGCGGCTTTCGCGCCGCCGTCACGGTCGGCGCGCGACTGGGTCTATGGGAGCAATTCCTGATCAAGCAGATGCCATCGCTGCTGGAGAGGGCTACCGACATTTCGGTGCGCGCCGAGATCGGTCTGGAGAGCGACCTGATGGAGGGGCTCGTCGAGGGGCGGCTGGACGTGGCCGTCATGTACACGCCCGAAAGCCGGCCCGGCCTGAACGTCGAGTTCCTGTTCGACGACAGGCTCGTCCTGGTCTCCACCAAGGCGCAGCGGCGGCCGGTCCTCGATACCAGCTACGTCTACATCGACTGGGGACCGGAGTTCTTTGCGCGCCACAGCGCGAGCTTCCCGGAATTCTTCGGCGCCGCGCTCACCGCCAACATCGGCTGGCTGGGCCTGCAACATGTGATCGAGAATGGCGGTTCGGGCTACTTCCCCATCCGCCTCGTGCGCCCGCATCTGCAAAGCAGGAAATTGACG
>WBZX01001885.1_pt1 | contig 15006 bp, 9 predicted proteins | sample 5204211 | NCBI WGS metagenome assembly WBZX01 (sample SAMN12344362, study PRJNA552823) | activated sludge metagenome | biome: Activated sludge suspended growth; feature: Nitrification reactor; material: Wastewater; isolation source: activated sludge from nitrification reactor of wastewater treatment...
ACGCTTTGATGCTTGGTTTGGGCGTGATGTTTGTGGAGCAAATCGCGCTGAGCCTTCAACCGACCGAGCTGTTTGCCGTAGAAGCTGATCACCCCAATCTGTTTGCGTGGATCGCAGCGGAGCAAATCACCCTTGTGAATCCGCTCATCGCCACGCGCAATCCGACCGTTCTTGATTACGCCATCTTGGGACAAAATATCAGCGATGGTCTCGGGCGACGCACCGGGGAACATCTTCCGAAGCCAGTCACGGGTACTTGCTCCCTCCTCCTTCTCGCTCGCCTCGATTGACTCTTCTTGTTTGGGTGCGTAGCCCTGCTGCCGAAGCGCAACCTCGAGGGCAGAAAGAATGCGCCCTACAATCCGAGCCTCGAGCAAATTCACTTTCGAGCTGCCGACCTGTTCTTCATAGAACGGCTCCCCTTGTTCGTCCAAGGTGGAGTCAATCCACAGAATGTGCTGATGCGGCTCCAGCAGCAGACCACCGCTGCGATCGCGAATCGTGAGGCGATGAGCGCGCTGCCGGTCGAGCGTCTGTTCATCGGGACCAGCAATCAGCTTGTCCTCATAGAAGAAATTGACTGCCTTCATCACCTGCGGGTGCATTCGGTACTGTGTCCATAGCGAAGCTCTCAGCGGCTCAGGTGCGCGCTCGAACAGCTCCTGAAACAGACTGCTCGTTACCATCGCCTTGAAGCGCACAAAGTCATCGTGAGACAGCTCGCCACTCTCCACCGCGTCTTGATAACTGTCCTCGCGCTCGCGCAGCATCGGAGGAAGCTGACGGTGATCCCCGACCAGAATCGCTCGTCTACCCAACATCATGGGCAGCAACAGCTCAGGCGGGGTCGCTTTGCTCACCTCATCCACGATCACTACGTCAAACGGACGGAATCGTTCATTCGCAAAGAAGCGACGGCTTCCTGCTTCGTTGCAAGTCAGTCCCACCACATTCGAGTGCTCGACGTACAGATCCCGTAGCTGATCCTTGTCTACTTCGCTGGGAGAACGGATGCGCCGCAGCCACTCAGCTTGAATGTCTCGCCAGCGCTGATGGCGAGCGCTCTCCTCGGCCTGCCCCGTGCGCCATTCGCCCATCCGAACCTCCATGGCTCGAAGAGCTTCTTCCGTCGCGGGCCAGGGCGTCTCCCTTTCTTCTGAAAGGCAGTGGCCCAGCTTTTCCCAGGACTCACTCCATGGTGCTCGCTCCGCTTCGCATGCACGTCTTCGCTCGGCCAGTTCATCATCCTCTCCGACTTGCTGATCAGATAGCTTCTGGGCTTGCTGTTTGGCTTCGCAAACCCGTTTTGTTGCGGCTTCTGCTTGCTGCTGATGCTGATCTGCCTCGTCCTTGGCCGCGCTCCGCCAGTTAGACAGTGTGGCATTCACCAAGACTCCAAACTCGCGGACTCGATCGATCCAGCGCAGGAGCTGCTCGATAACTCGTCCGTGACTTGCATCTGGTTGCAGAGACCGCGCCACGGTCATCAGCGCGGCAGGAGGCTCCTCGGGCCACACCTTTTGCAGACAGGAATCCAGTTCACCACAGATCTCGCTCCACAACTGGCCACGAAGCTGCTTGAGCTCGCGATTCACTTTCGGAAGCTGTATCGCCTCTGCCTCGTCTTCGGAGGTGGAAAGCGCGCGCTGGCGTTCCAATAGCTCGCGCAAGCGCTGCTCTTGCGATTCTGAACCGACCCCCTTTTGTCCACGGATGGCTGCCAGAGTTCGCTCGGCTGCACTCCTTAGCTCCGATGCAGCGAGCAGCAGCGCCATCGTCCTGTCCAGATGGAGGAGAAATCTCCTCCCATCCGTGGGAACCTCTTCTTCGGACTCCTCGCCAAAGAGCGGACGGTGCGGCCAGTCCTCTCGCTGCTCTGTGAACAGAGAATAGAGCTGCGTGGGTTCGATGCTCTCCACGGAGGGTCGTCGTCCGTGACCGCTGAGCCACTGCGCACAGCTTCTCAGAACGGCGGCTAGCTCTTGCTCCCGCTGCTGCTCCTCCGCATGCTTCGCAGCGAGCTCGCGCTGGACGCTGATCTTGTCGAGCAGCGCATTACGCTGGCCATCGAGCCTCGCAATCTGTTTCTGGTGGTCCGTGAGCCTCTGCAGTACGCGGCGCAGCGACTGCATCTGCTCCACACTGCTCGCCATCTGTCTCTCTGCGACTTCCCGCTGCTCCCACCGACTCTCGCACTGCTCCCGAATGCCACGGAACCAGCGCTCGACCACATTCTGTTCGAGAAACTCCTTGAACTCATCGCCGACGCGACTGGCCTCTCCGATGCGGAGCGGTCGCATCTTGGGACGATTGCCCAATCGGGCCAGGGCATTGTCCACCGCAAGGTTGGTCTGCGAAGCCACCAGGACTCGACCACCACGCCGGGCCACTTGGTAGCAGATCTCAGCAATGACCGTCGTCTTTCCTGTTCCCGGTGGCCCCTGGATCAAAAACAAATCTGGAGCGGCCATTGCTCCCTGCACGGCCAGCAGCTGATCGTCATTGAGTCGGACGTTGAGCCGCTCGGCCACAGGAATCGCTTCGAGGGTCGCCTCCGGCGGATGGGCCTGCTGAATATCGAAGAGGTAGTCTGCAAGCCGGGGCGCGTAGGACTGCGAATTTTGGAGCCGCTCAAGACCCCTGCGCTGGTTGAAAAGAGGTGCAAGATCGCCCACGATCGCCGATAGGAGAAAGCCCTCGTCGGGAATCTGCGGGCCTTGCTGTTCCTCGTCCGTCTTCGCTGTCTCCAGTTGCGCCAGCAGATCCTCGTCTGGGTCGATGACGATGACCGACCTACGCTGGTCGGACTCTTTGGCTTTGGGCGTGCTGGTTTTCAGGATGGCGCCCAGCGCAAGACCCTTCGGATGTTTGCGCTTGGGTTCCCATCTGTCGGGGCTTGCCGATTCCGAAAGCTCAACCGCCATCAGCTCTTTTCCCGTCAGATGTCCTTCCGGTAGGTTGAGGACGCGAAACTCCAGCTTGCCGTCTTTGAGTCGCCACTGGTCGTGTCGCATGGTCAGCTGGTCCCGACGGACCAGTCCTTCCTTCCAGTCCAGGTACTCGCGCCACAGCCGCAGCCGCTGCTCAGTTTGTCGTCGGTATTCCGGCAGCTTTCGGAGACTCGCAAGGTCCTCTGCGCTCATCCCAGGATCGCCGCCGATCTCGAAACCGAACAGCGGAATGGACGGGACTATCGTGGTTCTCTGCGGAGACGGCGATCGCCACGAGCGGATAAACAGTCCGGAGACTGTTCTCTCAAAGCTGCGTGGCTCTACATGAGCAGCCACCTCAACGCCAACGACCCGAACGCCACGTCCGACCTCAAGCAGGCAGAACGCTGGCGCAACGCTCCCTGCGGCAAAGCTCGCGGCACGCGGGCCCACTACCGGTGGACGCAACAGATAGCTATCGCGAGGTCTGGTATTGGACAGGATCGCACTGCCCGGAAGACCGTCAGGCCACACCATATCCAGATAGCTGCGTAGCGGATCGTCTCCTTCCGGTAGTGAAGCTCGCAGCCCTTGGTGACGATCCAGAAAAGCGCTGAAGTCCTTCTCATAGGAATCACGCGCCGATTCAAAGTCGATACAGATTCTTGCTAGCTGCAACGGCTCGTGATCGGAAACCTCACCGATCGCTCCGCGCGGCCTTTGTACTTGGCTGGTCATTGCAAACTCCCGCTCTGTTCTTCTAAAGACGCGCTCCCGAGTGCTTTCTGTTGCTGCATGATCGGCCTCTCCATGAGCGTAACCCAGCGATCTGACGAACCTGCTTTCTTGGCCCTCCAGCGCATCGGTCTGTGCGTCGGTGAAATCCTCGGTTCAGGCGCCATGAGCACGGTCTTCGCAGTGAGCCGCAGCTCAAGCGATGCCACAGTCCCCCTCGCCCTCAAGCTGCTACATCTGGAGCACGTCGGCCATCTGGAGTTGGTGCTGCGGTTTGTCAATGAACGACATGCCGCCGAGCGTGTTCGCCATCCTGGGGTGGTACGCGTGTATGAATCAGACTTGGTGCAGGGACGACCATACTTGGTGATGGAGCGTCTTTCCCAAACGCTGGCAGAGAGCAAAGGCACGCTCTCACGTTCTGAGCGCGTCGAGGTTGTGTCGCAGATCGCGCACGGAGCCGCGGCCCTGCATGCTGCCGGAGTTGTCCATCGCGATCTGAAACCAGCCAACATCATGCTGGCTCCTGGCCGAAAACGTATCGCCAAGATTGTCGACTTGGGGTTGGCCAAGCTTGATTCGTCAGGCGATGCGCTTCCTGTTTCGACCGCCGCCGCTTCTGTCCTGGGAACGGCGGAATATCGCGCTCCGGAAGCTTGGCTCTCTGCCAAAGAGATCGACCGCCAAGCAGATGTCTACTCGCTTGGGGTAATCCTGTATGAGCTGGTTTCTGGACTGCTCCCTTTTTACGCCCCCAAAGAGAGCCATCTAATGGATCTGCACCTCTATGAGTCTCCGTCCCCGCTCTCCAATGTGCCCTGCTCGCTGTGGAACCTAATCGAGAGGATGCTGGCAAAACAACGAGCACAGCGGCCTGCAATGAACGAAGTCGCCGCGTTTCTGGATAGTCTGCAGTGGCAGTGACAGTGACAGATTGCGCAAGGAACAGCGTCTTGTCCTGGTGAGTGGCTTGGCACCTGCCCAAGTCCGTCTCATTCCGACCCCAAGAGGAGTTCCTGATGCGCTTCATGAAAACACTCGCCCTGGCTTATGGTTGTTTCGCGCTTGCTGCCTGTGGATCTGTCGATGATCGAGGCGGCGGTGGGAGCGGAACTGGCACTCCGTCCCTATTTCCCACGACCCACAAGCTGCTCCAGTCCATGCCTGTCTCCATCGCAGCGGGCGCCTACTACGGATTCAACTTCGCATTACCCGTGGCTGGGACTTTCCGTTTCAGTGCAAGCCAGACCACCACGGATACATGGAATGTCGCTGTCTTTTCTCCCGCCCAGTGGGTGTCCTATCAGACGGGCAGCGGCAACATGGCGTACGGCGGAGTCCACAACAACGTGATGCAGGCTGCGGACTCTGTGAGCCTCCCAGGTGGCGAATGGTACCTGGGTTTCCGCTGCAACAACTCTTTCCTGCGCTGTATGTTCGTGGTCAGCGCCGAGGCCGACTACTGATCCCGGTCGAACCCGACCTCGCTACGGGTTTTCCTCCAATAGCCGCTGCATGGCCCGAAACCATCCACCAAGTGGGCCGGCACCTTGCAGCTTGCTCTGCAGCGTCTTTCCTCCTCGCTGTAGAAGGCACGAGACCGCTGCGGGCGTCTTCCCCATCGTCTGCGCGATCTCTGCAACGGAAGCACCACGCAAATGGCGGCGAACAGCTTCGCGTTGCCCTTCTGGTAGCTCAGCAACCGCCCGTAGCAGCGCGCGCCATGCTTCCTGTCCATGTAACTGCTCACTTGGCCCCGGCTGGGGATCGCAGTGCTTCAGCTGATCTTCGACGGGTAGAGGGACCAGTTGTGCAGCACGGCGAATTCTACTGGCTGCTCGATGCTGCTGAATCAGCACGTTCTGTAAGATCTTCGCCAGCCAGGCCCTTAGTTCTGGATCGCGGGTTCCTTGAAAGCTCTTCAAACACCGAACGGCACGCTCCAGCGTGTCTTGGACCAGATCAGATGGTCGTGAACCCATCGTTTCAGCGCGCAGCTTTCTGCGGGCAAGCCGGGACAGAAAGGGCTTGTACTGCCCTACAATCGTGCGAAAGGCTGCTTCGTCGCCCGCTTGTGCCTGCGCAATCAGGCTCGCCAAGTTTTCTGACGCACGCATGCGCTCTGTCATCGCTCAGGACTCCGGAAAATCGGGACCAAATGCTCGCCGCAGCGAAGCGATGCTGTCTTTGCTCTTAGCCTCTTGTAAGGCCTTGAGTAGATCCGCGAACCGACCGATCATCTGCTTCACTTGTTCGGCACTGAGCTTGCGCAGCAAGTTGTCTTTGGGGGCACGCGGAAACTTCAGCTCGCTCTGATTGGCTGAGAACTCCGTCACAATCCGTTCCACCAGTCCGGTGAGCGCGGCGAGATCGTCGTAGTTGCCACGCCGACTGCGCGGACCAAACCACTGATAGGCCATCACCGTCAGTGCCAGTCCCACCGGTGCCTTCACCCCATTGCCTTGAAACTGGAGATCCTTCCAGCGCTTCAGGTAGCGAATGACGCGCTGAAACTGCGCGTGATCCGTGGTTGAACTCGGGAATCGGTTCCGGACATCCTCAATGAACAGATCGATGCCATCTTGCTGCCAGGAAACCACTGGGTCGGTCTGCTTACCCACTACCAGCCACAGACCTCCGCGATCGCGCGCATAGACACCGACATCCACATGGTGGTCTTTGCGAAACACGGTGATACAGGGCCGCCGCCACTGCACCCGACCGAGTGAAGAGGGCAGACCCCCAAGGACCGCAGTCTTCAGATCGCGCGCATCGCACTGGGCGTGATCGACCGAAAACACCACGCCGACATCGATGTCATAGTCCGCACCGCGCAGTGGCCGAATCCCTGTGCCCATCGCGTAGCTGCCAGAGTTAAACATCGTGAAGGTCAGTCCGCGACGCGCTTGCATATGCTGACGGAGGCTTGCCAGGACTTCATCTCGACGTTCCCGAAGATCGGCATTCTCCTCGGTGTTTTTCAGCTTGATTGACTCGTGAAACGCGACAAACAGCGGTTGAAAATCCATGGTTTATCAGCCTCGCCCTGCTCGCTTGAGCGGTCTTTCGTTCATCGTGAAGGCCAGATGATTCGCACCGGCCCGATACTGATACAGCGTGATCGGAGGATGCATCGTAGGGCTGACATGAGTGCCGAGAAGGAACGCCAGTCCGGCCTGCACCGACGCAAACAGATGGACTCTCTGAACTCGTGGGTAGCGCACGATGATCTCATCCAGCGTGCGTTTCCAGGTCTTGACCACCGCCGTTAGATCGGCGCTCGCGCGAAATACATCCTCACCGATGGGATCGATCTGCACGTCCACTTCGCACAGCGGGTCTGCGACCACAGCACGAGTCGCTGCCACGTTGATGGGATGGGACGTCGAAAGTCGCACCACCACGTCCCCTTCCCGTTCATCCGGCTCTCGACTCCAGACTGGCGGGATACAGCGCACTGCGGACTCTGTCTCGGTCCAGGGCAAAAAACGCCGCTGTTCGTGGTGACGCAGTCGAACCTCTACGGGAACAGCCGCTCCCACAAGCCATCCTAGGTAGATCATCAGAGAGAGCGGCGCATAGCCAAAGTACACGAGTTGGTAATCGGGATGCTGCTGAAACAGCGGTGCCAGGCTGTTCTCAAACCAGACTACCAGCGACGACGCCGCACGCTCAAAATCCTGACTGTCCGCACTCCCGCTCGGTGGAACAGCGAGCCGCACCCAGGGCAGTTGCTGATAGAAGGACGGCAGGGTTGACCACAGCTCGGCATCAGACACGGCGAGCTTTTCAAGCTGCGCAAGCACAATCAGGCCAGGAGGGGACATCTGTCCTGGAAGGACGCCGTTTCGCACTGCATCTATCGCGGGAAATGATTTTTTTCTCAGATCACGCCCAGGAAGCAGCCAGTGCGTCGGCAAGGTTCTGAAACCGAGCGCCATCAGCAGCCCCGTACCACCAGCCGCCAAAAGTCCGCTTGCGACCACGCGCCGTGACTCATTCACTGTGGCCAGTTGTGTCAGCGCGTCGGCAACCTCTGGCATGGTCGGACGGACAGCAGGATCCTTCGCGAGCATGTTGCGGACCAAACGACGCAGCCGCGTGAATCGAATGAATCCCAGGTCCGGCTTCCCATGCAGGTGGAGTGCTGCAAGTTCCAGCGGTTCACTCGCCTGAAACAGCGGCTGACCCGTCAGACACTCGCACAGCAGAAGGCCCAGCGCGTAGACATCGACCGCCGGTCCGATCGCACCTTGCCCGCGACACTGCTCCGGCGCCATGTACGCCGCCGTTCCGATCCAGCGTGCTTCGTCCTCCTTGGTCTCAATCACGGTATCGACACCACCGGACGGAGGTGCGGGAACCCGCGCCACGCCGAAATCGATCACCTTGATGCGATCAGTCTGCTGCGCTGTCGACACCACCAGGATGTTGTCTGGTTTTAGGTCGCGATGAACGATGCCGCACTGATGAACTGCCCACAGCGCGGAAGCAACCTGACTCAGCAAACGAAGCGTGCGCTGGATCGGAATCCCCTCCGGATGTTCGCGAAGCAACGCCCGCAGCGACTGTCCGGCCACTCGCTCGAGAACCAAGTACGGATCGCCGCTTTCCGTGTTTCCCAGAAACAACACCCGCACCACCCCCGGATGATCGATCTGTGACAGCGCCCGCGCTTCTTGGAGCAGACGGGCCGCCAGCGCTGGCTCGGCGCGGCTCAGCAGCTTGATGGCTACCTGCTGACCTGTCCGCTCGTGAACGGCAGCAAAGACTTCGCCCATCCCACCGCGACCTAACGGCGCCAGCAGTCGATATGGCCCGACGCAAGCTTCCGGCGTCATGGGCGCGGACCATAACACGGTCAGTCGCCCCCTCTCTTAACATTCCCGCAACCTTGCCCCGGTGATACCTTCCGCGCGTGCGTGTTGCCTTCCTTCCTTTGCTGATCCGTCCGGTCCCGGTGTCCCCTCGCGCTCCACGTTTGCGAGGACGGCCATGATTCCTGCCACGGGTGACTTGGTTCATGTGCGCTCGCGGCAGTACTTGGTCGAAGGCGTTTTTCTTCCGCCCGCCCCAGGGGACAGCACCCTGGTTCGGCTGTCGTGTATCGAAGATGACGCCCAAGGCGAGCCGCTGGAAGTGCTGTGGGAGCGCGAAATCGACGCCCGCCTGCTGCGCGAGTCCGACTGGGAGCGCATTGCCAGTCGCGGCTTTGATGAGCCTCGGCTGTTTTCGGCGTTTCTGCACACGCTGCGCTGGAACTGCGTCACCGCCACCGACCCCAAGCTGTTTCAGGCTCCGTACCGCGCCGGCATCGAGGTCAAGGCGTATCAGCTTGCCCCGCTCAAGATGGCGCTCGGCATGCCGCGTGTGAACCTGTTCATTGCCGATGACGTGGGCCTGGGCAAGACCATCGAAGCGGGCCTGATCATTCGCGAGCTGACGATGCGTCAGAAGGTCCGCCGCGTCGTCATCTGCGTGCCCCCATCGGTGGTGCGGCAGTGGCGCGATGAAATGGAGGAGCGCTTCGGACTCCCCTTTGTCATCTACGATCGCGACTACGTCTCGCAGGTCCGGCAAGAGCGCGGCTACTCCACCAACCCCTGGACGACCCACACCCGCTTCATCCTGTCGCATGCCCTGGTCCGGGATGAGGTCTACGCGGCTCCGCTGCGCGATTGGCTCGGCGAGTTTTCCAGCGGCTCCTTGCTCATCCTCGATGAAGCCCACAACGTTGCCCCGGCGAGCGGCGGCAAGTACGCCATCGACTCCAAATTAACCCGCGCCGTCCGCGACCTCGCCGCGCGCTTCGAGCACAAGCTGTTTCTGTCGGCGACTCCCCACAACGGACACTCCAATAGTTTTTCCGCGCTGCTCGAGCTGCTCGACCCCCAGCGCTTTGTCCGTGGCGTGCCGGTCGATGCCAAGCTGCGTGATGGTGCGGCGGCTCAAGTCGGATCTGCGCGCCATCGGCGAGACCTTTCCTCGGCGCTCCGTGGTGCGCATCGAGATCGACCGCCTGCCCGAGGACGCGCCCGAGCTTACGCTGTCGCTCCTGCTTCAGCAGTACCGCCGGGCCCGCGAGTCCCGACTCGCCCAGGCTTCCAAGTCGCAGCAGGCCGCCGCGATGCTGGTCGTTCTGTCTTTGCAAAAGCGGCTCTTGTCGTCGATCGAAGCGTTTGTGCGGACCCTGGAAGTCCACCGAAGCTCGATGCTCAAAAGCCACAGCACAGCGCCCCCGGCGACCCCCGCTGACCTCGACCTTTTATCCGCCACGCCCGATTCCGACGATGAGCGCGCCGACCTGCCCGAAGAAGATCTCGAGCAGGAAGAAGCCGCCCAGATGGCCAGCGCATCCCAGCAGTCGCTCGCCGATCCCGCTGCCCTCGCGACCGAGCTAGCCCTGCTCGAGCAAATGGCTGAGGTCGCTCGCAAGAGCCGCTACGATGCCGACCCCCGCGTCCACCACCTGCTCGACTGGATTCGCCAAAACCAGTGTCCCGACTTGGGCAAAGAGGGGGCCGAGTGGCTGCCGCGCCGGGTCCTCATCTTTACCGAGTACGCCGACACCAAGCGCTACCTGCAGCAGATCCTGGCCGACAAACTGCGCGACACCGACCGAGCAGCCGAGCGAATCGCGACCTTTCATGGCGGCATGGGCGAAGATCGCCGCGAGTCCATCAAAGCGGCCTTCAACGCAGACCCCCACAAGCACCCGCTGCGCATCTTGATTGCCACCGACGCCGCCCGCGAAGGCGTCAACCTGCAAAACAACTGCGCCGACCTGTTCCACTTCGATGTGCCCTGGAATCCCGGTCGCATCGAGCAGCGCAATGGTCGAATCGACCGCAAGCTCCAGCAGTCCCCCGAGGTTCGCTGCATGTACTTTGTGCTGCCGCAGCGGGCCGAGGATCGCGTGCTCGACGTGCTCGTCAAAAAGACCCGCACGATCCACGAGGAGCTGGGCAGTCTGGCTCCCGTCATTGGCCGGCGCATCGACGAAGTGCTGGCCCGAGGAATCGAGCACGAGCGAGTCGCGGTGCTCCAGAGCGCGATTGAAGCCGCCGATGCCGACGACCCCATCGCCACGGGCCGCGTTCGCACCATGCAGGTCGAGATCGGCCACGAAGAGTCCGAGCAGCGCCGCATCCGTCTGGAAAAGCAGCTCACCGAGCTACGCGAGCTTTTGGAGCGCTCCCGCGAGTGGATTGGCCTGGATGACCGGCACTTTCGCGATGCGCTGTCGGCCTCGCTGGAAACCGTGGGAGCGCTCGGTCTGACCGCTGCCAGTACCGCCGAAGCCGCCGCTGATCCCGACCGGGCGCGCTGGGTTTTGCCTCACCTGCACGAGCGCAAAGGCGCCGATCCGACCTGGGCGGCGACGCTCGACACCCTGCGGGTCCCCCGCAAAAAGGGCCAGACCCCGGCAGAGTGGCGGCGGCAGGCGCCGATTCGTCCGGTGGTCTTCAAAGATCCCGGCAACCTCGATGGGGAAGTGGTCCATCTGCACCTGGAACATCGGGTGGTGCAGCGACTGCTCGGGCGGTTTCTGTCGCAGGGCTTTCGCGATGACGACCTCCGCCGCGCCTGCGTGCTGCGCACCGTAGAAGCCGAGCCCCGTGCCGTGCTGCTCGGGCGACTGTCGCTGTTTGGCGAAGGCGGAGCGCGCCTGCATGACGAAGTGCTGGCCGCTGCGACCGAGTGGCTGCCGGTTGAGCAGCGCCGAGGTGGACTGCGGCCCCTGGGCGAAACCGACAAGGACGATGTGCTGCGCTTGGTTGAAGAAGCCCTGGGCCAGCCCCGCCTGCGAGAGTCCTCGCCCGCCCTGTCCGAAAGGCTGCGCGCCCACGCCGCCCGCGATGTCGCCGAGCTTCAGCCCCACCTGGAACGTCGCGCCAAGCTGCTCATCACCCGAGCCACCCGTGACCTACAGAAGCGCGCCGACACAGAGGCCAAAGACATGGCCACCATCTTGCAAAGCCAGCGCGCCCGCATCCTCGCCCGGCAGCAGGAAATCGAGGACGAGTCCCGCCAAGGCAAGCTCGCCTTCAACCCCGACGAAGAGCGCCAGCTTGCTGCCGACCGCCGCTACTGGGTCGAGCGCTTGTCCGCCATCGCCCGGGAGCTAGAAGCCGAGCCCGAGCGAGTCCGCAGAAGCTACATCGTCCGCGCCACCCGCATCGAAGCGGTCGGCCTTGTCTACCTGTGGCCGCTGTCTAGCTAAGAGCGAGCATTCCCATGGCCCAAGCGTTTCCCAAATACGACTCGGAACACCAGGCTCACAAGGCGTGGCTCGGTCTGCTTCAGCCCGTCGGTCTGGTGGTGTCACCGCCCGCGCTCAGCCGCGCCCAGGTGGTGCTCGACAAACACGTCATTCCCGTGCAGCAGGCGCTCTTGTCGGTGGTGGTTCGCCCCGCTTCCGTCTATGGCGACGCCGATCCGCTGCTGCTTGACTTCCCACGGCTCGCCCAGCAAGTGCTCGGCTGGTCGCCCCAAGACCTGGCCGGCTCCCCCGAAGGTCCGCCGCTGCCCGACTCGCTCGCCGTGGCCCTGCCCGAATACGGCGAGGTCTTGCGCCCGACCTATGCCGTGCTCGACCCGATCTTGCCGGGGCAGGTGCTGCTGCTGGTCCAAGTGGTTCCTCCCGGCACCGACCTCGACAAGCCACCATCCGATGACGCCCGCACCGGCTTTGCGCAAAGTCCGCAGGCCCGGCTCGAGCGACTGCTCCGCGATACCGGCGTGGCTGCCGGACTGCTCGTCAGTGGCAGTGAGCTTCGACTCTGTTACGCCCCCCGTGGCGAGTCGAGCGGCCACCTGGGCTTTCCCATCGCCGCCATGTGTACCGTCAGCGGGCGCCCCCTGCTCGCCGCCCTGTACATGCTGCTCAGCGAGCACCGCGTCTTTTCCGCTCCCGATGGCCAGCGCCTGCTCGATCTGCTCCGCGAGAGCCGCAAGTACCAGAGCGAAGTCAGTAACCGCCTGGCCGAGCAGGTCCTGTCCGCGCTGTGGGATCTGCTGCGTGGCTTTCAAGCCGCCGACGAAGCCGCCCATGGTCGCGTCCTGTACGATCTACCGCGCCAAGATCCCCAGCAGATCTACGGCGGCCTGCTGACCGTGATCATGCGCCTGGTGTTTCTGCTCTACGCCGAGGATCAGGGGCTTCTGCCGAGCGATCCGGTCTATGCCAAGAACTACGCCATCGGCGGACTGTTCGATCGACTGCGCAGAGATGCCGGCCTGTATCCCGATACCTTGGACCAGCGCTTCGGCGCCTATGCCTGGCTGCTGTCGACCTTTCGCATGGTCTTTGATGGCGGCGCGCACGGCACCCTCCAGCTACCGACCCGCCACGGCCAGCTGTTCAATCCCGATGAGTATCCGTTTTTGGAAGGTCGCCCCCCGGTGTGGCGCTGGTGGTCGGCGATTCCTTTGCCGCGCCCCGTGTCTCGGATGGCGTGATCTGGCGGGTCCTGCAAGCGCTGCTTTTGCTCGATGGCGAGCGCCTGTCCTACCGCGCCCTCGATGTCGAGCAGGTCGGCTCGGTCTACGAGTCGATGATGGGCTTTGAGGTAAAGACCCTGCCCGGTTTTGCCCTGTCGGTTCGTCCCAAGGGCGTGGTCTTCGATGTCGATGCCCTGCTGGCGCTGCCGCCTGCCAAACGCGCCGCTTGGCTGAAGAACAGACCGAGTGTGAACTGGGCGCCGCCGGGGACAAGGCGCTCAAAGAAGCCAAGACCGCCGAGGATGTCGCCGCCCTGCTCGGCAAAAAACTCGCGCCCCAGACCCCCGCACCGCTGCCGCCCGGTGCGCTGTTTTTGCAGCCCGGTGAGGAGCGCCGCCGCTCTGGTTCCCACTACACCCCGCGTGAGCTGACCGCGCCGATTGTCGCCGCCACCTTGGCAATCAGCCGAAGCTCCCGCCCGATGAAGATCCGCTGCTCCACGCCCGCCGCTTGGTCGCGCAGCGCTGCCTGTACGGCGTCGACAAGAACCGCTTTGCGGTGAACCTCGCCAAGCTGTCGCTGTGGCTGGTCACGCTCGCCAAAGACCATGCGTTTACGTTTTTGGATCATGCGCTGAAGCACGGCGACTCGCTGTGTGGGCTGACCAGGGCCCAGATTGGTGCCTTTCACTGGCAGCCGCCGACCACCGACCTCGGCCCGCTGTTTCAAGGCGTGGCCAGCACCCTCGATACCGTCAGCGGCTTTCGCCATCAGATCCAGCGCCTCGGCGAAGGCCAGTACGACGAGCGCGGCCTGGTGTGGAAGGCCGCCGAGGACGTGGTCGAGGAAGTCCGCCACATCGGCGACCTGTGCCTCTGCGCGTACTTCTCCGAAGCCAAGGACAAGGACCGCGAGACCCGCCGCAGCAGCTACCTGCAACAGGTCAACGCCTGGAAACAGGGCGGCGACCGCAGCGAGCTAGACAGCCTGCGCGAAGAACTCCGCACGGGCGAGCCGCCGGTCCTGCCGCTGCACTGGGAGATCGAGTTCCCCGAAGTCTTCGCCCGCAAAAACCCCGGCTTCGACGCCATCGTCGGCAATCCGCCGTTTGCCGGCAAGAACACCATCGCGCAGAGCCACCGCCCCGCCTACCTCGACTGGCTGAAGGTCGTTCATCCCGATTCCCACGGCAACGCCGACCTGGTCGCCCACTTCTTCCGTCGCGCCTTTTCCCTGCTGCGCCAGGGCGGCTGTTTCGGGCTCATCGCCACCAACACCATCGCCCAGGGCGACACCCGCCAAAGCGGACTGCGCTGGATCTGTACCCACGGTGGCGAGATCTACGCCGCCACCCGTCGCCTCAAGTGGCCCGGACTCGCAGCGGTGGTGGTCAGCGTGGTTCACGTCCATCGCGGTCCCTGGACGCAGCCGCGAATCCTCGATGGCCGACAGGTCCCCTTCATCAGCGCCTACCTGTTCCACGGCGGCGGCCACGATGATCCGCACGTCTTGAAAGCCAACGAAGGCCAGAGCTTCATCGGCAGCTACGTCTTGGGAATGGGCTTCACCTTCGACGACACCGACAAGAGCGGCGTGGCCAGCTCCCTGGCTGACATGCAGCGGCTGATTGCCAAGGACCCCCGCAACGCCGAGCGAATCTTTCCGTACCTCGGCGGCGAGGAAGTCAACACCAGCCCCACCCACGCCCATCACCGCTACGTGATCAACTTCGGCGAAATGAGTGAAGCGGAAGCGCGCCGCTGGCCGGATCTGATGACGATTGTCGAAGCGAAGGTGAAGCCCGAACGCATGATGTTGAAGAGAGCGCATCAGTGGCAGCGATGGTGGCAATACTCGGACTATCGACCAGGCTTGTTTCGCGCCATCGCCGGGCTAG
>WBZX01001886.1_pt1 | contig 14997 bp, 11 predicted proteins | sample 5204211 | NCBI WGS metagenome assembly WBZX01 (sample SAMN12344362, study PRJNA552823) | activated sludge metagenome | biome: Activated sludge suspended growth; feature: Nitrification reactor; material: Wastewater; isolation source: activated sludge from nitrification reactor of wastewater...
GGATGGGCTGCGCATCGTTGGCGGCCGGGTAGAGCGCCAGGACTTCGGCCACGGTCGCCGGGGGCGAGACGTGCACCTCGAAGGGTCGGCGGTCCGGGCAGGCGATCCGCCAGACGGGGAAGGCGTCGGCTTGCACCTCACCCTTTCCGTTTTCGGACGTTCCAGACGTTCCGGACGTTCCGCCCAGTGCTGGCGCGGGTTTCGCCGGAACGTCAGCCAGAACGCCAGACGTTCCAGACGTTCCGGATTGGCGTTCCAGCGTGGCGAGCAGGTCATCAAGCGCCATCGTCGCCCCCTTGCAGCGCATCGGCGCGTACCTGATACACGCGCACCTTGCGCCCGCCGATGGTTTCCGGCTTCGCGCGTTCGCCGCGTGTGTTCGCCTTCGGGATCGCGCCGGCCTGTTCGAGCACATCAAGCGCCCGGTTGAAGTCGAATCCCTTCAGCGCCTCGCGCAGCCCGTCCGCCGTGAAGAGGTAGAGCCGCCCGCCCTGGTCGTCCGGTTTCCACCAGCCGGCCCGGTCACGGATCATCGAGCCGTCCGCCGTCCAGTCGGAAAACCGGCTATCCCCGTGCCGTTCGAGGAACGCGGCCAGCTTGTCGAGGATTTGCCTCCGCTCGTCGTTACCGCCGCCGCGCATGGATCGCCACGCCTGGAAGCCGGCCACCGCCGCAGCTACCGCCGCGCCTTCCGTCCATCCGGTGATGCCGTACTCCGTTGCCACCTCGCCAGCCAGGGCGAGCAGCGCGAACCGGCCAGCCGCCCGCTTGTCTTGCCCCTCGAAGTCGGTGCCGTTGAAGCTCGGTAAAGCCTTGATGCGTTCGAGCAGCGCCGCGAAGTCGCGCCCGTCGTGCGTCAGCCGTTCGAGGAATGCCCGCCCGGCCCGCCCGTGGTGCGTTGCCGCCGCTCGCTTGATCGCATCGGATAGCGCCGTTCCAGTCGCCATGCCGTGCAGCTCATCGAAGCAGCCAAAGCGCCGCGAGGCCGGAATATCGAGCAGCCGCACAGCTTGCCCGGCCTTGGTGCGGTGCCCGCCTTCCTGCATGGTCGTTCCGATGGTGCGCTCCCCCGTCGAAACGATGAACGCGGCCCAGCGGGTCACGGATCGCGCCGCGCCGGTACGGCTAGCCCGTTGCTTGCCGCGCCCGTTGCCCAGGCTGTAGACAATCGCGCCCACCTCGCGCGGATCGCATTCGCTTATCTCGTCGAGCGCCAGCAGGCAATCATTGAACAGCGCCGCCGCGCCTTCCATGCCGTTCGCGGTCGCCCGCCAGCTCCGGCGGTAGCCTGGTCCGCCCCACACAGAACAGGCGGCCTCAAGAATCGTTGTCTTGCCGGTCGAGGAATCGCCCACGAAATGCAGCCCGCCGCCTTCGGTGTTGGTGCACTTGAGCAGCGGCCCCGCGAAGGCTGCCGACAGCGCCAGCAGGAACAGCGGATTGCCCACGGCCCGCGCTGCGATTTCTGCCCGCCAGCCGTCGAGGGTGCCGGCCTGCCCGTGCTCTTCGTGCCCGCGCTCGCCAGACTGGAAGATCACGCCCGCCGCATCCGGGCCGATTACCGCGTCCGGCAGCACGAAAACGGAACCGCACCATCCGACTTGCAGCGCGCAGCGCACCCGCTTGAAGGGTGCCCGCTCTTGCAGGTAGCGGGCGAGGGTGTTTCTTGCCGCCGGATCAATTTCAAGCCCCATCGCCAGCAGCTCGCCGCGCAGGTCGGAACCGTCGCCGCGCAGTAGCTCCATCGGCATGGCCCAGGATCGCCAGCGGCCCGCCGTGTTCTTGAAGCGCAGCAGGCGCCCAAAATTGTTGCCGGTGCCGTCGAAGGTTTGCGCCTCGATGTGCAGCGGCCCGCATACCCAGGTATCGACGGGGGCCGGCTCGCCGCCGTTCCGCTGGGTGCTCATGCCGTGATGCCACACGCCCGGCCTCAGCTCCCGCCCGGTGTCGAGGGTCGCCCAGTCGTCAAAGACCTTGAAGCAGGGGCGTTCGTTGTCGGGGACCGCCGGGATTGCCGCTCGCTGGCGTTCGCCGCCGTCCGTTTCCGATGCACGGGCGAGCAGATCGCCCAGCGCCGGAACGTCTGGAACGTCAGTCGTTCCGCGTGACGTTCCGTGGAAACCCGCGCCAGCACTGGGCGGAACGTCCGGAACGTCTGGAACGTCACCAAACAAACAAGGCGAGGCAACAACCGCCGCGATGCCTTCCAGCAGGGGTTCATTTTTCAGCGAGCTATTGCTTGCACGTTCGTTCCGTTCCGGCGTTCCGCCCAGTATTGGCGCGGGTTTCGGTTCGCGCGCCGGAACGTCTGGAACGTCACAAGCAAACAAGTCTCCGGTTGCGGCGTCGGTCAGATCAACGGGCATGGTCGGCCCCCTTTCTGCGAAGCGCCGCCCAATCGTTCCAGTCGGTGCCCGGTTCATCGTCCGCGAACGGCGGAACCGCCAGCCCGGCCCCGGTCGCCTTCGCTGCTTCGGTGGCCTTGGTGAGCCCCGGATTGCCGGCGGTGCGCCGGTCGTTGTCCGCGCAGATCACCAGATCAGCCGCCGGCCATGCAGCACGCGCCGCCGTCGCCACAGGAAGCAGGTTCCCGGCGTTCATCGCGCACAGGGCCGAATGCCCGGATTCCTCATGCAGCGTTGCGCCGGTCGCCCATCCTTCGCAGATCAGCAGCCGGGCCGGGGCGGTCAGGTCGCCAATGGGCGAGAACAGCCCGCCAGCGCGACCCGATCTGAACCGCTTGGTGCCGTCCGCCTGAATGCGCTGCACGTTCCACAGCAGCCCGTAGGCGTCGAACAGAGGAACGATCAGCGCGCCCCCGATCTGCCGTAGGCCATGCGGGTGCACCTGCTTGGCGCGCAGGTAGGGGTGATCCGCCAGGGCAGGCGAAGCAAGCGCCCATTCAGAACGGGCCTCGAAGGCGCGCGCCTCATGCCCGGCCCGCCGCTCCGCTTCCGCCTTGGCGCGTGCGGCCCGCACCAGCTCGGCAAAGGCTTCGCGTTCGGCTTCGTCGAGTCGCCGCCCGTTCGCTGCCCAGGTCTGGCGGATGCCGGTTTTCCAGTTGCCGAAGATGCCGGCGGCCCGCCCGTCGAGGTGCAGGCAATACCAGCCGTTGAGCGTGCCGCGCTTGTCGCCTTCGACGTGGAAGCGGTGCAGCAGCCCGTCCGCGTCGATCACGGCGGGCGACGGTGTGCCGGCCTCGTGCATGGCAGCCCGGAAGGCGTCGATTGTGTCGAGGGTGCCCATGTTCAAGCCCCCATCCAGTCAATGTCGCCCGCGCCGGGCAGATCGTTGAAGCCATGCCCGCCAGCGGGGTCAATCGGCCCTTCCTTGCGTTTGCGGGGGCGGGGCGTGGTGCTCGCCACCTCATCGGCCACCAGATCGAGGGAGGGCTTCACCGTGCCGTCCTTGGCCTGCCACGTGGAAACCTTCAACGCGCCGGCCAGGGCCACGGATGCCCCGGCCTTCAGTTGGAGCAGGCGGGCAACCGCGTTGTCCTCGAAGCAGATCACGGAGCAGAAAACCCGCCCGTCCTCGCCTTGTGGCACCGACACGCGGGCCAGGGCAAAGGGGCGTCCGGTCTTGCTGGTGCGCTCCTGCGGGTCGGCGACCAGCTTGCCGGGAATGAGGGCGCGGATCATGCTGCAACCTCCAATCCAGCCCGGAGCAGGCCACGACGGCACGCCCAGCGAGTACAGCGCGACGCTGCGGCGAATGCGCCCCTAAACTCCACCTCCGGCAGGATCGTCGTGATGATGTTGTAGCCCATCGTGCGCAGGTCATGCACTCGGGCGGCGGCCTCGGTGACGGCCGGCGGCCTATGATCGCGGTCGGAAAAATCCTTTGGGCTGCCCTCGTTGGGGCGGCCCTTTTTCTTGTTGGTCATGCAGACCCACGGACAGGGCGCAGAGAGAACCCAATTCCAGCGCCGGGTATTGTGCGAGATAGGCCCAATCGGGGGCGAATATGTCCCAGCCCTTCACCCGCGCCGCCACGGTTAAGTCGTCGTTGTTGTCCATCTTTGCGCCCCTTTGCGCTCGCCCTTGTGAAAGGTGCCGCGCCGGCCGGGCAAGGGAACCCGGTTTTCCTCCCGTCGGAGTAGGCGCGGCGGTGGTGCTCTGTCAGGCCGCGTAGGCTTTCCCGAATCGTCCGATCACGACCTTCCGGCCTTCCTCGATCTGGGCATTCACGAAGTCCGCCCACCATTGCAGCATCTCGCGCCGTTGCTCGGCGTACTGCGCCCGGTTATAGACGCCCCGGATGCCCTTGGTTTCGTGGGCAAGGGCTTTCTCGATCCAGTCGGAATTGAAGCCGGCTTCGTGCAGGTGGGTTGATGCCGTGCGCCGGAAGTCGTGGATCACGAAGCTCTGCACGTCGTGTTCCAGTGTGCGGACGGCTACGTTCAAGGTGCTCTTGGCGATGGGCTGCTTCAGGTCGCTGCGGCTGGGGAATACCCACTCGGACCCGCTCGCCAGCCCCTTCAGTTCCTCGAACATCGCCACGGCTTGCCGGGACAGAGGCACGAAATGCGGCTTGTCCTTCTTCATCCGTTCGCCGGGGATCGACCATTCCGCCTTCTCGAAGTCGATTTCATCCCACTTGGCTTCGATCAGTTCGGACTTGCGGACCATGCACAGGATCAGCAGGTGCAGCGCCAGCTTGTGCGCCCGCTTCATGGAGGACTGGTAGATCGCCCGCAGCAGTCGGCCCAGTTCGTCAGAGGTCAGCGCAACGTCGCGGCTCTTGGCGGTGGCGACGAACTTCGCTTCCACGGCAGCCGCCGGGTTGAAGGTGGTCTTCTCGCGGGCGATGGCATAGGCGAACAGGCGCTTCAGCACGTTGCGGGTTTGCAGCGCCGTTTGATCCGCGCCGCGGGCCTTGATCTTGTCCGTGATCGCCAGCACGTCGGAAACGGTCACGTCGGCAATCTGCTTGCCGCCGATGGCCGGGATCACGTCCTTTTCGAGAATGCGCTTGATGTTGCGCGGGTTGCTGTTGGCGGGCTCGGCAATCTCGGCGTACCAGTACCGGGCGAAGGATTCGACGGTATCGCCGGCCAGGGCTTCGGCTTCCTTGGCCTTGGCTTTCTCCACGGCGCGCCAACACCAGTTTTGCAGGAAGGCTAGGGCGATTTCCTTCACCTCCGGCTTGGTGTCCTCCGGGATCGGGTCGCCACGCTTCAAGGCCATGGGGGATAGACCACGCCCGACAAGCGCCTTGCAGGCGTCGCGCCATGATCGGGCTTCGGCGAGCGAATAGGCCGGATAGTCGCCAAGGGACACTTTTTCTTGCTTGCTGCCACGCCCGCCGATCCGGTAGCGCAGCCGCCAGACCTTCGCGCCCCCGGGCATGACTTCAACGTGAAGCCCGCCTTCATCGGTTTCGATGTACGGCTTTGCGCCCGGCTTGAGGTTCCGCAGCTTGGTATCGGTGAGCGCCATGATTCGTTCTCCCGCCTATGTGTTCCCATGAAATCGGCGTCAGTCTTGGGAACACCAAAAACCTAGGGAACACATGGCTGAAGTCCAGTAGCAGCAAGGATTTCAGCTATATCGAACCCGCCTTGTGTGTCCGTGAATACCTGATTTCTCCGTTTGAAAAAACAGGGTTTGGGAACACCAGAGCGCAACCATGGGAACACGTCATCGCATCATGGGAACACCCTTGGGAACACAATTTACCGGCTTCCACCGGAACACTCAAGCACGCTCAAGAACAAAAAAGCCCGCAGTTACGCGGGCTTGAGGGGGCTTGGCGGAAGGCTTCGGACGGTACCGGAACTGAAGTTATTTTCCGATGCAGAAGCGCGAAAAGATCACCCCGAGCAGATCATCGGGGGTGAACTCGCCGGTGATCTCGTTGACGGCTTCCTGGGCGAGGCGGAGTTCCTCGGCCATCAGTTCGAGGGCGTGGCGGTGGGCGAGGGCGGTGTGGATGTGGTTGAGGGCCAGGCGCAGCGCGATGAGGTGGCGTTCGCGGGCGAGAATCACGTCCTCGCCGTGACGGTGCCAGCCGGCCACGCGCAGGAGTTCGGCGCGCAGCAGGTCGATGCCGTGGCCGGCTCTGGCGGAGAGGTAGAGGCTGACGGCGCCGGTGGATTCGATGCGTTCGGGTGCGCGGCCGGCGAGGTCGACCTTGTTGAAGACGGTGATCCGCTCTACGCCGGCGGGCAAGCGGGCGTCGATCGCCGCGTCGGCGGCGGTGAGTCCGGCGCGCACGTCGACGAGGCGCACCACCACATCGGCGCGCGCGATCTCCTGCCAGGTGCGGGCGATGCCGATCTTCTCGACTTCGTCGCTGGCGTCGCGCAGGCCGGCGGTGTCGGTGATGTGGAGCGGGATGCCTTCGATCTGGATCGTCTCGCGCAGCGCGTCGCGGGTGGTGCCGGCGATGTCGGTGACGATCGCGCGCTCCTCGCCGGCGAGGCGGTTGAGCAGGCTGGACTTGCCGACGTTGGGCTGGCCGACGAGGACCACGTGCAGGCCGCTGCGCAGCAGGCTGCCCTGTCTGGCGCGGTCGAGGATCGCGGCGAGCTCGGCGGCGATGCTGTCGATGCGTTCGAAGGCGCGGGCTTCGACGAGGAAGTCCACGTCTTCGTCGGGAAAGTCGAGGGTCGCTTCGACCAGCATGCGCAGGTCGATCAGGCGGTCGACGAGGCCGTGGACTTCCTGCGAGAAGCTGCCGCTCAGCGAGCGGACGGCCGAGCGGGCGGCGGCGGCGGTGGACGCTTCGATGAGGTCGGCGACGCTTTCGGCCTGGGCCAGATCGAGCTTGCCGTTGAGGAAGGCGCGGCGGGTGAACTCGCCGGGTTCGGCGAGGCGGGCACCGAGTTCGAGGCTGCGCGCCAGCAGCATCTGCATGACCACCGGGCCGCCGTGGCCCTGCAGTTCGATGACGTCTTCGCCGGTGAAGGAGTGGGGTGCCGGGAAGTAGAGGAGGAGGCCTTCGTCGATCAGCTGGCCGCCGCCGTCGCGGAAGCGGGCGAAGCGGGCTGCGCGGGCCTCGGGTGCCTTGCCGCCGAGGGTGGCGGCAAGGCCGGCGAGATTCGGTCCGGAGATCCGGACCACGCCGATGCCACCCCGCCCGGGCGCGGTGGCAATCGCGGCGATGGGGTCACTCGGCGGGTTTGCCACCGGCGGCGATCATCCGGTTGATCTGCCATTGCTGGGCGATCGACAGGGAGTTGTTCACCACCCAGTAGAGCACCAGACCGGCCGGGAACCACAGGAACATGAAGGTGAACATGATCGGCATCAGCATCATCACCTTGGCCTGGATCGGATCGGGCGGGGCCGGGTTGAGGCGGGTCTGGATCAGGCTGGTGGCGCCCATGATCAGCGGCAGGATGTAGTACGGGTCTTTCACCGACAGATCCTGGATCCAGCCCAGCCATGGCGCGCCGCGCATTTCGACGACGCCGAGCAGCACCCAGTAAAGGGCGATGAAGACCGGAATCTGGATCAGGATGGGCAGGCAGCCGCCGAGTGGATTGACCTTCTCGCGCTTGTAGAGGTCCATCATGGCCTGCTGCATCTTCATCTTGTCGTCGCCGTATTGCTCCTTCATGCGCTGCAGGCGCGGGCCGAGGGTCTTCATCTTGGCCATCGACTTGTAGCTGGCGGCGGACAGCGGGAAGAACAGCGCCTTCAGTGCGATGGTGACGAGGATGATGGCCCAGCCCCAGTTGCCGGTGAGCTTGTGGAACCAGTCGAGCACCCAGAACAGCGGCGCGGCGATGAGGGTCAGCCAGCCATAATCGACGACCAGATCGAAGCCGCTGGCGAACTTGGCGAGACGGCTCTGTTCCTGCGGACCGGCATACAGCGGCACCGCAACCTTGCCGGTCTGGCCGGGGGCGATGGCGGCCACCGGAACAATCACGCCGGTCGAGTAGAGGTCGGACGAAACCTGGTTGGCGAAGAATTCGCGCTCGCCGGCAGCCGGCGCCCAGCCGGCGACGAAGTAGTGCTGGACCATCGCGGCCCAGCCGTCGGCGGCCTTGGTGACGAACTTGGCCTTCTTGCTGGCGATGTCCTCGAAGCTGACCTTCTGGTACTTCTCGGCTTCGGTGTAGAAGGCCGGGCCGGTGAAGGTCTGCACGCCGAAACCGCCGGGCTGTTCGGCGGCCTTGCCGTCGCGGGTGAACTGGAAGTAGGCGTGGGGCGTGAGCGGCGCGCTGCTGCCGTTGCCGATCTCGTAGCTGATTTCGGCCTGGTAGCTGCCGCGGTGGAAGGTGATCAGCTTGGCCACCTTGATGCCGTCGGCGGTGGCTGGCGCGTCGAGGCGCAGGGTGACCGCGTCCTCGCCCGGCTTCAGCTCGACGTTGGTGGCACCGAGCGCAAACAGGGTTTTGTGGGTCGGCAGACCGTTGCCGATCAGGCCGCTCTGGGCCGAGTAGTTGTGCTTCTCGCCGTTATCGAAGAGCACGTAGTTGCGGCTCTTGTCTTCGGTGGCCTTGTGCTGGGTGAGTTCGAGCCGGACGATGTCGCCGCCCTGGGCCGACACTTCTGCGATCAGCACGTCGGTGCGGATCGTCGCCGTTGGCGCTGCGACCGCGGCTGGCGCGGCGGCGGGCTGACCCGGGAGCGTGGCGGCAGCGGCGCCGGCCGATGGCGTCGGGGTCGGCACGCCGGGGGTGGCGTTGGCGGCGACCGGGGCTTCGACCTTGGGATGGGTGTGCTTCTGCCAGCCGTCCCACAGCATGACCAGCGAGAACGAGAAGACGAGAAGGAGGATCAGGCGACGGTTATCCATCGGAGTCAGTGTCAGGAAGGAGTGGGCGGAAGTTCGGACGGGGTGCTCAGGGTACCGGATCGTAGCCGCCGCCGCTGAACGGATGGCAGCGGCACACGCGACGCGTCGCCAGCCAGCCGCCCCTCAGCGCGCCGTGACGCTGCACGGCTTCGATGGCGTATTCGGAACAGGATGGCACGAAACGGCAGTTGCGGCCGAGCAGCGGGCTGACGGCATAGCGGTAGACGCGCAGCAGTGCGACGACGATGGCCTTCACGGCGCGGCTTTCGGCCTGGGCAGGCGGCCGAGCAGGGTGGTCATCTCGTCGCGCATCGCACGCCTCGTCACGTCGTCGAGCCGGGCCGACAATCGTAGCACCAGATCGTAGGGCGGCAGCTTTGCATGGGCGTGACGGAACACGTCGCGACCGATGCGCTTGACGAGGTTGCGCTGCACCGCGCGCTTGGCCAGCTTCTTGGCGACGACGAGCCCGAGGCGCGCCGAGCCGGTGGCGTTCGGGCTGTAGTGCAGCGCGAAGTGCGCGCCGCGAAGGACTCGCCGAAAAGCAAAAACGGATGAAAATTCATCCGTTTTGTGCAGTCGCAATGACGAGTCGAAGCCGAATCCGGCCGGTTGTGCAACTTCCGCTGCCGCTGCCTGGCAGGCATCGGAAGGGGCCGCGGCGGTCAGGCTTGCCTCGACAGCCTTAGACGGCGAGACGATGACGGCCCTTGGCGCGGCGAGCGGCGATGACCTTGCGACCGCCACGGGTGGCCATGCGGACCAGGAAGCCGTGGGTGCGCTTGCGACGGACGACGGACGGTTGGTAAGTACGTTTCATTTTACGTGCCCGGAAAGTTGAGTCAAACGCGTAATTTCATACGTTAACCCTCTGTTTGTCAAGAGCCTTTCGTGGCGCCCCGAGTGCCGAGGGCTGCGCCGGCCGCCTGGCGCGCCTGTCCGGCTGTGGATAACTTTCCTCCGGACGGGTACAATACGCGTTTGGCCGAACGAGATTGTGCGCCCGTCCGCGCAGCCCGCCGGCCGGCCCCGCCGCCCACCCGGGGTTCCGCCAAGAACGAGAAACGGCGCGCCTCTGCCGTCAAAACAGACCCACCAATCATCGTGCCCGAAGCCTCATCACAGTCCCACTGCGCTGCCTTCTGGACGCATTGCCTGAGCTGCCTGGAGCAGGAATTGCCCGCTCAGCAGTTCAAGACCTGGATCCTCCCGTTGCGTGTCGAAGACCTGCACGACGGGGACGCGGCCGGCCTGCGTCTGGTGGCGCCGTCCAACTTCCATCGCCAGTGGCTGCGCGACCGCTACCTGCGGCGCATCGAGGAACTCGGCGAAGCCTACTTCGGCGGCGTGCCGGCGATCGAGGTCGGCCTGGCGCCGGCGGGCGGCGTGCGTCGCCCGGCTGTGCCGGCGACGCACGCCGCGGTGCCTGCCCCGGCGGCCGCCAGCCCGGCCGCCGCACCGCAGCCGGCGCCCCGCGCCAGCCTGCCGGAAGCGCCGCAGAGCGCCGAAGCGGCCAGCTACGACAAGTCGCGCCTCAATCCCGATTTCACTTTCGACACCCTGGTCACCGGCCGCGCCAACGACCTCGCCCGCGCTGCCGCGCTGCAGGTCGCCCAGAACCCGGGCGTGTCGTACAACCCGCTGTTCATCTACGGCGGCGTCGGCCTCGGCAAGACCCACCTGATCCACGCGCTCGGCAACTACGTCTTCAAGCACGACCCGAAAAAGGTCATCCGCTACGTGCACGCCGAGGATTACTACGCCGACGTGGTGCGCGCCTACCAGCAGAAATCGTTCGACGTCTTCAAGCGCTACTACCGCTCGCTGGACGTGCTGATCATCGACGACATCCAGTTCTTCAACAACAAGAACCGGACCCAGGAAGAGTTCTTCCACGCCTTCAACGCCCTCACCGAGGCCAAGAAGCAGATCATCATCACCAGCGATACCTACCCGAAGGACGTGCAGGGTCTCGAGGATCGGCTGATCTCCCGCTTCGACTGGGGCCTGACGGTGCAGATCGAGCCGCCCGAGCTCGAGATGCGCGTTGCCATCCTCAAGAAGAAGGCCGAGGTCGAGCGCATCCAGCTCGACGACGACGTGGCCTTCCTGATCGCCAAGAACCTGCGCTCCAACGTGCGCGAGCTCGAAGGCGCACTGAAAAAGGTGCTGGCCTTCGCCCGTTTCCACGGCAAGGAGGTGACGCTCGAAGTTGCCAAGGAGGCGCTGAAGGATCTCCTCAACGCCCACAATCGCCAGCTCACCGCCGAGTTCATTCAAAAGACGGTTGCCGACTACTACAAGATCAAGGTCGCCGACATGCATTCCAAGAAGCGCACCCGGGTCATCGCGCGGCCGCGCCAGGTGGCGATGTTCCTCGCCAAGGACCTCACCCCGATGAGCCTGCCGGCGATCGGCGAAGCCTTCGGCGGCCGCGATCACACCACCGTGCTGCACGCCTGCCGCACGATCGCCGAACTGCGCCTCGGCGACACCCAGCTGAACCACGACCTGCACGTCCTGACCCAGGTGCTGCGCGGTTGAAACCTGAGCCAGCCATGCTGACTGCCGCCCGGACGCCCCGCCCGGCCCACTGAACCCCACACGGAGACCCGATTTCATGTTGCTCTTCACCGCGCCCCGCGATGCCCTTCTCGTCCCGCTGCAGTCGGTGTCCGGCATCGTCGAGAAACGTCACACGCTGCCGATCCTCTCGAACGTGCTGATCGAAAAGAAGGGCGATGCGCTGACGCTGCTCGTCACCGACATCGAAATCCAGATCCGCAACAGCACTACCGCCGCCCTCGGCGCCGACGACGTGGCGATCACCGTCGGTGCGCGCAAACTGCAGGACATCCTGCGCGCGCTGCCCAACAGCGCCGAGGTGCAGCTCACGCTGGACGACAAGCGCATCACCCTCAAGGCCGGCAAGAGCCGCTTCCAGTTGCAGACCCTGCCCGCCGCCGACTACCCGCGCCTGTCGCCGCCGGAAGGCGAGGGCCTGTCCTTCACCACCACGCAAAAGGCCTTCAAGAAGCAGCTCGCCTTGGTGCAGTACGCGATGGCCCAGCAGGACATCCGCTACTACCTCAACGGCCTCCTGCTGGTGGTCGCCGGCGACCTGCTGCGGATGGTCGCCACCGACGGCCACCGCCTGGCCTACGCCGCCTCGCCGCTGGTCGGCGACTTTCCGCGTACCGACGTGATCCTGCCGCGCAAGACGGTGGTCGAACTGGCCCGCCAGCTCGCCGACTCCGACGACCCGCTCGAAGTCACGCTGGTCGGCAACCAGATCGTCTTCCGCTTCGGCCACATCGAACTGATCTCCAAGCTCATCGACGGCAAGTTCCCCGACTACGAGCGCGTCATCCCGCAGGGCCACCCCAAGCTCGTCAAGGCCAGCCGCCTGGCGCTGCTGCAGGCCCTGCAGCGCGCGGCGATCCTCACCAACGAAAAATTCCGCGGCGTGCGCCTGATGCTCTCCGAAGGCAGCCTCAAGCTGGTGTCCACCAACGCCGAGCAGGAAGAGGCGCAGGAAGAACTCGAAGTCGATTACAGCGGCGATCCACTCGACATCGGCTTCAACGTCACCTACCTCCTCGACGTGCTGACCAACCTGTCCGCCAACGAGATCGAAATCCGCTTCAACGACGGCAACGCCAGCGCCCTCTTCGGCCTCGCCGACAACACCGACTTCAAGTACGTCGTGATGCCCATGCGAATCTGAGTCCGTGGATAAAGCTACTGCGCGTCCCGATCCCGCAACTCCGGCGCTCGCCGTACTCCAGTACGGCTCCGCGCCGCATTGCGACCTCGGGCCTGCTCGCGACGCTTTCTCCACGAACTCGAACCCGTGTCAGTTTCCCTGAATAACTGATGCCGCCTGGCTTTCAAGCCTGAGCAGAACAAAACAGCAGAACCGAGAACGCCATGTCCGATACGCCGCAACAACCTGCACCCGCCGACAACTACGACGAATCCAGCATCCAGCAGCTCGAAGGGCTGGAGGCGGTGAGGAAGCGGCCCGGCATGTACATCGGCGACACCTCCGACGGCACCGGCCTGCACCACATGGTTTTCGAAGTCGTCGACAACGCCATCGACGAAGCGCTGGCCGGCCACTGCGACGACATCGTGATCACCATCCACGCCGACAACTCGATCTCGGTCACCGACAACGGCCGCGGCATCCCGGTCGGCGTCAAGATGGACGACAAGCACGAGCCCAAGCGCTCCGCGGCCGAGATCGTCATGTGCGTGCTGCACGCCGGCGGCAAGTTCAACCAGAACAGCTACAAGGTCTCCGGTGGCCTCCACGGTGTCGGCGTGTCGTGCGTGAATGCGCTGTCCAAGTGGCTGCGCCTCACCGTCTCGCGCGACGGCCACAAGCACTTCATGGAGTTCAACCGCGGCCATGCGATCGATCGCGTCATCGAGCTCGTCGACGGCATCGAAACCAGCCCGCTGAAGGTCGTCGGCGACACCACCAAGCGCGGTACCAAGGTGCACTATCTTGCCGACGAAGAGATCTTCGGCACCGTCGAATACCACTACGAAATCCTCGCCAAGCGCCTGCGCGAGCTGTCCTTCCTCAACAACGGCGTCAAGATCCGCCTGGTCGACCAGCGCAGCGGCAAGGAAGAAGACTTCGCCTTCGCTGGCGGCGTGTCCGGCTTCGTCGAATACATCAACCGTGCCAAGTCGGTGCTCCACCCCACCGTCTTCCACGCCAGCGGCGAATCCATCCAGAACGGCGTGCCGATCACCGTCGAAGTCGCAATGCAGTGGAACGACAGCTACGCCGAACAGGTGCTGTGCTTCACCAACAACATCCCGCAGGCCGACGGTGGCACCCACCTCACCGGCCTGCGCGCGGCGATGACGCGCGTCATCAACAAGTACATCGAAGAGAACGAGATCGCCAAGAAGGCCAAGGTTGACATCTCCGGCGACGACATGCGCGAGGGCCTCGCCTGCGTGCTGTCGGTCAAGATGCCCGACCCCAAGTTCGCCTCACAGACCAAGATGAAGCTGGTCTCCGGCGAAGCCCGTCCGGCCGTCGAAGAAGTCGTCGCCCAAAAGCTCGCCGACTTCCTGCTCGAACGTCCGATCGACGCCAAAACCATTTGCGGCAAGATCGTCGAAGCCTCCCGCGCCCGCGAAGCTGCCCGGCGTGCCCGCGAAATGACCCGCCGCAAGGGCGTGCTCGACGGCGTCGGCCTGCCCGGCAAGCTCGCCGACTGCCAGGAAAAAGACCCGGCGCTGTGCGAGATCTACATCGTCGAGGGCGACTCCGCCGGCGGCTCCGCCAAGCAGGGCCGCGACCGCAAGTTCCAGGCCATCCTGCCGCTGCGCGGCAAGGTGCTCAACGTCGAACGCGCCCGCTTCGACAAACTGATTGGCTCCGAGCAGATCGCCACCTTGATCACCGCGCTCGGCACCAGCATCGGCAGCGACGACTTCAAGCCCGAAAAACTGCGCTACCACCGCATCATCATCATGACCGACGCGGACGTCGACGGCGCCCACATCCGCACCCTGCTGCTCACTTTCTTCTACCGCCAGATGCGCGAGCTGGTCGAGCGCGGCCACATCTACATCGCCCAGCCGCCGCTCTACAAGATCAAGCACGGCAAGAACGAGATGTACATCAAGGACGACGCCGAGCTCTCCGCCCACCTGCTCAAACTGGGTCTTGAGGGTGCTGCGCTGACCCCCGGCGACGGTGCCGACCCGATCCACACCGACGCCCTCGGCGGCCTCGCGCGCACCTATCTGCTCGCCGAAAACGTCATCCGCCGCCTCGCCGACTGGATCGACCCTGACGCCCTCCACGCGCTGCTCGCCAACGACCTGCCGCTGTCGGTCGACGACGAAGCCGCCGCCCGCGATTCCGCCGCCCGCCTGCAGGCCGCCGTCGGCAGCGACATCACCGTCGCCGCCAGCTACAACGAAACCACCGAAGCCTGGGCGCTCGACCTCGCCCGCATGCACCACGGCAATCGCAAGCTCAGCCAGATCGACGGTGACTTCCTGCGTTCCGGCGACTGGCGCACCATCCGCCAGGCCAGCGAATCCATCTCCGGCCTGATCCGGCCCGGCGCCATCATGCGCCGCGGCGAAAAGCAGCAAGCCGTCACCAGTTTCGCCGACGCCATCCGCTGGATGCTGGGCGAAGTCGAACGCGGCCTCTCCAAACAGCGCTACAAAGGCCTCGGCGAAATGAACCCCGAGCAGCTGTGG
>WBZX01001531.1_pt2 | contig 14982 bp, 14 predicted proteins | sample 5204211 | NCBI WGS metagenome assembly WBZX01 (sample SAMN12344362, study PRJNA552823) | activated sludge metagenome | biome: Activated sludge suspended growth; feature: Nitrification reactor; material: Wastewater; isolation source: activated sludge from nitrification reactor of wastewater...
GGGACCGGCGCTCTCAAGTGCTGGTCAAGAACCTCAAGTAATCGAAGGAGCCGACGCGATGACCCGCATGGTGCAGTGCATCTATCTCAAGAAAGAGGCCGAAGGTCTCGTCTATCCGCCCTACCCCGGCGAGCTCGGCAAGCGAATCTACGACGGTGTCAGCAAGGAAGCGTTCGAGGTGTGGAAGAAGCACCAGACCATGCTGGTCAACGAGAACCGCCTGAATCTCGCCGATGCCCGGGCGCGTCAGTACCTTGCGCGACAGATGGAACAGTTCTTCTTCGGCGACGGTGCGGACAAGCCTGCGGGCTACGTCCCCCCCGCGGCTTGATCTCGATCAAGGATACAAACGCGAATAATTCGCATTTGATGTAAGATGGCGGCTTCCAAGCCCAACAGCGAGCCCGCCATGACACTTGTCCGCCACCTGATCGCAGCCGCACTGGCGCTGGCAACCGGCGCCACCCTGGCCCAGACGCAGACCCTGAACCTCTACTCGGCCCGGCACTATCAGACCGACGAAGCCCTGTACGCCGACTTCACGAAGGCCACGGGGATCCGCATTCAGCGCGTGGACGCCGACGACGCCGGCATCCTCGCGAGACTCAAGACCGAGGGAAGCTCCAGCCCGGCCGACGTGATCCTGCTCGTCGACGCTGCGCGGCTCTGGCGCGCGGAACTCGATGGCCTGTTTCAGCCCGTGCGCAGCAAAGTGCTGGAGGCGCGCATCCCTGCCACCTTGCGCGGCCGCGACGAAGGCCAGGGCTCCCAGTGGTACGGCTTCTCGACGCGCGCGCGCGTGGTGGTCTACAACAAGTCTTCGATCCAACGCAGCGATGTCGACACCTATCAGAAACTTGCCGACCCGAAGCTCAAGGGCAAGTTGTGCACCCGCTCCGGCTCTCACCCGTACAACTTGTCTCTGTTCGGGGCAATGCTCGAACACCTCGGCCCGCAGAACGCCGAGGCCTGGATGAGTGGCCTGGTCGCAAACATGGCGCGCAGCCCGAAAGGTGGCGACACCGACCAGATACTCGCCACGGCCAGCGGTGAGTGCGGCGTCGCGCTGGCAAATTCGTACTACGTGGCGCGCCTGATGCGTTCGACCAAACCCGAAGACAGGGCGGCGATGGACAAGGTCGGCATCGTGTTCCCGAATCAAGGCGATTTCGGCACCCACGTCAATATCGCCGGAGCCGGGATCGCGCGTCACAGTCGGAATCGCGACGCGGCAGTTAAGTTTCTCGAGTATCTCGCCAGTAACTCGGCGCAGGCATATTTCGCTGACGGCAACAACGAATGGCCGGCAGTCGCGCAGGTCAAGGTTTCGAACCCTGCCTTGCGCACCCTGGGTGATTTCAAGGCGGAAACGATACCGGTGTCGGTTGTCGGCCTCAACCAGATCAAAGTACAGCAGATACTCGATCGAGTCGGTTACAAGTAAACTCGGGCGAATCTGGCGCTGAATTGGCGCCTTATCAACCCCGAGGTAGACAAATGCAGAAACTCGAAACCCTGCTGGCTCAAAAGGCCGAACTGCGTGCGCGCGAGGCCGAACTGGAGCGGCAGATCGCCCAGGCCCAGCGGGAGGAACGCGACTCAGCCATCTCGCAAGTGCGCTCGCTGATGTCGCAACACGGCCTGACGATCAAGGACATCATCTCGGGCAAGGCCAAGGCGACCCGCGGCTCCACCTCCAAGGTGGCGCCCAAGTACCGGGATTCCGCCACCGGGGATACCTGGTCGGGCCGGGGTTTGCAGCCGCGCTGGCTGAAGGCGGCGCTGGCAGAAGGCCGCAAACTGACGGACTTCGCGATCTAGAGCGAGATCATTCGAACTTCAGTTCGACCGAGCCCGGCATCGTGACGCCGGGTGGCTTGAATCTCCAGGCGGAAACCGCCGCCAGCGCAGCGGCATTCAGGCCTCGATTCGGGCTGCGCACGATCGCTGTTCGAGCCACGCTGCCATCCGGCGCCACGTCGAACTCGACGACCACTGAACCTGCGCCGACGGCACGCAGCACGCGCTGCGGGAAATCGGGTTCGACACTGGCGAGCAATTCAAGGCGGGCCGGCGGCCGCGCAATGCTTACGGTGGCCAGTTGCGGAACCGCCTTCATCGACGGAAGCGCCTCTTTCGCGAGCACGGGCGCAGGACTGGTCAGCATGGGCAGTTCGACGTTGGCTTGTGCGGGCACGGACAACGGGGTCAAAGCGTCGGCGCTCATGGTTGCCAGGGCCGCCGGCGCGGAAGCCGGAGCCGTCGCTGCCGACGGCAGCCCGGCCGTCCGCTCGTCGCGTACGACCCGACGCGGCTTGTCAGCATGCATCAGGATCATCCGGTACACCTTGTCGGCATCGCGCACGGCGCGATCGGCAGGCGACGAAGCCGATGGCGAGGGCCCCTGCTGGGCCATGGCACTGCCGATGGCCAACCCCAGGATGGCCGTGGCAACGCAGGCGCGGGATGGCCGATTCATGGATAGAAGGAGGGGCTGACCCGACAGGCCGTGATTGGCATCGCGGCGCAGTGTAGGTAGCGGATCCGCGCGGCGGGTGTGACGCCCTGCACATCGGGGCACCCTCAGGTCGCTTCGCTAGACTCCTGCCGGTGATTCCACCGGGATTCATCGCCGAACTGCTGACCCGCGTCGACATCGTCGACGTCGTGGGTCGCCACGTTCAGCTCAAGAAGGGCGGCGCCAACCTGATGGGGCTGTGCCCCTTTCATGGCGAAAAGTCGCCCAGCTTCTCGGTCAGCCCGAGCAAGCAGTTCTATTACTGCTTCGGCTGCGGCGCATCGGGCGACGCGATCCGGTTCCTGACCGAACACACCGGCGCCAGCTTCCGCGACGCGGTCACCGATCTGGCGCAACAGGTGGGCCTGTCCGTGCCGGACGACACGCGAACCGAGGACGAACGCCGGGCCGAGGCGGCCAGCAAGGCGCGCCAATCGACCCTGACCGACGTGCTGGCGAAGGCGGCGCAGCACTACCGCACTCATCTCAAGTCCAGCCCCCGGGCCGTGGCCTACCTGAAGGGCCGCGGCCTGACAGGCGAGATCGCGGCAAGGTTCGGACTTGGCTATGCGCCCGACGGCTGGCACGCGCTGGCCAGCGCCTTTTCGCACTACGACGACCCGATGCTGGTCGAGTCCGGCCTGGTCATCGCGCAAGGGGACGCCGGCGAGGACGGTCGTCGCTACGACCGCTTCCGCGATCGCGTGATGTTTCCGATCCGCTCGGTGCAGGGCGAGGTGATCGGCTTCGGCGGACGTGTGCTGGACAAGGGTGAGCCCAAGTACCTGAACTCGCCCGAGACGCCGGTGTTCGTCAAGGGGCGCGAGCTCTATGGCTTGCACGAGGGGCGCGCCGGCATCCGGGCTCGCGGCTATGCGCTGGTGGTCGAAGGCTACATGGACGTGGTCGCCCTGGCGCAGATGGGCTTCGACAACGCGGTCGCCACGCTCGGCACGGCCTGCACCGAGGAGCACGTGCGAAAGCTGTTCCGCTTCACCGACTCGGTGGTCTTCAGCTTCGACGGTGACGCTGCCAGCCGCCGGGCGGCCACGCGGGCGCTTGAAGCCGCCCTGCCCCACGCGACTGACCTGCGCACGGTGCGGTTCCTGTTTCTTCCGCCCGAGCACGACCCGGACTCGTTCGTCCGGGCCGAGGGCTCCGCCGCGTTCGAGCGTGCGGTGGCTGTGGCTGTACCGCTGTCGCGTCAACTCGTCGACGTCGCCCGCGACGGTTGCGACATGGGGACCCCGGAAGGGCGGGCGCGCTTCCTGAGCCAGGCCAGACCACTGTGGGCAGCGTTGCCTGAAGGCGGTTTCCGGCGCCAGATGCTGACCGAACTGGCCCGCACCGCCACCCTGCCGGAAGCCGATCTCGCCTCTCAATGGGCCGCCCCCAGCGCTTCGCCGCCTCGAGAACGGTCCGCTCCGGCCACAGCAGCGGGACCTTCGCCGTCCCGGCGCCCCTCAGGCTTCGCCGCCAGCCGGCGCGCGCCACGACGACCCGAAGACCGCATCGTCCACCTTCTGCTGACACAACCCTCGTGGTGGGACAGCCTGACCGTGGAAGACCATGACCTCCTGCACGCACTGCCGGCCCCCCATGGCGATCTGCTCGCCTGGCTGGAACGCGACATCGTGGAGCACGGGCCGCGGCCCTGGGCGGCCGTGCGTACGGCGCTGGCTGACGATGCCGCCCTGGGCCAGGCGCTGGCCTCGGTGGGCTTCGACGAGTCCGACGACATGGGCGCCGGGCAGGCCGACTTGCGCCTGTTGCTCGATGGCAAGCTGCTGCAGGCCCTGGAAGCCCGTCAGACCGCCTTGGCGCCGGGGGCCGCCGCAGACCCGCTGGCCCGAGCCGAGTACCAGTCGATTTCCGAGCGGGTGCGAATGCTTCGCTCACGCATCGACACGAACCGCCGCGAGCGCTCGGCCCCCTGAGGCCGGCTTTGACCGGCCGTGCGCCTTCGGCCATAATCCGCCGTTCTTTGCTACGGCAAGAGTGACAGCAGCACCTCCGGGCCCCGGCCACCCGCGAAACGGGTACACACCGACAGGCCACCCTCCCCCGCAAGGGCTGCGTTCCTCGGACCCGGCGCGTGCAGCGTCCGGGTCGTCACCTGCCACCCCATTGGAAGGCCGTACCTGGCGACATGACGAGGCGCATGTTGCGGGTCGGTCGGCGCTTTGCCACAGCGCCACCAGACAGCCCCGAGGATCCGCATGACCGCCAAGAAGCAAGCTCCTGCCACGCCCGCCAAGGCCTCCGGCAAGGCCGCGGCCGACGACAAGACCGCCAAGAAGCCCGCGGCCAAGACCGCCGCGCCTTCCAAGCCCGCGGCCAAGCCGCTGGCCAAGACTGCGCCGGCAACCAAGGTTGCCGCAAAGGCGCCTTCCAAGCCCGCGGCCAAGGCTGCCGCAAAGCCGGCGGAAGAGACCAAGGGCAAGCGAGGCCCCAAGGGCAAGGCGACTGCCGCCAAGAGCGCGCCGCCGGGCAAGGAACTGCCCGAGGAAGACTTCTCCGACATCGAAGCCGAGGTCGAGGCCGAAGTCGAAACGGAAGCAGTCGACGACAGCGAGACCAAGGCCAAGGCCAAGCCTCTGCGCATGAAGGTCTCGCGCGCCAAGGAGCGCGCGCTCATGCGCGAGTTCGGCCTGGACGAGACCCAGCTCACCGAAGAGGAAGTCGCCAAGCGCCGCCAGGAGCTCAAGACGCTCATCAAGATGGGCAAGACGCGAGGTTTCCTGACACACCAGGAAATCAACGACCACCTGCCCGAGAAGCTGGTCAACGAGGAAATCCTCGAGGCCATCGTGTCGATGCTCAACGACATGGGCATCGCCGTGTACGAGCAGGCACCCGACGCCGCCACGCTGCTGATCGCCGGCGGCTCGACCACCACCGCCACCGAGGAGGAGGCCGAGGAAGCCGCCGAGGCGGCCCTGTCCACCGTGGACTCGGAGTTCGGCCGCACGACCGACCCGGTGCGCATGTACATGCGCGAGATGGGCACGGTGGAACTGCTCACCCGCGAGGGCGAGATCGAGATCGCCAAGCGCATCGAAGGTGGCCTGCAGGCCATGATGCTGGCCATCAGCGCCAGCCCGACCACCATCGCCGAGATCCTGGCCATGGCCGCGCGCATCCGCGCCGGCGAGATGCAGATCTCCGAGGCCGTGGACGGTTTCGTATCCGACGACGAGGCCGACGACTACGTCGCCGAGGAGGATTTCGACGAGTTCGACGATGAGGAAGAAGACGAAGGCGCCACGAGCAAGGCGCTAACCAAGCGACTGGAGGAACTCAAGTCCGCCGCGCTGGTCAAGTTCGACGCCTTGTCCGGCCACTTCGACCGCATGCGCAAGGCCTACGAGAAGGACGGCTACAAGTCGCCGGCCTACAACCGGTCGCAGATGTCGGTCAGCGCCGAGATCATGTCGATCCGCTTCACGGTCAAGACGATCGAGCGCCTGTGCGACATCCTGCGCTCGCAGGTGGACGACGTGCGCCGCTATGAACGCGAGCTGCGCAAGATCGTGGTCGACAAGTGCGGCATGCCGCAGGACCACTTCATCAAGACCTTCCCGCCCAACGTGCTCAACCTCAAGTGGGCCGAAAAGGAGATCGCTGCGGGCAAGCCCTACGCCACGGTGCTGGCGCGCAACCTGCCGCCGGTGCAGGAGCTGCAGCAGAAGCTGATCGACCTGCAGGCCAAGGCCGTGGTGCCGCTGGAGGACCTGAAGCAGATCAACAAGAAGATGAACGAGGGCGAGAAGGCCTCGCGCGACGCCAAGAAGGAGATGATCGAGGCCAACCTGCGCCTGGTGATCTCCATCGCCAAGAAGTACACCAACCGCGGGCTGCAGTTCCTGGACCTGATCCAGGAAGGCAACATCGGCCTGATGAAGGCGGTGGACAAGTTCGAATACCGCCGCGGCTACAAGTTCTCCACCTACGCCACCTGGTGGATTCGCCAGGCCATCACGCGCAGCATCGCCGACCAGGCGCGCACGATCCGCATCCCGGTTCACATGATCGAGACGATCAACAAGATGAACCGCATCTCGCGCCAGCACCTGCAGGAGTTCGGCTACGAGCCGGACGCGCCGACGCTGGCCGAGAAGATGGAGATGCCCGAGGACAAGATCCGCAAGATCATGAAGATCGCCAAGGAGCCGATCTCCATGGAAACGCCGATCGGTGACGACGACGATTCGCACCTGGGCGACTTCATCGAGGACACCAACTCGGTGGCCCCGGTGGACGCGGCCATGCAGGCGGGCCTGCGCGACGTGGTCAAGGACATCCTCGACAGCCTGACTCCCCGCGAAGCCAAGGTGCTGCGCATGCGCTTCGGCATCGAGATGAGCACCGACCATACGCTGGAGGAAGTGGGCAAGCAGTTCGACGTCACGCGCGAGCGCATCCGGCAGATCGAAGCCAAGGCGATCCGCAAGCTGAAGCATCCGAGCCGTTCGGACAAGCTGCGGACCTACCTCGACAACCTTTGAGGCGCCCACCCCCCAAGGTCGTCGCTTCGCGAGCGTGTAGAGTCCCGTCGTGACCCGCATCGCCGAACGCACCGTGCTGTTTGCCGACCTGCGCGGCAGCACGGCGCTGTTCGAGCGGTTGGGCAATGCCGAGGCCACCTCGGTGATCACGCACACGGTCAACACCCTGGGTACCAGCGTGGGACAACGCGGTGGGCAGGTCGTAAAGACCCTCGGCGACGGCTTGATGGCGATCTTCGAGATGCCCGCTCCCGCCGTGCAGGCGGCCGCGCTCATGCACGACGCCCTCGAGACCCTGGTCCAGCGCGGCAGCGCTCATGGCGCCTCCACGGGTCTGCGCGGCCTGCGCCTGCAGGTGGCGCTGGCGCGCGGCGAGATCGTCGAAATGGGCGGCGACTGCTTCGGCGACGCCGTCAACGTGGCGGCTCGCCTGCTCGATCACGCTGGCGACAACGAGACCCTGATCACCGAGGAGGTCTTCGCCGGCCTCGCCCGCGTCGACCAGGCCCGCTTTCGCAGCCTCGACTGGATGCACCTTCGCGGCCGAGCCGAGCCGGTGCACGTGCACCTGCTGGGCGGTCGCCGCGCTGCTGGCGATCTGGCCGCGGCCACGGCTTTCGGCACGGCCCTGATGCCGATGTCCGAGCCCGAGGGCCTGCGCCTTTCATGGCAGCGCACCAATCGTCTCGTATCCAGCGACCGGCTGCCGATCATCCTGGGCCGCAGCCCGCAGAGCGCGTTCTGCGTCGACGACGCCCGCGTGTCGCGTCAGCATGCGCGCCTGGACTGGCAAGGCGGCGTCTTCTCGCTGACCGACCTCAGCATCAACGGCACCTTCGTGCGCTTCGCCAACGCCGACGAGGTGGTGAGCCTCAAGCGCGGCACCTGCACCCTGCACGGCCACGGCGTGATCGGCCTGGGCGCCCCGCCGAGCGACCCGCGCTCGGCCGCGGTCAAGTTCGAGGTCGTCCGCTTCGGCGACACCCAGCCCCACTTCGTCGACCCCTGACCGGCGCGGCGCCCGCGGCATCGCCGACAATGCCCGGCGATGCCTTACCAAGCCGAGCCCGCCCTGCCCCACGGCACCGCACCCCGCACCGGTGTGCTGCTGGTCAACCTGGGCACGCCCGACGCGCCCACGGCACCTGCCCTGCGCCGCTACCTGGCCGAGTTCCTGTCCGACCCGCGCGTGGTCGAGATCCCGCGCCTGCTGTGGTTGCCGTTGCTGCACGGCGTGATCCTCAACACCCGGCCCGCCAAGTCGGCGGCCAAGTACGCCAGCATCTGGACCGACAACGGCTCGCCGCTCGCGCACTGGACCTCGGTCCAGGGACGAATGCTGCAAGGCTACCTGGGTGAACGCGGCCTGATGCCGTCACAGGTGCTGGTGCGCACCGCCATGCGCTACGGCAACCCGTCGGTGGCTTCGGTTCTCGACGAACTCAAGGCCGAGAACGCCACCCGCGTGCTGGTGCTGCCGCTGTATCCGCAGTATGCGGCGGCCACCACGGCCAGCGTCAACGACGCGGTGATGGCCTGGCAGATGCGGCAACGTCGGCAGCCCGAGCTGCGCTTCGTCAACCGCTATCACGATGACCCCGGCTACATCGCGGCGCTGGCCCAGCGCGTGCGCAGCCACTGGGGCCGCGAGGGTCGCGGCGACCGGCTGGTGCTGAGCTTCCACGGCGTTCCCGAACGGTCGCTGACCCTGGGCGATCCGTACCACTGCGAGTGCCACAAGACCGCACGCCTGCTGGCCGAGGCGCTAGGGCTGTCGCGCGACGAGTGGCTCGTCACGTTCCAGTCGCGCTTCGGCAAGGCCAAGTGGCTCGAGCCCTATACCGAGCCGACACTGGTGGATCTGGCGCGACAAGGGGTGACGCGGGTCGACGTGTTCTGTCCCGGCTTCACGTCCGATTGCCTCGAGACGCTCGAGGAAATCGCCCAGGAGGCGCGCGACGCCTTCATCGAGGCGGGCGGTCGCGAATACAGCTACATCCCTGCCCTGAACGACCAGCACGAATGGATCGCCGCACTGGCCGGCATCGTGATGCGCCATTTGCAGGGCTGGGACCTGGCCGTCTGCGACCCGGCGTCGCTGTCCGCGCAGAGGCGGCGCGCGCTCGACATGGGCGCGCGCGACTAGCTCAGCCGCGAGGCAGCGACGTGTTCGCCCTCAGATGCCTCACCAGACGTGCCAGACGCGGCAGCACTAGCACCGCCAGCAGGACCACGAGGAGCCCGAGCGACATCGGCCGGTCGACGAAGACACGGAAACTGCCCTCGCCGATGGACACGGCATTGCGCAGCTGGGCTTCGGCCAGCGGGCCGAGGATCATGCCCACGATGACCGGTGCGGTCGGGAAGTCGAAGCGGCGCATCACCACGCCGAGCAGGCCCACGCCGTACATGAACACCAGGTCGAGTGCGCTCTGGCGCATGGCGTACACGCCGACCGTGGCGAAGATCAGGATGCCGGCATAGAGCTGGGCCTTGGGAATCTTCAGCAGCTTCACCCACAGCCCTACCAGCGGCAGGTTCAGCACCAGCAGCATGACGTTGCCGATGTACAGCGACGCGATCAGCGCCCAGACCAGGGCCGATGACGTCTGGAACAACTGGGGACCCGGCTGCAGACCGTAGTTCTGGAACGCCGACAGCAGGATCGCCGCCGTGACCGAGGTCGGGATGCCGAGGGTCAGCAGCGGCACCAATGTGGCCGTGACGGCCGAATTGTTCGCAGCCTCGGGGCCTGCCACGCCTTCGATCGCACCCGTCGTGCCGAACTCGTGCGAGTGCTTCGACAGCTTGCGCTCGGTCGCATAGCTCAGGAACGTGGGAATCTCCGAGCCGCCGGCGGGGATGGTGCCGAACGGAAAACCGATCGCCGTGCCGCGCAGCCAGGCCGGCCATGAACGGCGCCACTCGGAACCGGTCATGTGCACCTTGCCCATCGTGTGGAGCGTGGCGTCCGAACGCCCTTCGTACATGGCGTTGTAGAGCGTCTCGCCGACGGCGAACAGGCCCACGGCGACCAGCACCACCTCGACACCGTCGAGAAGTTCCGGGATGCCCATCGTGTAGCGCACCTGGCCGCTGATCTGATCCAGGCCGATGCAGCCGATGCCCAGGCCGATGAACAGAGCCGTCATCCCGCGCAGCGTGCTCTGCCCCAGCACGGCACTGACCGTGACGAAGGCCAGCGCCATCAACATGAAGTATTCCGGAGGCCCGAGCGTGACCGCGTACTCGGCCACTATCGGGGCGAACAGCGTCACCAGCACCGTGGCCAGCGTGCCGGCCACGAACGACCCGATCGCCGACGTGGCCAGGGCAGCGCCGGCACGCCCGTTCTTGGCCATCTTGAAGCCCTCGAGCGCGGTCACCATGGTGCCCGTCTCGCCCGGCGTGTTGAGCAGGATCGACGTCGTCGAACCGCCGTACATCGCGCCGTAGTAGATGCCGGCGAAGAAGATCATCGACGCCGTGGGTTCCACCTGCGACGTGATGGGCAGAAGCATCGCCACCGTCACGGCCGGGCCCAGACCCGGCAGCACGCCGATGGCCGTTCCCAGGGCACAGCCGACGAAGGCCCACATCAGGTTGACCAGGGTCAGCGCGGTGGCAAAGCCGCCGGCCAGGTTCGCGAGGGTGTCGGTCATGCGGTCCTCAGAGCCAGCCCGTGCCGGTAAGCCCGGGCAGCGCGATGCCGAGCAGGCGGGTGAAGAGCCAGAACACCGGCAGCGCGATGCACAGCCCCACCATCAGGTCGATCGCGGTCTGCCGGGCGTTGCCCGCCGGCTTTCCTTCGGCCCCGCGCAGACCCCTCACGGCCAGCGTGAAGCACAGTGCACAGGACAACACGAAGCCCGCGCTGGAAATGAGCGCCGCCGCCGACAGGATGCCCGCCGATACCCAGGCCATCGCCAGCCAGTCGGCGTGGACGGCGCCCGAGGGGGCGTCCCGGTGGCGGTAACCGCCGTTCAGCGCCTGCCATAGCAGCAGCGCACCGCAGATTACCAGGGCGACCGCCACCACCCAGGGCAGGAAGTTGGGCCCGACACCGCCGTAGCCGGCGGTTGCCGGGATCGACACTGCTCCGGATGCCAGCAGCACCCCGATGGCCATGACGCCGGCGCCCAGCGCCACTTCGTGGTTCGAGCGCGGCATGGGCGCGGTCAGATCATTCCTGCCTTGACCATCGTGGCGCGCAGGCTGGCGAACTCGCGGTCGACGAACTCGTCGAAATCCTTGCCCGTCATCACGGCGGGGGTCCAGGCGTTCTTGTCCATCGCCTCGGCCCAGGCCTTGGACTTCACAGCCTTGAGGATCATGTCCGTGAGCGCCTTGCGCTGCTCCCCGGTGATGCCGGGAGCGCCGTACACGCCGCGCCAGTTGCCGATCTCGACGTCGATGCCCTGCTCCTTCAGCGTGGGCACGTTCACGCCCTTCAGGCGCTTGTCCGAGGTGACGGCGATCGCGCGCATCTTGCCGCTCTCGATGTACTGGGCGAACTCGCTGTAGCCGCTGCCGCCGACCGTGACGTTGCCGCCCAGGATGGCTGCAACCGCCTCGCCGCCGCCGCGGAAGGCGACGTAGTTGATCTTGGCCGGATCCACGCCCACGGCGCGGGCGATCATGGCCGCCGCGATGTGCTCGGTGGAGCCGCGCGAACCACCACCCCACTTGACCGAGGCCGGGTCCTTCTTCATCTGCTCGACCACGTCGGCCATGGTCTTGAGCGGCGACTGCGCCGGCAGGACGAACACGTTGTACTCGCTCGTCAGGCGGGCGATCGGCGTGGCCTGAGACAGGTTCACCGGCGGCTTGCCGGTGATGATGCCGCCCAGCATGACGGCGCCCATCACCATCATGGAGTTGGCGTCGCCCTTGCTCGCGTTGACGAACTGGGCCAGGCCGATGGCGCCGGCCGCGCCGCCCTTGTTCTCGAAGTTGACCGACGTGGCCACGCCGGCGTCCTGCAGCGCCTTGCCAAGCGCGCGCCCGGTGGTGTCCCAGCCACCGCCCGGGTTGGCGGGGATCATCATCTTGAGATTGGCGGCCGCAGAAGCAGGAAGCGGCAGGGCGCCGGCGGCCGCGAGGGCTGCCAGGGACCGGAGGAAGGTGTCGCGTCGCATTGAAGTGTCTCCTTGTGTGGGTGCCGGCCTGCCAGGCAGCTCAGAGTAGAGCGTCTGGCGCGCCACGGGCGAGTGGTGAATACCCCGCCCCGGCAGGCGACATGCTCCGCTGCCAGGCTGTCATTCCGCTGTCGTTTCCCACCGTGAAAACCCGCCCACCCGGCTGCCGATAATCGTCGCGTCACATGAAACTGCTGCTCGTAGAAGACCACCCGGCCATGCAGGCCACGCTGCAGCGCAGCTTCGAGCGCCGCGGAATGAGGGTGTCCGTCTGCGGAGACGGTTCGCGAGCGCTGGACCGCTGGCGTGCGAGCGACCCGGACGTCGTCGTGCTCGATCTCAGCCTGCCCGGCATGGACGGCCTGCAGGTGCTGGCCGCCGCGCGGGCCGAGGGCATGTTGACGCCGGTGCTCGTTCTCACGGCGCGTGGCACCGTGGGCGACAGGGTGCTCGGCCTGAACACCGGGGCGGACGACTACCTGGCCAAGCCTTTCGACCTGGACGAGCTGGAAGCGCGCGTTCGCGCGCTTGGCAGGCGCGGCCGCGGCAGCGTCGCCGGCCCGCCTGCCGGGTTCGGCGGCCTGCACGTCGACCCGGGCAGCCCGGCGGTGATGTGGCAGGGACGCCCCATGGAGCTCACCTCCCGCGAGGCTGCTCTGCTGCGCGCGCTGCTGGCCCGGCCCGGGCAGGCCATGGCCAAGGGGCAGCTCAGCGACGTCGTCTTCAGCGCCGAGGGCACGGTGCAGCCCGACGCCATCGAGGTGGTCGCCTACCGGCTGCGCAAGAAGCTCTCCCACACCGACGTGCGTCTCGTGACCCTGCGCGGACTGGGCTACCTCCTGCAGCAAGCGTCGACCACCGGAGAGGCGGACGCCGTCCCCGACGACGACACCGATGCCGGGCATGCCGCGTCTTGAGCCCAGGGCACGCGGGATAGTCCCATGAGCACGGCCCCCCTTTCGTTGCGCCGCCGACTGCTGATCGGCATCCTGGTGCCCCTGACGGTGATCGTCACGCTGGGAGCGGCCAGCCTGTACCGGGCCGCGCTCGACGCCGCCGACTCGGCCTACGACCGCACGCTGCTCGCATCCGCCAAGGCCATCGGCGAGCAGCTCCGCGTGGACGGCGTGGGCAGCCAGGCCCACGTCAGCGCCGACCTGCCCTATGCGGCACTCGAAGCCTTCGAGGCCGACAATCGCAGCCGCATGTACTACCGCATCCTGGGCTTCAAGGGCGAGCTGGTCTCGGGCTTCGACGCAATGCCCGCGCCGCGGCCGGCGTCGGCCGGCACCAGTCCCTACGCGGCCCTGGTGCACTTCTACAACGACGCCTACCAGGGTGAGCCGGTCCGCATGGCCGTGCTGCTGCAGCCGGTGGCGGGCCCGACCGACCTGGGCATGGCAACGATCCAGGTGGCAGAGACCTTCGAGCTGCGGCGCCAGCTTGCGCACAGCCTTCTGGTTCGCACCCTGCTTCAGCAGCTGGCGCTGATCGGCGTGATCGCGGCTGTGGTGATCTGGGTGGTGCAGCGTGCGACACAGCCCGTTCGCGCCCTCAGCACCAGTCTGCGATCGCGCGCCGACGACGACCTGTCTCCATTGCCGACCGACGGGGCGCCGCGCGAACTGCTGCCCGTGCTGGAGGCCACCAATGGCGTCATGGCGCGCCTGTCGCAGCTGCTCGAGCATCAGAAGCGCTTCGTCAGAGACGCGTCTCACCAGCTGCGAACACCGCTGGCCGTGCTGAAGACACAGATCCAGTCGGCTCGGCGCGGCGATGTGGCTCCCGAACAGGCACTGTCCGAGATCGGTGTCACGGTCGAGCGGGCGACAGAACTTGCCAACCAGATGCTGGCGCTGGCCAAGGTGGAGCAACTTCGTCAGCAGGGGGCCTCGGGCGCGGTGGACTGGGCTCCCGTGGCTCAGGCCGTGGCGCTGGACCTGGCCCCGCTGATCGCCCAGGCCAGGCTCGATTTCGACATCGATCTGCAGCCAGCGCGCGTGCAGGCACATGAATGGGCGCTGCGCGAACTGACGCGCAACCTGCTGCACAACGCGGTGAAGCAGACCCCGCCTGGCGGGCGCCTGTCGGTCCGCCTGGTCAGCGATCGCCGCGTGGCCGCGCTGACCGTCGCCGACAGCGGGCCGGGCCTGCCGCCCGAACTGCGCGCCCGCCTTTTCCAACCCTTTGCCACGGGCGACGGCGACAGAGGCGGTGTCGGGTTGGGCCTGACCATCTGCCGCGAGATCGTGCAGGCGGTGGGCGGCCATATCGAGCTCGACAACATCGAGCGCAATGGTCGAGTCGAGGGCCTGGAGGCGGTGGCGCGGTTGCCGCTGGCGGGCGTGTCCCCATGAGCGCCGCCGATGGCCCGCGCGACCGCCTGGACAAGTGGCTCTGGGCCGCCCGGTTCTTCAAGACCAGGGGGCTGGCGGCGGAAGCATCGGACGGCGGGCGAGTCTGGGTATCCGGTCAGCCGGCAAAGGCGGGTCGCGAGCTCAAGGTGGGAGATATTCTCGAATTGAGGCTGCCGGGCCAGCCACCGCGCCAGATCAGGGTGCTTGGCCTGTCACGCTCGCGAGGGCCGGCAACGGTGGCCCGCCTCCTCTACGAGGAAACTGCCGCCAGCATCGAAGCCCAGGCCCGCGCCGCCGAGACCCGTCGGCTGGCACCGGAGCCCGCGGCGGCGCTGTCCCAGGGTCGCCCGACCAAGCGGGACCGCCGCGCGCTGGACCAGGCCAGCCCCCGTTGGCACCGCTGGAGCGCCTCCTTGGACGACAAGTAGTCCGACCCGCGCCATCGGGGCACGGTGAAGCCG
>WBZX01001888.1_pt1 | contig 14972 bp, 13 predicted proteins | sample 5204211 | NCBI WGS metagenome assembly WBZX01 (sample SAMN12344362, study PRJNA552823) | activated sludge metagenome | biome: Activated sludge suspended growth; feature: Nitrification reactor; material: Wastewater; isolation source: activated sludge from nitrification reactor of wastewater...
CGGAGAGCGGGCCTGGCTGTCGGCGATGGTGGCGCTCGGACTGCCGACGCTCTTGTCGCTGTTTGTGCGGACCTCGGTCATCGAGACCTATCGACAGCCTTCGTCGGGGATGCATCCCACGCTGCTGCCTGGCGACTTGGTGCTGGCGACGAAGTTTGACTACGGCATTCGACTGCCGGGCAAGACGGATGCAGTGTCGGCCAGCTTGCCCCAGCTCGGGGACGTGGTGGTCTTTTCCAAGAGCGAGGAACAGCCGGCGCTCTTCATCAAGCGGGTGGTGGGCCTGCCAGGGGATCGCATCGAGCTGCGGGACGGTGCCTTGTGGCGCAACGGTCAGCCGGTTTCAGCGCAGCCGGGTCCGTCGCCGTGTGAGTACCGGGAGATTGAGGAAAAGCAGCCGCCACCGGGTGTGCTGCACAAGTGTCGGTCGGTGACCGAGACGCTGGGGAATCGGTCCTACGTCGCAAGCTATGATGATCCGGCGCTGACCCAGCAGACGGTGCCGCCGGTCGAAGTTGGACCCGGCCAGGTCTACTTGCTCGGGGACAACCGCGACAACAGTCATGACAGTCGGCACTTTGGACCGATTGCTGCGTCGCGCGTCACCGGACGGATTCGGTACGTGCTGTGGTCGTTTTCTCCCTCTCGAGAGTTTCGCAAAGCACGCACATTCCTTGCGCTGCCCTGAGCGCGTGCGAGCATCTAAGCCCTCACGCAAGTGGCCACTTTCGCTGGTCACACACCCAAAGGAGAGTTCCGATGAAGCTTCGTACGATTGCCAAAGCCCTGACCTTGTTTGCTCTGTCGCTGGCTCCCACGCTGGCGCTGGCCGCTCCGACGGAGTGGAAGATCGATTCGTCGCACAGCAGCGTGCAGTTTTCGGTCCGTCACATGATGATCAGCAACGTGCGCGGCGAGTTCGGCAACCTGTCGGGCTCTCTGTCCGTGGATGATGCAGACCTGACCAAGAGCAGCATCACCGCCGAGGTCGATGCGACCACGATCAACACCCGCGACGGCAAGCGCGATGAGCACCTGAAGAGCCCGGACTTCTTCGACGTGGCCAAGTTCCCGAAGCTGTCGTTTAAGTCGACCAAGGTGGAAAAGGCCGGCGCGCAGCTCAAAGTGACGGGCGACATGACGATTCACGGTGTGACCAAGCCGGTGGTGCTGACGGTCGATGCGCCCGCGAACACGGTCAAGGACCCGTGGGGCAATGTGAAGCGCGGCTTTTCGGCGACGGCCAAGGTCAACCGCAAGGACTTCGGGCTGACCTGGAACAAGGCGCTGGAAGCCGGTGGGGTTGCGGTCGGTGAAGAAGTGACGATCACCATCGACATCGAGGCCAACCAGGCCAAGCCCGCTGCGCCCGCTCCGGCTCCTGCCAAGAAGTAGTCGTCCGTCGTCTCTGCGTTCGTCCTTCCGCTCTGTCTCTTTCCCGTTCTATCTGCTGATTTTGTACTCGCTGCGGTGTGTCCGTAGGGAGTCCCCCTGTTTCATGCGGCTTAGCGTGGGGCAAGGCCTGGGTCTGGGCGCTGACGGCTGGACGTTGAGAGCCTTTGTTCACGCACAAGACCCTGCGGATTCGTCGCTGCATGACCAAAGTGTAAAGTGTCGCTTTACACAAAACAGCCCGCTGCTACTCTGTCTGTATGATCGACCTTGCGCGGCTGCCTCGCCTTGTGAAGGAACGTCTGGCCTCCACCCGGCGCGATCTGGGGATGATCGCGATGCTGGTACAAGGGACGCATCCGCCACCGCTGATTCCGATTGCCGCACGGAAAGGGACACAGAGCGGTGTGCAGGCTCGGGCGCTGCGGGTTCAGCAAGTGGTTCGAGAGACGCCGCAGGCGGTGACGCTGTGGCTCGTGGACCCAAGTGGCGCACCGCTGCACTGCCAGCCCGGACAGTTTTTTACGGTGCTGGTGCCCATGGATGGGAAGACCGAGCGGCGTGCGTATTCCGCCAGTCACTTTGTGGCGGATGGATCACGGCTGGCGCTGACCTGTAAGCGGATCGATGGCGGAAAGGTGTCGTCCTTTCTGCATGAGTACGCGCATCCGGGGATGCTGCTGCAAGTGCTGGGACCGTCGGGACAGTTTGGCGCGTTGCCTGGCGATGGACGTGCGCGCAAGCTGGTGCTGATCGGGGGCGGGTCGGGGATTACTCCGCTTCAGTGCATCGCGCAGGCAGTGCTTGCGCAGGAAGCAGAGTCCGTGGTGACGCTTCTGTATGGCAACCGGAGCCGTGCGGACATCATCTTTGCGGACGCGCTGCGGGAGCTTGGCAATGCGTATCCCCAGCGCTTTGTGCTGCGGCATGTCCTTGCAGAGCCCGCGCCGGACTTTGCATCGGGATCGGGGATTCTTGACCAAGCAACCATCGCACAGGAGCTGGGCGCGCTCGGGTGTTTGGGAGTGGATGCGGACTACCTGCTGTGTGGTCCTTCGCCGATGATGGAGGCCGCGCGGGCGGTGCTTCTGCGGGAAGGAGTCGCTGCGCAGCGGATTCATGAAGAGCGGTTTGCGACGCCGCAGCTTGCGCAACAGGAGCGACCGAGCACGGCGCAAGCGGTGGAGATCTCGCATCAAGGAAAGACCACAGAAGTCTTGGTTGCACCGACAGAGACAATCCTGGAAGCGGGACTGCGAAGCGGGGTGCGGCTGCCGTTTTCCTGCACGATGGGTGGCTGTGGCGCGTGTAAGGGAATGCTATCGGAAGGAAGCGTTGCGCTGCCTGAGCCAAACTGTCTGACGCCCAAGGAGCGGCAAGAGGGGCAGGTGCTGCTCTGTGTTGCTCATCCGCGCTCGCGCTGCCGAATTCAGGTGCCATGAGTCGTCGCAGCCCACATCCCTATCGAATGAAGGATCTGTGCGAGCGGACGGGTCTGCCTCGCCAAGCGATTCACTTCTACATCCGCGAAGGACTGCTTCCCGAAGGTCACAAGACGGGGCGCAACATGGCCTATTACGGGGAAGAACACATCGAGCGGATTCAGCTGATCCGGCGCTTGCAGGAGGAACGGTTTCTGCCGCTGCGCGCGATCAAAGTGGTGCTGGGGGCCAAGGATCGCTCGCTCAGTGACGCGCAGCAGCGACTGCTGCGAGAGGTGAAGCAGCACCTGGTCGGAACGAGCCTGGTGACGCTGGCTCCGCGCAAGGTGGCGCTGGCCCCGATCTGTGAGCGGGTCGGCGTGAGTCGCAAAGACGTGGAGCGGATGGCGGAGCTGGGACTGCTGAGCGTAGAGCACGATGCGCACGGAAAGCCGCAGGTGGCAGAGAGTGACATTTGGCTGATCGAGTCGCTGTCGCAGCTTCGGCAGTCCGGGCTGAGCGAAGCGCTCGGCTTTGGTCCCGATGATCTGGTGATGTTTGAAGAAGCCATCGCGGGTGTGTTTGTCAAAGAGATTGCGCTCATCAGCGAGCGTCTGACCCACCTCACCGCAAGTGAAGTGGCGCTGATCGTGCAGCGCGTACAGCCCATCGTGAACCAGATCTTGACGCGGCTTCACGACGCCAAGATCGCAAGCTTTGTGAGCGCCATCTGACGCTATCGCAAGCAGCAGAGGAGGAGTCCTGATGTTCGATCTCAAGTCTGTAGAGAGCCTACTTCCCAGTCGCTATCGGGATCGTCTGGATGAAGCAGTGGAAGTCCTGACACTGCTCAAAGAGATTCGGGATCCTCGGGTTCTGTTATCGCTGGGACCCTCCGGTCTGCGGGGCTTGGTCTGGAAGCGTGGCAAACAGGGCGTTCCGACGAAGGTTCCGGCTTCCCATAGCGCGCACTTTGACTTTACGTATCCAGCAGATCAGCCGGAGATGCAGTCGCTGTACCAGCGCGCCAAGCAGGGACAGTGGGATTCGGACATGCTGCCGTGGCAGACCAGCGTGGATCCTGAAAACCCGGAAGTGCCGCTGATTCCTGACAACTTCATTGGCTGGGATGAGCTGCAAGCGGCGGGGATTCGGCTGACGGAAAAAGAGAAGCGAGGACTGCTCCACAGCGTGACGGCGTGGATGCTGAGCCAGTTTCTGCATGGTGAACAGGGCGCTCTGTTTGCGGCGGCGCAGGTGACAGAAGCGGTGCAGTTCTTTGATGGGAAGCTCTACGGAGCGACGCAAGTGATGGACGAAGGACGACACGTCGAGGTGTTCCATCGCTACCTGACCGAGAAGCTGGGAAAGCTGTATCAAGTAAACGACAACTTGTTCGTGATCATTGATGCACTGATGGCCGATGGTCGCTGGGATCTGAAGTTCCTGGGCATGCAGATCATGGTGGAAGGACTGGCGCTCGGTGCGTTTGGCGTGGTCTATAAGCTGACGAAAGAGCCACTGCTCAAGCAGCTGCTCAAGATGGTGATTCAGGATGAAGCGCGGCACGTTCACTACGGTGTGCTGGCGCTGCGCAATCACATCCGCAGCGAGCTGACCGAGCGAGAGCGCAACGAGCGGGAAGACTGGGCGCTCGAAGTGGCGCTGCTGATGCGCAACCGCTTTATGGCCTATGAAGTGTTTGAGGAGTGGGGGGAAGGCAAGCTGTCGCGTGAGCAGTGGCGACACATGGTGAGCCATGCGCCCGGTATGGTTCAGTTCCGTCAGGTGATGTTTTCGCGTCTGGTTCCGAACCTGCGGGAGATCGGGCTGATGAGTCCGCGCATCCTGCCGCGCTATGAAGAAGCGGGACTGCTTCAGTACTTCACCGGGCTGTCGGCGGACAAGCTGAGCGGAGAGGATCTGGTGCGCTCGCTGGATGGCGTGTCCTAACAGACCATTGACAGCGCTGCATCAAGCTTCTTTGATGCGGGGATGCGTACGGCTCTGCTGTCTTCGCTTGCTTCTGCGCTGGTCCTGTCTGCCTGCATAGTCGATGTGCCGCTGCTGGATGACTCTCTGTCGGATCGAATGTCTGATTTCTCGCAGGATGTTGGGAGCGTTCTGGTGGATGGCAGTGCGGTCGATGCAGCGCGTCCAGATGGATTCAGTCCTGATGGTGGCGGATCGTCGCTGTGTCCAGCGGATATGGTGACGTTTCCAGGCTTCTGTATGGATCGCTATGAGGCTCCCAATGAGCGCGGAGTGGCTCCGCTTGCGATGCGAACCGCGAAGGATGGGTCAGACTTCTGCGCCGCGCGTGGCAAGCGTCTGTGTACGGAAGCAGAGTGGGTGCGCGCGTGCCAAGGTGCAGCCGGTCTTCCCTATCCGTATGGGAAGACGTATCAGAAGGGACGCTGCGTCGATGACAAGGTGTGGAAGTCGCCCAACTGGACGGTGCTGGGAACGTGGCCAAGCGCTGCCGCTCAAGCGGAAGCGGCGCGTCTGTATCAAGCAGAGCCAAGCGGTCAGCGTCGTGACTGCGTAGCGGAAGATGGAGTCTACGACCTGACTGGCAACGTCGCAGAGTGGGTGATTCGGTCTTTCCCAAACGGCAACAACTACGAGCACGTCATGAAAGGCTGTTACTGGGCGGGCTGTTACGGAGGATCTGCACCGAGCTGCGGCTTTGTAAACCCCGCGCATCCTGGGACGTTCCGCAGCTATGAAGCGGGATTCCGCTGCTGCAAAGCTCGTTAGTCGCTCGACAGCGGCGGCAGATGCAGCTAGGATGGTCCTCCTTACGCAAGGAGACGCGCGGTGGCTGCACTGAGGCTGAAGAACACCTACTCGAAGAACCTGGAAGACTTCGTTCCGCTCGATCCCAGTGGCCGAGTCACGCTGTATTCTTGTGGTCCGACGGTTTATTCGTACGCGCACATTGGCAACTTTCGCAGCTTTCTGCTGAGCGATGTGCTGCGTCGGGTGCTGGAGCAGCGCGGCTACACCGTGCGCCACGTCATGAACATCACCGACGTGGGTCACATGACCGAAGATCACCTGGCGGATGCAACCGGCGAAGACAAGCTGGCCAAGGCCGCGCGGGAGCTGGGCTGGGATCCGTACAAAGTCGCAGCGCACTATGAGTCCGCGTTTGTCGAAGATGCGAAGCTTCTGCGGCTGAAGAACTACAGCGATTCAGAGTCCGCTGATTCCTCGCTTCATCCACGCGCAACCGAGCACATTCCTGAGATGCTCGCGATGATCCAGACGCTGCTTTCGCGCGGACATGCGTACGTCGATGACAGCGGTCAGGTCTACTTCAACGTCGAGACGTTTTCGGACTACGGTCGTCTGTCCGGCAAGGTGATGGAAGATCTGGAAGCCGGGGCGCGCATCAGCGTGCGAGCAGAGAAGCGCGATCCGCGTGACTTTGCGCTGTGGAAGGTGGATGGCAAACACCTGATGCAGTGGGATCCGCACAGTGCAACAGGCTGGCGCGCAGGAGAGTTTGATCGACTCCGTACGCTGCTCCCGACCGGAATGGATGCGGGTGTAAAAGCTGGATTCCCTGGCTGGCATATCGAGTGCTCTGCGATGTCGCGGGCGCGGCTCGGATCGGTCATCGACATTCACACGGGCGGGGAAGACAACATCTTTCCGCATCATGAGTGTGAGATCGCGCAGTGCTACGGAGCGCGCGAGACACCGGAGTCTCCTTCCAACTTCTGCCGCTACTGGGTTCACGCGCGTCACTTGCTGGTGAATGGCGCGAAGATGTCCAAGCGGGACGGCACGTTCATCACGGTGCGGGATCTGTTCAATCCGCGTGCGAACAAGCGTCCTGATCTGGCCGAGCAGCTGGAAGCGCTGGGCTTTGCGGGAGGCTGCGTGTCGCCGCTGGTGCTGCGCTTTGCGCTCATCTCGACGCCGTTTATGCAGCCGATGAACTTCACGCTGGATGTGCTGGTAGCCGCGCGATCATCTGTGGAGCGACTTCAGTCTCTGTATGATCGGGTCAGTGCGGCAAGCGCAGTGGGTCCGGTCGAACCGGCGCTGGCCGATGAAGTGGCGCGTGCCACCACCGAGTTTGACGATGCGCTTGGCGACAACCTGAACATGCCGCGTGCGCTGGCTGCGGTGTTCGGTGTGGTGTCGTTTGCCAATCAGCGCGAGCGGGTAGGTGGTGATGCAGAAGTCGTGCGTGCGTTCCTTGCGCGCGCAGATGAGATCTTTGCGGTGCTCGATCGGGGACCGCGCGGGGGAAACATCTCTGCGACGGATCTGGAAGCGCTGGCGACTTCTCTGCCCGAAGGTCTCAGCCCCGGTGAAGGCAAAGATGCGGACACCGTGAAGCAGATCCTGGCGCTGCGCTTTGCGGCTCGTCGTCGCAAAGACTTTGCCAAAGCGGACGAGTTACGGAAGCTGCTGGCTTCACGCGGGATTGAGATCGATGACAAAAAGGACGGAGTCCGCTGGCGCATCGTGTGATTCCGCTTGGTTATGGTCGGCCCCCTCGGATTCCCACTTCGATCCAGGCTGTGGATCGAACGTGGACTCCGCGAACTGTGAAGTGATGCTGCGGACTTGGCGACTGTCGAATCTGTTGTGACAGGATCTGCAGGTAGGATGAAGTCATGGCAAGACGCTTCGGAATCCTGATCGGTGTGCTGCTCCTGGGACAGACCGCGCTGGCACAGACCATCGAGAGCAGCAGTCGCTCGACGCGCGGCTACATCCATCCTGACGGAACCATTGAAGACAGCAGTCGATCCACGCGCGGCTACATTCGATCCGATGGCACGATCGAAAACGCGAGCCGCAGCACCATTGGCTACATTCGATCCGATGGCACGATCGAAAACGCGAGTCGCAGCACCGTCGGCTACGTTCGCACAGATGGCACAATCGAAAACGCAAGTCGCAGCACCATCGGCTATGTGCGCGAAGACGGAACGGTCGAAAACGCGAGCCGCAGCACCATCGGCTACGCACGCGGAATCAAGCGCGAGTGGGCCGCCGTCGCGTTCTTCTTCATCAAGTTCTAGCGCGAAAGCTGCTTGTCCAGTCGCCGAAGCAGGAACGCAAAGAACTGTTTTACCGACCCTGCGATAAGCGGTCCCATGCCCGGCACAGAGGACTCGAACTGACAGCGCCACGTCACCAGCGTTCCGTCAGGCTGCTCGGTAAACAGCACTTCTCCCTTGTGCGCGCGAATCGGTCCGCCTCCCTTCACGATGCGATATTCCATCCGCGAGGGCGCGTCAAAGCGGGTGATCTCTTCGGACACCAGGGAGAGGCCCGCGACGAGAACGTGACGCACGCAGCCGACTCCGTTTGGATCGGGCTGACCTTCGGGATCGAGTATCACGTTGCCTGCGCCCATCAGCGCTTCCCAGCCGCGATGGTTCGTGTAATGACGCCAGACTTCATCGATGGGAGCGGCGATCCTGCGCTCAACAGAGACGACTTGCATGCGCGCATCCTAGCAGGACTTGCATCGCAGCCGCGCTTCGTTCCGCAGACCGTTTCGCTTGGTCGGCAGCGCTTGCGTCCTGCTGTGGCTTGTGGTCGATTGTCTGGATGTCTCCTGACGTGTTTTCGGTTCTTCCCGATGTGGTCTGGTACTTGACCCAAAACGGACGCGATATGTGGTGCCGGGTTCCGTACGGGTTCTTCTTTTCGACGGCGGATGCAGCGGCGGCGTTTGCGCCCAAGATGCAGTCTTCCTATGAGCTTCAGCCGACCGGAGTGCCCGCCAAAGAGCTGCTGTCTCCGCAAGGTCTGTCGGAGCTTCACAAGATGAACGTGACGCGGATCTTTTTGGATCCAGCGATCGATCCGCAGACCGGTGAGGTCTACGGACGCATCCTCCGCATCGCGAGCGAAGCGAACTAGGATTCCTACTATGGCTTGACTCTTCCGTCGCGAGTCGCAGACACCGGGCTCTTTTTCTGGATGAACTCGATGATGGTGTCGTTTACGATCTTGCCGGTGTCATTGGCGGGCTGGGCCTGCGCAAAGATGTCTTTGTAGCCGGCTGCGATGTTGGCCATGTAGTCGGTGGCCATCACGGTGTAGGTTGCATCGCTGCGCAAAGGAATCAGCTCGGACTCGGTGGCACTCTTGCGAATCATCACTTGGGTCGCGCGTTCCTTTTCGATGGTGAACCGGACTCCTGACGTGACGCCGAACAGATCACTTCCCTTGCGGCTGGCGACGATATCGAGAAGCTGCTGAAGCTGCATGCCGCTCAACTGATAGGTCAGGATCTTGTTCTTGTAGGGCAGGGCGGTCAGATAGTCTTCGTTGCGAATCGGTCCTGGCGGAATCGATGCGCGAAACGAGCTGGCGGAAGACACTGCGAGCTGCGCTTGTGCGGTGTCGCGAACGATGTCCATCACGAAGTTGCCAAGCGTTGATTCATTCTGATCAATTCCGTCGATGTCCAGCTCTGCTGACGCACTCCCAATCACCTGAAACAGCGGCGCGTACTTGGGATCTTGTTCCAGTTCCTGTTGCATCGTCCGGGTCTGTCCCGCGACGGCTGCATCTTGCGGAAGTGCTGTGTCCATGCGCACCAGCTTGCCGCTCACCTGCGTGAGCTTGCCATCACGGAACGACAGCTCAACATGACTCAAGTAGCTCAAGTACTGATAGGGACTGATGAAGTAGGTGCTGGTTTCGGGGATCTGCGTAAACACTCCTTTGTAGTGAGAGTGCGTTCCCAAGATCACATCGATTCCCGGAACTGCTTTCGCCATCGCGAAGTCGGACTCTCGGTCTTGATGACCGATGAAGACAACGGCTGCGACCTGTTCCTTTTCACGCAGCGCAGACACGATGTCTTTGGCCGCAGTCAGCGGATCCAGAAACCTTGCACCAGTCGGAAGGTTTGCGGGCTTTACCAGACGGGAAAAGTCGCTTCCTGACAGCGCGAAGATCCCGATGCGAACACCCCCAACCTGTCGAACGATGTACGGCTTGCTTTCATGGGTGAGCAGCAGCTTTCCCTCTGCATCCACGAGGTTTCCCGACAAGATCGGAATGCCACTCTGTTTCTGACAGGTCTGTAGCGCATCCCAGCCGTAGTCCACATCGTGATTCCCAAACGCCATTGCAGAGACGTACAGACCGAGCCAGCGGAAGTCCTGACAGCCTCCGTAGTACTTGTCTGACCAAGCGGGTGTTCCGCTGTTCCACATGTCACCACCGGACAGCGCCAAGACGTTGGGATCTTTGGCGCGGAGTCCTCCGATATACGCCATCGTGCGTGCGAGTCCTCCCTGATCGGCGCGGTGCTCGCTGTAGAACGGAATGGCGTGCGCGTGATAGTCGGAAAAGTGGATCAGCGAAACCTTGGTTTCCTCTCCACTTGGGATTCCTACAGTCGGAGCCAGATGGCAGCCAGCCAGCATTCCCAAAACAGGGCCAAGTAGGAGTGTCGAGACGATGTACTTTGCCTTCATGTCGCGCATCCTACATCGGCTCCTTGGGCGGTCTGGCGCAAAAGTTCTGTGACGATTCCGTAGCCGCTCTGCTGTATGGGAATCGCACCAGAGGTACGCGCAGACGGAGTGATTTGGCAGGCCTGTCGAGCACTTGGGAATCACGCGAAATAAGTGCTGACTTTGGCTTGTGATTTCCCGATCATATCGTGGTGGCAAAGTGTCCACTTCTGCTTGGGGTGATCCTGGGACTTGGGGGGCTGGCGGGACTTGGGGGTCTTGTGCCGACGGCAAGTGCTGCCGAAAGTGATCCCCCAGATGGCAAGGAGTCGTCCGACTCTGCTCCGTCTTCCTTCGGTGCGCGGGTGGTCGCAGAGCGCCTAAAGACAGGGGATCTGTCTGTGGTCAGCGGTGAGTCTGTACGCACTCAGCCCGGAACGCTCGGGGATCCGTTCCGTGTGATTCAGCTTCTGCCTGGTGTCGTTGCACCGATTGCTGGGCTTCCGCTGTGGTCGATTCGTGGAGCCAGTCCCGGAACGACTGGCTTCTATTTGGACGGAATGCGACTGCCGCAGCTGTTCCATCTGCTCATCGGTGGCGGTGTGGTTCATGCCGAGCTGATCGATCGCGTGGACTTCTATCCGAGCGGCTATGACGTCACGATGGGAAAGGCGGCAGGAGGCATCGTCTCTGCCACCACCAGACCCGCGCGTTCCGACGGACAGCATCTGGATCTATCGCTGCGACTGTATGACGTGGGAGGTCTTGCGGAGTTCTCTCTTCCCAAAGGAGTCCGTGTCTCTGTTTCGGGTCACTACGGCTATCCGGGGCCGCTGCTGAAAGCGTTTGATGATCGCATCCAGATTGACTATTGGGACTATCAGCTGCGACTGGACTGGCGATTCCTAACCTTCCAAGTGCTCGGCGGATATGATGCACTCGCGCTGTCTATTAATCAGGATCTGGAATACTCCTCGCCGCAGAGTACCAAGATGATGTTTCATCGCGCGCAGGTCCGGCTGCACGGTGAACACGACAAGCTGGCTTGGGAAGGCGCGGTGTTTGGTGGCTACGATCTCGCAGGCGATGTATCCGGTCGTGGCGTCGACAAGCTGATGGCTGGCGTCCGAGGGTTTGTGCGCCTGCGCCTGTCTCGATTGAGCTTGCAGCTGGGAACGGAAGTAGAGGTTGCGCGCTTTTCCGGTGAGCGATTCGACGTGGGTCTGCGTTCCCTTGCGTTCATTCGCAATGCGGAAGGGCCGGCGCGTGTGAGCGGAAAAGATCCAGACGTGACTCCTGACGAGCTGGGAGAGATTGGAAACGAGCGCGTCGGTGTGACATCCAGCTTCTATCTGCACAGTGAGCTTGCGCTGTGGCCGCAGCGTCTGCTCCTGAGCGCTGGCGGGCGCGTGGATGTCTATCATGTGGGTGAGGAGACACTGATTGGATTTGATCCGCGCGTGCAGCTTCGCTTCATTGCAACACCTTGGCTGTCATTCCAAGCAGCGGTCGGTGTCTATCAGCAGCCACCTGCGTTTCCGGTTCTGCTTCCGGGGATCGATACGTTTGCGCTCAAGCTGGGACTTCAGCGCTCACGATCGACGGTGATTAGTCAGGATCTACAGCTTCCGCAACACTTCTCTTTGCGACTGTCAGGCTTCTATCAGCGCTTTTCCAACATGACGGATATGCCTCCGCTGGGAAGCTCTGTTTGCGCTGCTCCGCCACCGGAATCCTTGCACGGAACGACTGCGACCTTGGTTCGTGTCGCAGATGGTGACGCGTACGGAATGGAAGTCTGGCTCCGTCGGAGCATCGGTCGATTCACGGGGTGGATTTCCTATACGCTCAGCCGATCGGAGCGTTCCTATCCCTGCGGAGTCCGTCCGGCTGACTACGATCAAACGCATGTCTTGCAAGTGGTTGCGCAAGCGCAGCTTCCGCGCGGCGTTGTGGCAGGACTTCGTGTTCAGTTCAACACCGGCAGACCAGAGACGCTGATTCCTATCGAAACGGACGCGTCCTCTCCGCTTCAGCAGGCAGCCGATGGTCGTGCGAGCGATGCACTGCGTAACAACATTCGCCTTCCCAACTACGTGCAGCTCGATGTGCGAATCGACAAGCGCTGGCAGTTTCGGAGATGGTATCTTAGCGCATTCCTAGAGGTTGTGAACGCGACGTTTTCACGCACAAACCTCTATCTCGCCTATCCAAGCAGCGACGACATTGTGGCAGGGAAGCGATCCGCAGAGCTGCTTGGTTTCAACTGGATTCTCCCTTCCGTCGGACTGCGCGGCGGATTCTGATTCCTACACCGAAGTGGGTGCGGTGGGAGTCGCTTTGCCTGCGTAGGAACTGCGTAGGAATTGCGTAGGAACTGCGTAGGAACTGCGTAGGAACTGCGTAGGAACTGCGTAGGAATTGCGTAGGAACTGCGGGGGCGGTCTGTGACTACTGGCAGCGCTGGGTGAACACGCTCAACGTGTTGGCGAGTCCGTTGCTGACCACCACATCTGGGAGCTTGTCGTTGTTGATGTCACCGATCGCCAGGTTGCGCGGACTGCTGCCTGTGACCAGCGCAGTGCTTGCCGAAAAGCCACCGGTTCCATTACCCAGGAGCACACTCGCCGTATCACTCCCCTGATTCGCCGTAACCAAATCCACCTTCCCATCCCCGTTTAGGTCCCTGTCCAGAACTTTTTCATCTCAGACGGAAAAGTCCTTAACCAGCGCTGGGAAATTTGGAAATTTGCCTTAAAAAGTCCGCATGTGAGCGCACGATTTGTCGGGCTCTGTCCGATCGGGTGGGACGCGGTGATCGTGTACGCTGCGGAGGGTTTGCGCGGAGGGTTAGGAATCGATCCTGAGAAGCGGAAACAGAGTCCTTGGGAGTGGTTTCTGTCTGTTGGGAATCGGACTCCTAAGTGCATGAAAGGAATCAAATAGGAATCGGATAGGAATCGGAAGTGAGGCCTTCCATTTAGTCATTTCAGCGACGGAAAACTAACTTTGACGTACCTACGTTCCGATCTTTTGCTGCATGGTCGCGATGCGCTCGGTATGGACCTTGAGTAGGTGCTGCTCGCTCTCTGCATCGAGCAGGATTCCCGTCGCGAGCCAGTAGGGAGTCTGCCGAAACGACTGATGCGGATGGTCGATGTGCTTCCATCGTTCCTTAATCGCCGCTGCGTAGGCCTGCTCGACGAGGGTTTGCTCGGCATCGAACGCGCGCGCCCGCTGCCGCTTTCCCGTCGCCCGCTGCCACTGCGCAAGCTGACTCTCGACGAGCACCGACTGCTGCATCAGCTGGATGAGCGGGTCCGTCGAGATATCGTATCCCGCCGCCGCCGCGTGTTCGAGGTATCGTCCCGGTGACATCAGGTGCAGAAGTCGCGCCGCGAGCCGTCGCTGCTCCTCGATGGCCATGTCACGATGATGTCGCACCGCCTGAAGCTCCGTCGCCAGAATGCTGTTGTGCGAGTGAAGCATCGTCAGCCGCTGCGCCTCCCCGAGCAGCGACGGAGGCGTCGTCATTGTCTGCCAGAGCTTCTGCTGAAGCTGCTCGACGTGACGCTCGGCGACGAGACGCCGATTCCGTTCCTCCACAAGGCTCCGCACCACCGAGTCCGCTGCCTCGTGAATTTCCCGATGCGCTCGCTCTGACGCCACAAAATTCCGTCGCTGCTGCGTTAGATCTTCGTCGCGCAGCTTCAGGGTTCGCTCGCTCTCGTCGAGCCTGCCTCTCAGCTCGTCGAAGCGCTGACTGAGCCCTTCATGCTCTTGGACGACGCGCTCTTTCGCTTGCCGATGTTCATCGGACTCTCGACGGAGCCCATCGAGCTTCAGCTCCAAGTCGAAGCGAACGTCCTCCGTCTTCCCTCGCACACGCTCGATTTCTTCTTCCAATTCCGTCGAATACGCTTCAGCTCTCTCTAGGTCATCCGAGAGGCTGTTGTAGCTCGCCTCCATCCTATCGGCGCGGTTCTCTTCCTTCCGACACTGAAGCTCCGTCTCGACGAGCTTCCGCCGCTCCTCCTCAAGCTCGTCGCGCAGCGTCGCCAGCTGCTCTCGCTCTTTCGCAAGCTCGTCGCGCAGCGTCGCTAGATTCGTTCGCTCCTCGGTCAGCTCGTCGCGCAGCGTCGCAAGCTGATTCCGCAGCATTCCTTCCGCCGTCTGCGCACGCTTTGCCGCCGCTTCCAACTCCTCCGCTCGCTCCCGTTCCGCCGCAAGCAGAATCAGCGCTTCCGCAAGCGTCTTCGGCTGCCCACACTTCCGTCGCGAGGGAATGTCTTCACCGGGAGAAAAATCGAATCGCTTCACACCCGGATGTCGATACCACCACACGCGACAGCGCTTTCCACAGAACGCACGGTCCGTACGAACACAAAAAGGTAGGCGAAAATCACACGTTTTACAAAAATGAACGTCTCGCAAAAAGATCCACCTTTTTATCGCGATGAGAGATCTCGATCGACGTTCCATATTAGCACAAACACACAGCTTATCGCGACGAACCTGGAATCAATGATCGCGTAACTTTTTGACTTCGTTTTGTTTAAAAAATAACAGCAAGATCGAAACTTCTCAATTCCGATGGAAATTCACATTTTTTGTGTAAAGAAAGCTTCTCAATGATGCCATTTTTTGAGCAGATTACATTGGTTCGATTGCTTCTCAATGAATGCTGCGATTTTCTTGCTGAAATGGGGAG
>WBZX01001889.1_pt1 | contig 14954 bp, 11 predicted proteins | sample 5204211 | NCBI WGS metagenome assembly WBZX01 (sample SAMN12344362, study PRJNA552823) | activated sludge metagenome | biome: Activated sludge suspended growth; feature: Nitrification reactor; material: Wastewater; isolation source: activated sludge from nitrification reactor of wastewater...
CGGCGATGACGCTCTCCGGCACGGCGCCCGCCAACGCCTCGGGCTCGCTCGCCATCGAGATCACCGCCACCGACGGCCTGGCGGCCGCGAGCACCACCCTCGACCTGGTGATCGAGCCTGCCTCGTCGGACGGACTTCACCTCACGGGCACGGCAGGGGCCAACCGCCTGCAGGGCGGCGCCGATGACGACACCCTCGACGGTGGCGCCGGCAACGACACACTGATTGGCGCCGGTGGAAACGACACGTTCCAGGTCAACGGCGCGGCGGGGCTCGATCGCTACGACGGCGGCGATGGAGCCGACACGATCCTCGGCGGGGCCGGCGACGACGTCATCGGGCTGGCGCGCGCGGCCGGGAACCTGGCCGGCATCGAGGTCATCGACGGCGGCGGCGGCTTCGACGTCGTCAGCGGCACCTCCGGCGCCGACCGCATCGATCTTTCCGGCGTGCTGGTGGTGGCGATCGAAGCCATCCGTGGTCTCGGGGGCGCGGACACGATCATCGGATCGGCGGGGGACGACACCATCGACGGCGGCGCCGGGACCGACAGCCTCATGGGAGGCGGCGGCAACGACCTCTTCCTCTTTTCCGGGGTGACGCAGGACATCTTCGACGGCGGGGCGGGCACCGACACGATCCTCGGCAGCGGCGGCGACGATGCGCTCGTGCTGACGGCCGCGGCCACCAACGTCACCGGCATCGAGGTCATCGACGGCGGGGACGGCTTCGACATCGTCCGCGGCACGGCGGGCGCCGACAAGATCGATCTATCGCAAATCACGCTGACGGGCATCGAGGCCATCCGGGGCCTCGGGGGCGCGGACACGATTACCGGATCGGCCGGTGACGACACCATCGACGGCGGCGGTGGAGCCGACAGCCTCATGGGCGGCGGCGGCAACGACACCTTCCTCGTCAACGGCTCGGCGGGACTGGACTTCTACGACGGCGGCGCTGGCCTGGACCTGATCCTGGGTGGCGCCGGCAACGACATCATCGGCCTCGCGCCCGGGGCAGGCAATCTCGCCGGGATCGAGATCATCAACGGCGGCGACGGCTTCGACATCATCCGTGGCACCGTGGGCGCGGACACGATCGACCTGTCGCGGATCACGCTGACGAGTATCGAGGGCATCCGCGGGCTCGGCGGCAACGACACGATCACCGGATCGTCCGGAGACGACGTGATCGCGGGAGGCGCGGGGTTCGACCTGTACATCATCGGACCCGGCGGACACGACGTCATCAGCGACTTCCAGTTGCGGGCGGGCGGGGCGATCGCCGACCGGATCGATCTCTCCGGCTGGGGCTTCGCCGCCTTCCAGGATGTCGTCGCGCACGCCGCCGCCGATGCCGCCGGCACGGGCACCGTAATCACGCTCGACGCGTCGACCTCGCTGACGCTCTCGAACGTCCGCCTCGCGGCTCTTACCGCGGCCCACTTCGACCTCGGCTGAGACGTCCCGGATGGCCGCGGCGCATCGGATCCGCATGGTGCTGGCGACGCTCTTGGCCTTGGTCAGTCCGGCCCTCGCCGTGCAGCCTCGGCCCGTGGCCGCGTGCGAAGCAGGGCCGGGTCCGGCGCGTGCGGTGGTGGCGGTTGACGATGCCGCCACGCTGCGCCTCGACGACGGCGCGGAGGTGCGCCTTTCCGGCATCCTGCCGCCCTATGCTCCCGATGGGCGGAGCGAGGCGGAAGCGGCCTGGCCGCCGGAACGCGAGGCGCGCGCCGCGCTCGGGCGGCTCGTGATCGGGCGCAATATCCGCCTCGCGCATCAAGGCGCGCGCCCGGACCGGTACGGTCGCCTCGTGGCGCAGGCCTTCGTCGAGGACGGCGGCACCGGGACCTGGGTGCAAGGGGCGCTCATCGAGGCGGGGCACGCACGCGTGCATGTCATGGCGGGGGAAGCCCCGTGCCTCGCCGCCCTCATGGAACGCGAGCAAACGGCGCGGGCCGGGGGGCACGGGCTGTGGTCGAGCGCGGCCTACGGCGTGGTCTCGCCCTATGCCTTCAAGCGGCTGTGGCGGCTGCGCGCGAGCTTCCAGATCGTCGAGGGTCGGGTGGCGGCGATCGAGGAGAAGGGGAACCGGCTGATGCTGCGGCTGACCGACCGCACGCGCCTCACCTTCCACGTGCACGTGCCGCTCGGGGCGGGCCGCCGGCAGGCCACGGCGGAGCTCAAGGCGCTGTTGCACCGGCGCGTCCAGGCGCGGGGCTGGATCGAATGGCGGCACGGGCCGATGCTGACGGTCGCCGATCCGGCGCTCGTGGTGCCGCTGCCGCGGGCCGGGCAGCAATGAGCTCCCAAAAAGCAGAGCCCCGGGACTTGCGGCCCGGGGCTCGATGATCTCTTTGGTGCGCGGCGGCGGCGACCGCCGCCCGCTCAGTCCGCGGCATCAGGGCCGGCCGGTCAGGCTGCCTTGACCTCGGCGTCCATGTCCTCGCCCGTCTCCTCGGCGCGGCGGCCGCGAGCGCTCTTCGAGAGCACATCGGTGATGCGCTGGACGGCGCCGCGCTCGTCGAGCTTCTCAACCGCGGCGATCTCGCGGGCCATGCGATCGAGCGCGTCCTCATAGAGCTGGCGCTCGGAGTAGGACTGCTCGGGCTGGGCCTCGGAGCGGTAGAGGTCGCGGACCACCTCGGCGATCGAGACGAGGTCGCCGGAGTTGATCTTGGCGACGTATTCCTGGGCGCGGCGGCTCCACATGGTGCGCTTGACGCGGGCGCGGCCCTTCAGCGTCTCCATGGCGCGCTTGACGATGTTCTCCTCCGACAGCTTGCGCATGCCGACGCTCTGCGACTTGCCGGTCGGCACGCGCAGCGTCAGCTTCTCCTTGTCGAAGGTGATCACGAACAGCTCGAGCGACATGCCCGCGATCTCCTGCTCCTCGATGCCGACGATGCGGCCGACACCGTGCGCGGGATAGACGATGAACTCGTTGGTCTTGAAGCCGTGGCGCTGGCTCACCGGCTTCTTCTGGGCGGCGATGAGCTGGCGCGCGGCGGCCGCCTTCTCGGCGATGTCCTTCGGCGTCGCCGGCTCGACGGCGGCCGTGATCCTCTGGCCGGCCGGCTTGGCGACGGCGGCCGGCATGGCGCGCACGGCAGCGGCGGCCGGCTTCACGGCTTCGACGGCCTTAGCCACGGCCGGATGAGCGGCATCCGCGGGGCGGACGGCGGCCGGCTTGGCCACCGCGTGCTTCACAGCCGCGGCGTGGGGCTTCGCCACGGGCGCCTTGACGGGGGCCTTGGCCACGACGGCCTTCGGTGCGGCCGACTTGGCGGCCGGCGCAGCGGCCTTGGCCGCCACCACGGGCTTCTTCGGCGGCTTCACCGCGGCCTTGGGTGCGGCCTTGGCGGCAGGCTTGGACTGGGCGACTTTCTTCGATGCAGACTTCGACGGCACGTGGCTTTTCACCTTGGTTGTGCTGCTGGACTTCGGATGAGACTTGCTCGGGGCGGCGTGGCGGGATTGATGCCTCGTGGCCAGCTTGGCGGAGGTGGCCTTGGGCGCGCTCTTACGGGCGGCGGGTGCGCCTTTCGACGCGGACTTCGCCGTCACCTTACTCTTCTGAGCCATTGCGTCGTCTCACTCTCGATCCTAAACACGTCACACAGGCATCCGAGAGGTGCTATGCAGGGCCATTCCAAGTACCGGAGCGGCCACAAGCAAACCCGGCGCGCCGATCCTCATCGCCGCACCGAGCACCTGAAGTCTTTCAAAGCCCGGCCGATCCCGGAAGAATCGGCCTGCCCTGTCTCGTCTCGATGGTTTGCTGCTCGCCCTTGCCTGCACGAAACATGCTTGCCATTGCGGCTAGTCTCTCGTTCGTGCCTATCGGCTTCAGCCGCCGGGACCGACCCGTGTGCGGTCGCCACCCGGCGTCACCACGATGAAAAGACCATAACACAATCTTTATGTCTTTAGAAGGGTCAGCAGGGTTGACGGTGTTCACGCGCTTAACAACAGCGGTAAAGAGCCCGCGAGATCTCTCCCGAAGACTCCCAAGTCAATCCTGACCCATACTCCGATTTATTCTCCCCGACGATCAGTCTCCGGCGCCGGGCTTGTCGGAGAAAAATTTTTCAAACTTGCCGGGCATGCCCTTGTACTGGTCGGCGTCCGTGGGGGCATCCTTCTTGGCCGTGATGTTCGGCCACTCCTCCGCATACTTTTTGTTCAGCTCGAGCCACTTCTCGAGGCCCGGCTCGGTATCCGGCTTGATCGCCTCGGCCGGGCACTCGGGCTCGCACACGCCGCAATCGATGCACTCGTCCGGATGAATAACCAGCATGTTCTCGCCCTCGTAGAAGCAGTCCACGGGGCAGACTTCGACGCAATCGGTGAACTTGCACTTGATGCAGGCGTCGTTGACGATGTAGGTCATTTCTTATGGTTCCGGTGTTCTTGCGAGATACTGATTGTGCTTGCGCCCAAGTCGGCGAGCACGCTCGATCACCTCAGGAGATCTTGCCTTTCAGCCTTGCGATCTCCCGCCGATCACGCTTATCCGGGCGACCTTCCGTCGGTTCGTAACCGACAGCGGCCGGCTCGGACATGCCTGTTCCGGGTGCTGGTTTGAGATGAACCGGCGCGGGAGTCAATTCCTCAAAGAGACCGCGCGCCTCCGCCGCAGGGCCGCGGCGCTCACCCAGCGCCGTCACCTTCAAAACGCGCACGCGAGGCCCTAGTGAAACGGTCAGTACATCGCCAATCTTGACGATGTGGGCCGGCTTGTCGGTCTTGACGCGGTTGAGGCGAACCTTGCCGGCGGTGACGAGCGCCGCCGCAAGCGTCCGCGATTTGGCAATGCGTGCAAACCACAGCCACTTGTCGATCCGCTTCCCGTCCGCCGCCTCCTCGACCATGCCCGCCTCTAGCCTCTGTTCTAGCTCGGCTCCTTGGCCCGTTTCTCGAGCTGCTCGCGCAGCGCGCCGAGCTTGGCGAAGGGTGAATCCGGGTCGACACCGCCCGACTTGCGGGGCGGAGCAGCGGAATGCACCTCGGGCGTGCGGCGATCGTCCCGGCCGGGTCGGCGGGGGCCCCGGTCGCCGCGCGGCGGGCCGCCACGGCCCTGCTCGCCGCGCTGGCGGTCGCGGTCACGGTCGCCTCCCGGAGGACGGCCACCCTCGCGGCGCGGGCCGCGATCATCGCGGCGCTCGTCCCTGCGGTCATCGCGCCGGTCGCCACGGTGGTCACGTCCGCGCTGCTCCTGGCGGGCTCCTGTTGCTTCTCCGGATGGAGCAGCGGAGGGCACGCCAGCATCTCCGGTCACTGATGCCGCCGCGGCCGCATCGGCCGGCTGCTGGCCCGCAACGGGGGGCGTACCCTGGCCCTGAGCCGGGCGGTGGCCCCTACGGTCGCGGCGGTGGCGTCCCTCGCGGCCGCCTTCGCGCTGACCTTCGCGGCTCCCCTCGCGCCTGTCGTGCCGCTCATGCCGCTCGTGCTTGTGACGGCGGGGACGCCAGACCTCCTCCATCTCGGGCTCGGCGGGCGTGGCGGGGGCTTCCGCGACAGCGGCCTCCGGGCCTTCGGACGGAGCGGCGCTGGCGACTTCCTCCACGGCCTCGGCCACCGGCTCGGCCGCCACCTCGGAGGGGGCTTCCGGCGGGACAGCGGATACTGCATCGGCGGCGACCGGCTCGGCCAACGTGGCCTCGGACGGGACCGACTCTACGGCTCCGGGCGGCGGGGCGGTCTCTTCTCCCGAGGCGGCCGCCTCGGCGATCGGCTCCACGGAAGCCGGCGCGGGTGAAGGCGCGATCACCTTCTTGGGCCGGCGCTCGAGCCGGAAGCCCAGCGCCTTCAGAACATTGCCCAGCTCATCCGGCGAGCAGCCGAGATACGACATCATCTCCGGCGTGACCGTGAAGGCACCGTCGCCGGTCGAGCCCTTGGGCGGCATCGACGGATTGTTGGGATCCGGCCGCCAGGCGAGCAGCGGGCGGATGGCGTCGGCGAGGCGCTCGAGGATGTCGAGGCGGACGGCGCGAGGGCCGCAATGATGATAGCCGCAGGCGCGGTAGAAGGCCTCGGGAATGGCCGGATTGGTGGCGGCCGAGGTCAAGCCGGCGCGCGGCGGCTCGGGCAGCGCGTCGCGAGAGAGACCGGCCTCGCCGGCGTGCTTCAAGGCCCACAGCGTCTGCGCCAGCTCGGCGGCGGCCGGCTTCAGGAGCAACGGGAAGTAGATATTGAAGGCTCCGAAGCGGACGCCGTACTTGCGCAGCTGAGCGCGCGCGGGCTGGTCGAGCGATTTCAGCTCCTCGGCTATCCAATCGCGCTTCAGGATGCCGAAGCTCTCCTTGAGGCGGAAAGCGATGCCGCGGCCAAGACCCGTGACGTCCTCGGCGCTGGTGAGCTCGACGAGGGGCTTCAGGCGCTCGGCGACGATCTCGGCGATCCAGGTGTCGAGGCGGGCCTGCACCTTCTCCTTGTCGGGGCCGGAGAGGTGCTCGTCGACGAGGAGCGTGACGGTCGGCTTCAGCGGATCCTCGGCGGGCTCCAGCCGCGCGATCTCGTCGTCACGCCAGAGCACGCGGCCGTCGCGCGTCAGCTTGAAGGCGTCGGCCTTTGCTGAGGCGACGCGGCGGGCGCGCATGCCGAGCTCGCGCGAGACGACCTGGGCGGCGGCGTGACGCGCGGCCTTGCCCTGCAGGTTGTCGCTCTGCGTCTCGGGGGTGAAGCGGAAGCCCTTCAGGCGGCCGACGAAGTGGCTCTCGACGTGCACCGAGCCGTCATCGTGGATGTCGGCGGAGAGCTCGTCCTTGTCGCGCATGCCGCGCATCAGCGCGCTGGTCTTCCTGTCGACGAAGCGCTGCGTCAGGCACTCGTGCAGGGCATCCGACAGCTTGTCCTCGATCTCGCGGGCGCGGCCCTGCCAATGCGCCGGGTCCTTGAGCCAGTCGGCGCGATTGGAGACGAACGTCCAGGTGCGGATGTGGGCAATGCGATTGGCGAGGGTGTCGAGGTCGCCGTCGGTGCGGTCGGTGATCTCGACCTGCTTGGCGAACCAGTCCTCGGGGATGCGCTCCTCGGCGGACATGAGGAACTTGTAGAGCGTCGAGACCAGCTCGGCGTGGCTCTGCGGCGAGATCTTGCGGTAGTCCGGCACCTGGCAGACGTCCCACAGCTTGGCGACGGCGGCGGGAGCGCAGGCGAAGTCGGCGATCTCGCGGTCGGCGCTGACCGTCTCCAGGGCGAGCACGTCGTCGGCCATGCGGGCGCGCGCCAGGCGCTGCTCGCGCGGCAACTCGCGGAGTGAATCGCGGAGGCGGTCGAGGGTACGGAAATCAAGGTCGGCGTTGCGCCACTGGAGGACGCGCACGCTCTCGAAGTTGTGGGTCTCCAGGCGCTCGACGAGATCGGCCTCCAGCGGCTCGACGCCGGCGGTGACGCCGAAGGTGCCGTCGTTCATGTGGCGGCCGGCGCGGCCGGCGATCTGGGCCAGCTCGCCCGGCGTGAGGTTGCGGTGGCTCTGGCCGTCGAACTTGCGGACGGCGGCGAAGGCGACGTGGTCGAGGTCGAGGTTCAGACCCATACCGATGGCGTCGGTGGCGACGAGGAAGTCGACGTCGCCCGACTGGTAGAGCCCAACCTGGGCGTTGCGGGTGCGTGGCGACAGCGCGCCGAGCACGACCGCGGCGCCGCCGCGCTGGCGGCGGATCAGCTCGGCGATCGAATAGACGTCGGCGGCCGAGAAGGCGACCACGGCCGAGCGGGCCGGCAGGCGGGTAATCTTCTTCTCGCCGGCATAGGTGAGCTTGGAGAGGCGCGGGCGCGAGATGAAATTGGCGCCGGGGATCAGATCGCTGATCGCCTCGCGCATGGTCTGGGCGCCCAGGAGCAGCGTCTCGGCGCGACCGCGAGCGTTGAGCATGCGGTCGGTGAAGACGTGGCCGCGCTCGGGATCGGAGCAGAGCTGGATCTCGTCGATGGCCAGGAAGTCGACGTCGACCTCGCGGGGCATCGCCTCGACCGTGCACACGAAGTAGCGCGCGCGCTCCGGCTTGATCTTCTCCTCGCCGGTGATGAGCGCCACCTTCTCGGGCCCGACGCGACCGACGATGCGGTCGTAGACCTCGCGCGCCAGCAGCCGCAGAGGCAGGCCGATCATGCCGCTCTCGTGGCCGAGCATGCGCTCGATGGCGAGGTGTGTCTTGCCGGTGTTGGTGGGCCCGAGAACCGCCGTAACGTGGCGGATGCGCGTCTCGAGGTCGCTACCCATGAGCGGGATGCCTCCTTGGGTCCCGAGCAGGCGCGCCGGCCGTCCGGCGAGTGTGCTTGCTCGGCACTGTTGTGAAAGGAGCAGAGAAAGCCGGACGCCGCAATGAGGAACCCGATCCGCTCCACTCGCCCGGACACAGGCGGACTGGAGGCTCGAACGAGCATCCGCGCCGCCCGCCAGCGGCCGTCACCACTGCCATTGCATTGGCTCACTCCGAGATCAAGGGATTCTTCGCATCCGCAGCGGGGACTGATCGTGCGCGGGGCGTTGCAACAGTTTATCCTGCATACCGAGCCCAGGCCGACCCGGAGCCCGCGCATGGCCTTCCGCCGAACCATCCGAGACACGACCTACGTGTTCGCGTCGATGCGCGAATTGCTCGCCAAGGCGACGCCGCCGCGCTCGGGCGACCGGCTGGCGGGCGTGGCGGCGGCGAGCGCGGAGGAGAGTATGGCGGCCAAGATGGCGCTGGCCGACGTGGCGCTCTCCCAGATCATCGCCGAGCCGGTGGTCCCCTACGAGGACGATGACGTCACGCGGCTGATCCTCGATACCCATGACGCGCGCGCCTTCGCCGAGATCGCGCCGCTCACGGTCGGGGAGTTTCGCGAGCTGCTGCTCTCCGACGCCTGCAGTGCTGAGATGCTGGCCCGCTTGGCGCCGGCCATCACGCCGGAGATCGCGGCGGCCGTCTCGAAGCTGATGCGCAACCAGGATCTCGTCTTGGCGGCGCGCAAGGCTCGGGTCGTCAAACGGTTCCGCAACACGATCGGGCTGCCGGGCACGATGGCGGTGCGGCTGCAGCCCAATCATCCCACCGACGACCGCGAGGGCATCATGGCCGCGATCGTCGACGGGCTCATGTACGGCGCCGGCGACGCGGTGATCGGCATTAATCCGGCCTCCGACTCGCTGCCCGTCATCGCGGATCTCCTGCGCATGCTCGACGGGGTGATCTCGCGGTTTTCGATCCCGACGCAGGGCTGCGTGCTGACGCACGTCACCACCACGCTCGAGCTCATGGCCAAGGGCGCGCCGGTCGATCTCGTGTTCCAGTCGATCGGCGGCACCGAGGCGGTCAACCGCTCGTTCGGCGTCACGCTCGACCTGCTTCGCGAAGCACACGACGCGGCGCGGTCGCTGAAACGCGGCATCGTGGGGCAGAACGCCCTATATTTCGAGACCGGGCAGGGCTCGGCGCTGTCGGCGAACGCCCATCACGGCGTCGACCAGCAGACGTGCGAGGCGCGCGCCTACGCCGTCGCCCGCGCCTTCGATCCGCTGCTGGTCAACACGGTGGTCGGCTTTATCGGGCCGGAGTACCTCTTCAATGGCAAGGAGATCATCCGGGCGGCGCTGGAGGACCACTTCTGCGGCAAGATCATGGGCCTGCCGATGGGTGTCGACGTCTGCTACACGAACCACGCGGAAGCCGACCAGGACGACATGGACGCCTGTCTCTCAATGCTCGCCGCGGCCGGCGTCACCTACGTCATGGGCGTGCCGGGCGCCGACGACGTGATGCTCAACTACCAGTCGACCTCGTTCCACGACGCGCTCTTCGTGCGCGAGGTGTTCGGGCTGAAGCGGGCACCCGAGTTCGAGGCGTGGCTGAGAGAGGCCGCCATCACCGGCGAGGGCGGCCGGCTGCTGCCGGCGAGATCCGGGCATCCGCTGCTCGCCGCGGCGGGAGGCTGAAGATGGCGCCGTCTCGCACTGATCCTCCTCGCGATCCTTGGGCGGCCCTGGCGGCGCGCACTCCCTCCCGCATCGGGCTGGGGCGGGCCGGTGTCTCGCTGCCGACGCGCGAGGTGCTGGCGTTCGGGCTCGCCCACGCGCAGGCGCGCGACGCAGTGCACGGCGAGATGGATCGCGAGCGGCTGGTGGCGGACCTTGCCGGCCTCGGTCTCGCAGCGGCCGCGGTGGAAAGCCGGGCCGTGGACCGCGCGCTCTATCTGGCGCGGCCGGATCTCGGGCGGCGGCTCGCGGAGGCTTCCATAAGTTCGCTCGACACCCTGCGGCGCGGGCCTGTCGACCTCGCCGTCGTGATCGGCGACGGCCTGTCGGCGGCGGCGGTCAACCGTAACGCCGTGCCGCTCGTGGCGGCGCTGATCCCGCCGCTGACGCGGATGGGTCTGACGCTTGCTCCGGTCACGGTGGCGAAGGGCGCGCGCGTGGCGCTCGGCGACGAGATCGCGCCGCTGTTGGGGGCGCGGCTCGTGCTGGTGCTGATCGGGGAGCGGCCGGGGCTCTCGTCACCCGACAGCCTCGGTGCCTATCTCACCTACGACGCGAAGCCGGGACGCAACGACGCCGAGCGCAACTGCGTCTCCAACATCCGGCCGGAAGGACTGGTGCCGGAGCGCGCGGGGGCGAAGCTCGCGTGGCTGATCGAGGCCGCGCTCTCGCGGCGGCTGACGGGCGTCGGGCTCAAGGACGAGAGCGACGGGCTGCCCGGGACGGTGCAGGCCGGCCACCTTCCCGGCGCTAAGGGTGAAGGCTCTACTGGTTGAAACCGAGGGCGGACGGAGCCTCGCTGCCGCCACCGAAAACCTTCGACAGCAGACCAGTGATCGGGTTCTCGCCGGTGCTCGCCGCGACGGCGGCCGGCTCCTGGCGCGGCTGACGGCCCATCGTCGGGCCCTGAATGGCCGAGCCTCCCACAGCAGCGGTGGTTTCGGCCGGCTTCGCGGCGCGCGGAGCTTCGGCGATGCGGCGATCCGGCTCGGGGACCACCTTGGCCGGTGCGGCGGGCTTCGCAGGCGCGGCCTTGGCGTGTTTGGTGGCATTATGCTTGGGAGCCGCCGGCTTCACCTCGTCGTCGCTCGCCATACGCGGCGCGGCGGCTTCGGTGGCCCTGCGCGTTGCATCCTCGAGCTCGGCGCGGGCCTTGGCGAGGGCGTCACGCGCCTCCTGCAACTCGGCCTCGGCCTGTCGGGCACGGGCCAACGCCGCCTCGGAAACCGGAGCAGGCGAGGCCGCGGACTGCCTGGTGATCGCTCCCGTCACGACGGGCGTGGCGGCCGGCACCGGGCCGGTCACGGCGGCCTTCTCTACGACGGCAGGCGCGCTATCGATCACGGCGGCCGGGATCTCGGCGGCGAAGCGCTGGCTCAGCGCCTCGGCCTGGCGGCGGATCTCGACCGCCTTGATGCGCTCCTCCTCCGCACGGCGACGAGCCTCGTCGGCGGAGCGGAGTATGGCGGCGTCGCGCTCCTCGGTGGCCATATCGCCCGACGCGGGCAAGGCCGGCAGCTCGCGTGCTCCGACGAACGAGGGCAGGCGCGGCGCGCCGTCGGCAGCCAGGGCGCCGCTTACGGAAAGGGAGAGCCAGCCGCAAACGGCCAAGACCGCCTGGAACGAAAAGCTCTTGATGCCCAGCTCGTGGTTGCGCATGACGCCGCACCTCCTCGATCCATCACCGGGAAGCGAACTGCTTCCGGATGGGCCGGACGCGTATTCCTGCACGAACAGGAAACACATCCCGCCGAGACAACGGACGACGCAGTGAGGAAATCGGACGACGATCGCCGAGGCCCCTTGGACGGAAGCCTGCGGACCTTCACCCCGGCCCGGACGGCTCACCCCCTGCGTTGCACACCCCGCCCCCCATTTGCGGCTCCAGTGGAGCCCGGACGTGGCACGCTCAAAGCACACATCCACAATAAAATAGACGGAAAGATGACGCCCGATCGGCTGCATCCGGTCAAATCAAGCACTTGGCCGAAACGAGGCAGCATCGGGGCACGGCGCACGCCGCAGTTTCCGCAAAGCACTGACGCAAATCAGCCACTATTCCCGGAAAAGTCCTTCATGCGTCTGCCGCAGGCGCGCGCCACGGCTTGCGGTCGATGTGCGAAACCGGCACCCTTGCTTAACTTTGCTTAACCTTGTCGTGACAGGCTGCCTCGATAGCCGCGGTGCCCCGGGACCGGATCGTCTCGCCGGGATGGCCGCGTGGAATGCGCAAGCGCCGGAGGCCGAGTGCCGAGGGCCCCTCATCCACCTCTACCGAGCGAGGAACATCGCGAATGTCACTTGTGAAATCGTTCCGCAATGCCGCCGCGACGGCCGGTCTGGCCATCGGCATGCTCGTCGCCCTGACAACCGGCTCCCAGGCCCAGGGCTTCTTCGACTTCCTGTGGGGCGGCGGCACGCGGCAGGTGATCTCGTTCCCGGCCAGCGTCCAGCCCGGCCAGCTCATCGTCTCGTTCGGCGACCGCAAGCTCTACTGGGTCCACCGCCGCGGCGAGGCGATCAGCTACCCCATCGCCGTGCCGCGCGAGAAGAGCCGCTGGGCCGGCACCGCGCGCATCTCCGACAAGCGCGTCAACCCGGCGTGGACGCCGACGCCCGAGATGCGGCGCGAGAACCCGAAGTTGCCGGCCTCGATGCCCGGCGGCCATCCGATGAACCCGCTCGGCGTGCGCGCGCTCTATCTCGGCGGCACCATGTACCGCATCCACGGCACCGACGCGCCGTGGACGATCGGGACTGCCGTCTCGAAGGGCTGCATCCGCATGTACAACGAGGACGTGCTCGATCTCTATCCGCGCGTGCCGGTCGGCACCAAGGTCACCGTCACCTGGCAGCGCTTCTCTAGCTGATCGCCGTCAGAATCCCCCGATCATCGGAGGCGCGGCCACCCCAGGGTGGTCGCGCTTTCTTGTTCATCGAGCGGCTCGGTCTGTTCCCCAAGGCATAGAGATCCGGCGCCAGCGGTCCCATGTTACGGCCAACGTCCCATGCGCTGACGTCCACGCGCAAAGGACCGGCCCGACAGGAGAGACATCATGCGCCTCGCAACCCTCACCGCCACCGTCCTCACCGCCGCCATTGCGCTCGGCCTCGGCGCCGCATCCGCGGAGGCGAAGTCGTGCAAGTATAAGAAGCACGGCTGCACCCGCGACCAGTACGCGCGCGAGCTCGACCGGCGAACAGCGTCCGAGCGCGAGTGGGAGCACACGCGGGCCAAGGCTTACGATCCCGGCGGCTCCTACGAGTCTTATCCGGACTGGGCCCGCTACGCGCTGAGCCCGAAGGGCAACCGATAGAGCATTCCGGCTGCCGTCGCGGCGTCTGCGCGCCTCGCTTCTACTCGTGGAAGCTTGCGCGCCGCCTAATCCGGCCAAGTCAGACCAGACAAAGCAAAGCCCCGTTGCGACTGGCGCCAACGGGGCTGATTTTTCCCGCTCTGGGGAAGATGCCCGGATCATACCGGGTCCTGAACGTCGTAGCCCTGGTAGCCTTGGCCCGATCCCGGCCGCGGCCTCCGCCCACGCATGGAGTGACGTGTCGTTTCGCTGTTACGGCTCGACTGCGTCGCGATCGGCTGTTTCCTGATCAGGCGGTTTTTCACGGCGAACCGCTATGCACTTCGCCTAAACCGCTAGCCCCGCACCTCGAGCCGGGACCCCGTGAAACAGCGGGGCCCACTGCAACTGCCCGGTGGCGTCATGGCTCCTCCAAGGCTGTTGGTCCTGCTCTGCCGCATGTCCCGAGTGCGAACCGCGTCCGCTCCGCCGGGAAATGCTTCAGCGATTGCCGTCCTCACAACCGGGGGTGCTGCCTCGGCTTCTCCGCCCCGCATCGCCCTATAATGTCGCGAGCATCACGGTCTCCGCGGGAGGTTCCAGCCGCAGCGACGGCTATCGAGTTGCATCGTCCTCCCGATGTAGTCGGCTGTCAAGGCGAGCTATCAAGAGTTGATCGAGCGGCGCCGCCTTGCCGGAGGTCACCTCACGTGCGACACCGGCCGCGAGAGCAGCGGGCCTTGGGACGTGGCGGCATGGACGGCTTGACCTTCAAGACGACGATGGACTTCAGCTACGGCGTGGCGTCCAAAATGGGCCCCGGTGTCGCCCGCATCGTCGCCGAGAACCCCGGGCCGTTCACGTTCAAGGGCACCAACACCTATCTGGTCGGGACCAAGTCGCTGGCGGTGATCGATCCCGGCCCCGACGACGAGAAGCACTGCCAGGCGATCCTCGCGGCGGCGGAAGCGCGGCCGATCACTCATATCCTCATCACGCACACCCACCGCGACCATGTCGACGGCTTGAAGCGCCTGCAGGCCGCGACCGGTGCGAAGAGCTGCGGCAACCGGCGGTCGGACGCCTCGCGTGGCAGCATCGCGTCGAGCCCGTCGGGGCGTGACTTCGTCGACCTCGACTTCGCACCCGACATCGACATGGGCGACGGCGACCGCGTCGAGGGCGAGGACTTTACGCTCACCGCGCTGCATACGCCGGGGCACGCGCCCGACCACCTCTGCTTCGCGCTCGAGGAGAGCGGCATGGTGTTCTCAGGCGACCACCTGATGGCCTGGAACACGAGCGTCATCGCGCCTCCGGAAGGGCGCATGAGCGACTACATGGCGTCGCTGGAAAAGCTGATGGCGCGCGAGGACCGCGTCCTGCTCCCCGGCCATGGCGGGCGCATCGAGGAGCCGGCGCGGACGGCGAAGGCCTACCTCATCCACCGGCGGTGGCGCGAGCAGGCGGTGCTCGACGCGGTGCGCGCCGGGCACGAGACTATTCGAAAGATTGTGCCGGTCGTTTACCGCGGGATCGATGCTCGCCTTGTGATGGCGGCTGCGCTTTCTGTCCAGGCCCACGTTGAGCATCTGATCGAGCGCGGGCTCCTGACTTGCCAGGAGCACCCGACGTTCGATCACCCGCTTTCAGCCGCTTAGGCACCTGGCGGAACTTCTTCGCCCGCTTCCA
>WBZX01001890.1_pt1 | contig 14948 bp, 10 predicted proteins | sample 5204211 | NCBI WGS metagenome assembly WBZX01 (sample SAMN12344362, study PRJNA552823) | activated sludge metagenome | biome: Activated sludge suspended growth; feature: Nitrification reactor; material: Wastewater; isolation source: activated sludge from nitrification reactor of wastewater...
CACGGGCCAGCATCCGGTCGATCCCTACGCCGCCGACAAGCCGCTGTTCGTGATCACCCAGGCCAACGTCGCCCAGTTTGCGGCCCGTCTCAGCGACGGCCAGAAGGCGCTGCTGGCCCGTTATCCCGACACCTTCCGCATCCCTGTCTATCAGGGGCGGCGCGATTTCCGCTACCCGGACAAGATCTGCGAACTGGCCAAGAAGAATGCCCGCGAGGCCGACCTGATCGACAACGGCTTCGGTTTCACCGGCGTGATGGGGGCGATTCCCTTCCCGATCCCGAAGAGCGCGATGGAAGTGCTGGCCAACCACAACTTCCCCTACCGCGCCTTCACCGAGAACAACCCGGCCCGCGACATCGCCGACGTCAGCCCGAAGGGCAGCATCACCTGGGGGCGCCAGCTCAACCGCACCCTCAACGTGGTGACCCAGCCCGACAACCTGGGCAAGCCGATGGAAGGCGCGATGGCCTACACCACCACCGGCACGCTGCTGCCCGAGCGCGACAAGGGCACGCTGACCAACTCGGTCGAGCCCGTCAATTTTGCCAAGGGCAAGCGTCTGGCCTGGAACTACGATCCGGGCACCCGCCGCGTGCGCCAGCTGCCGCAATACGGCTACGACACGCCGATGGCCGGCTCCGGCGGCAAGCTCACCATCGATTCGGACCGCCTGATGAACGGCGCCCCCGACCGCTACGAATGGAAGCTGCTCGGCAAGCGCGAAATGTACATCCCGGCCAACAGCTACCGCATCCACGGCAAGGACGTGAAATACGCCGAACTGCTCAAGGCCGGCAACCCCAACCCGGACTACATGCGCTACGAACTGCGCCGCGTGTGGGTGCTGGAAGGCACGCTGAAGGAAGGCTACCGCCACATCTTCGGCAAGCGCGTGATGTTCATCGACGAAGACACCTGGCACGGCGTCGTCAGCGACTACTACGACACCCGCGGCCAGCTCTGGCAGCACGCCTACATCAACTACTACTACGCCTTCGACATGAACGCCTGGCACGCCGGCACCAGCTTCTACCACGACCTCAATTCCGGCAGCTACATGGCCTACAACCTGTTCCAGGAACGGGACATCGGCCCGATCCTCAACAAGGGCGATCTGACCCCGGACCAGTTCACGCCGGCTGCCCTGCGTTCGGCCGGCAACTGATGCGCGCATCCGGGGAGACCACACCAATGAAAACCATCCAGACCCTGCGCCCGCTGGCCGCCGCCCTGATGGGGGCCGGCCTTGCGCTGTCCGCCCTGCCCGCGCTGGCCGGCGAGGCCGTCAAGTTCGACAACGGCTATTCGCTCGACTGGCGCGTCAATTCAACCTACACGCTGTCGACCCGCGTCGAGGATCGCGACGCCAAGCTCGCCGCCTACGCCGGCGGCAACGACGGCAACAAGAACTTCGACAAGGGCAGCCTGACCGCCAACCGCCTGAGCCTGCTGTTCGACACCACCTTCTCGGACGGCCGCAACGGTCTCGTGCTGTCGGCCAGCACCTTCTACGACGACGTCTATCACCACAACAACGACAACACCGGCGCGGTGAACAAGCCGGCCCCGGTCGACGAGTTCACCCGCGACGCCCGCCGCTACCACGGCGGCTACACCCGGCTGCTGGACGCCTACGGCTTCACCAGCTTCGAGCTGGGCGAAGGCCGGCGGGCCAATGTCCGCCTCGGGCGCCACGTCGTATCGTGGGGCGAGGGCCTGTTCTTCCCGAGCATCTCGCTGGCCCAGGGGCCGGCGGACGGCACCAAGACCGGCATCGTCGGAACCGAAACCAAGGACCAGCTGCTGCCGGAAGATCAGATATCCACCCAGATCGAGATGTCGCCGCGCTGGTCCCTGCTCGGCCATCTGCAGTTCGGCTTCCACGCCACACTGGCGCCGGCGCCGGGCTCGTACCTGAGCAGCGCCGACTCGACCGGCCCGGGCGCCACCTGCCTCGGCCCCTACACCACCATTCCCGCCGTCGCCGGGCTGTTCGGCGGCTTCTCGGGGTGCAGCTTCGGCCGGCGCGGGCCGGACATCGATCCGGGCAACACCCCCCAGTGGGGCATCGGCACGCGCTACCGGGTGACCGACGAAACCGAGCTCGGCCTGTACTACCTCAACTACCACGACCGCAGCCCGCTGCCGGTGATCAACAGCTTCACCGCCGGCATGGCGATTCCGCCGGCGCTCAGCGCCGCCTTCGGCGGGCTCACCCAGATCGGCAACGGGTCGTACAACATCCGTTATTTCGACAACATCAGCCTGCTCGGCGCCACCTTCAGCACCTCGGTGGGCGCCGCCTCGATCGCCGGCGAACTGTCGTACAAGCACGGCGCGCCGGCGCTGGTCAAAACGGTCGTCAATCCGGCCACCGGGGCCTACATCCCGACGCCGACCCGGGCCGACATCGTCCAGGCCAACCTCAACACCATCCTCAACCTCGAGCGCACCGCGCTGGCCGATCAGACCACGCTGACGGCCGAAGTGGCCTACGTGACCATCTTCAGCGTGGATTCGACCAAGGCGCCGGGTGTCGACGCCCTCGGCGCGGCGGCGGCCGCGTTCCCGGCCTCGAGCAAGCTGTACTTCGACACCAACTTCGGTCTGGCCGCGTCCGGCACCCTGACCCTGGGCTACCCCGGCATCGTCGAAGGCTGGGACTTGTCGGTGCCGATCAGCGTGTCGCGCCAGCTCAAGGGGCGGACCATCACCGGCGGCGTGGGCGGCGAAGGCGACACCCGCGGCAGCATCAGCGCCAATTTCACCTACAACCGCAACCTCCAGGTCGGCCTGGCCTACATGGGCTACTTCGGCGATCCCGAAACGGTGAACCAGCGCCGCGTCAAGCTGCTCACCGACCGCGATCAGCTCTCGCTGGTGATGAAGTACTCCTTCTGAAATACCGCGGGCAGCCCTGCTGCGCGTGTCCAGCCCGTCCGCCGCAAGGCCGGACGGGCTTTTTAATGGTGCTGCCCCGGCGCGCCCCTGGCGGAACGTTCGGCGGTTCATAAGGCCCCGTCGGCAATCGGAAAATCGCGGCCGGCGGCGCCCACAACAAATCCGGCGCAGCAAATAAAAAGACTTTGTCCCCGTTGGCTGTGGCGTCATCTGAAGCACGCGTTCAAGCCGCATCGCAGGCACCGGCCGTAGGGGCGAATTCATTCGCCCGACCGCCGGCCAGATCAGACTCTGTCCCTGCTTCTTCCCCGCGGCGGGCGAACAAGTTCGCCCCTGCGGCGCCTCACCGATCGAGCGCGTTTCCACAGATAACGGGGACATAGCCAATAGAAATCCGCTCCGCCGGATGGATGGATCGCCCCGGCCGATCTTCACACCCCGTCGCGCAATCAAGTGCGCCGTCAGCGTGATCTTGTCGGCCGGCGCCCGAGCGTGGATCGGGGAGACGTGCGAACGCCGCCGCGGGTCGCGGCGGCGTCGCCTTGTTGATTGCCGGCGCGGCCGGGATCAGGAGTGGACCAGATCGCCGGCCGCCGGGGCCGGCCGCGCCTTGCCCACGCCGAGCCACACCGCCAGCGCCGGCAGCAGGAAGATCGCGCCGAGCACATTCACCAGGAACATGAAGGCCAGCAGGACGCCCATGTCGGCCTGGAACTTGAGCGCCGAGAAGGCCCAGGTGCCGACCCCGATGGACATCGTCGCGGCGGTGAACACCGCGGCGGTGCCACGCTGGCGCATCGCCTCGTAGAAGGCTTCGCGCAGCGGCAGGCCGGCATGCGCCATCTCGTGCTGGAGGCGCTCGTAGATGTAGATGCCGTAGTCGACGCCGACCCCCACGCCGAGGGCGATCACCGGCAGCGTGGCCACCTTGAGGCCGATGCCGAGCAGCGCCATCAGGGCGTTGCACATGATGGTCACGATGACCAGCGGCACGATCACGCACAGCACCGCGCGCCACGAGCGGAAGGTCAGCCAGCACAGCAGGCTGATCGCGCCGAAGATCGACACCAGCATCTGGATCTCGGCGTGCTCGACGGCCTCGTTGGTGGCGGCGGCCACCCCGGCGTTGCCGCCGCCGAGGCGGAAGCGCACGCCGGCGGTGTGCTCGGCATCGATGAAGCGCTGGACTTCCCTGACCACGTGGGCGAGGGTCGGGCCCTGGTGGTCCTTGAGGTACACCAGCAGGTTGATGGTCTTGCAGCCCTGGGTGTTGAGGCCCAGATTGGGGTTGGCGGCGCGGCCGCCGGTGCGCAGCGCGGTCTCCGAGCGCTGCAGCGCGGCCCAGCGCGGATTGGCTTCGTTGTTGCCCGCCACGTAGAGCTTGGCGAGGCCGGCCACGGTGGTCACCGACTGGACGCCGACGACGCCGCGCATGTGCAGGTCGAAGCGTTCGACGGCGTTCATCACCTCCCAGCTGAGGCAGGCTTCGGTGTGCCCCTCGGTCTCGACGTAGACCGACAGCACGTCCATCCCGATCGAGTAGTCACCGATGATCTGCCGGTTGTCGCCGTTGTAGCGGGAATCGGCGCGCAGTTCGGGCACGCCGGCGCCGACGTCGCCGGTCTGCAGCTGGCGCGACTGCCAGGTGGCGCCGGCCAGCAGGGCCAGCATCGCGACGAAGGTGAGCAGCGCCGGGCGCGGTTCCGACAGGCCCGACAGCCGCCACCAGACGGTGTGACGCCGGCTGCTGTCGGCCGAGCGGCCCATCGCCGCGCGTTCGAGGTGCAGGTGCGACAGGATGATCGGCATGAACATCTTGTTGGTCATGATCATCATGCCCACCCCGAGGCAGGCGGTGATGCCCAGCTCGCGCACGATCGGGATGTCGATCAGCATGATGACCAGAAAGCCGAGGGCGTTGGCCAGCAGGGCCATGGTGCCGGGCACCGCGAGTTTGCGGAAGGCGCTTTCGGCGGCGTCGAGGGCGGTGTGGCCGTCGAGCACGTCCTGCTTCCAGGCGTTGGTCATCTGCACTGCGTGCGATACGCCGATCGAGAAGATCAGGAAGGGCACCAGCACCGACATCGGGTCGATGCCGTAGCCGATCAGCGGCAGCGTGCCGAGCAGCCACACCACCGGCAGCAGCGCCACGGCGATGGCCAGCAGCGTGAGCTTGAGCGAGCGGGAATACAGCCACAGCAGGCCGGCGGTGATCGCGAAGGCGATCACGAAGAACAGCAGCACCGTGGTGAGGCCCTCCATCACATCGCCCATGACCTTCGAAAAGCCGACGATGTGGATGTCGATCTGTTCGCTGGCGTGGGCGGCGCGGATGTCCTCGAGCTTGCGGGCCACCGCCGCGTAGTCGAGTTTGTGGCCGCTCTGGGGATCGGTTTCGAGCAGGTCGGCCTGGACCAGCGCCGATTTCTGGTCGTTGGCCACGAGACGGCCGATCTGCCCCGACTTGGCCACGTTGGCGCGCACCTGGGCCAGGCTTTCGGGGTCGGCGCGGAACTGCGACGGGATCACCACGTCGCCGTTGAAGCCTTCCTCGGTCACCTCGATGTAGCGCACGTTGGGGGTGAACAGCGAGCGCACCTCGCCCCGGTTGACGCCCGGAATGAAGAACACTTCATCCGTCACCTGGTGCAGGGTCTGCATGAAGGCGGGGTTGTAGATGTCGCCCGGGCCTTTCCAGCGCACGCTGACCATCACCCGGTTGGCGCCCGAGAAGGTGCTGCCGTATTCGAGGAAAGCCTGCATGTAGGGGTGCGACATGGGGATCAGCTTGTTGAAGCCGGGGTCCAGCCGGGTGTTGAGGGCGGAATAGCCGAGGCCCACGGTCAGGCACACGAACAGTGCGCCGAGCGGGCGGCGCCAGGCGATCAGCAGGCGGGCCAGAAAGGCCACCAGGGCGTCGGTACGGGTCATGGCGTGAGCGGTCATCAGGAAGCTCCGGCAGTCTTGAGCGGGGCCGCGCTGCGCTGGGTGGCGGCGCTGCGCGGGGCGGGGGTGTAGCGCTGCAGGCCGGCGTCGCTGGCGAGCAGCCAGCTCCCGTCGGCGAGGCGTTGCAGGCCGGTGAGGCTGGCCCGGCCTTCCTTGCGGATCACCCGGAAGCTGTGGCCGCGGTCGGTGCTGGCGAGGAGGATGCCGCCCTGGCCGGCGAGCAGCAGCTGGCCGTCGTCGGTCAGCGCGTGGCCGTAGATCGACACCGCCGCCGGCACGCTGGCGGCGTGCCAGCTGCGGCCGGCGTCGTCGCTGTAGTGAACGTTGCCGCGCATGCCGTAGGTCACCCAGGTGCCCGGCGCGAGATGGACGGCCCCGTAGATCGAGCCGTTGTAGAAAGGCGGCACGACGCTCCAGCTGGCGCCGCCGTCGTGCGAGCGGAGCACGGTGCCGGCTTCGCCGGTGATCAGCCAGTCGCGCCCGTCGGCGGCGCCGCCGATGCTGTTGAGGTGCCAGTCGCTGAGGCCGGCAATGGCCTGCGGCGCCCATGTCCTGCCGTCGTCCTCCGAGCGCAGCACGCGGCCGAAGGCGCCGACCGCCAGCCACGCGCCGGAGGGCAGGCGGGCGGCGCTCATCAGCGGTTCGCCGTTGCGCGTCTCGAACGCGCATTCCTCCCAGTTCAGGCCGCCGTCGGTGCTGCGCAGGATCCAGCCTTCATGGCCGAGGGCCAGGCCGGTGCCGTTGTCGGCAAACACGATCCGGGTGATCGGGGCCTGGCGGGCGGTGGGCAGATGGGCCGCCGTCCAGCTCCGGCCGGCGTCGCCGGAGACGAGAATCTGGCCGAGCTCGCCGGCCGCCACCAGGCCGGCCCGGGTCTGGGCGATGCTGTTGAGCTGCATCTTGTCTACCGCGATCCGGGTCTGCTCGAACTGCGGCATGCTGCGGGGCGAAAAGGCGTAGAGGCCGGCGGCCGCCACGATGACGGTTACGGCCACGCCGACGCGGGTGCGCATGGGTGTCTCCTTGTGAACGGCGGCCCGGAGCCGGATGGCGGGTCGTGCCGAGGGTCCAGCCATTATTCGCAGCCCGTCTGCGCAGGCATCGTCCAAAAGGGTTACGCAGGGCCGGCGGGGGAAGGCGGCACGGCGGCGCGGGCGCCGTTAGTCCGTTCAGACGATGAACGGGTGTTCGGCGCTGTGGAACTCTTGCAACCAGTGAAAGAGCTTGATCCGCCGGGGTATTTCCGCCGCCGGCACACTGGAGGAGGAAACCCATGGACGCAGTACAGAAGGAACTCTTGATCGACGCCTTCGCCGAGGACTACATGAGCCCCGAGGCGATCGACCTGGTGGCCCGCGCGCGGGCGCTGGCGCCGCGGCTTGCCGAGCGCGCGCGGGAGGCCGAACGGCAGGGCATGGTGCCGGCCGAGACGGTGCGCGAGATGCGCGAGGCCGGCCTGTTCCGGGTGCTCCAGCCGAAGCGCTGGGGAGGCTGCGAGCTCGATCCGCGGGTGTTCTACCGGGTCCAGATGGCGCTCGCCGAGGGCTGCATGTCCACCGCCTGGATCTACGGCGTGATCGGTGTGCACAACTGGCAGCTGCCGCTCTTTCCGGAGCAGGCCCAGCGCGACGTGTGGGGGCGCGACGACGCCACCCTGATCGCCTCCACCTACATGCCGGTGGGCAAGGCCGAGAAGGTCGACGGCGGCTACCGCTTCTCCGGCCGCTGGGGGTTCTCGAGCGGTGTCGAGCACTGCGAGTGGATCTTCCTGGGCGGTCTGCTGCCCCGCCGCGACGGCGGCGCCGGGCTCGAGCACACCACCTTCCTGCTGCCCAAGTCCGACTACCGCATCGAACGCAACTGGGATGTGCTGGGCCTGCGCGCCACCGGCAGTCACGACATCGTCGTCGACGACGCCTTCGTGCCCGAACATCGCACCCAGCGCACCAACGACCACAGCGACGCCGGCTGCCCGGGCCGCGAGGCCAACCCGGGCTGGCTGTACCGCATCCCGTTCACCCAGGTGTTCCAGCGCGCGGTGTCGTCGGCCTGCCTTGGTGCGCTCGACGGCGCCATCGCCGAGTTCCGCGGGCGGGCGGCGGCCCACGTGGGCAAGCACGGCGCCAAGACGGCGGAGGACGTGAATGCCCAGCTCACGGTCTGCGAAGCCATGATGACCAGCGACCAGCTCAAGCTGGTGCTGTTCCGCAACTATGCGCGGATCGTCGAGTGCGCGCGCAGCGGCGACGCGATGCCGGTCGAGGAGCGCCTGATGCAGCGCGCCCAGGCTTCGCAGGTGCCCAAGCAGTGCGCCGCCGCCCTCAGCGAACTGATGCGGGCCTGCGCCGCCTCGGGCACCTACAAGAGCAACCCGATCGAACGGATTTTCCGGGATGTCCATCAGGCGCGCAGCCACATCGCCAACAACGCCGACGCCTATGCGCGCTCGCACGGCGCGGTGATGCTCGGCCTGCCGAACCTCGACCCCTTCGTCTGAGGCGGCGTCACGCCGGATTGTCCATGACCTCCGCCCGCTACCACCGTCTCGCGGTTCAGGCCGTCAGCGACGAGACCCACGACGCCCGTTCCATCACCTTTGCCGTGCCCGACGCGCTGGCGGCGGTCTTCGCCTACCGGCCGGGCCAGTTCCTGACCCTGCGTCTGGCGCTGGGCGGGCGGCATGTGCCCCGCTGCTACTCCATGTCGAGCAGCCCGGGGCTGGACCCGGCGCCGCGCGTCACCGTCAAGCGGGTGGCCGGCGGCCGCGGCTCGAACTGGCTGTGCGACCACCTGCGCCCCGGCGACAGCGTCGACGTGATGGCGCCGGCCGGCCTGTTCACCCCGGCCGGGCTCGACGGCCCGTTCCTGCTGTGCGCCGGCGGCAGCGGCATCACGCCGGTGTTCTCGATCCTGCGTGCGGTGCTGGCCGGCGGCCGCGGCCCGGTCCGGCTGATCTACGCCAACCGCGACGAACGCTCGGTGATCTTCGCCGACGCGCTGCGCGGGCTGGCGGCGGCGCACCCGGCGCGGCTGCAGGTGATCCACTGGCTGGATTCGGTGCAGGGCACCCCCGGCGTGGCCCAGCTGGCCGAGTTCGGGCGTGGCTTCGAGGATGCCCAGGCCTTCATCTGCGGCCCTGGTCCGTTCATGGATGCCGCCGCCAGCGCCGTGCGGCAGGCCGGTCTGGCCGACGCGCGGGTGCATGTCGAGCGCTTCGTGTCGCTGCCCGACGAGGAGGCCGCCGCCGCCGCGCTGGCGGCGCCGCGGGCGGTGGCCGGCGGCGCCGACGCCGAGGTGCTGCTGCTTCTCGACGGCGCCGAACACCGCTTCCCGTGCACCGCCGGCGAAACCCTGCTGGAGGCCGCCGAGCGCCACGGGCTCGGCCTGCCGCACTCGTGCCGGGCGGGCATGTGCGCGTCGTGCATGTGCAAGGTCGAGGAGGGCGAGGTGCGGCTCCATCACAACGAAGCGCTGGATGCCCGCGATCTGGCCCGGCGCTGGACCCTGGCCTGCCAGGCCAGCCCGGCGACGCCGCGGCTGCGCGTCCGGTTTCCGGGCTGAGCGGGGCGCTCCGCCGGCGCGGGCGAGGCTTAGTCCCATCGGACGATGGCACCGGCCGGCACCCTGCTTATGCTCGAAACCCTATCCAGGGCGGCGAACCGCCCGCAAGTACGAATCAGAGGAGAACACAGGTGAAAGTACTGGTCCCGGTGAAGCGGGTCGTCGATTACAACGTGAAGGTCCGCGTGCGCGGCGACAAGTCCGGCGTCGAGCTGAGTGGCGTCAAGATGGCGATCAACCCCTTCGACGAGATCGCCGTCGAGGAGGCGGTGCGTCTGCGCGAGGCCCAGCTGGTCGCCGAGGTGGTGGTGGTGAGTTGCGGCACCGCGGCGAGCCAGGAAACCCTGCGCACCGCGCTGGCGATGGGCGCCGACCGCGCGATCCTGGTCGAGTCCGACGCCGAGCTGCAGCCGCTGGCCGTGGCCCGCCTGCTGAAGGCGGTGGCCGACCGCGAGCAGCCGGGGCTGGTGATCTGCGGCAAGCAGGCCATCGACGACGACGCCAATCAGACCGGCCAGATGCTGGCCGCGCTGATGGGGGTCGGCCAGGCGGCCTGCGCGTCGAAGCTGGTGATGAGCGACGCGGCGATCGAGGTTACCCGCGAGGTGGACGGCGGGCTCGAAACGCTGGCCCTGCCGCTGCCGGCGGTGGTGACCGCCGACCTGCGCCTCAACGAGCCGCGCTACGCCACCCTGCCCAACATCATGAAGGCCAAGAAGAAGCCGCTCGAGACGCTGGCGGCGGCGGCCCTCGGCGTCGATGTGACGCCGCGCCTGCGCCACGGCCGCCACGACGAGCCGGCGCCGCGCAAGGCCGGCATCAAGGTGGCCGACGTGGCCGAGCTGGTGAGCCGGCTGAAGAACGAAGCAAAGCTGATTTGAGGAACACGCACATGAAGACGCTGGTGATTGCCGAACACGACAACCTGAATCTGGCCGGGGCCACCCGCCATGCGGTGACCGCCGCCGCCCGCCTCGGCGGCGAGGTGGAGCTGCTGGTGGCCGGCGAGTGCTGCGCGCCGGTTGCCGCGCAGGCCGCCCGGCTGGCCGGCGCCAGCCGCGTGATCCACGTGGATGCGCCGATCTACCGCGATCAGCTGGCCGAGAATCTCGCCGCGCTGGTGGTTTCTCTGGTAAAAGCCAGAGCCTGTGGAAACGTCGTGTGCGCCAGTTCGGCGTTCGGCAAGAACCTGACGCCCCGTGTCGCCGCGCTGCTCGACGTGGCGCCGGTTTCCGACGTGACGCAGATCTTCGCTCGCGGGCGCTATGTGCGGCCGATCTACGCCGGCAACGTGCTGGTCAGCGTCGAATCCGACGAGCCGGTGCAGGTGCTGACGGTGCGCGGCACCGCGTTCGACGCCGCCGGCGACGGTGCGGCGGCGCCGGTCGAGGAGGGCGCCGCGGGCGCCGATGTGGGTCTGAGCCGGCTGGTGAGCCGCGCCATCCGCCGCTCCGAGCGGCCCGAACTGGGCGCCGCCAAGATCGTGGTGTCGGGTGGCCGCGGGCTGGGCAGCGGCGAGAACTACCAACAGCTGCTCGCGCCGCTGGCCGACCGGCTCGGGGCGGCCCTCGGCGCCTCCCGCGCGGCGGTCGATGCGGGCTATGTACCGAACGATTTTCAGGTCGGGCAGACCGGCAAGATCGTCGCGCCCGGCCTTTATGTGGCAGTCGGCATTTCGGGGGCGATCCAGCACCTGGCGGGGATGAAGGATTCCGGCGTGATCGTCGCGATCAACAAGGATCCCGACGCGCCGATCTTCCAGGTTGCCGACTACGGGCTGGTGGGCGATCTGTTTGAGCTCGTCCCGGCGCTGACCGGCAGCGTGTGAGCGTGCGCCGCGCACTTTGGCCTGCACGCCGCGACGATTTGGGACTATACCGATATAAGCGTTGAAGGGGACACGGCTTGGCCAGCATCAATCTCGAAATCGCTGTTTACGATCGCATCGTCAGTGCACTCTACGATGCGGCCCTCGACAGCCGGCGCTGGGGCGCCGCCTTGGAACACTTTCGGGAGTTGTTCAAGGCCAACTACGTGACCCTGATCCTCAAGGTTCCGGATATGTCGGAGACCGGCCTGATGATCTCGGTGGGCGAGCTGCCCGGCGGCATCGGCGGCAAGGTGGTCTATCACACCTACCAGCACACCACGACGCCGTTCGTGAACCAGCCGGCCGACAAGGTGTTCACGGTGGGCGATCTGATGAGCGAGTCGGAGTGGCGCAAGACGCCCTATTTCATCCACTGGTGCCAGCCCTACAACGTTTTCCACGTGATGGGGGTCGATATCTCGACGCCCGAATCCGGCAAATTGCGTTTCCGCATCACCCACCCGGAAGACGCGCCGGGTTTCTCGGCGGAGGAGCGCTCGCTGTGCGAGGCGCTGCTGCCGCACCTGCGGCGCGCGCTGCACATGCACAATCTGCTCGATCGCAGCGAATCGCTGGGCACCCTTTACTCCAAGGCGATCGGCCGCCTGTCGGTGGCCACCATCGTTCTCGATGAAACCGGCAAGGTGCTCGACCAGAACCTGATCGCCCAGGACATCCTGGCCAGCGGCGACGGGCTCAAGCTGGTGGGCGGGCGCCTCGAGGCCACCTACCCGAGCGACAACCGGGCCCTGCAGCAGCTCATCCGCAACGCCTTTGCGCAGCAGTCGGGCGACCGGGTGGTGCCGTCCGAGGCGATGTCGGTGTCGCGGCCGTCGGGGTTGGTCAGTCTCGGCGTGGTGATCGAGCAGGTGCCGTCCGGCGAGTGGGCCGAGGGCAAGGGCAAGCCGTCGGTGGTGGTGTATATCCGCGACGCGGCCGGCAAGTCGCTGGCCAGCACCACGGTCGCCAAGCAGCTCTTCAACCTCACGCCGGCCGAAACGGGGCTCGCCATGGAACTGGCCAACGGCTTGTCCCTCGAGGAAGCCGCCGAGGTGCTCAACATCCGCCGCAACACGGCGCGGGCGCATCTGCGTTCGATCTTCTCCAAGACCGGTGTGCGCCGTCAGACCGAGCTGGTGCGGATCATGCTCAACAGCGTGGCGGCGCTCAGCCACCGCTGAGCGCCGGCCGGGCCGGGCGCGTCAGCGCAGCGGGCCGGTGTAGGCGCCGACGGCGACGATCTGGCGGCCGACGCGGACGAACCAGGTCTGCTTGCGTTCCAGTTTGTGGGTCACCGGGTTGCGCCAGGCGTATTCGAGGCTGCCCTCGTCGCGGTTGCGCGCGGCCTGCAGCATGTCGCGGACGAAGGGTTTGCCGTTGGCGTCGACCAGTTCGCCGACCTGCCGGCCGACCATCCGCGGCATGCCGCCATGGGCGCGGATCACCTGCCGGTCCATGTCGAGCACGAAGACGTAGAGATCGTCGCGGACGAAGCTGCCGTTGAGGTCGTTGAAGCGCTCAAGGGCCCGTTCGCCGTACTGCCTGAGCTCGTGCACGGCGGCCCACAGCAGTGAGCGCGCCTGCTCGGGCGTGGCCCGCGGCGAGTAATAGCCGACCACCAGGATGACGTCGCCGACCGCCCGGTAGGTGGCGGTCTTGCGCTCGTCGAGCCCCGAGCCGGGATTCAGCCAGTGATAGTCCACCAGGCCGCTGCGGCCGTTTTTCGCACCGTCGAGAATCTCGCGGAAGAAGGGCTTGCCGCGGGTGTCGCTCATGTCGCGCACGTTGCGCCCGATCAGCGCGACCGACGAGCCGCCGCTGGCCAGGAAATTGCCGGCCGGGTCGAGCACATACACGTACAGCGAGCCGTCGCGCAGCTCGCCGGAGTGGCTGACCGTGGCATGCGCCCGCGGACCGTTGGCGCGGTAGAAGGCCTCGGCCTTGTCGAGCAGCGCCTCCGCCCGGGCGATCTCGGGATTGGCGGCCAGCACCGGTTGACCGGGCGTTGCCGACGGATCGGCCGCCAGTCCGGTGGCGGGCAGGCCGGCGCAGGTCAACAAGCCGGCGGCGAGGAACAGGGGGCGAAGGCGGATCATGTGTGAGGAGTCCCGGTGTGGAATGGGAAAGAGCCATTGCGGGACGATTGTAAGTGCGGGCGGGCGGGGGCCTTGTAGTCCGGGCGGACGATGTCCGGGCGCGGCGCCGCGCACATACTGGCGGGATTCGGCGTGCGCCCCGCACGCCCGCCTTGCCACGCACAGGAGATCGCCCATGCCCACCACCGTCGTCACCGGTTCCGCCTCCGGCATCGGCGCCGCCGTCCGCCGCCGCCTGCAGTCCGCCGGTCATCGCGTCATCGGCATCGACCGCGCCGACGCCGACATCGTTGCCGATCTGTCCTCCCGCGCCGGCCGCCAGGCGGCCGCCAGCGCCGCGGCGGCGGCGTGCGGCGGCGTGCTCGATGGCCTGGTGTGTTGCGCCGGGCTGGGCGTGACGGCGCCGTCGGCCGGGCTGATCGTGGCGGTCAATTACTTCGGGATGAGCGAACTGGTGGACGGTCTGGCCGCTTGCCTGCACAAGGGCGAGGCCCCGGCGGCGCTGCTGGTGGGGTCGGTGGCCGGCGCGCAGCCCGGGGTGGAGCGCCTGCCGCTCGTCGAAACCCTGCTGGCCGGGGACGAGCCGCGCGCGGTTGCCGAGGCCGATGCGCTGGCCCAGCCGGCGGCCGTCTATGCGGCCTCGAAGTTCGCGATCAGCGCCTTTGCGCGGCGCAAGGCGGTGGAGTGGGGGCGGCTCGGCATCCGTCTCAACGTGGTCGCCCCGGGCGCCGTCGAGACGCCGCTGCACAAGGCTTCGCTGGACGATCCGCGCTTCGGCCAGGCGGTGAAGAATTTTGTGGCGCCCCTCGGCCGCGCCGGCCAGCCGGACGAGATCGCCCGGGTGGTGGAATTCCTGCAGTCGCCCGCGGCGAGCTTCGTGCACGGGGCGGTGATGTTCGTCGATGGCGGCATGGACGCGATGATCCGGCCGCAACGCTTCTGACCCGCGCCTGCACCGTTTTCGGGCCGGTCGCTGCCGGTTCCGGGAGGACGCCGAAACAGGCGGGAGTGGTGCGACATCCTCCCTCTCCGCAACGATTTCCCATTCCCGCGGCGTCCTCCCGTTTTTATCGCCGCCGCTGTGCCGGCGGCTTCAGTGGCTGGTGCCTTCCGAGCGCTGGATCTTGTTGAACAGGTTGTACTTGCCGATCGGCTTGCTGGCCGACAGACGCTTGATCTCCTTGAAGGTGGCGGCGTCGAGGAAGATCAGCGCGCCGTCCTTTTCCATCAGGCTGGCGATCACGTAGCGGCCGTGGCGGTCGAATTCCACATGCGCGAAAGTCTTGCCCGGTTCGGGGGTGATCCGCGCGACGACCTGCAGGCTGTGCTTGTCGATGACCTGCAGGGTGTCCTTGGCGGTGGGGCTCATCATCGAATCGACCCACGCGTAGGGGCTCGTCTCATGGCTGCGCAGGAAGAAGCCCGGGCCGAGGGTCGGGATCGTCGCGACGGTCTGCCAGTTCTGCATGTCGATGACGCTGACCTGGGCGTCCTTCAGGTTGGTGCTGGCCACCACCCGGCGGCCGTCGCGCAGCCACGAGATGCCCGAGCCGAGATGCGGCATGCCGGGC
>WBZX01001891.1_pt1 | contig 14946 bp, 11 predicted proteins | sample 5204211 | NCBI WGS metagenome assembly WBZX01 (sample SAMN12344362, study PRJNA552823) | activated sludge metagenome | biome: Activated sludge suspended growth; feature: Nitrification reactor; material: Wastewater; isolation source: activated sludge from nitrification reactor of wastewater...
CGTTCGACCATTCCAACGTAGTTGCGATGCAGACCAGCCCTCTCGGCAAGCGCTTCTTGGGTCAACTCACGAGCAAGGCGCAGCCGTCGGAGATTCTCGCCAAACTGTTTTGCAGCGTCGGGCACCGGGGAAGCAATACAACTCGCTTCCATCGCGGTCTACACACAATAAGTAGGCACACTATTGATATACACACTATAGGTGTGATACACGACCGTCATGTCCATGACCGAAGCACAAGCCGACATACATGGCGTCGAACGTTTGACGCTTGGGATCGCTTTTTTCTAGCCCCAATGTTCCCGCGTCGGGACGGATAGAGCCCAGACGCAAAACGAGCCACCGACCGAAGCCGGTGGCCCCTGCGCCCACGTCGGATCATGCCGCCAAGCTTTCGCCGACGTGAACGGAGAGATCCTATGTCTTCTGATAGTCGTCGTACACCGATTTCTCGCAGTCCGCGCCACGCCTCACCGTCGGGTCTGTTACTTGGCTCGCCTAAGCATTCCGCGCTGCTCGACCTAAGCAAACCGGGTGAACGTCGGGTAGAGGCGTTTATGCGCTGGGCTGCGACAGGTGAGAGTCCGCTATGGTCGCCGCTGGCCGTGGCCCGTCGAAAAACGGTGCTGCTTGTCGCGGTGGCTTGGCGAAACTGGCCCCATGCGTTAGGCCATCCTTTCGGCCTCGTCGAGCTATCGCTGACCGGCGAGGTGCTCAAGTGGCGATCATTTTCTCGACGCCAACGCGATCAAATGATGGCGATGCTTCCCGATGCTGAGAGCGCGACAGACACCACCAATCGCTTCGGTGACATGCTGCGGTATCGTCGAGAATCCGCCGGGCTCACGAGGATGGAACTGGCGACGGCTGCGAAGCTGTCCTATCGCACGGTTTGCAACCTCGAAGCCGGAACTACCGTGCCATCTCTGCTGACGCTGGCCTGCTTGCGTCAAGTGACGGCGCTTGGGCAGCTCACAGAGCCGCTGGCAGTGAGCAGCAGTGGGGTCATGAACCATGACGGATGAAACGGCATTTTCCGACATCCGTGTGCTTGGTCCCTATGCCTTCCGGGGCAGATGGCGGTGTGTCATCCGAAATGGCAGCCAGAAGTCATTTCTGTCGCCGGAGAAGACCCCAGCCAGAGCGCTAGCCGTCGCGGAGCGTCTGGTTGCTGCGCTGTGTGCCAGCGTGCCGATGACGGTTGGCTCTGCGATTGATCGCTACCAAACGCACCTACGAGAAAAAGGAAACAAGGCCGCCAGCTACGAGGGGACGCCTCTGCGGCTGCGGCGTTTCTTTGGCCGCATGCTCCAGTCCCCGCTGACTTCGCTGAGCGAACGTCGCTGCCAGGCGCTTTACGACGATCTTCGGACAGAATGCAGCCCGCGCACGGCGCGCCCACTGGCGGTTGATACCCATCGCGCCTATCTGGCCGATGCACGATCGTTTGGGCGCTGGGTAGTAAAGGCGAAGTTGCTCCGAGACAATCCGCTGGCACAGATCGAAGGCATGGGACGACGCCGACGAGGGAAACCACAGCTTCGCCACGATGAGGCGAAAGCCTGGCTACGCAAGGCGCAAGAGCTGGCCGATGGAGAGCAGCCCGGCGCAGTGGCGGCGATGATGTGCCTGCTCCTTGGGCTGCGCTGCGGCGAGATCGTCAATCGCGAGGTTCGCGATCTCGACCACGGTGGCAGCGTGCTGTTGATTCCCGACAGCAAGACCGAAGCCGGACGGCGGACGGTGAAGGTACCCGACACGCTCAAGCGCTATCTGCTGACCTTGTCTCGAAACAAGCAGCCGAAGGATCTACTGTTTGGCAAGCATGACCGCGACTGGCCGCGCCACTGGGTCAAGAAGATCTGCCGCTTGGCCCGTGTCCCAGAGGTGTGCGCCCACTCCATGCGCGGCCTACACGCAACACTGGCGATCGAAGCAGGCGCGTCACCTGACGTGGTAGCTCGTTCACTGGGTCATGAGTCTGCCTCGATGACCCTGAGCGCCTACGCTGCTCCCGGTTCTGCCAAGGCTGCTACCGCTACCCGCGTACAAAATCTTTTCGCTGGCATCCCTTCCCCGCCCTAGCTCGTTCTACAGGCTGTTGCACACACGTTGCACAGCCCAAAACCAACCCCCAGAAAAGCAAAAACCCCATCGGTGGTTACCGACGGGGTTTGATGTGGAGCTGACGAGGGTCGAACTCGTTACCTCTTGAATGCCATTCAAGCGCTCTACCAGTTGAGCTACAGCCCCAGCGCGAGTTGCGAAGCAATCTAGTAGTCGGGATTTGCACCTACGTCAACAGAGAATTTTGGGAATTTTACTTCTCCGACGCAGGCGCGGTCGCAGGCTGGCGACCTCTCGGCTAGGTTGAGTCGTCGTCTTCGGGATCGGCGGACAAGTCGATGACGGCAGGCACGCCGTTCATGCCCATGACGGTCGCGCCTCGAACAAGTGCCAGCATCAGCAGCTCACTGGCGCGACGACGCGCTTCATCGGGACTGTCGCAGGCTCCGGTCGGGGTGATGGTTCCCTCGGCGAGCGCGGTCTGCTTGACGATTCCGTACGCGTAGACATCGTTGACGCGCACGACGTAACCGAGGAGCGGCTCGGGATCGTACTCGTAGGCTTTGAGCACGCGACCTTCGGCATCCATCAGTCCCCACTCGCGGAGGCTGTCTTTGTAGGTCCGTCGCTGAAGTACCAAAAACTCGGGCGGCTCGACGCTGCGCGTTTCGGCATCTTCCAGCTCGACAAAGCGTCGCGCGGCGGTAAACAGCCCACCCGCTTCGGCTTCGTCGTCGGCTGGCGGCGTAAAGACAATGCGTCCTTGCCGATTCAGGATGTGAAATCGCAGCGTGTCGCCCGTTGGCTCGTCGGCGACGCGAACAACGAAGTGCTGACCTTCAAGCTTTCCGCCTCGGCTCAGCTTAATGGCAGCATCCCAGGTTCTTTCAAACAGGCTTGCGGAGGTCAAGCGCTCACGTCCTATATGCGTTGGGTTTTCGCCTAGGCGTTTAGGCTACGACAAAGGCGAAGACCATTTTCGCACAAAACCGCGCCATATCAGCAATCAACGTCTTGGCGACGGGACAAAGCCCACGATGGCGCGCGATGGCGGCTGTTAGGTCTGCAAAAACTCGTCGAGTAACGCCGAAAGAAGCTGCGGCTGATGTCGCTGCATCATGTGACCGGCGTCGGCCAGCTCGACGTGGCGGGCATTGGGAAAGGCAGATCGTCGACGTAGCGCTTCTTCGGGAGAATAGCGGAACTCACTGTCCTTGGCATCGACGAGCAGCGTCGGACACGTTATGCGCTCCCAAAGCGATCGCGCTCCGTCGACCATGAACAAGTACGGCGCGGGTGTTAGGTGCAGCGGATCGTGCTTAAAAATCAGTCGTCCATCGTCGGTGCGGACCGTGGATACTTCGGCCAGTCGTCGCGCCATTGGCTCGCTGACTTTGGGGTCGGTGGCACGCAGTCGCGCGGCTGCCTCATCGAGAGACGGATAGCGCTTGCTGCCACCTCGCTCGCGCTGACGCTTCCATGCAGCCATCCACGCGCTCAGGCGATCGGGCCAAGTGGACCAGTCCGAATCGGGCGGTCCCAGTCCTTCGAGCAGCGCCAAGTGCGACACGCGAGACGGATAGACGCCGGTGTAGTAGGCCGCGACCGATCCGCCCATTGAGTGTCCGACGATCGACACGCGCGAACGACCAAGCTGCGCGATCACGTCTTCCAGATCAGCCAGGTAGTCCATGAAGTGGTAATAGCCGCCGGCACCGACGCGATCGCTGTCACCGTGGCCTCGCAAATCGGGGGCGATCAGGTGAAATCGCTGCGCAAGTCCCGCCTGAGCCACCGCTTCCCAGGTCCACGACAGGTCCAAAAATCCGTGGATCAGCACCACCGTGTGATCCAGCGCTGGATCGTCCGCTCCCCACTCGAGGACGTGATACTGAAGGCCGGTTGAGAGAGCAATCCGCCGAGAGACAGGATTCGACATGTGTTTTAGGTAGGGTGCCGGAGCGCTGGCGCTTTGGGCAAGCGGCATTGCGTAGCGAAGTGGCTGGGATTTCGTACGCGTGAGGGCTCCTGCGCGACTGACCTAAGGTAGAGTAAGAAAATGCAAGAACTAGGTCGTTGCGATGAGTAGGCAGCCTGGGACAAGTGCATCGAGCGTGGGGTCACAGTCGCTGATTTCTCCGGCTGAGACGGTCGTTTCACCATCGGGACGAGGAATCTCGCTGGCGGGTGAGCCGACGCAGCTCGTCGGGGATCGGACGGTTGCGACGGACAGCGTGCCGTTTGTGGATGCGGCGCGAAGCGGCGGTCCGGCGGTCAAATCGCCAGCGATGGGATCGGCGGACACGCTGAAGGAAATTCGGCGCGAAACCACGGTGCTGCCCCTCGTCGAGCTTCGTGGCGAGCAGGTCGAGCTGGTGCGCAAGTCGAACGCGCGCTACGAGACGATCAAAGAGCTGGGTCGCGGCGGTATGGGCGAAGTCAGCCTGGTCCGAGACAACGACATCGGACGGACGGTGGCGCTCAAGCGGCTGAATCGGCCTCCGTCGAACGATCCGTCGGCACTGTTGCGCTTCATCAGCGAGGTCCGCACCGTCGGACAGCTTGAGCATCCCAACATCGTTCCGATTCACGACGTAGGACTCGACGAAAACGGCAACTACTACTTCGTCATGAAGTACGTTGATGGCGAGACGCTGGAGCACATTATCCACAAGCTGGCCGACGGAGATCCGTACTATCACTCGCGCTATCCCGTCGAGGTTCGGCTTGAGATCTTCATGGGCCTGCTGCGCGCGCTCCAGTACGCCCACGACCAGGGAATTGTTCATCGTGACATCAAGCCGGCCAACGTGATGGTGGGGCGGTATGGCGAGGTGGTGCTGATGGACTTTGGCGTCGCCAAGCAGATTCGCGGTGACGCGCCGGCTGATGCGCTGAAGTCGCAGGCGGGCAAGTCAGAGCCGGTGAAGCCCGATGCGCAGGCTCGGCTGTTTGCGACGAGAAACGATCAGCTGATCGGGACGCCTGCGTACATGTCTCCCGAGCAAGCGATGGGCTGGAACCACAAGATCGACGAGCGCAGCGACATCTACAGCGCGGGCGTGCTTTTGCATGAGCTGCTGTCGCTCCGTCACTATTTGGCGGAGGTGACGACGCTGCAAGGGATGATCATGGCCGTCGGGACGGAGCCGTTTTCGTACTGGCAGCTCGTGTTTTTGCGTCATCCCAACCATCCGGTGCCGCGCTCGGAGCTGCTGCACTACGTCGCCAAGGCGATTCACAAAGATCCGAGCCAGCGCTTCCAGAGCGTCATTGAAATGGTCGGCGAGCTTCAGCGTGTCATCGACGGTCGCTGTGCGGTTCGCTGTCCGGCGACGCTGGCCAAGCGAATCACCCGGGAGATCACCGCGTTTATCGAGCGCTTTCCGAAGCTGTCGCCGTTTTTGTTTTATCCGACGCTGCTGTTCTTGATCTACGCAGTCGGCTTTACGCTGTATCGCGGGCTCAGTTAACGTGCGGCGATGCCGTCTCGGCACCGTGTAGCGATCTGCGCTTCTCATCCGATTCAGTACCTGGCGCCGTGGTTTGCGCAGCTTGCGCAAGATCCGCGTATCGATCTGACGGTGCTGTATGGTTCTCTCGACGGACAGACGCGCGCGGCGACGGATCGTGACTTTGGTCAAGCGGTGCGCTGGGACGTCGATTTGCTGTCGGGCTATCGCTTCGTCGAGCTTCCGTCGCACTCGCTACGGCCTGGGCTGGATCGCTTTTTCGGGGTCGCCAGCCTGGCGCTGTTTCGGCTGCTGCGTCGCGAGCACTTCGACGCGGTGGTGATCTTGGGCTGGAACTATGCGCTGTATCCGCTGGCGCTTTTGGCGGCGCTGTCGTCGGGAACGCCGGTCATTTTGCGCGGGGACTCGGTGCGCTATGTCGATGCGGACGACGTCGACGCGGACAGCGAGGGTCTTGCGCGGGCGCGGCTGTGGCTCAAGACCTGGACGCTGCGACGTTATATCGGTCAGTGCGCGGCGACGCTGGCGGTGTCGAGCGGCAATGCGCGGCTGCTTCGTCACTACGGAGTGCCCGACGACAAGATCTTCTTCGCTCCGTATGCGGTCGATTCGGAACGATTTCGATTGACTGATTCTAAGTATTGTGAATCTCGTCGGAAGGTTCGTGCAGAGCTGGGCATTTCGGATGAAGTGCCGCTGCTGCTGTTCTGCGGCAAGCTCAGTGCGGTGAAGGCTCCGTCGCTGCTTCTGTCGGCGTATGCGCGGCTGCGGGCGAGCGGACTGCGGGCCAGCTTGGCGTTCTGTGGCGACGGAGCGCTGCGTGCTGCGTTACAAGCCCGCGTCGAGCGTGAGGCGATCTCAGACGTTCACTTCCTTGGGTTTCGCAACCAAGCGGAGCTACCGAGCCTGTATGCAGCGGCGGATGCGCTGGTGATTCCGTCTGTGCGTGAGGCGTTTGCGATGGTCGTTCCCGAAGCGATGCTCGCCGGTCTGCCGGTGGTGGCCTCGGATCGCGTCGGCTGCGTCGAGGATCTGGTGCGCGATGGGGAAACGGGACTCTGCTTTCCGTCGGGAAATGAAGATCGACTGCTTGCCTGTCTGACGATGCTGTGCGATCCGCAACGTGGTCTTGCCCTGCGACGAAAGCTCGGCGATGCAGCGAGAGAGCGAATGAAGTCCTGGACGTACGTGCAGACGACAGAGGGTCTGCTGGCGGCGCTCGAGGCGATCGATCGTCGTTGCTACGGTGCGGTGCGCGCGCAGCGGAAGCCTTGGTTGGGGTAGTAGTCCTTTACATCGCGATCCGCGAGTCGCGAGGTCGCTTTGGACACTTGCGGGTCGCTGTCGAAGCCGCTGCCGCCTCTGACGCTGAACTTGTCGGTGGTGCAGGTCTCGGCGGGATAGAGGCAGAACGGGCTCGCGGTCTTTTCCCACGCGTTGCCGAGCAGATCGTAAAAGCCAGGCTTGTCGCCGGTGACGATCTGGCCGAGGTAGGTTCTCACGTAGGTGGCGACGGGACAGGTGCCGTTTTGATTCCAGCAGGCGTTGTTTCCGAGGCTGCCGGGAAACACCAGGCGCTGATTGATGGTGTCCGCGCCGTTTTTGCCAAGCGCTGCGAACTCCCACTCTGCTTCCGTCGGGAGCCGTCGGCCCATCCAAGTGCAGAACGCTTCGGCTTGGGTCTTCGATACGCAGGTGACGGGATGCTGATCTTTTCCCTCGGCGGCATACGAGCAGATCCAGCCTTGGGTTCCGAATGCGCCGGTGACGGGCCTGTCACAGACCTTTGCGTCGACGCAGGCTCGATAGTCTGCGACGGTGACTTCGCGCTCGTCGAGAAAATAGGGTGCGGGCACGTTGCGCAGAAAGCTCGGCTTGTCGTTGAGCCCGTCGGGCAGGTTTGTGCCCATGTAGAACGAGCCGGACTCGCGTACCTCGACTTCGCTGCGTATGGGACGGGGATCGACGGACATGTCGCCGCTGACGCTGCTTGGTGAGCACTTGCCAGCGACGCAGAAGTAGCCTTCGGGACAGCCTTTGTCGTCGATACAGGACTTGCTGGCGTAATCGGGGTTGTAACAGCCAGCGAAGAGCAGGGCGGCGAAGAGCGTGCGGCGCATTAAAACCTCCCGAGGACGGCAAGGCCACGACCAGTGAACGAAACCGAGACTTGTGGGGCATCCGGCGCGGCGGCGGGCGGGCTCGACGCGGGAACACTCGGCGCAGGCGGCGCTTTTTTGGTCAGCCGAATGATCGTTGGAATCAATCCACCGACGAGAGCGACGCCACCGATGACATCGAGCGCGATCGCGGCATTGCTCAGCGTCTTGCCTTTGCTATCCAGCGCGGCGTCAAACGGACCATCGGTGCCGACCACTTGCTTGGCGGTCGACATCGCGACACCACCGACGGCAAATCCGCTGATCAGAAGCGCTCCACCGACGGCCATGGCTCCAATCGGAGCCCACTTGGCAGCTGCTGAGGGCTGTCCGTCGCTCGATGCTTGGACTGGCGCTGGCGTCACGGGCTGCGGTGTCACTTCCGGTGGCTGTTCCGGCGGCGGTGTGGGCGCCTGATTCATCGTCTGCGGAGGCGGCAGCGGCGCGACGGGCTGCGTCTGGGCCAGCTTTTCTTCCGCCTGACGCTTGAACTTTTCGACGTCGGCACGGGCCTCGGGCGCGAGGTTCTTTTCCTCGGTCATGTAGCGGTCGTAGTAGACGATCGCGTCGCGGGGCCGTCCAAAGTCCAGGTACGCATGCGCAATGTTGAGCAGCAGCGCCGGCATGGGCCGAATCAGGTACGCCGCCTCCAGCTCATTTATCGCGCAGTCGTAGAGCTTCTTTTCGTAGCACTGCTGCGCCTTGGTCACTCGCTTGGCAAAGTCATCCGCCGCCTGTGCGCGCGTGCTGGCAAAGAGCAGCAGCGACAGCGCGAGGGCGCTAGTTGAGCTTTTTGTGGGTCTTAAAGTCCAAAATGAGGCTGTCATTTTTGCGGCCTTTACTCGGAGCGATTCGCTTGGGCTGCGGACGAGTCACAGCGACGGGCGGCGGCGGCGTGGGCGACGGCTGACTCGCGGTCAGCACCTCGCTGCGCTCGACGTCGCGATCATTGGCAAAGCTGAGCTGAAGCTCACCAAAGCCGGCTTTTCTGACGAAGACGGTCTGCGATCCAGTGCCACTTGGCTGCTCGTGCGACCACGGCGTCTGTCCGAGCAGCTTGCCCGACGCATCGAACAGCTCCGCCCCGTCGGGAGTCGTCTTCAGCATCCAGCGCACGGTCTTGGGCAGCGGCGTTACCACGACGGCTGGCTGCGACACCACGACGGGCTTGGTCGGTTGCGCCTTCCGCATAAGCAGCGCCGCCACGAGCGAGCCCAGCACCACCAGCACCGCCAGCGACAGCGCCAGACCGCGACGAATCGGACTGACTCGCGTCGACGGTGAAGACTGACCCATCGCACCACCCAGCGTCGGCGCAGCCAAGGCTCGACTGGCCAGCGTCGGCATCGAGTTCGGTGTCTCAGGCACCATCGCTTCCGTCGAGACGCCGGCTGACTCCGCTGCGGGCGCAGCACCTGGACTTGACCAGCTTGGATCGTCGGTGAGCGCGCGAAGCTGTAGCTCGACCTCGCCCATCGACGGTCGCTCGCTGCCTTCTTTGGCCAGCATGCGCTCGATGTAGGACGCGACTTTTTCGGGAACCGCTGGCTCCATCTCTCGCACCGGACGCGGCGGCACCAAGATGTGCATCGCCAGGATGTCTCCGTCGGCCTGCGAGTAAAACGGCGGTCGTCCCGTCAGCATCTGATACAGGATGATCCCGAGCGCATACACGTCGGTGCGATCGTTTACAGCGACGCCACGACACTGCTCCGGGGCCATGTAGACCGGCGTGCCGATCATCGTCCCGGTGCGCGTGTGAAAGTCCTGAACTTCGCGATCCTCGGCGGCCATCTTGGCGATGCCGAAGTCGATGATGCGAATCTCCGACAGCCCGTCGGGCGTGCTCGCTGGAATCAAGATGTTCGACGGCTTGAGATCGCGATGGACGATGTTTCGACGGTGCGCAGCTTGCAGTGCCGAGGCGATCAGGCTCGCCAGCCGCAGACCTTCCCGTCCCAGTCGCTTTTCGCGCTTGAGCTTGGCGGACAGCGTTTCACCGTCGATAAACTCCATCGCGATGTAACAGCCACCGTCGTCGAGCGGTCCGCTGCTGAGCAGTCGCACGATGCCAGGATGATCCAGCGTCGCAATTGCCTTGGCTTCGTTCAAAAACCGCGCCGTCGTCTCTTGGTCTTGCGACAGGTGCGCGTGCAGCACCTTGATGGCCGCGCGCTGACCCGATTTGTCGTCGACAGCCTCGAAGACCGCGCCCATGCCACCTTTGCCGATGACGCGTACAATGCGATAGCCAGCGACGACATCATCGGGTTTTGGCATTTTGTCGGTCATTCAAAAAACCGGGCGTGACCTTGACTCTTTACGCAGGCTTAGCGCGATAAGCCTTTGTTTAAAAATACCACGGCCCCGGTGTGGCGTAAAAGCCTGACGACAAATGGTTCGGCCAACGCTTGCTTGCGGCGACTAGATCTCCGTCAGCGACAGCAGATCAGGGAGCGTTTGACAGACATAAGGCCGCTGTGGACTGCCGTGGCGAAGGCTTGATTCGCGATCAAGCTGGGTGGCTGTGTGCAGTGTCACTTCATCTGCATAGCCATACGTACAGAAGGCAAAGTCCATGTCGGCGCGCTCGGCTGCTTGCCAGTCTATGCGACTATCACCCACAAACAGCGTGGACTCGGTGGGCACGCTCGCGCGCTGACACAGCTCGTGCAGGATCTTCGGATCGGGCTTGCGCGCCCCGACGTCGTCTTCCCCGAGCACCCAGCGAAGGTGCGGCGACAGCCCGAGCGAGTCACACAGCGATCTCGCCCAGCGTCCCGGCTTGTTGGTTGCGACCGCCAGCGTCTTGTGCGCACTCAGCGTCCTCAGCACCTCGACGACACCCGTGTAGATCTGCGTCTTGACACACAAGTTTGCGCTGTAGTGTCGACGGAAGCTTAGCACCGCATCGTCGAGCACATTGGTAGCGATGCTGCCGTCGCCGTGTCCTCGGGATGGATCGCTCGGCTCACCGCTCGCTTGTCGCTGCGCCCGCACGAGCGCTCGCTCCACCAAGCTGCGCTGGCCTTCGCCGATGATCTGACGGACGCTCAGCTCCGTCGCTTTGGGCAAGCTGCGTTCGTCGAGCATCAGATTGAGCGCCGTCGTCAAGTCCGGCACCGAATCCACCAAGGTTCCGTCTAGGTCGAACAACACCAGTTCGTATCGCTGTTTCGTCATGATTTCCGCTGATCCGCTCGGAGATCTCGCCAAAATTTGTTCCGCACTCGTTCCCAAACGATAAGATGAAACTTGAATCGCGCTTACGGGTTCTCAATACGCTTGTCGTGACTTCAATGTGAGGAAGCCGGAATGACCGACGTAGATCGCAGAAACACGAAGACCTCTGTGCGGCTGAGCCTTTTGGTCACCGCAGTGGCCGGTTTGACTTTGGGTACAGGCTGCCCCGACCCTGGCACCACCTCTGACGGTGGCGTAAGCCGTGACATGACCGGCACGGTGACGGATATGCCTACAACCACCGACGGTGGAACAACGGTTCAGCCGCTTGGTTGCAGCAAAGACGGCTGGTGCTGGCAGTTCCCCGCGCCACAGGGCAACGGACTTCTCGCGACGTGGGGTTCGAGCGCTCAGGATGTGTGGGCCGTCGGCGGTGCCGGAACCATCGTTCACTTCGACGGTGTCAGGTGGAGCATCGTTCGCTCACCGACGAACAACACGCTCTATTCGATCTGGGGTTCTTCGTCGAAGAACGTCTTTGCAGTCGGTGATCGTGGCACCGTGCTGCGCTGGGATGGCTCGGCGTGGACGCAGCTTCCGCTCGGCACCGATGGAAAAGATGTCGCACAGCTCTACGGTGTGTGGGGCGGCGACGGCACCGATGTCTGGTTCGTCGGCAACCACTTAACCGCTGGCCCGGCGCTGCTGCGCTGGAACGGCACCACGATCAGCCGCGTGCTGGCTCCCGCGACCGTCAAGTTCGGTCTGCGCGGCATCTGGGGCACCAGCAAGACCAGCATCTACGCGGCGGGCGAGAGCGGCACGCTGCTCCGCTTTGATGGCAGCGCCTGGACCTCGTTCGGTCCGCCGATGTCAGCATCGTGGGCTGCGATCTCGGGCATCAGCGACAACAACTTCTTCGTCGCGACGCGCACGGGACTTATCTATCGCTGGACTGGCACCGGAACGGGCTGGGTGCTGGCACCGACGAATCCGTCGACGGTTTCGGGCATCAACGGCCTGTGGAGCGATGGAACCAGCGTCTTCGCCGTCGGTGACATTCGCTATCCAACCGCTGGCGATCCGACCAAGCGCGAAGGCATGTTCCTCAAGTGGGACGGCACGAGCTTCAACCGCATCAGCAACTCGCCCAAGGTTCACCTGTCGGGCGCGTGGGGCACGAGCGGCAGCGACGTATTTGTCGTCGGTGTGTCCGGTACCACGGGCCGCTACGATGGCTCCGTCTTCACGACGAGCAGTGTCCTCGAAGATCTGACCGGCAACAACGGCACGATGTACGGTCTGTCATCGCCCGTGAATGGCACGTCGCTGGCCGTCGGAGACTCCGGTGGCACGCTGCGCGGCATGTCAGGTGCTTGGCTGCCGTCGCCGGGCGCGATCGGTCTGCGTCTGTATTCCGTCACGGCGTATGGCAACGACTTGCTCAGCGTCGGTTATGACTTCACCGGCTCGAAGGGCCAGGCGCTGCGCTGGTCGGGTTCGGCTTGGTCGCCAGAAGGTCTGCCGACGACCTCGCGTCTGCTGAAGATCACCACCGATGGAACCAATGCGTACGCCGTCGGTGATGACAAGACCTTCCTGGTTCGCTCGGGCGGTACTTGGAAGACGATCTCGGTGCCGATCCTGCAAGCTCCGACGCTGCGTGATGTCTACGCGATCGACAGCAAGAACATCTGGATCGTCGGTGGTGGTGACAAGACCGAGCAGATCGCTGGCTTTGCGCCGCGCGTGCTGGTCTACGACGGAACCTCGGTGCTGGATGTGCCGCTTCCCGTCACCGATCGCATCGTGCGCGGTGTCTGGGGCGCGGATGCAAACAACGTCTGGGTCGTTGGCGATGGCGGCCTTGGCTCGGGTGGTCTGCTTTTGCGCTGGAACGGCGGTAGCAAGACTTGGACGGATCTGAACCCGGCAGCAAACCCGATCATCTCGCAGGGTCTGCGCGCGATCTGGGGCCGCAGCGCCACCGACATCTACGCGGTCGGCAACAACGGTCTGGTCCTGCACTTCGACGGCACCAGCTGGAACTACGAGCAGAGCGGCACCGACAACAACCTCGTCAGTGTCTCGGGTTCGTCGACCGAGTCGTTTATCACCGGCACCGGCGGCACCATCCTGCGCAAGTCGCTTCGCTAGCGTTTTCGTCACCCGCGCTTGACGCCAGGCTCTTGGCTTGGCGTCGAGAGCCCTTCTTTTCGGGATCTCCTCACATGCTTGCTCGCTTGTCTCGGTCCCGTCGCTCGCTCGACGGTTCGCTGCTGCTTTGTTCGCTGTCTCTGTGGACGCTCTCCTCGTGTGAGGAGACGCCAGTGCCCCGTGGTCCGCTGGTTCCGCCGGATCAGTCCGCCTCGAATGTGCCGGTGTTTGCGCCTGTGCGCTCGCCGGAGCCACCGTCGGATGAAGCGCGGACGGTGATGGAAAAAGAGCTGCTCGACAAGCACGGACAGGCGCAGCGCGCGCGCATCGATCGCGGTCTTCGTCAGGTCGCGGCGCTGTGGCGCAAAGAAGATGGCGATCTGGCCTCGTTTGTCCGTCAGCACTTCATTTCCGACGAAAAGACGCTGCAAAAGACCCACGAGCGGCTGTCGGAAGTGCTCGAGCAGCTCGACGGACACCTGTATGAAGCGGCGCGTGAGCTTCGTCGTCCGACGGATACCGATACGGGACCGCTGTCGCCGCTCGATACGCTGCTCGGGAGCGTGGATCCATCGACGCACACCGTCGCGGATCTGTTTGCCAGCAAGGTCGCGTTCGTGGTGCTGCTGAACTTTCCGTTGACGACGCTGAGCGAGCGCTTGTCCGACGGTGAAAAGTGGTCGCGTGAGCAGTGGGCGCAGGCTCGGCTGGCGCTGCGCTTTGCCCGTCGCGTTCCTGCCGATGTGCAGCAGCGTGTGTCCGAGTCTGTCGTCGCTGGTGAGCGTTACATCGCGTCGTACAACCTGTTTATGCATCACCTGCTCGACGAAAAAGGACGCAGGCTGTGGCCCAAAGGTCTGCGTCTGATCAGTCACTGGAACCTACGCGATGAGATGCGCGCGGACTATGCCGATCCCGACGGTGTGTCCAAGCAGCGAACGATCGCCAAAGCGATGACGCGCATCGTCGAGCAGAGCATTCCAGCGGCGGTGATCGACAACCCGCGTGTGGACTGGAATCCGTTTTCGAACCAAGTGACGATGGCTCCGACGGAAGAAGTCGAAGCCGATGCGCCGCCGCTCAGGCCGATGGCGCAGGACAAGCTTGGTGAGCGTGAGCCCGATCGTCGCTACGCGCTGCTGCTCGGTCAGGCCGAAGCGCAGCGACAGCTTGATCCGTATTCTCCGACGGCGAAGACGCTGATCGAACGCAGCTTTCAGCTTTCCCGAGAGATGCCCGAGCAGCAGGTGGTGCGTCAGCTGGCCGAGATCTGCGAGTCGCCGCTCGTTCGCCAAGTGGCAGCGCGTGCGGAGCGACAGCTGGGACGGAAGCTTCAGCCGCATGATCTGTGGTTTGCGGGCTTTCGATCGCGTGGCAAGGTGCCCGAGAGCGAGCTGGATGCGCTGACTCGCAAGCGCTATCCGACGGCGCAAGCGTTCGCGGCGGACCTGCCGAGCCTGCTGCAAAAGCTGAGCTTTTCACCAGAGCGAGCGAAGTTTTTGGCCGAGCACATTCGCGTCGATGCGTCTCGGGGCGCAGGTCACGCGATGCAAGCGCTGCGACGAGGTGACTTCCCGAGGCTGCGGACCCGGATTGGCGCGCTCGGAATGGACTACAAAGGCTACAACATCGCGGTCCACGAGCTGGGTCACAACGTCGAGCAGGTGTTTTCGCTGTATGAAGTCGGCGACACGCTGCTCGCGGGGGTGCCCAATAACGCGTTTACCGAGGCGCTGGCGTTTGTGTTTCAGCAGCGAGACATGGAGCTGCTCGGGCTGCAAAAGCCAGACGCAGCGACGATTCACCGTCGGGTGCTGGCCGACTTTTGGGATACCTGGGAGCTGGCGGGCGTGTCGCTCGTCGAGATCGCGACGTGGCACTTTATGTACGAGCATCCCGAGGCGACC